>VOFC01000092.1_pt1 | contig 122001 bp, 159 predicted proteins | sample 5384161 | NCBI WGS metagenome assembly VOFC01 (sample SAMN12384722, study PRJNA508395) | human gut metagenome | isolation source: healthy gut B | host: Homo sapiens
GCTGCGCGTCGGCTTTGCGGCAGGCGTGATCGTGTACGCGGCGGCACTCGTCTTTTGTCGGGGCACATATGGAACGTAAAGGTGGTGGGTCTTGACAGAATTTCGGAGCCGGAAATACTGAACGCGCTGTCAGAGCTTGGACTGCATGAGGGCGTTCCCATAAGCTCGGTCGATCCCGAGGTGCTCAGGACGCGTCTTGCGCTCAAGGTCGACGGCATTGCATGGGCGTCGGTCAACATTGAGGGGGCAAGGGCTACCGTCAACATTTCCGAAAGCATCGGCACCGAAAAAACCGACCGCAGTCCCTGCGACCTCGTCGCTTCGACCGACGGCGTTATAACCGCAATAGAGGTCACAAACGGCAATATACTTGTGAAGGTCGGTCAGACCGTTGCGGCAGGTGACGTTCTTGTGTCGGGAATAACCGAATACAAGGACGGCAGCACGTTTGTCGGGCGGTCGTCGGGAAAAGTCTACGCCTCGACCGAGCACACAATTTCCCGGTCGGCACCGCTCGAAAGAGAGGTCACGGTCGGGACGGGGCGCGTCAAAACGCGGCGTGTTCTGTCGTTTTTCGGGATCGATATTCCGCTTTACTTAGGCTCTCTGGACGGCGAATATGTCGCGTCAAAGAATGTAAAGCGGTTTGAAAGCAACGGCATGTACATCCCGGTAATGCTGACCGAAACCACATTTTGCGAGGTGGAAAAAAGACGGTCACCGTGGACACGGAAACGGCGCGCCAGATGGCGCTTGAAATGCTGGCGGCAGAGGAGGGCGAGCAGCTTAAAAACGCCGAGATACTGTCGCGCGAGGTGTCGTTTACCGAAACGGACGGGGTGTCACCGCCGTGGCAAAATACTCATGCACAGAAAATATAGCAAATGTTGATTTATTATTGATTTATGAGGAAAAATAAGGTACACTATACTATGTGTAGGGACAGCACCGTCCGGTGCCCAGTCGGTTTTTACACATCGGAGTGATCTTTTGGCTGAACAGATAATAAATATCGAGCGCATGGAGCAGGTCGTGGGGCTGTTTGGAAACCTTGACGAAAACGTCAGGATGATCGAGAGCGAGCTTTCGGTCAGCATCAGCTTCCGCTCGGGAGAAATAAGGATATCGGGCGAAGCGGAGAACGTCATGAGAGCCGCAAGAACGGTAAACGGTCTTTTGTCGCTGCTTAATAAGGGCGAAACGCTGACCGAGCAGAGCGTCAGGTACGTCATGTCGCTTGCCTCCGACGGCGACGAGGCAGGCATTGAAAAGCTGTCCGACACCGATTGCATATGCATAACGTCAAAGGGCAAACCGATAAAGCCCAAGACCATCGGTCAGAAAAAATACGTCGAAGCCATAAGGGAAAACACCGTGACCATCGGTGTGGGACCGGCCGGAACGGGCAAGACCTATCTTGCGGTTGCAATGGCGGTCGAAGCCTTCAGGGCAAAAAAACGTCAACCGTATAATACTGACAAGACCGGCGGTCGAGGCAGGCGAAAAGCTGGGATTTCTGCCCGGCGACCTTCAGCAGAAGGTCGACCCGTACCTGCGGCCGCTTTACGACGCACTTTTTGACATGCTTGGAGCGGAAAATTTCCAGCGCTGCCAGGAGCGCGGCGATATCGAGGTAGCTCCGCTCGCCTACATGCGCGGCAGGACGCTTGACGACAGCTTTATCATACCTGACGAGGCACAGAACACCACCTCAGAGCAGATGAAAATGTTCCTGACAAGACTGGGCTTCGGCTCAAAGGCGGTCGTGACCGGCGATATCACGCAGATCGACCTGCCCGAAGGCAAGCGTTCGGGACTTAAGGAGGTCTTAAACATTTTAAAGGATGTTGACGATATCGCGATAGTGCGGTTCGGCGAACGGGATGTTGTGCGGCACAGGCTTGTGCAGCAGATAATAAAGGCATATGAAAAATATGAGGAAAGGAAGCAGATGAGGCAATATGGACAAAATAAAAGTAGTGATAACAAATAAGCAGAAAAAAGAAAAGATCCCGACCGGGATCAGGATGCTGGTGCGCCGCGCCTGCGCGGCGGTGTTGACCGGCGAGGGCTTCGGGCATCCTGCCGAGGTCGGTGTGACCTTTGTTGACGACGAGGAGATACATAGGCTCAATAAGGAATTCAGGAATGTTGACGCAGCGACCGACGTGCTGTCGTTTCCGCTCGGAGAAAACGGCGTTTACGACGATGACCCCGAGACCGGCGCCAAAATGCTGGGAGACGTTGTGATATCGGTTGAGCATGCCGTAAGGCAGGCTGAGGAATACGGTCATTCCTTCCAGCGTGAAATGGCTTTCCTGACCGTACATTCAATGCTTCATCTGTTGGGATATGACCATGTAAACGGCGGCATCGAAGCTGCAACAATGCGAGAAAAGGAAGAGGACGTCCTGCTGAAGATGGGACTGACCAGAGAGGTCACCTTTACCGAGTAGGAGAAACAATAATTTATGAACAGCAATAGCGGAAACGTCGAGCGCTCGGCGTTCATAGCGGTGGTGGGCAGACCGAATGTCGGTAAATCATCGCTGTTAAACAGGATAATCGGGCAGAAAATAGCTATAGTCTCAAACAAGCCGCAGACCACGAGGACGCGTATAATGGGCGTGCTGACAAAAGGCGAGGATCAGCTTGTCTACATCGACACGCCGGGCTTTCACAAGCCGAAAAATAAGTTGGGCGAGAGCATGATGCGGTCGGTGTCGGACGGCATGTCGGGCGTCGACGCGGTGACCCTCGTAGTAGAGGCGGCGCCGAAGTTCGGATTTGACCCTGACAACCTTCCGGCGGCTGAAGTGGCGCTCATCGAAGAATTTAAAAAGAGGAATCTGCACGCTGTGCTCGCCGTGAACAAGACCGATCTTCTGGCCGACAGGACGGAGCTGCTGTCGGTAATATCGGCATACAGCAGGCTGTATGATTTTGACGCGGTGGTGCCGGTCTCGGCGCAAAGCGGCGACGGCGTTGACGAGCTGGTTGCCGAGCAGCTGAAGTTTTCAAAGCCTGCTCCCCACTTTTTTGACGACGGTGATACCACTGATCAGGCAGACAGCGTAATGGTCTGTGAAATGATACGCGAAAAAGATTCTGCTTTTGCTGGATAAGGAGATACCGCACGGCACGGCGGTCGCACTTGAGCGGTTTTCGAGCGCGACACGGCGGCAGGCGATCCGATCATAGAGGTCGATGCGGTCATATACTGCGAGAGAGAGTCGCACAAAGGTATTATAATCGGCAAGGGCGGAGCGATGCTCAAAAAGGTCGGCAGCCTTGCCAGAGCGGATATAGAGGAATTCTTCGGCTGCAAATGCAACTTGAAGCTGTGGGTCAAGGTTAAAGAGGACTGGCGCAACCGTGCCGGACTGATCCGGTCTTTTGGTCTGGATCAGAAGTCGTAAGTTCACGACAGACAAAACAATTCTTAGGAATTTGCCGACGGGCACCCCGTCGGCTTGTTTTATGCACATATTGCGATAAATTTTAGAATTTCAATTTTAAATGTCGTTTCCTGCGTCAGGCAATTAATTATACGAATGTCTTTCACCGCTCGACTAAAATTTATAAATTCAACGGTGCCGGTGACGAAAAAAACCGACCTGCTGTCCGGGTGACTGCTGTCATCCGCACGGCTGGTCGGTTGATTTATTGTTTGCGGTCGGGTCGTTCAAGGGAAAAGACTCCCTGACGTCACATTATCCGTGGCAATGCTCGCACGAATCGCAGTCGGGAAACTGCGAATGGTCGTATTCTATGCCGTTTTTGTCGTAGTAATCCTTGACGGCTGACTTGATTGCCTCCTCGGCAAGCACCGAGCAGTGCATCTTCTGCGGCGGCAGACCGTCGAGCGCCTCGGCGACTGCCTTGTTGCTCAGCTCCAACGCCTCTGACAGCGGCTTGCCCTTTATCATTTCGGTAGCCATTGAGCTTGATGCTATTGCAGAGCCGCAGCCGAAGGTCTCAAACTTGACATCGGTTATGATATCGTTGTCGATCTTTAAATATATCTTCATTATATCGCCGCATTTTGCGTTGCCGACCTCGCCCACGCCGTCGGCGTTCTCAATGACGCCTACGTTGCGCGGATTTGTGAAATGATCCATTACCTTCTCACTGTATAACATATTTTCTTCTTCCTTCCTTGAGATCTCTCCAAACCGGTGACATGTTCCTCAGATATTCAACCACCTCGGGAACTTTTTCGCAGATGTACTGCATTTCCTCAGGCGTGTTGTATTCGCATATAGAAAGTCTTAACGAACCGTGCGCTATTTCATGCGGACGTCCTATCGCAAGCAGTACATGGCTCGGATCGAGCGAGCCTGATGTGCATGCCGAGCCGGACGATGCGCATATTCCCTTCATGTCGAGAAGCAGCAGCAGCGACTCCCTCAATACCCTCAAAGCAGAAGTTGACGTTGCCGGGCAGACGGTGCTCCTTGTCTCCGTTCAATATGCAGTGCGGCACCTTTGACAGCCCCTCTATCAGCGTATCGCGCATGGCGGTCACCTTGTCCGAATTTTCGGCAAGGTTTGAGACAGCCTCTTTAAGCGCTGCCGCCATACCCACTATGCCGGGGATGTTTTCGGTTCCGGCGCGCTTTCCGCGCTCCTGAGCGCCGCCCTCGATTATATTGTGGAGCCGGATGCCCTTCTTTGCATATAAAAATCCTACACCTTTAGGTCCGTGGAACTTGTGCGCAGACGCCGACATCATGTCGATATTCTGCTCCTTGACGTTTATGGCGATGTGCCCTACAGCCTGTACTGCGTCAGTGTGGAACAAAACTCCCCTTTTCGCGGCAGACAGCACCTATTTCCGCAATAGGCTCTATGGTGCCTATCTCATTGTTGGCATACATTATGGTCACAAGCGCGGTATTGTCGGTAATGGCGTTTCTTACCTCGTCGGCTGTTACAAGACCGTTTTCATGTACATCGAGATATGTGACCGAAAAGCCCTCCTTTTCCAGCTTTTTAAGGGTGTGCAGCACCGCGTGGTGCTCAAACGCTGTGGAGACTATATGGGTCTTTCCCTTTGCTTTGCCTTCCATTGCCGCCGACACTATCGCCTGATTGTCTGCCTCGCTGCCGCCCGATGTGAAATATATTTCGCCGAAATCGGCACCGATACATTCGGCTACGGCACGTCTTGCCTCATAAAGCGCCTCAGCCGCCGCCTGCCCGACCGAATGAAGGCTGGACGGATTGCCGTAGACCTCCTGCATATAGGGCATCATGGCTTTAAGAGCCGTATCGCTCAGTCTTGTTGTTGCTGCGTTGTCAGCGTATACTGTCATTTCATCATCCCGTTTATATTAGTGGTATTAAACATTTTTCGACACTGCGGATTATAACATTTAGAGCCCGACATGTCAATAGTGTATCCCCTTTATAGCGGTAAAATCAGTGGGTTTTAAGTAAAATTAAAAAAATTTAGCGCTTTACCTCAAAAAACTCTTGCATATTTAAACATACTGTGGTAACATTTTATACAAACAGAATAAAGGCTAAATGAAACACGCAGGAAATTACGGTTTATACCGTTCCCGAAGGAGTAACACTCTCAGGTACCGCAGGCGCGGTGAAACTGTGTGCGGATAGCGCTCCGGAGAAATCCGATATCGGATGCCGAAGGTGCAAGGCTGCGTTTTCGCGGTCAATCTCTCAGGCAAAAAAGGACGGAAGCATTTTTCACGCGGGTAGTGCCGCGTTTTATGCGTTTTTTATTCGGAGCCGACGTTTTGCGTTTGGCTTCTTTTTTGTTTCCATTTTTATTTTGTGAGGCGATTTTTATGTGGGATGCTTTTATTGAAGCGGTCACAAAGGTAAACGATTTTGTCAACGGTGTCGTATGGGGCTGGCCGATGGTCATAATGATTCTGGGCGTCGGTCTGCTGCTTACCGTGCGTACAAAATTTTTGCAGGTGCGGAAGTTCGGTGAGTCTATGGGCTCTACCATCGTTCCTGCGGTAAAAAGCATTAAGGGTAAAAAGGGCAGGAAGCGCGACAAAAACTCGGTTTCGCAGTTTGAGGCGTTTTCAGCCGCCATCTCGGGCACGGTCGGAACGGGCAACATCATAGGTGTCACCTCGGCAATACTTACCGGCGGACCGGGTGCCGTCGTTTGGATGTGGATATCGGCGTTCTTCGGCATGGTCACAAACTATTCCGAAAACGTTCTTGGCCTTTACTACCGCAAACGCGAAAAGGACGGCAGCTTCAGCGGCGGCGCGTTCTATTACATAGCCTACGGTATAAAGCAGAAATGGCTCGGCATGATAGCGGCAATCTTCTGCCTGCTTGCCGCAGCCGGAATGAGCGGTGTACAGAACAATAAGATAGTTGGCTCGTTCACGTCGGTCATAGGAAACGACGCGGCATGGATAAAGCTCATAATAGGCGCAGTCGTGGCGTTTTTCGCAGCAATCGTAATAATCGGCGGAATCAAGCGTATAGGCAGAATAGCGTCCATGCTGGTGCCTTTATGTCGCTGCTCTTTATTGCAATGGCGCTTGTCATAATCGGCATGAACTGCTCGGCTATCCCGGAGACCTTCAGTCTTATTTTCTCAAGCGCATTTTCAGCCAAGGCAGTTGCAGGCGGTGTCGGCGGCTTTATGTTTAAAGAGATAATCAAAAAGGGACTTGCAAGGGGCGTTTTCTCAAACGAAGCCGGTCTCGGCTCATCTGTCATAGCGCACTCGGCATCCGAAACGCGCGAGCCGGTCAAGCAGGGACTTTGGGGAATATTCGAGGTGTTTTTTCGATACCTTCGTAATATGCACACTGACCGCGCTTGTCGTGCTGACCTCAAATATAGGCAGCGGAGCATATGATAACGGCAGCTTCTTCGGCACGTTTGACGCAGCCGGAAAGTTTGTCGGAGCGTCCGATACGGCAACGTCGCTCGGCGCATTTTCCGGCAACCTCGGCGCCTTCGGAACGGTTGCATTCCTCATAATCCTTCCGCTTTTCGCGTTTACAACAATACTCGCATGGTCATACTACGGCGAAAAGGCTGTTGACTTCTGCTTCAGGGGGCTTTCCGATAAGAAGCGCAAAATACCCACAATGATATTCAAGGTGGTTTATGTACTGCTTATAGTTTTTTCATCGGTCATTAGCTCTGATCTTATATGGGCGCTTGACGACACTTTCAACGGACTTATGGCACTGCCGAATCTTATTGCATTGGTTTTTCTGTCGGGTCAGATCGTAAGGATCACAAAGAACTATTTCGACCGCAAAAATGGCAAGGATGTAGAGCCGATGCTGTCGGCATATCCCGAGCAGAACGAGCAGTTTAAAGAGGACATCAAAAACGGCGATAATGCAATAGCTTGACGCATGCGGCTGTGACTCTTACACAACAGAATCTTGTGACCCGGAGGCAAAGGTGTTTGCACCTTTGCCTCCGGGTCGTTTTGACCGGTAAATCGGCTTAATATGAAAATTATTTGTATAATCAATTGTCAGACGCAAGGTGGAAGCAACCTTTCAGCCGCATTTCATGATCATAGCATATAGCGGTAAATTTTAGTCTGGCGGTATAATAAATATATTGACGGACTTAAATGGCAGGGGCTGGGGCACATTCTCTTGTCAGCACATCCTTTGCACATGCAGCCGGGAAGGCAAAAAATGCGGTGCTAATGTCCCGGCGGAATCCGACTCTGGGCTTTTAGATAAAGATAAGCAGCGGTCAAAGCCGCTGCTTGAGCGTGTCGAAAAAAGTCGACACGCTTTTGGACGGGAATGCCGCTCGCTCGAAAATCAAAGATTTTCGGACTGCGCTCTATCCTAGCCAATACCACCCCAGTGTCCTTGAAAAACCGCTATATTCTGCGGTTTTTCGCTTACAAGGTGTTTTTCCGCCGCGCATGTCAGCGGAAAAACGGAAAATGCAGCATAACCGACGAAAGAGTAGACTTTGAGGTTTATCGACAGACTGAAGCAGCGGTCAAAGCCGCTGCTTACATATAATTTTAATATTTAATTTTGTTCTCGGCTACGTTTTTTTAAGGTGAGCGCCATAGGTGCTTTTTGCCGTATTTGGCTGCCGAGTTTAGCAGCTTCTCTTTATCAATCCACTTGTTGCGGTAGGCAATTTCCTCAATCGCTGCAATTTTTATGTCCTGACGGGTCTCTATAACCCTGACAAATTCCGCCGCTTCGCTGAGCGAGTCGACCGTTCCGGTATCGAGCCATGCAAAACCGCGTCCGAGCGTTTCAACGTTCAGAGAGCCGTCCTCCAAATACATGCGGTTAAGATCGGTTATCTCAAGCTCGCCCCTTGCCGAGGGCTTTACCCTCTTCGCAAATTCGCACACGCGGTTGTCGTAAAAATAAAGTCCTGTTACGCAGTAATTCGATTTGGGATTCTGGGGCTTTTCCTCAATTGATATTGCCTTGCCGTTTTGGTCAAATTCGACTATGCCGAAGCGCTCGGGATCATTGACGTAATAGCCGAATACCGTGGCGCCGTTGTCCCTTGCCGCAGCAGAACGGAGCATTTTGGTAAAACCGTTTCCGTAAAAAATGTTGTCGCCAAGGATCATGGCGCAGCTGTCTCCGTCTATAAACTTCTCACCTATGATGAATGCCTGAGCAAGTCCGTCCGGAGAGGGCTGCTCGGCGTAGGAAAGATTTATGCCGTAGTCCGAACCGTCGCCCAGGAGCTTTTCGAAGTTGGGAAGATCCTGCGGTGTTGAGATTATAAGAATGTCCCTGATTCCTGCCAGCATAAGGGTAGACAGCGGATAAAATATCATCGGCTTGTCATATACCGGCAAAAGCTGCTTTGAAGTTACCATTGTAAGCGGATAAAGACGTGTACCGGAGCCGCCGGCAAGAACGATACCTTTCATTATACATTCCTCCTACTAATTACTGAGCCGAGTCAGCCGATCTCTGCGAGTTTGCCTTTTCCAGCATGTCGGCTGTAAATTCTGTCAGATATGCCTTGTTTATTACAACGTCCTTGGTCGGCATCTCACCGTCAACTTCGACCGCAGCGATGCTGTCCACAACATCCATACCGATCACTACCTGTGCAAATACCGAATGACCCTTTCCGGTTTTCCATGCGCCGTCAAGGGTGATGTTTCCGCCGTAGGTCTTATAAAGCTGCCAGACCTCGTCGGGTACTTTGCTGCTTATCAGATATTTCTTGCCTATAAAATCCGTGAGGCTTTCCTTGATAAAGGTCTCGGAATCCGGGTATTTTTGCCGTGAAAGCCGAGCCGTACTGTGCCGCAGCCTCGCTGTACTGTGCGGCAAGGGTGGATTTGCTGTTGATATAATATGCGTTGTAAAGCTTATCAAAATCAAGATCCGACTTTGTCTGCGCCGTTTTAGCCTGATTTATGAAGAACTGACTGCCGTTTGTGTTAACGCCGGAGTTCGCCATTGATACGGAACCGCGCAGGTTCAGAAGATTTGCGTTGAATTCGTCCTCAAAGTTTTCGCCCCAGACGCTTGCGCCGCCGGATCCGGTGGCGGTCGGGTCGCCGGCCTGTATCATAAAGTCGTTCATGACCCTGTGGAATTTGATGCCGTTGTAATAGCCCTGTTCTATAAGACCGGTGAAATTCGTTACAGTTATAGGCGCGCTTTTCGGGAAAAGGCGCATGATTATCGTGCCCATTGTGGTCTCAAATACCGCTACGGTCTCGCCCACGGCAGGAGCCTCAAGCTGAAATCCGCAGCATCATCGGTGCGTGAGCCGTTCTCACCCACGGCGGTATAAGCCGGCTTTCTGGGGTATGGAAGCGGAGGCTGAACCTGACGGATTGCTTTTTGTACCGTCTGATTTGCCGCCGCACGAGCACATCATGAGCAGCGATATCAGGCACATTATAAATGACAATATTCTTTTCATTACGGTTATCCTTTCGATTTTAAGCGTTCTTTATGTCTATAGACAGTATCTTTACGTCGTCGAGCGGCTTGTCCGCGCCGTCGGTTTTACGGCGGCGATCTTTTCACGACGTCCATTCCGTCATAGACCTGTCCGAACACGGAATGTTTGAAATCAAGCCACGGCGTGCCGCCGACCTTTTTCGTATGCGTCGATCGTGTGAGAGGGAAACCGCGGTCGGTCAGCTCGCGCATCTGGTCGAGCATGCCCTCTGGCACTTCGGACGCTTCAACTATAAAGAACTGGCTGCCGTTTGTGCCGGGACCGGCGTTAGCCATTGAAAGTGCACCGCAGAGGTTGTGCAGGTCGGGATCAAACTCATCGGCAAAGGTCTGCCCCATATACTTTCGCCGCCGCAGCCGGTAGCGGTCGGGTCGCCGCCCTGGATCATGAAATCCTTTATAACGCGGTGAAAGACTATGCCGTCATAGTACCCGTTTTTTGCGTGTGTTGTAAAGTTTTCAACCGTTTTAGGTGCCTTTTCGGGGAAAAGGCGTATTGAAATATCACCCATAGAGGTGTGCATGACCGCTGTAACATCGCTTTGTGCCGGCATATCCAACTGATTAAAACTCATAGAAAATCTCCGTTTCCGCCGTTTGTTCACACCATTGAAGAAGTCAAAGACAAACGGCAATAAAATAACAATTATATTGTATAATACTTTCAGCCATTTTACAACCTTAAATTTTTAAAGCACAAAGAGCAAAAAAAGCTTGACAACGGCAGGCGGATTGTATATAATAATTTTCGCAACAGAAAATATGGACGTTTAGCTCAGCTGGTAGAGCACCCGCTTGACGTGCGGGCGGTCGAGGGTTCGAGTCCCCCAGCGTCCACCAAAAGTCCACCGTAATTTTGATAGAATTACGGTGGACTTTTTTCTACGCCCGAAAACCGCTTGAAATAAGGCTTTTCAGATGTTTCAGCACATAAGTGAACCCCGCTGCAGAGTAATTCTATGGCGGGGTTTCGTGCTTTTTGCGAGGATTGCGGCTTTCTGTACCACCGTAATCGTTAAACAGCCGAGTAATCGTTGAATTACTGGGGTATTCGTTAAACAACTGGATTTCGGCATCCTATGACTCAAAGGTTATTACATCAGTTCTGCCTCAACACTTGAAAAACTACGAATATTCGTATATAATGTATTTGGATAATTTCATGCTGTCGGAGGGGTCACAATGAACGGCTATATTTCCATTCGGGAAGCCTCTTATAAATGGGGCGTTTCGGAGCAGCTTCAACAAAGCCGCCGAAGAAAGCTACATCACGCCCACGGCAGTCATCAAGCAAATCAATTCTTTAGAAGAATCCCTCGGCGTGAAGCTCTTCGACCGCAGCCACCGGGGGCTGACATTGACAAAAGCTGGGCGCTCTATGTACCAGGATGCAAAATATATCATCCAGTATTGCCGGGACTCCGTGACTCGGGCAAAAAACGCCATGCAGGAGGATGAGAATATCATCCGCATCGGTTCCTCGCCCATGACTCCGGCACAACTCCTGATGGAGCTCTGGTCCAGAGTTCAAACGCTGCACCCGGACATCAAATTTCAGATCGTCCCCTTTGAGAACACCCCGGAAAATGCGAGAGAGATCCTTGCAAATCTCGGAAAGAACATTGATGTAGTAGGCGGTATTTTTGATGAGACCATGCTGCACCTGCGGGGCTGTGCTGGGTTGGAATTGGTCAGAGGCCCGTTCCACTGTGCTGTTTCCATTCACCATCGACTGGCAGCAAAGGATAAATTACAGATCACAGATCTTTATGGCGAAAATCTCATGCTGATGCACCGGGGCTGGAGCCATTATGTGGATCAACTCCGGGATGACCTCTGGCAGCACCATCCGCAGATCCATATCGTAGATTTCGACTTTTACAACATGGATGTGTTCAACCGCTGTGAGAACACCAATGACGTTTTGCTGGCTATTCCCGGTTGGGCAACTGTCCATCCGCTTCTGAAGATAATCCCAGTGGAATGGAATTACAGCATTCCCTATGGCATTCTCCATTCGCCAGAGCCGACACCGACGGTACAGCGCTTTTTGGATGCAGCCAAAATCATCAGCAAAGAGCTGTACAGCTGATTATAACTCAAAGGTATATACTGATGAACGAAGCGAGACTTCTCTTGAAGTCTCGCTTTTTTTATACTATAGGCAGAAGTTCAGGAAAAGGCAGATAATGACATGAAGCTTGGATGTTTCTTTGCGCTGCTGTTTTGTACGGCGCTTCTGCTGAGCGGCTGCGGCGCTCGTGAACCACAGGAACCTGCGGAAACCACTCCATCCCAAACAGCAGCATTTACAAGGGAAAGCAAAATCAAAGATGTGAAGAATGCTCCAATGTTCGGCTCTTACGGGCGGCCGCTGTTTCCAACGGACGAGTATTATTACAGCGGCGACACTCTGGAAGATCTCGGGCTGACCTACTACAGCCATATCGATCCGGACGAAACGGTGGAGATCGTGAACACCCTGCGAGAGCGGGCAGCGGACGGCCAAACCATCTTCTATGACATCTACACCGACGAGGAAAAGGCGGCTGAACCTGCCAAAGAAGATACAGGATTGTTTTTCTTCAAGGGAGTCCCCGGCGAGAAATTCGCCATCTGCAATGCAGGCGGCGCCTTTGCCTATGTGGGCGCCATGCAGGACAGCTTCCCTCATGCGCTGGAGCTTTCCAAAAAGGGCTACAACGCCTTCGCTCTCATTTATCGCCCCGGCGCACAGACCGCCTGCGAGGACTTGGCAAGAGCCATCCGCTTCATCTTTGACCATGCGGACGAACTGGAAGTGGACACCGATTGCTACTCCCTATGGGGCGGCTCGGCAGGAGCGCGAATGGCGGCGTGGCTGTGGTCTTACGGTGCAGAAGCCTTTGGCGGCGGTAATCTGCCCCGCCCCGGTGCGGTCATCATGCAGTACACAGGATTGAGCGAGTATTCCGAAAGTGATCCGCCCACCTATGTCTGTGTCGGTGACAGGGACGGCATCGCCAACTGGCGGGTCATGCAGGTGCGACTCGAAGCCATGCAGCAGGCCGGGATCGACACGGAGTTTCATGTGTATTCCGGCCTGGGTCACGGCTTTGGACTTGGGACTGGAACCAGCGCCGAAGGATGGATCAACGATGCCGTTGCCTTTTGGGAAAGGCAAATGGAATAACTATGGAGGATGACAGATGAAAAAGAAAACTTGGTTCATCATTGCGGCGATTCTCGTCATTATCGCTGGCGGCGTATTCACGCTGCTTCGCCTGACGGGAGGTTCCCATACCGCTATCGACCGTGCCCCGGAACCAGAGGTCAGTGGAAACAGCAATGTGCTGGTAGCCTACTTCTCATGGTCGGGAAACGGTCAGCAGATGGCGGATTGGATTGCTGAGGAGACCGGCGGAGATCTGTTCCGGATTCTGACCGAGGAGCCTTATGGCGATGATTTTGATTCCACCGCTTCCCGTGCGCAGACAGAACTGAACAATGAAACTCGCCCGGCGTTGTCTACCCATATCGACCCAGAGGTCATGGCAGGCTACGATGTGATCTATCTTGGTTTCCGGTTTGGTGGTACGACCTGCCAACACCGGTCTGGAGTTTTCTGGAGGAATACGATCTATCCGGAAAAAACATTATCCCATTTTTTTCTCCCACAACGGAAGCTCCAATGGAGCAAACAGCTTAAACCGTATTGCAGAGCTGGCACCGGAGGCAACCGTGCTGACCGATGAGGCACTTTCCATCCGTGGCAGCAGCGTAGCCGGTTCGGAGCAGCAAGTGAAAGAATGGGCGGCAAAGTTTGAAAACTAACAGGAGGTAACGAACCGTGAACAACTTTATTTTTGAGAACAAGACCAAGGTGTATTTCGGCAAGGGCGGCGTGAAAGAGTACCTCGGCAGTCTGCTGGGGAGCTACGGGAAAACCGTCATGCTGGCGTATGGCGGCGGCTCCATCAAGCGCAATGGCGTGTATGATGAGATCATGGGCATTCTGAACGCCGCCGGCAAGCGTGTCGTGGAGTTCGACCGCATCATGCCCAATCCCACCTATGCCAAGGCGCAGGAGGGCGCAAAGCTGGCGCGGGAAAATCATGTTGACCTCATCCTCGCCGTGGGCGGCGGCAGCGTTTCCGACTGCTGCAAGGTCATCTCCGCACAGGCGAAACTGGACGAGGACATTTGGGAACTGGAGAACACCAAGCACACATTCCCAACGGAGTTTATCCCCCTCGGCACCATCGTCACGGTGTTCGGTACCGGCAGCGAGATGAATAACGGTGCCGTCATCACCCACGAGGAAAAGAAAATCAAGGGCGCTCTTTGGGGCGCACAGGCGGATTTTGCCTTCCTTGACCCCAGCTATACCCTGTCCGTTCCCATGAAGCAGGTCATCTCCGGTGCCTTTGATACCCTGAGTCACGTCATGGAGACCTACTTCGGCAAGCCGGATGAAAACAATCTTTCCGATGACTTGGGCGAAGCTGTCATGCGCAGCGTCATCCACAATACCCGCGTGCTGCTGACCGACCCGGAGAATTACGACGCAAGAAGCGAGCTGGCCTGGGCGTCTGCCATGGCGGAAAACGGTATTTTGAAAATTGGCAAGGTCACGGACTTCCAGTGCCACATGATTGAGCATCAGTTGGGTGCATATACCAACTGCAACCACGGTGCGGGGCTGGCGGTCATTCACCCGGTTTTGTACCGCCACATCTGCAAGTCCGGTACAGCCCGCTTCGCCCGCTGGGCGCAGAATGTCTGGGGCATCGCATCCAAGGGCAGTGACGATGAAACTGCTTCTGCCGGTGTGGAAGCACTGGCTGCGTTCATCAAGGAAATTGGACTGCCTACCACCTTTGCAGAGCTGGGCATTCCCGCCGACACCGATTTTCGCGCCATCGCGGATTCCACCGTTTTCACCGAGGGCTGCTGCAAAAAGTTGACCCACGATGAAATATATGACATTCTCTGCGAATGTAAATAAAACTAAAATTGAATTGAAAGGATGATTTTATCATGAAAAAACTGACTGCACTACTGCTGAGCGTCGTGCTCGTACTTAGCCTTGCCGCCTGCGGCTCTGCCAACAAGCCTGCATCTTCCACCACGCAGCCCGAAACCTCTGCGCCGACCGAACAGCCCACCACGGAACCGTCTGAAAGCTCCTCGACCGCTCCCGCAGAATCCGAGCCGGAGACTCAGCCCGAAAACGGCAAGACGCTGGTGGTCTACTACTCCGCTTCCGGTAACACCGAGCGGGTGGCCAAGGATATTGCAGAGGCCGCCGGTGCCGACCTCTTTGAGATCGTTCCCACCGAAGTCTACACCAGCGAGGACCTGAACTGGACGAACTCCGACAGCCGCGTCAGCCGGGAGCATGACGACGAGTCCCTGCGGGATGTGCCTCTGACCACCACTGAAGTTCCCGATTGGGATTCCTATGACACCGTGTTTATCGGTTATCCCATCTGGTGGGGCATCGCAGCGTGGCCCGTGGACACCTTTGTAAAAAACAATGATTTCACCGGCAAGACCGTCATCCCCTTTGCCACTTCTTCCTCCTCCGGCATGGGTCAGAGCGGCAGTTTGCTGGCCGACATGGCCGGTACCGGCGAGTGGCAGGAAGGCCAGCGGTTCTCCTCCGGCGTTTCCAGTGATGATGTGCAGTCCTGGGTCAATGGACTGGGTCTGTAATGCGTAGGAACAGAGTTTTCGCCGCAATGCTTGCAATTCTCATGGTCGTGTCGCTGACCGCCTGTGGCCGGGAGTCCGTCGGGACTCCCGGCGGTGAGCTGGAAAACGGCGTTGCGGCTATTGAGGATGCTATGACAACGAAACCAAACGAAAGCAGTTCTGCTTCCACCACCCCCATCGATGATCTGCGTAACGGATCTTCTACGGACACCGTAGCCACGCCGGGCGATTTTCCTGATGCATACAACTACGGCAGCGGCAAGATTTCCGATTATTTCCGCACAGCCATGCTGCAAAAAAGATGCCGGAACCGGCATCACCGTGACAGCACTGATGACGCAGGGGCTGACGGATACCTCTTTCGGACATCATCTGCAAATGGCCAAGGAAAACGGAATTACCCGCAGTGAAATTGCGGAAATCCTGACGCATGCTGCGTTTTATGCGGGTTGGCCCAAGGCTTGGGCATCATTCCGCATGGCAAAGGACATCTGGGCAGATGCGGAAAACACTGATGAAAAGCAGCTGCACCAGAGCAGTATGGTCTTCCCCATCGGAGCGCCCAATGACGGTTTCGCACAGTATTTCATCGGGCAGAGCTATCTTGCGCCGGTTTCCACGGCGCAGGTCAAAATCTTCAATGTAACCTTTGAACCCGGCTGCCGCAACAACTGGCACATCCACGAGGCGGACAAAGGCGGCGGGCAGATCCTCATCTGCGTGGCAGGCCGGGGCTACTATCAGGAATGGGGCAAGGAGACGCAGGAGCTGCACCCCGGCGATGTGATCAACATTATGCCCGGTGTAAACACTGGCACGGCGCCGCGCCGGACAGCTGGTTTTCCCATCTGGCTGTGGAAGTACCCGGAGAAAACTGCCGCAGCCGGTGGTGTGAACCGGTGAGCGAAGAAGAATATCGAAAACTGAAATGAGGAGCATTGTTATGAGCATTTTATTTATCAACGGCAGCCCCAACAAAAATGGCAACACCGCCAAGCTGGCGGCAGAGCTGCTGAAAGGTCACGAATATGAGACTTTGAACCTTACAGACTACACCATCGGTGCATACGGCCAGAACCTTCCCGGCGATGGGATGGATGCTGTCATTGGTGCCATGAAGCAGGCGGACATCATTGTCATCGGCTCACCCGCTGTACTGGCATAACATCTGCGGCAGCGTCCGCAATGTGCTGGATCGTTTCTACGGCAAGGTGGAGGACGGCGAACTGTCCGGCCGCAAGCTGTATTTCGTGCTTCAGGGCGCTGCCCCGGAACATTGGATGCTGGAGACGGGCGAGTACACCATGAAGCGCTTTGCCGTCTCTATGGTATGACCTACGGCGGCATGGCGACCAATGAAAACGAAGCCACGAAACTTGGAAAGAACATTTAAGGAGGAATCTTTTATGGAATACGCAACTCTCAATAACGGCGTGAAAATGCCCATGGCCGGTATCGGCACCTTTCTTCTGACCCCGGACGAGGCGGAGGCCTCCTGCGTCAGTGCCTTGCGGAATGGCTACCGCCTGATCGACACAGCTAACGCCTATGTAAACGAAAAGGCCGTTGGCCGCGCTATGAAGAAGTCCGGCTTGCAGCGGGAGGAGATTTTCCTGGAAACCAAGCTGTGGCCCAGCTTCTATGAGCAGCCCGACGCAGTGGACAAAACACTTGCCCGTCTGGACACTCCCTACATCGACCTGCTGCTGATCCACCAGCCCGCGGGCAATTATGTGGCGGGCTACCGTCAGATGGAGAAGGCGTACAAGGAGGGTAAGGTGCGCGCCATCGGTCTGTCCAACTTCAAAAAGGAGCAGATTGAGGAGATTCTTTCCCGCTGTGAAGTAAAACCCACGATTTTGCAGACCGAGCTGCACCCCTATAACCAGGAACCGGAGCTGAAAGCCCTCCTGAAGGAGAACGGTATCGTGCCGCAGGCATGGTATCCGTTGGGCCACGGTGACAAGGCGCTGCTGGAGGAGCCGCTGTTTACTCAGCTTGGCAAGAAGTACGGCAAGTCCGCACCGCAGGTTATCCTCCGCTGGCACATTCCAGAGCGGCAACATCGTCATCCCCGGCTCCAAGAATCCCAGACCACATCAAGGCCAACTTTGACATCTTTGATTTTGCCTTGACCGATGATGAAATGGCGCAGATCACCGCCCTCGGAAACAAGTACGCGGAAATGGTTCCGCCCGTAGACGAGCAGAAGTGAAGCGCTTTCTTTTCGCTTGCTTTGGCGCTTGTGCTGGTACTGGCTCTTGCGGGGTGCGGAGCCGGTACAGCAGCGCCGACCCAGCCGGAGATAACGTCTGCACCGAGTGCCGAACTGACGGAAGAACCGTTGGAAAGCACAGCATCGGCAGCCACATCGGAGCCGGTTCAGACTGGCCTGTTTGCGGAGCAAATTTTCTCCGGCGCGGACGGTGACATCCATTACAGCTATTATCTGCCAGACAGTTACGACGGCAGCCGCAAGTTTCCGATGATGGTGGTCATGCCTGGCTATGGCATGATGTGGTTTGGCGAAGATTCTTCCGGCAGCAATCTGAACTGGAGCGGCTTCACCGCATGGACAAAGCTGGACACGGAGATGATCGTGGTTTCTGCGCAGCTCACGGACTGGGGCGAAAAATCCGCCCGGCAGGCCATTGAGTTGACGGAATACTTCATCGAGAATTTTGCCGTGGATACCGGCCGGATCTATGCCGCTGGGTATTCCGCAGGCGGCGAGACCATGTCCCGTGCGGTGTCCATGGTCCTGGCCTGTATGCGGCCTATCTCCACGGCGCTTCCCAGTGGGACGGCGATTATGCTCCCATTGCGGAGAACGGTGTGGCAGTCTACATCTACATGGCCGAGGGCGACGAGTATTACGGCAGCGCCAAGGCCAGCTCAGCCTATGAGAATCTCCACGAAGCCTATGAAAACGTCGGTTGGAGCGATGCCGACATCGACCGTGTTCTGCGCATCGAAACGCCGGACAACGCCTTCTTTAACGAAAAGGGCATTTATAACTACCACGGCGGAGCCAATGTGGTCTTTGACGACCCAGACAATTTGAACTGGGTCATCTCTCACAGCAAAGGATGAGGACATGAAACCAACTCTCAAAATAAAAATCGCCGTAGATGCGGCCATGTCGGTGTCCATGCTGCTTTTGATGCCCTACGGTCTTGTGGGCGAGTCAGCCCACGAGTGGATCGGTATGGGAATGTTCGCTCTGTTCGTGGCACACCATGTTTTGAACAGCAGGTGGATCAACGCAGTGCCGCGGGGGCGCTACACGCCCTTGCGCATCGTGCAGACGGCACTGGCAGGGCTGATTTTCCTGTGCATGGTCGGCTCTATGATCAGCGGCATTGTGCTGTCCCGCCATGTGTTTGCGTTTCTCCCCAGGCACGGCGGCTATGAACTGGCCGGAAAACTGCATATTCTCTGCGCCTTCTGGGGCTTTGTGCTGATGAGCCTGCATTTGGGAATGCACTGGAATATGCTTCTGACCATGGCACGGAAGCACTTGCAGCCGAGCAAAATACGCACATGGGCGCTCCGAATTGCCGGATATTCTTTCGCTGCCTACGGAATCGTGACCTTCGTTCGCCGGGATGTGGGACTTTACCTGCTGCTGAAAAGCCATTTCGTGTTCTTTGATTATTCCGAGCCGCTCATCGCTTTCCTGCTGGACTATCTGGCGGTGATGGGACTGTTTGTGGCAGTCGGATTTTTGCTTTTTACATATAATTAAGCCCGCCCGTTCCGCTGAATAATTCTATCGATTTCATATTGTACCTCTTGTTCTGACAAAGTCAGTTACCATCATGTCGAGCTTGGCACAGGAAGAAAGCCGCTCCATATCCGAGAATGTTACCGGGGACAGAGAAAACGGTTTGCCGATGGAAAGGTCAACCTCCCATACAAGCAGTTCCTCGGCTATCGCAAAGGAGCGGATGGTTTTCCAGAAGTCGTTCCGGAGGAGGCAATCGTTGTCCACCGGATCTATACTCGATTCATGGAGGGGGTTGACGCCGGGAGACATTGCAAAGGAACTGACAGCAGATGGGATTCCGACTCCATCGAGAAAACAACGCTGGCAGACCAGTACAGTGGAAAGCATCCTTCAAAACGAAAAATACAAGGGCGCTGCACTCCTTCAGAAATGCTTCACGGTCGATTTCCTCACGAAAAAGAGGAAGGTCAATGAGGGAGAGGTGCCGCAGTATTATGTGGAACACAGCCATGAGCCGATCATTACGCCGGAAGAGTTCGACAAAGTTCAGACGGAGCTTGCGCGGCGCAAGCAGATCAGCCGTCAGTACAGCGGAAAGAGCATTTTTTCCTCCCGCATCGTCTGCGGGGACTGCGGCTCCTACTTTGGCTCGAAAGTCTGGAACTCGACCTCAAAATACCGCGGGGTCATCTGGCAATGCAACGGCAAATTCAAGGGTGAGCACAAATGCGAAACTCCGCATCTGGACGAGGAAACCATTAAAGCACGGTTCGTGACAGCCCTTAACGCTGTTATCGACAGCAAGGACAACATCCTTGAGGATTGCCGATTGATGCAAGCCACTCTGACAGACTGTACAGGCATTGACACAGAAATCGAGAGTCTGCTTGAGGAGATCGATGTGGTGACCGAACTGACAAAGCGTTGCATTGCGGAGAATTCACAAATGGCTCAGAATCAGGAAGAATACGCCGCCCGGCACAATGGGTTTGTAGAGCGGTATGAAAAAGCCAAGGCACGGCTCGAACAGCTCCGCACTACAAAAGCTGCACGCGAAGCCCAGGCAGAAGCCATCGGAACTTTCATGTTCGAGATGCAGGAGCTGGACACCATCACCGAGTTTGACGAAAAGCTCTGGTTGACCTCTATTGACACAGTAACCGTTCACGCCGACGGACGAATGGATTCAAATTCCAGGGCGGCACAGAAATCGAGGCTTGAGTCCCAACAAAAATGAAAAGACCGCAGGTTTCAACGCCTGCGGTTTATTGCTGTCCTCACGGGTAGAGTAATGCACCCCCTAGAACTGTAGTTGCACCCCCCTAACATCGAAAATGCCCCCCCTCCAAACCGTAATTGCACCCCCTTACACGGTTTCTATCAAAATTAGAGTCATTTGCCAAAAGTCCACCGTAATTTTGATAGAATTACGGTGGACTTTTTTTCTGCGCCCGAAAACCGTCTGGCGCGTCGGCGGACGATTATGCGGCGGATATTGACCGGAGAAGGCATCACATTACGGCTCTGAGACTGAAATTTTACAAAATTGACTGATTTTTTCGCAAATTGTATTTACTTAATGCAAATTAAGTGTTATTATTGTGTTATGCGTGAAAACGGCGGAGCATACAGTCCGCCTTTTCGGCATTATGTGAAAATTTCCTTTTAAAAGCGGATCTGCAATTTTTATAAAGGGAGTAACAATATCAAGGAGGAATTATTCCATGGCAAGAAAAATGAAAACCATGGACGGTAACAACGCCGCTGCTCACGTTTCCTATGCGTTTACTGAAGTGGCAGGCATTTATCCTATCACGCCGTCCAGCCCTATGGCAGACTATGTCGACCAGTGGGCAGCCGCAGGCCAGAAAAACATTTTCGGTACTACGGTAAAGGTTGCGGAAATGCAGTCTGAGGCCGGTGCCGCCGGTACCGTTCACGGCTCGCTTGCCGCAGGTGCGCTGACCACCACCTACACTGCGTCACAGGGTCTTCTTCTTATGATCCCGAACATGTACAAGATCGCCGGTGAGCTGCTTCCCTGCGTGTTCCACGTTTCGGCACGCTGTGTCGCATCACAGGCTCTTAATATATTCGGCGACCATTCCGATGTATATGCATGTCGTCAGACCGGCTTTGCAATGTTGGCTGAGACCAATCCGCAGGAGGTTATGGATCTCGGCGCGGTTGCTCACCTCGCAGCAATAAAGGGCAGGGTTCCGTTCATCAACTTCTTCGACGGCTTCCGTACCTCTCATGAGATACAGAAGATCGAGGTCTGGGACTATGCAGACCTTAAGGAAATGTGCGATATGGACGCTGTCAAGGCGTTCAGAAAGAGAGCGCTTAATCCTGAGCGTCCGGTAATGCGCGGATCGCATGAAAACGGCGATATATTTTTCCAGCACCGTGAGGCATGTAATGAATATTACGATAAGCTTCCGGCAGTCGTTGAGGAGTATATGGATAAGGTCAATGCCAAGCTCGGCACCGACTACAAGCTGTTCAACTACTACGGCGCACCCGATGCCGAAAACATAATCATCGCCATGGGCTCTATCTGCGACGTCGCAGAGGAGGTCATCGATTACCTTACCGCCGCAGGCGAGAAGGTCGGTCTTGTCAAGGTACGTCTTTACAGACCGTTCTGTGCCGAAAAGCTGGCTGAAGCCATTCCGGCTACCGTTAAGAACATAGCAGTTCTTGACAGAACAAAGGAGCCCGGTTCTCTCGGCGAGCCGCTGTATCTTGACGTTGTTGCCGCTCTTGCCGCTACCGGCAGAAGCGCAAAGGTCATCGGCGGACGTTACGGACTCGGTTCAAAGGATACTCCTCCTGCAAGTGTGTTTGCAGTATATGACGAGCTTAAAAAAGGCAAAGCCGAAGGCTCACTTCACCCTCGGCATCAACGACGATGTCACTCATCTGTCGCTCGAGGAAAAGCCGGCTCCGAATACCGCTGCGGAGGGCACCAAGGAATGTAAGTTCTGGGGTCTCGGCGGCGACGGTACCGTCGGTGCGAATAAGGACTCCATAAAGATCATAGGCGACCATACCGACAAGTATGTTCAGGCATACTTCCAGTATGACTCCAAAAAAAGACCGGCGGTATCACCATAAGCCACCTGCGCTTTGGCGACAAGCCGATCAAGAGCCCGTACTACATCAACAAGGCTGACTTTGTTGCCTGCCACAACCCGTCTTATGTAACAAAGGGCTACAAGATGGTTAACGACGTTAAACCCGGCGGCGTATTCCTTATTAACTGCCAGTGGACTCCGGGAAGAGCTCAACGAGCATATGCCGGCTGACGCAAAGAGATACATAGCAAAGAACAACATCAGCTTTACACCATCAACGCTATAGATCTTGCCGCAGAGATCGGTCTCGGCAAGCGTACAAAACACCGTTCTTCAGTCTGCCTTCTTCGCACTGTCCAAGGTGCTCCCGGTCGAGGACGCCATCGGCTACATGAAGGAGAAGGCTCAGAAGTTCATGAAGAAGGGCAAAGAGATAGTCGAAATGAACGAGAAGGCTATCGACGCCGGCGCTACCGCATACGTTAAGATCGACGTTCCGGCCGACTGGGCAGATGCCGTCGACAAGACCGAAGGTCGTGGAAGAAGGACCTGCAAAGCTGGTCAAGATGGTTGACGACATAATGAAGCCGGTCGGCAAGATGGACGGAGACAGCCTGCCTGTTTCGGCGTTTGTCGATCATGCAGACGGTACATTTGAACTTGGCGCATCCGCCTTTTGAGAAGCGCGGCGTTGCCGTTATGGTACCTGAGTGGAATCCTGACACCTGCGCAAAATGCAACAAGTGCCTTTGTGTGTCCGCATGCCACCATCCGTCCGTTCGCTATGAACGCCGACGAAGGTCGCAGCCGCACCTGCCAATATGAGGGAGAAAGCTCCGAAGCCGGTCGTCAAGACCGATTATACCTACACCCTTGCAGTTTCCCCAGTGGATTGTATGGGATGCGGCGTGTGTATCGGCGTTTGCCCGACTGCTTCGCTCAAGATGGTATCACGCGAATCTCAGGAGGCAGAGCAGGCAGTATTCGATTACTGCGTAGAGCATGTCACCGAGAAGGAAGGCGTTTCGAGCGCTGCCAACGTGATCAGCTCACAGTACAAAGAAACCGCTGCTTGAGTTCTCAGGCTCATGCGCAGGCTGCGCCGAGACCTCTTATGCACGTCTTATAACCCAGCTCTTCGGTGACAGAATGTACATTTCCAATGCTACAGGCTGTTCGTCGATATGGGGCGGTCCTGCCGCAACATCACCGTACACCACCGATAAGAACGGTCACGGTCCGGCATGGGCAAACTCGCTGTTTGAGGACAACGCCGAGCACGGCTACGGAATGTATCTCGGACAGAAGGCTATCCGCAAACGTCTTATAGACGAGGTCAAAGAGATACTTGACGCCGACGCTGCTTCTGCCGAGCTTAAGGCAGCAGCAAAGGGATTACCTTGACACGGTAGACGACGGCGAGAAGAACGCAGCCGCTACCAAGGCTCTTGTCGCAGAGCTCGAGAAGGTCGCCGACAAGTGCGATCACTGCAAGGATATCTATGAGAACAGAGAATACCTCTCCAAGAAATCGATATGGATATTCGGCGGCGACGGCTGGGCATATGACATCGGTTACGGCGGCTTAGACCATGTATTAGCTTCCGGCGCAGACGTAAATGTAATGGTATTCGATACCGAGATCTACTCCAATACAGGCGGTCAGGCTTCGAAGGCTTCGCAGATCGGTCAGGTAGCACAGTTTGCGGCTGCCGGTAAGGCGATCGCCAAGAAGAGCCTTGCCGAGATAGCAATGTCTTACGGCTACATATATGTGGCACAGATCGCTATGGGCGCCGACCAGAATCAGACCCTTAAGGCTCTGAAAGAGGCTGAGGCTTATCACGGTCCGTCAATAGTTATCGCATACTCACCCTGCGAGATGCACAGCATCAAGGGCGGTATGGTCAACTGCCAGAAGGAAATGAAGAAGGCTGTTGACTGCGGCTACTGGAATATGTTCCGCTTCAACCCGGCTCTTAAGGCGGAAGGCAAGAATCCGTTCACTATTGATTCCAAGCCTGCCACTGCGGATTACAAGGAGTTCATACTCGGTGAGGCACGTTACTCATCGCTGACCCGTTCGTTCCCCGAGCGTGCCAAGGAGCTCTTTGACAAGGCTGAACAGAACGCAAAGGCTGCAAGAACACATCTCGAAAAGTTAGAGCAGCTCTACAGCGAAGAAAAGTAATAATCAAAATGCTCTGAAAAAGCGGAAGAAGACCGGAGGTTTTCTTCCGCTTTGTTTAGGCCGGCAAGAGTCGAACACCGTGCGGTTTCGCTCGCCGCCTTTGGTACAGCAGCTTTGCGCTTATTACCCGTAGGCGTCAGCCTTACGGGCTATCTCACGCTTCGCTGCCTAAAAATTTATCGGTATAAACAAGCAAATAAAATAACGGCTGGCGCCGTGTCCTGCCCTACGATGTGCAAAAAGGTATTTACGTTTATTATCGAACATCCTTAAAATTTGAATTTTCAATTCCGGCTATTATCATCCTAAAACTGCGGTGATATCAAGGGTAATTTTTGAACTTAAAGAAAAAAAAAAAGGTCATCCTGCGGTGGATGACCTTTTTCTTCCTCTTTGAGGGATTGTTTTGAGGAGGGTAGAGCATTGTTCAAGCAAGGGGTGCGGCTCCCTGTCCACTTGAACTGTCTATATTATAATGCAGCCGCCTTTTGGATGTGTGGATTTTTTTGTGAACTGTCGTTTAATATTTAGCACGTTATTTATTAATAAAGAATAAATTGACCGCCAAGTGGCAATTATACATTTGAAAACATAAGACAAAGGGAGAGGCAAAAGTGGAAAAGAAGAATAAACGGGGTACGGGAGTCATAAGATTTCTTAACGGAAAAGGCTTTTATATCGTTATATGCATTTGCTTTATAGCGGTCGGCGTCGCCGCATGGAGCGGCGTTGAGAGCTTCAGAAACAAGGCCAAAAGGGATGGCACGACAAGCCTGCCGCCGGTAGTGTCAAGCCAAAATACCGATGTCGCAAAGGCGCCGTCCGAAACAGACGACAGCAGTGCGAAAACGGAGCAGGGAACTGAGTCAAAACCGTCAAAACCGCAGAAAAGCGATAACACGTCGTTGGCAAAAAGCGAGCCGAAAAACGCTGAGGAAGCTGCGAGTCCGGCGGCAACCTACTTTATTAGTCCCGTGCTCGGAAACATAATAAAGGGATATTCGGACAGTGAACTTCAGTATTCAATGACCTACCGCGATATGCGCCTGCACAAAGGCGTCGATATTGCCGCCGATGTCGGCACACCGGTCACGGCTGCGGGCGACGGCACCGTAATAGCGGTCTATAAGGACGTTTTTGAGGGCAGTGTTGTGGAGATAGACCACGGAAATAAGATAATAGTCCGCTACTGCGGATTAAATTCGGCACCATGCGTCAAGGAGGGCGACCGGGTCGACTCGTCAACGCAGATCGGTACCATCGACAATATTCCGGGGAGTCGGTAGAGGAGCATCACCTGCATGTCGAATTTATAAAGGACGGTAAATTCGTTTCTCCCGAGGACTATATACAATAAAAATACCTGCCCTCTACGGACCTTTGTCAGGGCAGCAAAAGCCGGAAGCAGTATTGCTTTCGGCTTTTTGCTGTGCTATAATAGAACAGACAAAAATGAGAGGGTGAGCCAAATGGGCGAAATACTGAATTGCAAGGACGGCAGACTGTATCTTAATGACAACCCATTTTATCTTGTTTCGGGCGATATGCATTATTTCAGGGTGCATCCGTCGCAGTGGTCGGAGCGGTTGAGACTTATGCGTGATTTCGGACTGACCGCCGTCCAGACCTATTGCCCGTGGAACCTGCATGAGCCGAAACGGGGAGAGTTTGATTTTTCTATGCTTCTGGATCTCGGAAAATTTCTTGACACCGCACAAAAGACTGGTCTCAAAAGGTGCTTTTGCGTCCGGCACCCCTACATATGCTCGGAATGGGACTTCGGCGGTCTTCCGGCATGGCTGCTTTACGATAATATCCCGGTAAGAACGCACGATCCGAAATATTTAGAGGCTGTGGATGAATATTACCGTGAGATATGTAAAAGGTGATAGTGCCGCGGCTGTCGACAAACGGCGGACCGGTCATAGCGGTGGCTTTGGAGAACGAATACGGTGGAGCCGCCCTGGACCCGGAATACCTTGTAGCGCTGCGCGATATGCTGTGCAAATACGGGATAGATGTGCCGCTTTATACGACCGACGGACTTAATATAACAATGCTCCATTGCGGAACGATCGACGGCGTTATAATGCGCGGCATCAATTTCAGATCGACGCCTGGTCTGCCTGCCCGCGCAAAGAGCTTCACCAAAGCGAAAATCCCGGGATGCCGTTTTTTATAGGCGAGCTGTGGGACGGACGCTCGATGCACTGGGGAGAACCGTTTAAATACCGTGACCCTAATGAAACGGCGGTTGCCTTTAAGGAAGCGCTGGAGGCAGGGGCATATGTCAATTTCTACATGTTCTCGGGCGGTACCAATTTCGGCTTCATGAGCGGTGCCAACTACGGAAGATCGTACTCTCCGCGTCCTGACACACCGGTCCGTTATATACCCATTACAACCTTCATACGACTGCTCGTCCCCGATAAGCGAATACGGTGAGCCGACCGAAGAATACTACATGTGCCGTGATGTGCTCGATGAATTTACGGGTCGCGCAAAGCGTACCGACAGGGTGGAATATGAAGCGCAGAAAATCGGCAGGGTGGAGCTGTGCGAGGCGGCATATCTTTCGATAACCTTGACGTTTTAGCTGCCGCGAAACGCGAATATGTGCATCCGCTTACCATGGAGGATATGCGGCAGGATTACGGCTTTATAATGTACAGAAAGCAGATACCCTTTTTAGGAACCGACGCACCGCAAAGGGTTGGACTTTTCGAAGTTCGTGACCGTGCGACGGTGTATGCCGACGGCAAATATATAGGTCATGTGATGCGTGACCGCGTCGGCGATGATATTAAGATAAGCGTTCCCGAAAACGGAACAGTGCTTTGCGTGCTGGCTGAAAATGTTGCGAGGCTGAATAACGGTAAAATGCCGTGGTTTGAGCGCAAGGGCATAACGCAGCACATAGACGTCGGCTGTCTTGCAATGATAGGCTGGGAGACGATATCCTTACCTCTTAATGACATAAGCCGTCTGCACTATAAGGCGACAGACGGAGTGGTCGGACAGGATCTGCCGGTCTTTATGAAGGGTAGATTTGATGCCGCGGCAGGTGTCGACACCTTTGTTCACATGGAGGGCTTTACAAAAGGGCTGTGTCTGGATAAACGGCTTCAACATCGGACGGTACTGGAACGTAGGACCGCAGATGACCTTCTTTATGTTCCCGGCGCGCTTTGAAAGACAGCAAAAACACGATCGAGATATTCGACGTTGAGCCTAAGGGGCAAAACATATGTCGAACTGATCGACCGGCATCTGCTCGAAATGGATTGATATTATAAAGGTGGTCGACCCCGACCGCCTTTTAATTTTTATCTCTGTCCGGTGTACTGCCATGTGTTTTGCACATAATAAAAAATATAGAATTAAAAAAATAAAACAAATGTTTGACTTTTTTTGCCCGGAATTATTTACTTTATAAAAATAATGTGGTACAATGATGTGATATGTTGGAAAGATCGGTGGGGATCATTATGGATAAATTTGTGCTTCATTCGGAATATAAACCGACCGGCGATCAGCCAGAGGCGATAGATAAGCTCACAAAGGGTGTGCTTGCAGGCGACAGAGAGCAGGTGCTGCTCGGCGTCACAGGCTCGGGCAAGACCTTTACAATGGCGAATATAATAGCCAACGTAAATAAGCCGACTTTAGTGCTGGCACATAACAAGACCCCCGTTTGCCGCACAGCTTTGCAGTGAGTTCAGAGAATTCTTTCCCGAAAATGCAGTGGAGTATTTTGTTTCCTATTACGACTATTATCAGCCTGAGGCGTATATCCCCGGCACCGACACATATATAGAAAAGGACTCGGCTATCAACGACGAAATAGACAAGCTGCGCCATTCGGCGACCTGCTCGCTGTCGGAACGCAATGATGTTATAATCGTCGCCAGCGTGTCCTGCATATACAGCCTCGGTAACCCTATTGATTACCGCAACATGATAATATCCTTGAGACCCGGCATGGAGAAGTCAAGGGACGATCTTATAAGAAAACTGGTCGACCTGCAGTACGAACGCAACGATGTTGGCTTTGCGCGAAATAAATTCAGGGTCAGGGGCGACGTTGTCGAGGTTTTCCCGGCATATTCGGGCGACACTGCCGTAAGGATAGAGTTTTTCGGCGACGAGATCGACCGGCTGTGTGAGATAAATCCGCTGACCGGCGAGGTCAAGACTACCTTAGGACATGTGGGTATATATCCTGCCACGCATTATATAGTGCCAGAGGACGAGCGCGAGGCTGCCCTTAACGACATTTTGGAGGAAATGGAGGAGCAGGTAAAGTTCTTTGAACAGAACGGCAAGCTCATTGAGGCTCAGCGCATAAGGCAGCGCACAGAATACGATATTGAAATGCTCAGGGAAATAGGCACCTGCAAGGGTGTTGAAAACTATTCGCGCGTACTGTCGCGCCGTGCTCCCGGCAGCACGCCCTTTACACTTCTTGATTATTTCCCGAAGGACTTCCTTATGTTTGTCGATGAGTCGCATGTCACGCTGCCGCAGGTAAGGGGAATGTACGGCGGCGACCGTATGAGAAAGCAGAACCTTATAGATTTCGGCTTCAGGCTGCCGTCGGCATACGATAACCGTCCGCTTACCTTCGAGGAATTCTATTCGCATGTCAATCAGGCGATATATGTTTCGGCAACTCCGGGCGACTATGAAAGGCAGCATGCCGTGAGCCTGGCTGAGCAGGTCATAAGACCGACCGGATTGCTCGATCCTATGATAACGGTCAAGCCGACCGACGGGCAGATAGACGATCTTGTCTCGAAATTAATATAAGAACGGCGAAAGATCAGCGCGTGCTGGTCACCACGCTTACCAAGAAAAATGGCTGAGGATCTTACCGAATATCTTGATACAATGGGCATAAAAGGTAAAGTACATGCACTTTGACGTCGAGACTATAGAGCGCATGAAGCTGATAAGGGAGCTGCGGCTCGGAGAATACGATGTGCTGGTCGGTATAAACCTTTTAAGAGAGGGTCTGGATATACCCGAGGTGTCGCTGGTGGCGATACTTGATGCCGACAAGGAGGGCTTCCTGCGCTCCGAAACGTCGCTGATACAGACGGTGGGCCGTGCCGCAAGAAACGCCGAGGGCGTTGTAATAATGTACGCCGACAGCGTTACGCCGTCAATGGAGCGCGCCATAACCGAGACCGAGCGCCGCCGCTCTATACAGTCGGAATACAACCGACTGCACGGCATAACGCCGAAGACCATAGTAAAAGATATCCGCGACGTTATAGAAATAACGCCCAAGCAGGAGCTTAAAAATGAGTGGAAGCGCATGTCGGCTGCCGAGCGCGCGGGGATGATAAAGAGACTGACCGTAGAGATGAAGCAGGCTGCAAAGCTGCTTGATTTCGAACAGGCGGCAATGCTCCGCGACCGCATAGCCGAGATAAAAGGAGAAAAGAAATGACCGACAAAATATCAATACGGGGTGCAAGGGAGCACAACCTCAAAAATATAAATGTTGATATACCGAGGGACAAGCTGGTAGTGCTTACCGGACTGTCCGGTTCGGGTAAATCGTCGCTTGCGTTTGACACTTTGTATGCCGAGGGACAGAGAAGATATGTCGAGTCGCTGTCGTCGTACGCGCGTCAGTTTTAGGTCAGATGGAAAAACCGGACGTTGACAGCATAGACGGACTGTCGCCGGCGATATCTATAGATCAGAAGACCACGTCAAAAAATCCGCGTTCGACGGTCGGCACCGTGACCGAGATATACGATTATCTGCGTCTGCTCTACGCGCATATCGGCATACCGCACTGCCCGGTCTGCGGCAGGGAGATAGTAAGACAGTCGGTCGATCAGATAGTTGACCGCATAATGGAATACGGTGAGGGTGAAAAGCTCATTATACTGTCGCCGGTAATTCGCGCAAAAAGGGCGAGCACCAAAAGCTCATAGAAAAAATACGCAAGGACGGCTTTGTAAGGCTTCGCGTTGACGGCGAGATACGGGATATATCGGAAGAAATAAAGCTTGAAAAGACCAAAAAGCATACCATAGAGACAGTTGTTGACCGCTTGGTGATAAAGGAAGGCATAGCAAAGCGTCTTACCGACAGTATCGAGACCGCGCTCAAGCTGTCGGGCGGCATCGTGACCGCTCTGCTGTCGGACGGCAGTGAGCAGACCTTTTCCGAAAACTACGCCTGCCCCGAGCACGGAGTGAGTGTGCCGGAGCTTGCACCGAGAATGTTTTCCTTCAACAGCCCGTTCGGTGCCTGTCCGACCTGTACGGGACTTGGAATATTCATGAAGGTAAATCCGCTGCTTGTCGTGCCGGACGAGTCAAAGTCGCTTGCCGAAGGATGCATACGCGCCAGCGGCTGGGGGTACCTCAGGCTGGGGTGCAAAAGAGCAGGGCACCATGGCTCTGATGTATTTCAAGGGGCTTGCGGACCACTACGGCTTTGATATAAACACACCGTTCGGAAAGCTGCCGGAAAATATAAAAACATCATATTCTACGGGACCGACGGCGAAAAAATAGAATTCACGAAAAGCCCCGAGTGGGGCGGCGGCACATATTCCGCGCCGTTTGAGGGCGTTATAAACAACCTTGAGCGCAGATACAAGGAAACGAGCAGCGACTATTCAAGAAACGAGATAGAGGCGCTCATGACCGAGTGTCCGTGTCCCGACTGCCACGGTGCGAGGCTGAAGCCGGAGATACTTTCGGTCACGGTGGGCGGCAAAAAATATTAAACAGGTCTGCGATATGCAGGTGGTAGATTCGCTGAAATTCTTCTATGGAATAGATCTTTCAAAAAGAGACCGCAAGATAGCAGATCCCATAATAAAAGAGATACATTCAAGGCTCAACTTCCTTGTAAGCGTCGGTCTTGATTACCTCAGCCTTTCGCGTTCATCGGGTACGCTTTCGGGCGGCGAGAGCCAGCGAATAAGGCTTGCCACGCAAATAGGCTCATCCCTTATGGGGGTGCTTTATATTCTTGACGAGCCGAGCATAGGACTTCATCAGCGCGACAACTAGCGGCTGCTCGGAACGCTCAAAAGCCTGCGCGATCTCGGAAACACCGTGGTGGTCGTGGAGCACGACGAGGACACCATGCGCGAAGCCGATTATATAGTGGATATAGGTCCGGGCGCCGGAATACACGGCGGAGAGGTTGTTGCGGCAGGTACTCCTGCCGAAATAGCGGCGTGCACCTCGTCTGTGACAGGCGACTATCTTTCGGGACGAAAGAAGATCGAGGTGCCCAAAAAGCGGCGTGAGGGCAACGGAAAGTTCCTAAAAGTGCTGGGCGCCGCCGAAAACAATCTTAAAAATATAGACGTCGAAATACCGCTTGGGAAAATGGTCTGCGTGACCGGCGTTTCGGGGTCGGGCAAATCATCGCTTGTGAACAGCGTCATTTATGAGCGCCTTGCATGCGAACTCAACGGCGCAAAGCGCATCTGGGGCAGGCAGAAGGGCATTGAGGGACTTGAAAATCTTGACAAGGTAATTGAAATAGACCAGTCTCCGATAGGCAGAACGCCGAGGTCTAATCCGGCGACCTATACCGGCGTGTTCGGCGACATACGCGAGCTGTTCGCCGCAACGCGTGAGGCAAAATCGCGCGCGGATATTCGGCAGGGCGCTTCTCCTTTAACGTCCGCGGCGGTCGCTGCGAGGCGTGTGAGGGCGACGGCATAATCAAAATAGAAATGCATTTTCTGCCCGATATATACGTTCCCCTGCGAGGTCTGCAAGGGCAGCCGGTATAACCGCGAGACCCTTGAGGTCAAGTACCGTGACAAGAGCATTTACGATGTGCTTGAAATGACGGTTGAGGAGGGCATGTATTTCTTTGAAAGCCACCCAAAGATAGCAAGAAAGCTTAGAACGCTTTACGATGTAGGTCTCGGCTATGTGAAGCTCGGTCAGCCTGCAACCACCCTTTCTGGCGGCGAGGCGCAGCGCGTCAAGCTTGCAACCGAGCTTTCAAAAAGACCGACCGGAAGGACAATCTATATACTTGACGAGCCGACCACCGGACTTCATACCGACGATGTCAACAGGCTGATAGATGTGCTCAACCGGCTTGTTGACGCCGGAAACAGCATGATAATAATTGAACACAACCTTGACGTCATAAAATGCGCCGACTATATCATAGATTTGGGCCCCGAGGGCGGAGCAGGCGGCGGAAATGTAGTAGCCACCGGTACGCCGGAGGATATTGCAAGGTGCGAAAGGTCGTATACAGGAAGATTTTTGAAAAAGATGCTGTAAGTCGGATCAGGTGCCGGCTATGAGCAGACGAGGGAAATTGGGGGCGCAGTGCCGCAGAGCACCGCGCCGTCTTTTGCGGTGTCGGCAAAAACGCACTGAGGTATGAATATATAGGCAAGTGCAACACAATGTTTACAAAGTATTAATCCATTTTGAAACCGCCTTATGTAAAATAAATTAAAAGGCGGCGATAAGGTGTTCGGATATGTGACGGTGTGGAAGCCGGAAATGAAGGTAAAAGAGTTCGAGGTGTACAACGCGGTCTACTGCGGCCTTTGCCGCGAAATGGGGCGGCGGTACGGCGCACTTTCAAAATTCTGCTTAAGCTACGACCTTACATTTATTTCGCTTCTGTCGATTGGCATGTCGGGCGGCTTCGAGGGTGCAGAGCAGCGCCGGTGCAGGGTGAACCCTTTGAAAAATGCACCTTTTGCAAAAACGACGGAAGATACCAGCGCCTTGCAGCCGCGGCAGGAGTCGCGCTGACCGACGCAAAATTAAGCGACAACATCGAAGACAGCGGTTTTTTCGGCAGGCTCTTATTTAGATTTCTGCGCCTTTTCACCGCGCGGTGGAGCAAAAAGCCTACCGTGATGTGCCGGAACTTAAGTGCATAATCGAGGATTATCTGACTGCCCAGCGTTCTGCCGAGAACGACCCCGATTGCTCTCTTGACAAAGCGGCAGAGCCGACCGCGAAGGCAATAGCCGCAATAGCCGCGCTTGTGACCGACGATAAAAGATACAAAAGCGTGCTGTCAAGGGCAGGATATTGCCTCGGAAAATGGATATACCTTTGCGATGTTGCGGACGATATAGAAAAGGATATCAAAAAGGGCAATTTCAATCCGATAAAGGCTGAAGCCGAAAGGTCTGAAGCCCCTAAAAAATACGCCGAAGAACGATTGCAGCCGGTCATGAACATGGCGGCGGACGAGTGCAGAAATTATTTTTCGCTGCCGGATCTCGGCGTAATGCGGCCGATGGTGGACAACATATTAAATGACGGTCTGTGGCACCGTCAGCAAAAGATATTTAAAGAGGAGTAAACAGATGAAAGACCCTTACGCAGTGCTCGGTGTTGACCGCAATGCTACCGATGAACAGATAAAAGCGGCGTACCGCGAAATGGCAAGGAAGTACCACCCCGACAATTTCGGCAGCGATCCCACCGCCGCCGAGCTTGCTAATGAAAAGATGCAGGAAATAAACGAGGCGTACGACAAGATAATAAGCAGCAGAAGGTTCGGGAAAACCGACAACAAGCGCTATAATCAGAGCAACAACTGGGGTGCCGGAAACGAGACCGCAGGCTCTGATTTCAACGATGTCAGAAGTCTTATAAATGCCGGCAGATTTGAGGATGCTCAGGAGATACTTGACGGTGTGCCGCCCGAAAACCGTACCGCCGAGTGGTACTTTTTAAACGGCTGCGTGCTCTACCGCCGCGGCTGGTTCGACGCCGCGTATACGAGCATGGCAAACGCTTGCCGCATGGACCCGTCAAATGCGGAATACCGCGCGGCGTTCAGCCAGATGCAGCACAGCCGCAATGGGTATGCGTCCTACCGTGGCAACGGCGGCGGTGCCGAATGTACCGTCTGCGATATCTGCGCCGGACTTATGTGTGCAGACATGTGCTGCCGTTGTATGTGACATGAAAAACACCACGAAGATCACCTGCACGGGCGTTATATCGGCGCTCGCGGTTGTACTTATGCTCGGCACGAATATACCGGTAATGCTTTATACCGTGCCGGCTATAGCAGGAATACTGTTCATGATACCGGCGATAGAGCTGGGCGCAGGCTGGGCGTTTCTGTGCTACGGCGTTACAGCCGTGCTGTCGCTCATTCTGCCGACCGACCGTGAAGCACTCGTCTTTTATATAGCCATTTTAGGGTATTACCCGATACTGAAAATGCTTATTGAGCGGATGGGCAAAAAAATACCGGAATATGTTATAAAATTTGCGCTGTTCAACATTGCGGTCATAGCCGCATATGAGTTCACGGTAAGGCTGTTAGGTGTCGAGGCGATAGATTCGCAGATGCTCGGCGCCGCCGTGGCAAAGGCGCTCTTCCTCGCTGCCGCAAACGCTGCGTTTCTTATATACGACATCTGTCTTACAAGGATGACAGCGCTGTATTTTTGTAAAGCTTCGAAAGCATGTCAGAAAAGCGCTCGGTATGAAGGGAAAATATTAAAGGCAAAACGGATCGCGCAAATATTGCTTAATAAAACACTTGACAAATGCACAAAACATGGTATACTAATGTTTGCCGACGCTTGCATTTATGCGTTTAAGCCCGGCAGACATGGTATCCTGTTTTATTTGCGAAATAAGTTTTGAAGTAAGATTTATCTGAAGATTCAAGACTTCGCCTCGGTTTGTCCTCGCCGTGTAAAATTTAGAGGACGCTAAAAAATGTGAAGCGTACTTCTTCACTTTTACTTATTACTTTATTTGCGGGTATGGCGGAATTGGCAGACGCGCTAGATTCAGGTTCTAGTCGGGGCAACTCGGTGGAGGTTCAAGTCCTCTTACCCGCACCAAACAGTACAAATCCGAACCCTAAACCAATCGGTGAAGGGTTCGGATTTGTCATTTTTATGACTATCCGAACTTTAATTCAAAACGCAAAAATTAAATTCGGAGGTTACTTATTATGAAAACAGAACTTAAAAAAATCGGCGCTTGGGGCAGAATGCATTATGATTTTCTTTACCGCAACAATCGGACGGTCATCAATGTTATGCGGTTGAAAGGCACATTGCATGATTATCTTATGGGCATTGATAAAGACGCTGAGAATATGTTCAATCTTATTGTCAAGCAGACGGCTGAAATTGAGGGCGTAACCGAGCAACTCAAAGCTGCTGACCAAATGGAATGGATCCGCCGCATAAACAGTATCAGGAGTAGAGCAAAGGGAATTTGTGCTGAAAGAGCTAATATATCAATAATACCAAAAAGGCGAGGGATGATATGTCCCCCGCCTTAATCATTTAATAATCAATATGCTCTCTCACAAATCTCTCAAACACCCAATCGGCGCCGTCGTAAAGAACCTCATACAAGGTTTGTCGTAATTCTTCTTTGGAAAGACTTTTAATATAAGCGACAACCTTTTTATCAAGTTCTTCTTGCCGCCGTTCTTCTTCCTCCTCATATTCAATAACTTCTTTGTAGTACTGATCCGCCTCTTCCGGAAAAACCGAAAATACAGTGCAACCTGATGCTTGCAAATAATTCGTTTTCCATTGGCATGCGGACAATTGCAATGAGATTTTCTCGGATGTTCGATATCAATAAAGACATCATAATGCTTATTTCCGCTACCACGCAAAGAACCGCTATATTCGTGGTCGGTGATTTTCTTTTTTAGCAGAACACTACCGTCCTTATAGTATTCATAGCCTCTCCACACAGAAGCGCCGCTTGCTAAATCTAACAATCCCATATTGTCCCCTCACATCACTTTTTGTTTTTCTTTTCTTGTTCTGCTTTCCATGCCGCAAATTCAGCCTGTCCTTCTTTTGAAAGAAAGAATTCACGGATATCAGGTAGCATTGTACGTGCAATGGCTTCAAGAATGTTGTCCGGAATCTCCGATGTTCCGAAACGGTTTCCGAATATCCTGTATTTGATACGCACAAATAGTTGCTTGAAGATGTTTCCGTATTGCAGATTATAAATGTCACGCCAATACGGAATCATTTGTTTTTTGAGTTCATTTATATCCATAGAATTCTCCGTTCAAAGGGTTTTAGGGGTGCGGGTGTCCGGCGGACACCTCTGCCAAAGGCAGAAGCACTGACCGAGCCGGCAGGCGAGACTGCCCCTAACAAGTGCCGGGCAAGCGGCAGTATTTGGATATCCAAATGCGTTGCTTGCAAAGGCAATGTCGTGTGGACACAAAGACGATGCTTGCTAAGGTATCGCCGCAGCAACATCGCCCGAATTTGATAGCCAAATTCAGTGCTTGCTGAGGCAGTTTCTTAATTTTGGTCATCAATAACAAATACCATTGGCGGCGTTGCTTTTTGAATTTCAAAGTCTTTTTTGCTCAACTGCTTTTTTTTTAATAAATGCCATTGGTATTGCATAACAGGAATACCGTCTGAATTCTGCAACTCGTCCTACAAGATGTTTAGGAATGTCTATTCTTAACAAAGGAAATATTTCCCGAAGCCAAGGCTCAAGCATATTCGCCATTTTATGCATATATTCAATCCGCGTTTTATCAAGTAGCCTGTATTCATCCGGTGTCAGGATTGGCAGGTCAACAAATGGTTTTCCGTTATTGATTCCTAAAACACCGCATTCTGCTAAGTGCGGTATATCCTCTAAAAACATAGTTTCAAATCCTGCATGTTCAAACGGAATTCCTCTTGAAATAATATAAAGCAACCGAACAAGGACATCATCATGCATTTCAATGGGACCGCGTTGATATTTGTTAAGATCAGGCTGCGAATCGTATAAATGCAAGTGTATGGATTTTGCTCCTAAATAATTTTCATCATATGATCTTCTTTCACCGCCGTAACAGTATTTTCCGAAACGATAGTTCTGGAAATCAAAATTTTGAGGATATTGCGTTCCCATTGCAATCCACCTGCCGCCGTCGGGGCGCTGCGGATATTCCTCTTTAGAAGGTACGATTCGTTGCGTTGCGGTGTAAAAAGGGCAGAAGAAAGCAAATGTAAAATGAAATAATATTCAAGCTTTCGTTTTTGAGTTTCGGTAAATCGTAAGAAAAAAGAGCTTTGTAATGTTTTTAGATAATTATTGATGAAATTCAGTATCTCTGCATAATGTGCTTCCACTAACGCAATTTCAGCATCTAAGCCTTTTAGCAGCTGCTCCGGCTTCGCAATCATAAAATCAGTAAAGTATTTGTTATTTACCTGTTTCATCAATTCAGAGGAAGTCAAATCTTCAATTGCATTTTCAATATAGGCAGTCGGAATGCCCATGACTCTGCTGATTTCAACTGCGGTTAGCGGTTTCTGATATGCGGCAATCAGTATGTTTTGTTTCATCATATCATTTGCCACCAGCGACCACGGCTCGTCATGAAATCCCTGCCTTCCGTGGCAGCTAATCTCCAACCTCTCGGGCTGATAACTGTATTTTTCATATAACTCCATTTCTTCAAATCCTTTCCGCATTTGTTCTCTGCCACTTGAAAGTCTTGACAGGACGGTTCCCTTCGGCACTCCGAGACTGTCTGCAATATCTTGAACCTTTTCTCCGTTGAAATAGTGACGAACAATAACCGTGCGATATTTATCGGCAAGATAGGATACTTCACGCCTTACAGAAGCAGAATCCGGGCAGTTTTCAACTTCTTCTGCACAAAAGCACTCCGATTTATCAGGTATAAAGTCTATACTGATTGTCGGCAGCCTATATTTTCTGCGGAGCATATCGTAGTATTTATGGTTCAATACAACCGAAAGCCATGCCTTAATATTCGATATTTCGGCCATAGATTGTAAAGCAGCCAACAATACTTCCTGCGTAAGATCTTCTGCGTCACTTATATTTTGGCATTTTTTCAGTGCGGCATTAAACAAATACTCTGTGTATTTTTGTACTTCGGTTAACTGCATTTGTTCACCTCATTTGAAAGCTTTCACTTATAAGTCGCAGATTTTAAATTTGATTCGATATGTTGTTTAAATTATTGTAATTCTACGATATCGTCAAAGGGTGCAACCGAGCACCGCACATATTTTTTCAAGAGTTTCCTGCGTTACGGTTTCGTCACGACCGAGCTTTGCCATGGCATTTGTGGTTATACCCGCTGCTTTGCAGAGTTGGGTCTTATTTATTTTTTATCAATCATCCGTTTCCAAAGTTTGTTGTATGAACGCGCCAATACGATTACCTCCTGAACTTACAATAACCTATGTTATAGTATAGCATAGATTTTATAAAACAGAAATAGATAATATTGAAATATTCAAGAACAATTTGAATATTTCACGATAAAGCTGTTTTGCGGAAAATGCCAATGCTATATGGCCGGTGAAAGCGGAACAGGTAGGAACAAGGTTCACCGTTATTACAAATGTGCAAGCGTAAAAAATCACAAGGGCTGTAACAAGAAAACAGTTAAAAAAGAATGGATTGAAAATCTTGTGATTGAGCAGGTCAAGAAGTTGATTTTTTTGACGATGAGCTGATTGAGAAACTTGCCGATACGGTAATGAATTTGCAGGGCAAGGAAAACACCGCGCTACCGCTGCTCAAAAAGCGTTTTGCCGATACGCAAAAATCCATTGATAATATGCTTGACGCCATTCTGCAAGGTATTTTAACCGCCTCTACAAAAGAACGGCTCGAAAGCCTTGAAAAGCAAAAAAGCGACTTTCCGTTTAGATTATCAAAGAAGAAATGGCAAAGCCCACGCTTTCCCGTGAACAAATTATTTTTTGGTTTCATCGGTTCAGAAAGCTTAATACCAAGAGGCTTGACCACCGTTGCAGGCTGATTGACAGCTTTGTCAATGCGATTTTCCTTTATGACGACAGGATTACGTTCACATTCAATTAAAAAAGACGGCACGAAAACAATCAATTTCACCGAGCTTGAAAAATCGGGCTTGGGTTCGGATATTAATGCACTCGCTGCACCATCGCTCAAAGCCTTTGTTTATGCGGCTTTGAGCGTTTTTTTTTGCCCAAAATTTTAACTAAAATTACTTATCACAAGCCAAAAAACGGGCGCACAACATAAAGCTGTGTGCCTGCCGAGTCTGTTATATTTACAGCACAGAAGAATATTTATATATGATATGGCGGAGGGCTAACCCTCCGCCATACTTTCCTAATTCGGGAAATACCATATTTCGGTGTACCTGTCGGTTATATCTCCGCTTTCATCGTAATAATCGATATGTGTGCGGAATTCTCCGTTAACCGTTATTTGAATATCAAACTTTCCGTTCTTTTCGCTTATAACAATTTCGTCAACCAGCATCCGCAGGTGCGTATCGCTTATCGCACCGTCTGCTATAATACCGTCAAGCAGCTCTACGCTTTTCTTCATTTGCTTTTTGCGTTCCTTTACGGTGGTTTCAATATCCTTCATCTGAACAAAATCATAAACGGAATTACTGATTTCCGCATTCCCGGATCATCCGTTCCAACTCTTTGGCAGCCACACTGAGCGGCTGTTCTTTTCTTTTATTATAACAATACTCCGTTTTCGGAATTTTTCTTCAAGTTTAATGCGGCATATGCCGTCACCCTCTCTTAAAAATTCCTCAGGAACAAAACCTATACCCAGATCGGCCTCAACCATGGGAAGAATTTGATCGGCGGTGAATGCCTCAATGTCAGGCTTGTACGGAAGACCGTGTGCAGTAAAAAGCGCTGAATAAAACTCAAAGGATTTTGTATCCTTGCCAAGCGAAATCAGCGGAAAATTTATAAGCTCCGAAAGAGATATTTGTTTGTCCGCAAGCTCTTTAAAATACGGCGAACAGACGGCAACCTCGGTTATGGGTCTTACAACTGTTTCTACCAGTGAGGCGGTGTGTACGGTAGGCGTGGTAACGACAGCAATATCTGCCGACCCGTCCTTGAGAGCGCCGATAGCCTGCGGCGTAGAATGGTTACTGATACGGATGTGAATGCCGGGATACAAGATGCGGTATTTTTTTTTAAGCACACGGGTAAAAGCAGGCAACGCAGCGCTACCTCACTGGCAGCAATATATACCGTTCCGTTTTGAAGGTTGCGGTTTTCCGTAAGCTCCGCCTCGCCCGCGTCTATATGCTCCATGGCAATTCGGATATGCTCATAAAGCTTTTTCGCCTTCCGGGGTCAGCTTCATTCCCTTTTTTGAGCGTAAAACAACGGGCAGCCGAGTTCGGCTTCTAATTTTTAATGGTTCGCGTCATATTCGGCTGATTATTTAACAGGAGCTTTGCCGCCTGCGACACATTTCCGTATTTTGCTACATAATAAAAAATACGGTAATAATCATAGCTTATATACATTACAAATTTCTCCCTTTATATATGTCACAAAGATATTATGTATATATCTAACATACATTTTACACATACATTACAGTGCATTATAATATATTCGTCACCGAAAGTCAAGGAGTGATAAAATGAACTTTTACGAAGCAGATATGTATACATTGGTATCGGAAAAAGAGAAATGCGAAAAGGAGCTTGAAGAAATTGCCGAAAATGCACTTTCACTTGACCTCTCTCGCGGAAAGCCTTCTGCCGAGCAACTCGCCCTTTCGCTTCCTATGCTTGATGTATTAGATCATAGAAGTATTTTTAGACAGTGAAAACGGTATGGATTGCAGGAATTACGGCGGTCCTGACGGAATTCCGGAAGCAAAGGCGTTTACTGGCGCATATGATGGGAACGCATGTAATGCACACGCTTGTCGGAGGAAACAGCAGCTTAACGCTGATGTATCAGCTTGTAAGCCACGGTATGACGGATGGCATTTGCGGCGGCAGACCGTGGCAGGAGATTAAAAATCGCAAATTTTTATGTCCTGTCCCCGGATATGACCGTCATTTTGCTATCACAGAGCATTTCGGCTTTGAACTGATTCCCGTGGAGATGAATGACGACGGACCCGATATGGATATGGTAGAAAAACTAATAAAAGACCCGGGCGTCAAGGGAATTTGGTGTGTGCCTAAGTATCAAAACCCGACTGGCATTGTTTTCAGCGATACGGTTGTCCGGCGTTTTGCAAGGCTGAAGCCTGCGGCAGAAGATTTCAGAATATTTTGGGATAACGCCTATTGCGTACACTGTTTTGACGGTGAATGCGCTGAAATCCCGGATATAATCGAGGAGTGTGAAAAGGCGGGGAATGCCGATCTTGTTTATGAGTTCTGCTCAACAAGCAAAGTTACTTTCCCGGGTTCGGGAATTTCCGCGGTAGCGGCAAGTCCCGCCAATCTCATTGATATTCGCTCGTTTATGTATTTTGCCACCATCGGTCCCGATAAAATAAACCAATTGCGGCACGCGCGCTTTTTTAAGGGCAGTGCGGGGCTTAAAGGCTCATATGAAAAAACACGCGGATATTTTAAAGCCTAAATTTGACGCGGTATACAAAACACTTGAAAAGGAACTCAAAGACACAGGTATTGCCGATTGGACAACTCCTGCCGGCGGATATTTCCTTTCCTTTAATACGATGCCGGGATGCGCCAAGGCTGTTGTGAAGATGTGCGAAAAATACGGTGTGAAATTTACACCTGCCGGTTCTGCATATCCGCACGGATATGACCCGGAAGACAGAAATATAAGATTGGCGCCTTCTTTCGCCACTGTACGGAGATTACGGAAGCTATCAAAGTTTTGTGCCTTTGCACCAAGCTTATCAGTATAAAAACAATTATGAAAGTAAGGTCTTAAAAATGAAATCGGGTTTGGAAATTATTATGGTCGCAATGCTCGACTCGGCAATGCTTATCCTGCTTTTAAATACTCTTAAAAGACCGTGCGCCGAAAAAAAAGGACAGCCGTTTCGTATCGGTAGCATTCGCCGTCGGATTTGCGCTCGGCGTCGTCGGAAAATGTCTTGAGAAATGCAGTATTGCCGCTATAATATTATACGCCCTCGGTTTTATGCTTGCCTATACTGTTTTTCTTTTCACCTTCCCGGAAAAGAGGAAGCATAATGAAAACCGTTAAACCTTTTCACGGGCAAATGTCGGACAGCTTCAGGGCGGCGGTTTTTATAATTTTGTCCGGAGGCTTTCAGGACGCATACACATATACTTGCCGCGGTGAAGTGTTTGCCAATGCGCAAACAGGAAATATAGTATTGCTCAGCACCGCGCTTTTTCAACAGGAATGGTCTACGGTTTTAAATATCTTATTCCGGTTGCTTCTTTTCTTATAGGCACGGCAGTTGCGGAATGTATACATATGCGCCTCAAAAATTATGAAAAAATTTCACTGGCGGCAAATTATTCTTCTTTTTTTTTTTTTTTTTTTTTTTTTTTTTTTTTTTTTTTTTTTTTTTTTTTTTTTTTTTTTTTTTTTTTTTTTTTTTTTTTTTTTTTTTTTTTTTTTTTTTTTTTTTTTTTTTTTTTTTTTTTGAAATCATCTTGCTTTTTACAGTCGGATTTCTGCCGCCCGCTATTGAACCGCTCGCTAACGCATTGGTATCCTTTGTCTGCGCTATGCAGGTGCAGACCTTTCATAAAGTACGCGGTCATGCTTATGCCAGCACAATGTGTATCGGAAACCTGAGAGCCGGAACTGAAGCTTTGTGTGCGTATTTTCGTGTGCGTGACAAGGAAATTTTATGGAAAGCCATCACATATTTCGGCGTGATTTTGGTATTCGGATTCGGTGCGGGGCTGGGCAGTGTTCTGACGCTGGCACTTGGATGCAAAGCAATTTGGCTGTGCTGTGTTTTGCTTTCTGTCAGCTTTGTTATGATGTTTGTACCCGAAAAATAAAAAAGAGGTGTTATGTATGTTATCAGCAGTTGTAGGAATTAACTGGGGCGACGAAGGAAAAGGTCGAATGGTTGATTTGCTTTGCCGAAATTTTGATATTGTTTGCCGTTTTCGGGGCGGAAACAACGCCGGTCATACGGTTGTCAACGAAAAGGGCAAATTTGTGTTAAATCTGCTGCCGAGCGGTATTTTGCAGGACGGTACGATCAATGTGCTCGGCGGCGGCACGGTTATAGATATCGAGCATTTGGTGAATGAGATTGCGGCGCTTAGAAAAGCGGGCATTACCGTCACGCCGGAAAATCTGAAAATCAGCGACAGAGCCACGATCTGTATGCCGTATCACCGCCTGCAGGACTGTCTTGAGGAAGACAGACTTGCCGGAAATAAATTCGGCTCCACTCGGCGCGGTATAGGTCCTGTCTATTCCGACAAATATATGAAAAAGACAATCCGTATGGGTGATTTAAAAAGGCTTACCGACATCAGACAGCATATTGCGGATATTGTTGAGTGGAAAAACCTGATGATTGTCGGAGGTTACGGCAAATCGAAAATAGAGACGCAATCGGTAATGAATTGGCTGTATACCTACGGTGATCCGCTGAAGCCCTTTATCTGTAACACAACAAAATATTTAAGCGACGCGGTCTCCGCGGAAAAGCAAATTTTGTTTGAGGCGCAACTCCGGGGCCTTGCGTGATATAGATATGGGCATTTATCCGTATACCTCGTCCTCAAACAGCCTTGCCGCCTATGCTCCCATAGGAGCAGGTATTCCGGGGAAAAGCTGGACGAAGTGATCGGAATTATGAAGGCTTATTCCACTTGCGTCGGCGAAGGACCGTTTACCTGTGAACTGTTCGGAGAAGACGGCGAAGCCCTCAGAAAAGCCGGCAACGAATACGGTGCGGCAACCGGTCGCCCGAGGCGCGTCGGCGGCTTTGACGCGGTTGCCTCCCGTTACGGAGTAATGGTTCAGGGCGCCGACAAAATTGCTCTTACAAAGCTTGATGTTCTTTCTTATCTTGATAAAATCCCCTGTCTGTGTGGCTTATGAGGCGGACGGTAAAAGAATTAACGATTTTCCGTCCGGAGATCTGCTTTATGAGGCAAAGCCGGTTTATGAATATTTAGACGGTTGGAAACAGGATATTTCCCATTGCCGCCGCTACACCGAGTTGCCCGAAAACGCCAGAAAATATATAGAATATATCGAGCAACAGATTGGCTGTACGGTCGATTATATCTCTGTCGGAGCCGAAAGAGAGCAGATTATTATAAGGTGAAGGATGGATGCATATGAGCAAAAAGAAACATACTGTTTTATCATCGTTTGGATTGCCTTATTGGCGATTACACTGACAGCCGCGTTTTTTAACCGCCGGCGGCGGGGATAAGGAATCCATTAAGGCGATTATGCGCGACGCCGTATTGCACGGCGACAATAAAATCAGTCTTTTGGGGATTTAAAATGTAAATCCGGCATTTATTTCCGCGATAACGGTTTCGTGCGTGCTGCTGCTTTTTGCGGCGATCATACGGATATTTGTGATACCGCGCTTTAAGATGGTACCCGGCAAATTTCAACTGTTGCTTGAAGAGCTTGTAGGCTTTTTGACAACCTTGCAAAAACCAACAGCCCACACCGCAATACTTTTTGGGCGGATATGTTTTTGCCGCCGGCGTTTATATCTTTATCGGAACTTTGCAAAAGGTGTGTACAGAAAAAATAGAAAAATTACCGCATACCAAAGGCGATTGGCAAGTTAAGAAAAATTTTATCATCAATTCCGACGGTACTGTAACTGATGGTACAGAGGTAATCGTTTGTACCGTTTGCAAACAGGAAGTTGAAAACCGCAAATATACGGCAAATTTGACCCAAAGCCAAAGAATGCGTCAATTTGCGCATACGACGAGGTTAATTTTTGGCATTGCGGACCAAATTTTTTGATATATAATATTCTTGCTGATATCAAAAGCTATCCGTTAGAAGACGCTAAATTTGTTGTGGCACATATAAATGTCAATTATGACGAGCAAGCAGTATTATATGCTAAAGAAAATTGCAAAGGATCATCAAGAGATAATTTAGCAGATAAAATGACATATTACGGATTCAATAAGGCTCAGATTGAAAACGCTTTAAAAGAAGTTGGCTATTAAAGTTACCTTATAGTACACCAAGTGGCTACTGTAAACGGCTTTTATTCGTTTACGGTAGCCGCTTTGAGGTTAGTATAGACTTTGTAATTCAAATATGCTATAATCACGTTAGTACATCTGCGTTCTTCGACTTCAAAAACGCAAAATTTTTTAAGTTTAAGGTCGAAGAGTTTGAGTTTCTGCCGCTTAAATTTTAGGCAGCGAAGCGTGAGATTGCCCGTAAGGCTGACGCCTATGGGTAATAAGCGCAAAAGCTGCTGTACCAAATGCGGCGCAAAGCAAAACCGTATGGTGTTCGACTCTTGTCAGCCTATACTTATCAATAAAACAGATAATCTCCAAAAGCGTTCGGGCAGCTTTGCTCAGCCCCCAGTTCCTCCATCCACCGGCGTGTTTCGAGAGTTTTCCACGGACCGCTGCCCTTGCCGCCGCCGGAATCGTTGTCCCACAGCCATGAAGGTGCGGTGTAAAGGCAGATTTTCGGCTTCACTATATTATAAAAATCTCTGTCAACGCCGTCCTGCCCGTGATGAGCCATTTGCACTATATCGCACCTGAGCTTTCCGGTGTCACAGCTTGCAAGCAGATCGCTGCCGCCCTTTTTTCGCCAGATCGCCGAGGAAGAGAACATCGCGCTTCGGAAAATGCGCCAGAAAAACTATTGTTGTGTCGTTTACGGTGACGTAGTTCGGATAATTTGAGCAATCGTTAATTATTTCGAAGCTCATACCGCCGACGTCTATCGTCTCACCCTTTAAAAAGAGGTTCAACGCTTATGCCGTGCGCCTTCAGCTGGTCGTAAAAGCGGATCACCCATTCGTAGTTTTCCCCGTGTCCGATCGTTTTGAACCAATCGATCGGAGGAATGTGAAAGCCATTCTTTTTATGTCGAGGTCGAAATCGGGCATGTTTTCAAACATCCAGAGCAACGCGCCGAAATGATCGTTATGCGCGTGGGTCATGATCCACAAATCAACTCTTCCGCCGCGTTTTTCAGGGTATCATATAAGTACTCCCCATCCTCTTTTGCACGGATTTCCGCCGTCGATCACAACGGTCTTTCCGTCGGGGTCTCACAAAGATATGACATCATCTGGACAGGACTTCTGTTTGCTATCTGCAGCAGAGATCCGCCGCCAAAGTCTACATTCAATTTATTGAGATCCATTCTGTCACAACCTCTCGCGTATTTTTTAAAAGTATATCATGCCGTGATCTGTAATGTCAACCGTCGGCTGCTGCAGCTGACCGTTTCATTTTAAATTGCCTAAAGCAGCCGTTATCCGTCCCGGCTGACCGGGAACGGCATTGCGGCAGGATGATCAAAAGCAGCGGTGGAAGCGAAAGCCTCCACCGCTTTTTATCGCCGGCAAAAAATTTTAAAAACCCCTTTTACAATGCGTTGCAATGTGTTATTATAAATAGGTTATAAAAAAGTTTGTTTATCCTATAAAAATTAATCTGTTGTTTACAAATAAACCGTTCATAACTGATAAAATTTTTATAAGTAACAACTGTCTGGAGGAAAAACACATGATACAGGTCTCGAACCTATCGAAAAAGTACGGTTCACATGTCGCTGTGTCCGACGTCAGCTTTACCGTGAAGGACGGGGAGATACTCGGCTTTCTCGGTCCTAACGGCGCCGGAAAAAAGTACGACCATGAACATACTTTACAGGATACCTGTCGCCGACCGCGGGCTCGGTCTCGATCGACGGTACGATATCCTCGAAAATCCGAACGAGGCAAAAATGCGTATAGGATACCTGCCCGAGCATCCGCCGCTTTATCTTGATATGACCGTGAAGGGTATCTGGGATTTATATACGACCTCAAAAAGGTGCGTTTCCCCAAAGGCACCGCATATCGATGAGATCTGCCGCCTTGTTAAGATAGACGATGTCGCAGGCAGACTTATAAAGAACCTTTCAAAGGGATATAAGCAGCGTGTCGGCATCGCGCAGGCGCTGGTCGGCAACCCCGACGTGCTCATTCTTGACGAGCCTACCGTCGGTCTCGACCCCAAGCAGATAATAGAGATACGCTCGCTCATAACCGAGCTGGGCAAGAACCATACCGTTATTTTAAGCTCACACATACTGTCCGAGATACAGGCGGTCTGCGAACGCGTCATAGTTATAAACCACGGCACACTGATAGCCGACGGCACGCCGGACGAGCTGTCAAAAAAGCTGTCGGAGGATCATTCGCTGTCGGTCCGCGTGGCAGGACCGAAGACCGAGGTCATGAAGCTTCTGTCTACCGTGCCGGGCGTTGTGACCGTTACCTGCACCGGTCTGCATGAGCAAAGCTCCAACGACTATATTGTCGAGCCTGACGGCAAGACCGATGTGCGTCCCGCGATATTCAAAAGACTTGCCGACCGCAACTGGGCACTGCTCATGATGCGTACGAATGAGCTGTCGCTCGAGCAGATATTCTTAAGACTTACCGAAATGTCGGCTGAGGAGCAGAAAAAGCTGTTCGGCAGCGGCGAAAAGGCTGCGGCTGACAGCACCGGTGCGGCATCGGATGCCGATGCAGAGGGCGACACTGCCGGTACCGCCGGCGGCGAGACCGAAAAGTCAGAGAAAGGGGAGGACGAATAATGAGAGCCATTTTCAAAAGAGAACTGCGCGCATACTTCACCTCGCCTATAGGTTACATATTTATCGCGGTAATGGCTGCGTTTGAGGGCTCGTTCTTTGCAAGAATGTTCTCGGCAGGCTACCCCGATATAACCTATGTTTTCAACCAGATGTATATGCTGACCTTTCTGCTGATACCGGTGCTTACCATGCGTACCATGAGTGAGGACAGGGCGCACAAGGTCGATCAGGTACTCATAACCTCGCCGGTCAGCCTTACGGGCATTGTCATGGGCAAATTTTTTTGCGACGCTGACAATATTCCTTTCGGGATACGCCATGACACTTGTTTTTCAGATAATAGTTGCCTTCCAGAACGTAACGGTCAACTGGCTCGTGTTCTTAGGCAACATACTCAGGAACCGCATTCATGGGCGGCGCACTCATAGCGCTCGGCATCTTTATTTCGTCACTTACCGAAAGTCAGATAGCCGCCGCATTCGGCACGTTCACGCTCTGCCTTGTGATATCTCTGCTCGACTATCTGGCATCGCTCGTGAACCTGAAATTCGTGACCGCTATAGTCACATGGATATCGTTTGTCGGCAGATACAACACCTTTGTGCAGGGAATAATCGATTATTCGAACGTTATATTCTTCGTCGGCTTTGCCGCGATATTCTTGTTCCTTACGGTGCGAGTGCTTGATAAGCGCCGTTATTCGTGATAGGGAGGCGCCAAGCTATGAATGAAAAAAATAACAAGACCGGAAAGGTCAAAAATACCGTCGCTTTAAAACGCGGCATATATTCGATAATCCTGTCGGTGCTGTTTATCGTTGGCGTCGTGCTCATAACCGCGCTTGCCACTGCACTTTCGGCGCGTTATCCGCTTGAGCTTGACCTGACCGCCAACAAGGAACACACAATGTCGTCGGACAACGTTAAGTATATAAAAAGCGTCAATAAAAAGGTTGACATTTACGTCTGCCTTACCGAGGACGAGTACAACTGCACGAGCGACACGGGCTATACCCTCGCGTATTACGCGGCGAACACCGACTTTGTCGATGCTTCGGGCGTAAACACTTCGTATTATGTGCAGACCATTGAGATGCTTAAAAAATACGCTCAGTATAATGACAATATAACCGTGACCTTCCTTGATATGTCACAGCCCAGCGCCAAGGAGGTTACCGACCGCTTTACAAACCATAAGACCACCTACGGAGATATACTGGTGGAAAGCACCTTCGCAGTCGGCGGCGAGAACGTCACAAGACGCACTGCCGTGCTGTATAAGGACGTCTATACCCTCAAAGCAGGTGATGCCAGCACCGAAAACTACCGTCAGTATGCGGCAATGGGTGTCAACTATGCGCTTTACGGACAGGGCATAGGCTACATGATAACCGAAAATAAAGTAGAGCAGGCGATATCGGCTGCCATTTACAAGGTCACGTCCGAAACCACGCCGGTGTTCCTTGTGCCCTCGACCTACTGCAATGTTGACAGCATAAAGGGCGCGCTCGAAGGAACACTCAAGTCAAACAACTTTGACATCGTGTACAAAGACGGCATGCTGTCGACCTTGCTTACTTCCGATTCTTATGATGCCTACACTGGCATCATACTTTCCGACTGCACCTCTGATATAACCGGTGCGGACCGTACCGCGATCGAAAGCTTCCTTGACAACGGCGGCAACAAGGGCAAGTCGCTGCTGTATTTTGCCGGTACCGGAACGTACAAACTCACAAATATCTGCGCCCTTCTCGGAGACTGGGGCATAGGTTTTGATTCCGGCATACTTTACGAGACCAATAATAGTATGTATATAGCAAAGATCCGACCAGCTTCTATTACAGAAGCCTTGAGACCGACTATACCAAGACCGCAGATTCGCTGTCAAACATCTGCTTTACCGCAGCAAACAGCGTACCTATGCGTCAGCTGTACGAGAACAGCTCGACCGCGACCTATGTGCGTGAGACCACCGTCGCCATGCGTACCGCAAGCGGCACGGTAGTTGTTATGCCGGCAGGAGAAAGCAAGGATACATGGAAGCCGGAGTCCGACACCGACAAAGACGCGTACCCCACCGTCATAGTGTCGGAGGATCAGGCTACGGTCGAATCAAACTTTGTGTTCAGCGGCGTTGCAGCCTTTGCATCGGCTGATTTCATATCGTCCGACTGGTCGCAGTATACAAGCGTCGCCAACCTCAACGCGACGCTTGACATAACCAACTATCTGACCGGCAGCACCGACAATCCCTTCAATTTTGTCGCCAAAAAGCTCACCAATGAAGACTTCGGGTCAATGTCACCGAGTCAAAGACACTTGCGATAAGGATAATATTCATGGCGGTCGTGCCGATCATCATAGTAGCTGTCGGCATAACCGTCTGGATCAGAGAGAAAGACCAAATGAGCGAATTTGAAACTCATAACACGCCCGAAAATGAAGATGCGAAGCCGCTTGCCGGCGAAGTGAAAGAAAAATACAGGGACAAACGGAGAGGGCACGGCGGAAAACGCCGGGCAGCCGCAGTCCACGATTTTCGTAAAGCACGAGTACAACACCAAAAAGCCGGCGCGAAAACGGTGGCAGACGGCGTGTGCTTGTCTGTGTTCTGTCGGTAGTGCTGTGCATTGCAATAGCTGCATCGGTCGTTTTGGTGGTCAATCTCATACCCAACCCGAACGACGCAGCGAGCAGCACGCCGTCGTCGGCAGGCAGTCTGTCCTTTTCCATACTTTCGGCGGATGATATAATAAAGTCGTCCTTTGTCGATGTAGACGGACAGAGCGTCGAGGTCGAGTCAAATGTTTCGGGCGTCGGGATGTACAATTATTACGGCGAGTATTCTCTGCTGCCTTATTATGAAAAAAAGGCGGAGCCGAAGGACGAGACGGACACTTCGTCCGACGCGTCGTCAGCTTCGTCGAGCGGGTCGGAAAAGACCTATCTTTACGATACCAAATGGTATATAAACGGCATTTCGCCCGAGCTTTACGCTGACCAAAACGATAGCAAGGCACATAAGGACCTGTCTCAATGTTTCGGCGACCAAAAAATGGAAAAACACCTTTAATTCGGTAGGGGGAATATCACGCATATTACGGGATAGACGATCCTACAAAGGGTGTTCAGCGTGGAATTCAACGACGGCACTAAAACGCTTGAAATAAGGGTCGGCAAGCAGATAGCCACCGGCGACGGAAACTATCTTACCGTAAGCGGCGACGATACCGTTTATATAGTCAGCTCCGATTATATTTCGAATTACGACTATCTGCCGGTCAATTTTGCCGACAAGACGATGGTGGAAAAGATCGAAAAAAACCGATGATAACGCTTCGTACTTCGGAAATAACGACAAGCTTGCGAGGTTCGACTACATAAAGCTGTCGGGCAGCGCGGTGGGCGACAGGGAAATAGTGTTCAACATGAGCACCGGCTCGTCTGCCGACTATATGCCGTATATGATGACGGTGCCCTATCGCCGTCCGGCAAGCGAGAGCTTTATTGAGAATATACTGAACTTTGCGTCGGCAGGGCTTGATGCCGATACGCTCTACAGCTTCAACTGTACCGACGAGAATTTCAAGGCGTGCGGCTTTGATAGGCCTAACTGCGTCATTGAACTCAAGGCAGGGGATTATCACTTTAAGCTGACGGTCGGCTCGCTTATGGGCGATGGCAGCAATGCGCTGTCGGTGCTTGTTGACGGCAAAAAAGCAGATATTCAGTCTTTCGACCAAAATGCTTGATTTTGTGACGCCCGACATTACAAAGATGTTCAACCAGAACTTTATAATGGAGGACATTTATAAGCTGAGCGACGTCACCCTTTGCGGACGCCACCGGCAGCTATACCTTCCATTTAAAGCACACTCCGCAGAGCGGAAACGAGACGGCGTATGACACGGTCGTGACCTTGAACGGCAGCGAGACCGATACAAAGTCCTTTAAAATGCTTTATCAGCGCGTGCTCATGCTGTCGCTTCTGTCGTTTACGACCGAGGCTGAAAAACCGAGCCGGTGCTGACCGTAAAAATGAAGGCGATAGCGGACGGAAGCGAAAAGCTGATCGAGTTTACCGAAAGCCCCAACGATATCTACCACTATATCGCGTGGGTGAACGGCGTGCCGCTCGGCGAGGTTCTAAAATCCAGCGTTGCGGATGTTGTCACCAATCTCGATATATATGTAAAGGGCGGCGAAGTACCGTCGGCATGGTAAATTAAAAAAGCGTTCCGGCAAAAATCTGCCGGAACGCTTTTGCATATTGAAAAGAAACCTCATGCAAAAAACCTGCGCCGTTGCCGCTTTGCACCTATTGACTTTTGCTGTTTGCAGTGCTAAAATTTAAAAAACGTACCGGGAGGAATTTTTATGCCTAAAAAGGATATAGACTGGGGCTCAATAGGCTTCGGCTACATAAAAACGGATAAAAAGATTTGTCGCAAATTATAAGGACGGAAAGTGGGACGACGGGGCACTCATAGACGACGAAAATATCGTAATGAACGAGTGCGCCTGTGTGCTTCAGTACGCACAGACCTGCTTTTGAGGGACTTAAGGCATATACCACCGAGGACGGGCATATTGTCTGCTTCAGACCGGATCTCAACGCCAAACGTATGGCTGACTCCGCGCGTTATCTCGAAATGGCGGTGTATCCGGGAGGAAAAGTTTGTCGAAGCGGTTGAAAAGACGGTCGCCGCAAACGCCGATTGGGTGCCGCCCTACGGCTCGGGTGCTTCGCTGTATCTGCGCCCTTATATGTTCGGTGTCAATCCGGTCATCGGCGTAAAGCCGGCAAGCGAATTTCAGTTCCGTATATTCGCAACACCGGTCGGTCCGTACTTTAAGGGCGGCGTAAAAACCGCTTACCTTGCGTATAAGCGACTTTGACCGTGCCGCTCCTCATGGAACCGGTCACATAAAGGCAGGACTGAACTATGCGATGAGCCTGCATGCTATAGTTGACGCTCATGAGCAGGGGTACGACGAAAACGTATATCTTGATCCGGGCAGCCGTACATTTATAGAGGAGACCGGCGGCGCGAACATCATATTCATAACCCGTGACGGCAAGGTTGTAACACCTAAAATCATCATCGATACTCCTGTCCATAACACGCCGTTCGCTGCTTGTTGTGGCTAAGGACTATCTGGGGCTTGAGGTCGAGGAAAGACCTGTCCGCCTTGACGAGATCGGCGAGTTTTCAGAGTGCGGACTGTGCGGCACCGCAGCCGTTATTTCTCCGGTCGGCCGCATAATAGACCATGGCAAGGAGATCCGTTTCCGTCGGGCACCGAGCAGATGGGTGCGGTCACAAAGAAGCTGTATGATACCTTGACCGGTATCCAGATGGGACGCATACCGGCACCCGAGGGCTGGATAAAGGTCATCTGCTGAAATCTCACCGGAAGGCGGTTTTATTAGTGAATATATGGCACGATATAAGCCCTTAAAAAGGATCACAGCCGGCGATTTTATGGCTGTCATTGAGATCGAAAAGGGCAGCAAATGCAAGTACGAGTTTGACAAGGAGACCGGAGTGCTGCGGCTTGACAGAATACTGTACACCTCAACGCATTACCCGGCAAACTACGGCTTTATACCGCGCACTTATGCCGACGATCTTGACCCGCTTGATGTCCTGGTGCTGTGTTCGGAAATCCTTTACCCCATGACTACCGTCCTCTGCTACCCGATAGTCGTAATATCGATGATAGACAACGGCAGGTATGACGAGAAGATAATCGCCATCCCGTTCAATGATCCGACCTATAATTCATACACCGATATTTCGCAGATACCAAGTCATATTTTTGAGGAAATGTCCCATTTCTTCAGGGTATATAAGAGCTTGAGGGAAAGGAAACGGCTGTAAACGAGGTCAAAAACGCCGACGAGGCGAGGGCTGTTATCCAGAAAGCGATAGACAGCTATGTTGACAATTACTGTAAATAACCGATAAAAAATCCCGGCGGAAACATTTTTGGTTTCCGCCGGGATTTTTTATATAACCGATCTTTAATTCAGCAATCTTTCGGCAGCATTATTATTTATACGAGCTTGCCCTTGCGTCGTCAAACTTTACGTCTCAAGGTATTTCACCGGGTCAAGACCAACATAGCGTGACATGTCGAACATTTCGGCAACCGTGTTGATGTTGACCGCTATACCGTTTTCGCGCCTGTCTTTTTCTGCAAAGACCTCTTTTTTCTCCGTGGGTGCATATTCTTGTCTCGCCTTCCTTTTTGGGCGCCTCACGAAGCTCTTTGAGGAATACCGAAAGGTGCTCCTTTATAGCCGCAGCGTCGCCGAACACGGCAGGATCGATGGCTAAGAAGCCGTGGCAGGTTCCGCCCTTGCCGTCAGTATGGGTGTGGTTCGAAGTGAGACCCATAGACAGTATAGATGTGAATATCTCGCAGAACATTCCGTATCCGTAGCCCTTGTGGCTGCCGGTCTGCTCGGTCTCGCCGCCGAGCGGCATGATTCCGCCGCCTTTTTTTGGCAACGATGTTTTTCAGAACGTCGGCGGCATCGGTAGTGCCCTTGCCGTCCTTGTCAAGCGCCCAGCCCTGTGGCAGCGGCTTGCCGAGCTTGTTGTATATTTCGAGCTTTCCGCGCGTTACGACGGTGGTCGATGCGTCAAAGAAGAAATCATACGGTTCGGCAGGCATCGCAACTGCGATAGGATTGCTGCCCAGCATCGCCTTTCTTCCGAAGGTCGGCACCATTATTGCTTCACTGTTGGTCATAGCCATTCCGAGCAGGCCTGCGTCGCAAGCCATTTTTGCGTAGTAGCCGGCAATACCGAAGTGGTTCGAATTGCGTACCGTGACCACAGCCATTCCGACCTTTTTGCCTTTTCAATGGCTATCTCCATAGCCTTGTGTGAGATAAGCTGACCCATGCCGTCGTGACCGTCAATAACGGCTGATACCGGGGTTTCAAAAACTATCTCAGGCTTTGCATCGACCTTGATAAGACCCTTTTCAATACCCTTGTGGTAGCGCGCAAGTCTCTGCATGCCGTGCGACTCAATGCCGAAAAGATCGGACATAAGAAGCACGTCGGTGATTATTCCGCTTTCATCCGGCGTAAAGCCGAAATGGCAGAAGCAGTCCTCACAGAAGGTCTTCAGCTGTTCATAGGAATACTTGATATACTCGCTCATTTTTTCAAACACCTTTCATTATAAATGCGGCAGCGCCGCAAAATTTCCTCAAATCTGATTACGCCGATGTTAAAAAAGCCGTCTGTTGACCTTATGATATGCAATGATCAACGGCCTTATGCTTTTTTATTTCATACATTTCTTTATCCGCCCGGGCGATAATGTCCTTTTATGCTGTCAGACTGAGTACATTCGGTGCAGCCGATGCTCAGAGTCACCTTATGTTCTCCTCCGGCAGTGATATCATTATCGTGAAGACACTCAATAAATCTGGCGCATATATCGTCACTCATTGTCTTTTTCAATGTGAATATTACGGCGAACTCGTCACCGCCGTACCTTCCGACACAGCTGTCCGTGCCGGTCGTATGCCTGGTCAGAAGCAAGGCAATATCCGTAAGAACCCTGTCGCCTTCAACGTGACCGTAGCTGTCGTTTATCCGCTTGAATTTATCCACATCTATAAAAAGAAAATAGAAGCTTTTCGTCCGGCTTTTTATATTCTGCAGCCTGTATAAAAGCTGCTGCAGAAGCTTTTTGCGGTTTGAGATCCCGGTCAGCGGATCGAGAGAAATAAGACTCTCAATAATATTTATATAGGCAAGCAGGAATGATATCACTATTCCAACCGAAAGCACCGGAACATCCTGAAAAATGATTTGTATAACACCGCCTATGAGCGGTGCGACCATAAATGACGCAAAGGGTCAGGAAGTCAAGACGGTGATCATAGTTTTCTTTTTGAATATCGCCGTCAGACACCTTAAAGACGAAACACAGAAGTAACAGTAGGACAGTATCTGCTGAAGGTAAAAAAAGGCTGCCGCGGTGATAAGTGCCTGCTGCGTCAAAATAAAACAGACATCCGTTGAAATAGGACGCTATCAACAGTGTCACAAGCACTGCCAGCGGCACAAGAAGCAGTGTCAGGATTGATTTGCTTTTCAGAATGCTTTTTTTATTTATTCTCGATTCGGTGAAGATAAGCCAGCAGTACGATGACAGTCCGAAAGAGACAAAATAGAGAAAATCAATACACCACATCAAAGTGGCGTTTACAGGCCACTGACACCTGAGATTCAAGTTCCACAAAAAATCGAAACCGTTTGCGGCGGCTGCAAACCAGACCGAGGCTCTGAACAGCCTCACTCGCCGAATGTCCGAAGCCGGAGACCGCCGATTTGATCGCAATTACGATCATTATCACCATACACAGAATATTTATTTCGGAATACAGCACGGTAACAGTATCAACACGATTCCTCCTTTCTTTGTAGACAAAGTGGCAAAAAAGCAGAGATCCGCCCTTTAAAAACAAAACTATACCGATTATCATTTTACACTTTTTTACATCGTTCTGTCAACAGTTTAACGGCAAAAAAACACAGTGCAATATTATTTTATTCGCGGTATTTAAAAGAAATCGGTCTGTCAGCCCTTGAAATCGGACACAATATTTTGTAAAATTAAAGGTATGAAAGACCACTTTGGTCGGACGGGAGGCAAAGGAATGTATACATTGCTTATAGCGGAGGACGAGAGGGACTTAAGAGAAGCCATTTTGCGTTCGGTCGACTGGAAGTCCGCCGGATTTGAGGTGGTCGGAGCAGCCGAAAACGGCGCCGAGGCGCTCGAAATGGTCGAACAGTTTGAACCCGACCTCGTCATGACCGATATAAAAATGCCCATACTTTCCGGGCTGGAGCTTGCCTCGCGCATACGCGAGATACGCCCCGCCACACAGATAGTCATTTTAAGCGGATACGACAGCTTTACCTATGCCCAGACCGCCATAAAATACAATGTCATAAGCTACATTTTAAAGCCGGTATCGTCGTCCGAGCTGACGCAGGAACTTATAAGAATACGCGGTATAATGGACAGCCGCATAAGCGAGATGAAGGGCGAGACGCAGAGCGAGGCTCAGCTGCAGCTCCGCCTTGAAAAGACAGAGCTTTTTGCTGCCGCTGTTGCTCGGAGACAAGGGGGGCAGTACCGCGACGAGGCGCTTCTGCCAAAGGCGAGGGAGCTCGGCATAATAAAGGATGAGTCGCCGGTAGGCTTCGGCGTTGCGGTCAGCAAGTTTGCAAAGCCGCACGGCGAGGCGCAGACCGACCGCAGCCACATACCGTTTGTAGATACAATATTCAGAAAATACGCGTCGTCCGAAAGCTTTTTTGTGGGCGGCAGAATAATTTCGCTCATAACAGTGCCGAAGGGCACATTGTCCGAGGTGATGGATCTGCCTTCAAGGGAGCTTGTGCAGAGCGCCAAAAGGCTGCTGGGGCTCAAATGCACGGTCGGTATCAGTCGCGAGACCGACTCGCTTGCAGCCTGCGGAACAGCCTGCTTTGAGGCGCTGACGGCACGGCGCTATACGTCCGACGGAGCCGGTGAGATACGCTTTATAGACGACCAGGAGCACGGCACTGACAGCGAATATGAGGATATCGAAAAATCGGTTTTCAAGCTGGAGCAGATTTTGAAAACCGGTACTGATGAAAAGATAACCGAATTTCTGGACAAGCTGTACAGCCAGAAAAGGACCGCAACGACGATTATCTTATGATGCAGATACTTGCCACGGTGCACCGCACGGTCAGTGCCGTTGCCGACCGCGAGGCGCTGTCGGAGCTTGTACGCAAAAAAGCCCGGTCTACGCAAAAAACGCTGTTTTACGAGACCGACGATACCATGCAGCATGACCTTACCGAACTTTGTCTCGGTGCAAGAAGCATAATCGCCGGCAAAAGAAAACGTGAGACCGAGGTCATATGCGACCGTGTGGTCGAGATAATCGAGAGGGAATACTCCGACGAGCAGCTGTCGCTTGCAGGGGTCAGCGCGAGGCTCGGCATAAGTCCGAACTACCTCAGCACCCTTTATAAAAAAAGACAAGGAAGGACAACTTTATATCGCTGCTGACCGAACGCAGAATGAAGGCGGCATATGATATGCTGGTGATGACATCGCTGAGGATCCTTGAAATTGCCGAAAAATGCGGCTACAGCGATCAGCACTATTTCAGCTACTGCTTTAAAAAGTATTACGGAATGTCGCCAAACAAGCTGCGTGAAAATCACCGCTGAAAATTTTAAAGAGGTGGATACAAATGACCGACGGCAAAGCCTGTACCGGTAATAAAAAGCGCCGCAGTATTTCGCTGTCGGCGGTGACACTGACCGTTGCGGCGGTCATAGCGGCGGCAAGCGTTGCCGCCTGTGCCGTGATATTCGCGGTCGTCTACGGGTCGGCAATGAAAAGTAACGCGATAAACGACTCCACCCGTACAGTAAAGCAGACAGCCGAGACCATGGCTGAGCTGCTGTCCAGGCGTGAGGAGAAGCTACGCCGCATTGCGGCAGGCATAAATGATCAGCAGGACATGGCAGGGATAATTAAGGTGGTAGATTCCGCGGCGCGGCTCGACGGCGATATTTCGGCTGTAATGGTATACGACCGCAGCGGAAAGCTGCTTGCCTGCGGCGCCGACGGCAAGACCTTCAAAACCGGAGCCGTCAGTGATAAATCGTATGAAAGCGCCGTGTCCCTTAAAGACGGCGCGGTTTTCGGCAGACCGCATACCGAGACCCTTTTGAGACCGAGCCGTCGGTAATAACCGCAGCCGTAAGGCAGATGTGCGGCGTGACCGGCGGAGAGATACTCATAGCCGCCGATTTTCTGTTTTCGGATATATCAGGATTTATCGACCGTTCCGGTGTAGGCATTGAAGGCTATTGCTTTATAACCGACAAGAACGGCGACATTATATACCACCCTCAGCACGACCTACTCATAAAGGGCAAAAAATATGAGGACACGTCGTTTGTGCGCGACAGCGCCGACGGTTATACCGTGACCGGCAGCACCGTGAAGATTCTTGACACGGTGGGTGCACACGGCTGGCGCGTTGTGGGAATTTCCTATACCGATGAAATAAACGCCGCCGTAAAAAGCTCGCTTGCGATAGTAATACCGGTTTCGGTGCTGATATGCGTCATATCCGCAGCTGTTTATCTTTTGTGTCTACGACAGGCTGGTCACACGTCCGGTGCGCCGGCTGATAAAGGCGATGGGTGAGTTTGAAAGCAACGCCGAAAGCTATGAATATGATGCTTCAGCGCCGAACATACGGGAGCTTGAGGCAGTGTCCCGGTCGTTCGGTCACACTGTGTCGATGATAAAGGAGCTTATCACCGAGATAAGAGAGAGCGAAAAGGAGCGCCGCAAAAGCGAGTTCCGGGCTCTGCAGGCGCAGATTGATCCGCATTTTCTTTACAACACGCTTGATTCGATACAGTGGATGTGCGAAGCCGGCAACACAAAAGACGCCGCAAAAATGGTGGCGGCACTGGCAAAGCTGTTCAGAATATCGCTCAGCCGCGGCAGAGAGCTGATAACGGTCGGCGAGGAGATAACCCACGCGAAAAGCTACATGGTCATCCAAAGCTTCCGCTACGGCGACCGCTTCGAGTGTGAATTTAACGTTGACGAGTCGCTGTCAGGATATTCCTGCTGCAAGGTAATAATCCAGCCTATGCTTGAAAACGCCATCTATCACGGTATAGGTCAGATAGCGGACGACGGCAGGATAACGGTCACGGTAAGGAAGGACGGTGACTTTATAGCCATAGACGTGGCGGACAACGGCGTTGGGATGACAAAGGAACAGTGCGAAGCGGCGCTGTCCGGTGCTGGGCGGCGGCACAGGCTTCAGGGGTCAGAAATGTTGACCAGCGCCTGAAGCTGGCATTTGGCAACGAGTCATGTGTCACGATAAAGAGTGTTCCCGATGAGGGAACGACCGTGACCTTAAAATTTTCTGCCGTATTGCCGGAAGAAAAGGCGATTTGCTTTTACATTACAGATAATAAATGATAGAATACTTTTTCGGAGGCAAAGTCTTATGTATACAGCAGCAAACGAAAGATACGAACGCATGACCTTTAAAAAGTGCGGCAGATCGGGACTGCTTCTGCCGAGAGTGTCACTGGGATGCTGGCACAATTTCGGCTCGCACGATGTCTTTGAAAACATGCGGCAGATGTGCTTTACCGCGTTTGACAACGGCATAACACACTTTGATCTTGCCAACAATTACGGACCCGACCCCGGTACCGCAGAGATCAATTTCGGCAGGATACTGCACGACGACTTAAGTCATTACAGGGACGAGCTTATAATATCGACAAAGGCAGGCTACACAATGTGGGAAGGCCCCTACGGAGACGGCGGAAGCCGGAAATATCTGCTTTCCAGCCTCGATCAGAGCCTCAGGCGCATGAAGCTCGACTATGTTGATATTTTCTATCACCACAGAATGACGCCCGACACACCGCTTTTTGAGACCATGCAGGCGCTGGCAGATGCGGTGCGCTCCGGCAAAGGCGCTCTACGCCGGTATTTCAAACTACGACGGCGAGACCATGAAAAAGGCGGCGGCTATATTGGACGAGCTGCATGTGCCGTTCATCATAAATCAGAACAGGTACTCGATATTTGACCGCACGCCCGAGAAAACGGACTGCTGGACGCGGCAAAGAACGACGGCAGGGGGATTATATGCTTCAGCCCCTTAGCGCAGGGAATGCTGACCGACCGGTATCTCGGCGGTATTCCGGAGGACAAGCCGCGCCGCGCGCAATGCGTTCCCTAAAAAAGCGTCGCTTACAGATGAAAAGATAGAAAAGATAAGAAAGCTTAACGATATGGCGCTGTCGCGCGGACAGTCGCTGGCACAGATGGGCGCTCGGCTGGGTGCTTTCAAACGACGCGGTGACCTCAGTCCTTATAGGCGCGTCAAGACCGGAGCAGATAGAGGACAGTTTGAAATGTCTGCAAAGCCCGGCTTTCTCAGAGGAAGAACTCATAAAAATAGACGAAATTTCAAATTCATGATAAGCAGCCCTATAAGCGGCAGAAACGGAGAAAAGCAATGACTGTTTACGAAATGCAGAAAGAAATACTGCGTATAAAAAAGGAAAAGGATATATGTATTTTAGCGCACAGCTATCAGGCACATGAGATAACCGAGATAGCCGATTTTACCGGCGACTCGTTCGCACTGAGCGTCAGCGCAACAAAGGTGCCGCAAAGAAATGTGATAATGTGCGGCGTGCGCTTTATGGCTGAAACGGTCAAGCTGCTGTCCCGGAAAAAACGGTGATCTTGGCAGAGCCGTCGGCAGGCTGCCCCATGGCGGAGCAGATGGACAAGGAGCTCATTGAAGCCGCAAAGCAGCGCTTCCCGGCTGCACCGTTGTGGCGTACATAAACACCACATCAGACCTGAAAACCGTCTGCGATGTCTGCGTGACATCGTCGTCCGCGGTAAAAATAGTAAGCTCGCTGCCCGAAAAGGGTATACTTTTCATACCGACTGCAACCTCGGTGCGTATGTGGCAGAGATGGTGCCGGATAAAACATCCATCTGCTCCAGGGCGGATGCGATACATGCTGCGGTTACAGCCGACGAGGTCGAAGCCGCCGTGCGGCGCACAAAGGGGGCAGAAGGTGCTGGTGCACCCCGAGTGCCGCCCTGCCGTCGTCCGGCTTGCGGATTATGTGGGCTCAACCTCAGGCATAATGCAGTATGCCAAAAAGCAGCGACAAAAAGAGTTTATAATCGGTACCGAAATGAGCATTGCCGAGCATTTGTCGTATGAATGTCCAAACAAGCGGTTTTACGCGCTTTCCAAAAAACTCATATGTCCAAATATGAAGTCCACCTCGCTGGTCGACGTCTACAACGCCGTCTGCGGCACTGGCGGAGAGAGCATAACGCTTCCGGACGATACCATGAAGAAGGCGCGCGTCTGCATCGACCGCATGATGAAAGCTTGGGTGACAGCGTAAAATACCACGCTGACCACAATATAAATACGGCGTTCACAGCTGCCTTCTGTTAAAAGCAGCCGCGAAACATGCCGGACCGATCTCCGTTTGCCGCTGATGATGGAGACCGGCAGCTTGTTTTTGCTGACGATTTAGCGGACGAACGGAGATTAAAATGCAAAGGGAAAGCACTGATAGCCATGAGCGGCGGCGTTGACTCGAGCGTTGCCGCGCTGCTTATGAAAAATGCCGGGTACGACTGCATAGGCGTCACCATGAAGCTGTATGAGAACGAGGATTTGGGTCTGTCAAAAGGACACACCTGCTGTTCGCTCGACGACGTTGAGGACGCGCGCAACGTTGCGGTGTCGCTCAAAATGCCGTATTACGTTTTCAATTTTCCGATAATTTCAAAGGAAAAGGTTATCGACAGATTTGTAAGGAGCTATGAGACCGGAGCAACGCCCAACCCTTGTATCGACTGCAACCGTTTTCTGAAGTTCAAAGGCTGTTTGACCGCGCTGTAGAAGCTGGTTTGCGACACGGTCGCGACCGGTCATTACACAAGGATAGAACCGGACGAAAACGGCAGACCGTTGCTCAAAAGGCGCTTGACGCATCTAAAGATCAGAGCTATGTGCTGTGGTCGATCACCAAAGATCAGCTGTCCCACATAGCGTTCCCGTTAGGGGGTCTTATAAAGAGCAGACAAGAAGGATCGCCGAGGAAAACGGCTTTATAAATGCCGGAAAGCATGACAGTCAGGACATTTGCTTTTTGTGAAAAACGGCTGCTACGCCGATTTTATAACCGATTACACAAAAAAGACCTACCCGGAGGGTGACTTTGTCGATAGAAACGGCAAAATTCTGGGCAGGCATAAAGGTATAATAAGATACACGGTCGGTCAGCGTAAAGGGCTTGGCATTTCGTTTGGCGAGCCAATGTATGTCGTAAAGGTTGACCCTGAAAGCAACACCGTTGTATTGGGGCACGAGGATGAGCTGTTCTCACGCACGCTGACCGCAGGTGAGTTGAACCTTTTATCGGTCGATAGTCTTACCGCCGGAGCGCGGTACAAAGGCAAAAGGTGCGCTACAGCCAGACCGAAGCGCCCTGCACCGTTGATTTTGCCGACGACAGAAGTGTTAAAATAACCTTTGACCAGCCGCAGCGAGCGATAACCTGCGGACAGTCGGTCGTTCTTTACGACGGCGACATCGTGGTCGGCGGCGGCATAATAACCGGAACGGGTAAATGTGGAGACCGGCGTAAATAAAATCCGGATCGTTTCGGTCCTATACATAAGGACGTAAGGCAGGAGAAAACTCCTGCCTTTTTGCGGACTCGCCGTTACTGCTCTGACGGCGGCGTGCCGCCTGTTTCTTTCGCGGTTTTTTCTTTTCATCGTACTTTCACTGTTTCTGCGGAACTCATATATGCGGTCGCGTATAGCCATCATGCGGTTGTCGGTATCGTTTATGACCTCGGCGCAGCTGAGCAGTTCGGAGCTTATGTCCTCGCTCCATATGTCGTTTTTCTTGTATTTCAGGTCGTGCTCAAGGCTTGCCCAGAAATCCATCGCTATGGTCCGTATCTGCACCTCGACACGCATGTTCATTGTCTTGTCCGAGAAAAACACCGGGATCTCGACTATCATATGATAGCTGCGATATCCGTTGTCCTTTGATTCTTTATATAATCCTTGACGGTCAGAACCTTTATGTCATCCTGTCTCGCCAGCATGCGTGCAACCTCGTATATATCGTCAATGAACGAACATATGACCCTGATGCCTGCAACATCGTTGAGATTTCTGACCATGTTGCCGACCGTTATATTAAGACCGCGCCGCTTCATTTTTTCAACAATGCTGATCGGGTCCTTGATTCTCGTCTTTATAGCCTCTATCGGGTTGCGCTGGTACCTCACCGCCATGTCGTTGTTGAGCACCTGCAGCTTGGTCTGCACCTCAAGCATGGCGCACTGATACCGCATCATCATGTCCCTGAACAACTGTATCTGATCAAAATATTTTTCGGCGTCTTTAGGGAGTGCGTTTGACCCCAACACCGATGCTCTGAGCATACTGTAATCCATTTATTACACCCCTGAATTTTATACCTGCTTTGTTTCTGATTTCCTTCATGACACGGCAGACATCCAGCGCCAACTCACTGTCAGCCCTGTATCTTTCAAGTGATTGCCGTTTATATACCGGCAAAATCCCTCGCCTCATAGCTCATGAGGGTGGGCTTATCCATGTCGCCGGTCAGCATTTTTACAGTACCGTCCGTATTTTTTAAAGTATATGTCTGTCAGCTTTGAGATAAAGGAATGACAAGTGTGCCGTTATCGCCGATGATCTCGGAGCCGATACTGCTCTGACCGGTTTTTGAATAGGTCAGCACGGCACCAAAGTCAGAGTACCTGAACAGTGCGCCGCCCTCACCGTCGGCTCCCGAAGACAGCTTTGTGCACCATGCGGTTATATTTTTGGCACATCGAACCAGTCGCACATCGGATAAACACAGTATACGCCGAGATCCATGAGCGCACCGGTCGCCATTTTTCGGATCAAATATATTTTCGTGATTTCCATCATAAAACTGTTGTATTTTGACGAGCGCTGGGAAAAATCCGCCTCATGACTTATCCTGCCGAGCCGTTTTAAAGCGTCCTTCACAGCCGCCTGCGCCGGTGTCAATGTGCCTGCCGATCAGCGCCTCCATAAATATAAGCCCCGTGGTTTCTGCCAGCTTTAACAGCCTTTCGAGCTGCCATGGCTCGACAACCGCCGGCTTTTCGCATAAAACATGCTTGCCTGACAGCAGCGCACTAAAAGCCTGCTCATAGTGCAGTGCATTGGGACTTGCGATATAGACCGCATCTATAAGCTCGCTTTTTAAAAGCTCATCCATATTGCAGAACACCGGAACATCGCCGTGCTTTGACGACAGCGCTCGCCCTTTTCTCTGCTGCGCGAATAAACGGCTGCAAGGTCATTTCGCTGTCATTCTGCTCGGTCGCTTTTATGAAATTTTCGGTTATGCTGCTTGTACCTATGGTGGCGTATCTTATCACCCGGCATTCTCCTTAAAACAAAAAGTATCCTGGTCTGACAAGCACAATTATAACATTTTCGGCGTCTGCTTGCAAGACGCATATACAAAGATCCGATATTACCGTTTAATTGTACATAGCACAGGTATTTTATGTATAAAATACTTTTGAAAATAATTTGTGAATAAGGTATTATTTATATAAGGCGGACAGATGTCACCGCAATAGATAATCAGGGGTTATATTTACGAAACTCGGAGTTTTTACAACACTTATGAGCGACATGTCGCTTAAAGACGCACTCTGCCTATTTCAAATCGATCGGAATTGAGATGATCGAGATCGGCTGCGGCGGATATCCCGAAACGCACACGCAAACCCGAAGTACTGCTTGCCGACGAGGGGCAAATTCAAGGAGTTTATGGATACCATAGCAGACTCCGGTCTTACCAATCAGCGCTCTGAGCTGCCACGGAAATCCTGTACATCCGCAGGATTATTGCCGAGAAGTATGACAGGACGATCAGAAACACCATCCTTCTCGCCGAAAAAATGGGTCTGCATCAGATCAACACATTCTCAGGCTGCCGGGCGACTGCGAAAATTCAAAGTACCCGAACTGGGTCACCTGTCCCTTTTGGCCGGGAGGATTACGGAAAGATACTTTAACTGGCAGTGGAACGAGGTGCTTATTCCTTACTGGAAAAAAGACAGTCGAGTTCGCAAAGGCAATAGCGTTAACAAGATTGCGTTTGAGCTGCACCGGGATTCTGCGTTTACAATACCGGATTCAATGAAGAAGATCCGCGAGGCTGTAGGTCCGGAACTCGGCGCAAACCTCGATCCGAGCCATCTTATCTGGCAGGGAATGGATCCGTTAAGGTCATATCAGAACTTGGCGACGCGATCTTCCACTTCCATGCAAAGGACACCCGTGTTGACAAGTACAATACCGCTATAAACGGCGTACTTGATACCAAGCCTTACGGAGACCTCGGGCGCCCGCTCATGGCTGTTTCAGAACGGTCGGCTTCGGCAACGGCGAGGCTTACTGGCGTGACATTATAAGTGCTTTGAAACTTGCCGGCTACGATTATGCCGTCAGCATTGAGCACGAGGACGCCCTCATGAGCAAGACCGAGGGACTTGAAAAGGCTGCTTCCTTCTTAAAGCCGCTGCTTATTGCCGAAACCGCAGGCAAAATGTGGGTGGGCATAAAGCTCAAAACGGTAAACAGATGTCAGTAAAAGGGAACCTATAAAAATACTGTCCCTCTCTCCCGGCAGGTTTTTCTCGGGGGCTGCTCTGGCGTACACGCTCGGCGTTTCAAGAAACGCTGTCTGGAAGGCAGTGAGGCTCTCAGAAAAGACGGGTACGAAATATCTGCTGCTGTGACCAATAAAGGATATTCGCTGTGCGGTGGCACGGCGGTTCTGTCGGCGGAGGCGGTCTGCGCCTTCGCCGACAGCCGTCTTGACGGTGTTTCGGTCAAGGTATTTGGTCGATAGATTCAACCAATGCCGAGCAAAGCGGGTTGCCGATAAAACGCCGGGACCGCTGCTTATATTGGCTGAGCAGCAGACCGCCGGCAGGGGGCAGGCTCGGACGCAGCTTTTTATTCGCCGCCGGGAACAGGACTTTACATGTCGCTTATGTATCATCCGGACACATCTTTGTCGGAAAATCTTTCGGTCACAGCAGCGGCTGCGGTCGCGGTCGTGCGCGCCAGAGAAGCTGACCGACATGTGAGGCCTCAGATAAAATGGGTAAACGATATATTTATAAACGGCAAAAAGGTGTGCGGCATACTGACCGAGGCTGTGACCGATTTTGAAAGCGGCACCGACCTTTCCGTCATTGTCGGAATAGGGGATAAATGTCACCACGGAAAGCTTTCCGCCGGAGGTCGGGAAACGGCGGCAAGTATCGGCGTATCGCGGCTTGACCGCAACCGTCTTGCGGCAGAGGTCGCAGCAGAGCTGCTGCGTCTTATAAAAGATCTCAGCGACAGATCATTTATGGAAGATTACAGGCAGCATTCTATGGTCATAGGCAGGGAAATAACCTATATAAAAAACGGAATATCGCACAGCGCTACGGCAATTTCAATAGACGATGACGGGGACTCAAAGGTCTTTGGCGATCAGGGAATAACGGTTCTTAACACAGGGAAATCACACTCAGGGTGAAATAAATATAATTTAAAGGATGGTGCTTTTTTATGAAAAGGTATATCGCACTTACACTTATGTTTCTCTTTGCGTTTACACTGTTTGCAGGCTGCAACGATAAAACAGCGGACGGTACCGGGACTTCGGGCAGCAAAGATTCCGCACAAAGGGTTGTTGATTTTGCGAAAGAGGGGGTTTTCGGTCGTCCGCACGGGCGGTGACGAAAAAAATGTCGGCGCTTGCCTCAGGCATTTTTAAAGCCGTAAAGGAAAATACCGGTGAAAGGCTGAGCAATGTTGACGATACGACCGAAGTCAATCCGAAGGGTGAAATAATAATCGGTGCAACCTCGCGTCCGCAGTCCGAAAAAAGGCAAAGCAGATGATATGGGAGCACGGCACCGGACGTGCAAACGATATATAGTTGCATTTATTGACGGCAGTATAGTTATAAACGCCATGAGCGATGATGCGCTCAATGCTGCCGTTTCACACTTCATAGAAACCTATTGCAGGGAATGTAAATTCGACACGTCAACGGTCGATGTGCACAAAGACACTGAGAATTATACCGACATCACACTGTCGGGTGTAAATATAGGAAAATATAAGATAGTTATGCCGAGGTATAACGTGTCATATCTTGTTGTGTCGTCGGAAGCCGAAAAGCTGCATGATACGCTGCTGCAAAAACGGGCTATTCGCTCGATATTATAAGGGACGACTCCGCCGCGTCGGAATATGAAATAATCATCGACAAGGCAAACAGGGACGGCGTTGCCGACTCGCTCTCAAAAACGAGTACGAGCTGAGACCTGACGGCAGCCGGCTGTATGTATCGGGCGGCAAAACTATTCCACCGCCGTCGCCGTTCAGAAGCTGACGGCTATGGTTGGCCTCGGGCGTCGGGAGAACTTATTTCCTCAGCCGTGAAGGAAAGCTGTTCGGAAAGCGCTGCGGTACTGGACGGCTATAAACTCAAATGGACGGATGAATTTGACACCCTCGACCGCTCGTTCTGGTTTATAAAGGAGGGTGAGGAGGAGAAAAAAATTCAACGACTGGTACGGCATGAGACCCTATCGTTCAAGTACCGCCGATAACCTTTATACAAACGACGGCAAGCTGTATTTAAGGGCGACGTATGATGATAAGTACTTCTACGGTTCAATGATAAACACGAAAAAATTCGCTCAATTTCACATACGGATATGGAAATGAGCGCGAGAATACCCGACGGTGACGGTATCTGGAGTGACTTCTGGACCTGGAGCAACGAGCAGGATCATATGGAGATCGATATAGCCGAGTGCTGGAGCGGCGGATCATATTATGTAAACTATCTGCATGAGTTTTTAAAGGGGCCGGACGGAAAATATCTTGATATCACGCCGGCGCACTCATTTGTTACAAAAGTATGGTTCGTTTGCCGAACGTCCGGGGTCTGACCGAGGAATACAAAGCTAATTATGATAATTCCATGAATAAAGGAATATCATTCGATAGGCGCCATATGGGATGAGGAAAAGGTGGTTTGCGTGCGCGACGGCGAAGTCACGTTCACCTATACCTACAAGGGCACAAACAATGAGCATCTTTACAAAATACCGCATTATATAATGCTCTCCATGCTGGTCGGATCAAATCAGCTCAACAAAACGCCGGAGCAGATAAGGAGCGACGGCTCGTCTATTTTGAATCCGCTGCTCGACGCCGATTATTGGTCTGATGAGCGCGCCTGTTTTATAATCGACTATGTACAGATTTTCCAGAAGGACGGCTGGTACATGAATTTTTGGCAGGTAAGCATTAAATGACCGGTGCTGTAAGCAGTTTCGCGCCTTTGACATATTAGAATATCCTACAGAATAACGCAGCAACACGGCAGGACTTTGTTCCTGCCGTGTCTTTTGCACATATAGCGATAAATTTTAGTTTATAGGTGAATAGCGTTCTTATAATTAATTGACAGACGTAGGGAACGAGCCTTGAGTGTCGTTCCTTAAAACCTAATGAAACCGCGCGGAACGACACTCAAGGCTCGTTCCCTACAAATGCACAATTAGATTTTGGCTTTTTTTACACCGCTAAACTAAAATTTATCGCTGTATGGATTTAAAACAAACCGGCGGGAAGCCGGGCGTCTGCCATGGATTTATAAAAACTAAAACCGGCATAGCCTCCATGCCTCTATTAATATTGATTTTCTGCTTTTAAAAAACGGTATTTGAGGTTTGATTCCATGCGTTATATCTGATTTTTGCCTGTATCTGTGCCGGGCTTTGAAATTATTTATTTGTTTTTTGATAAAAAAATCGGCACTATTAATAAATTGATTTTGAAATCATCATTGATTTTTTGGTGAAAATATGCTACAATGACCTTGAATTTACGATTCCGGTAAAACCGGTTCAATCCGGACACATTGAGGCAGCGCTCATGAAGATAAATAACATTCCGCGAAAGAATTCAGAATTGTCCGTCCGGGCACCAATTCATCGTTTTTAACTGAGGTTCAGATCGAGGCGTTGAAGAAGATCTGCTACGGTAAGGATGCAAGAGAAACTGTGGACGATGTCGGCGAGGCGCCGGCAAAATACGAAATTGTTGTCGGTAACACAAACCGTTCGGGCAGCCTGGCAATCGATGATTATGATTCATTTTCCGTGCGGATAGAGGGCGATAAGGTTTACCTTAACGGCGGCAGCCCGTACGCTACAGCTGCGGCGGTAAAAAAGCTTTGCGAAGCTTTTTGAAATCGCACAGTGTTACCGATGCCGACTCATTCTGCGGCAGCTATAAGGAATATGAAAAAACTGTCGACCGCAAACTGGAGTACACACCGCGCTGGATAGACGATTTTGACGGCGACAGCGTAGACATCGTCAAAATGGTATCTCATAAATGAGGAATACACTGGCAAGGGTCCCGACGGGCTGAGCGGCAAAACGGCAAGCGTGCCTTCAGGTCATCCCCTCTCCGGATGTGACCTACATAAAAAACGGATGCTTCAACGTCAACTTTCTCAGGATGAGCACAACTACTACGGCGGAACGCTGAGGGCATATGAAAAGCTGCAGTTCAAATACGGTTACATGGAGACCAGCGCCAAACTGCCTGGGGGCAGCGGATTCTGGAACACTCTGTGGCTGAGTTCCATTCAAAAGGCCTCCGTATTCTGCCTGAAATAGATGTAAATGAAAGTTTTCTGGCAGTGCCGCTGAGGTCAGAGCCAATGTGCATATCTGGCCGAACGCAAAGTTAAAGGAGGAAGGTCATGCCCATCATTCCTTTGACGATCTGAAGCAGGGGTGGCACGTTTACACCCGGATTCAAAGCTGTTCTTATGATGATTTTTCGCCACCTTCGGTGTGCTTTGGACCGATCACAGCATTTCTTTCACAGGCGACGGCAGGATATACTGCACGCTTGATCTTTGAAGTTGACCCGGACTTTGTTGAAGCGTTCACCACAACCAAAATGTATCCGATCTTAAGCGGAACTCCCGGCTTTTCGAACTGCCCGTGGCCGCAGAGCGCGACCGAGGAAGAATGGAAGAATACCAACAAGTATATAGTCGATTATGTACATCTTTATCAGCTGGATGACGGTGTAAGCGAGCTTACCACAGAATAACACCAAATGATCGGCTGTATTCGGTCCGATCTTTTTACAGCCCTGAATTCAGACACATCAGGGAAATCCTAACGAGCAGCCGCCGGAAACTGGCGAGCTGCTTGAGCGTGTCGAAAAAAAGTCGACACGCTTTTTTGGACGGAATGCCGCTCGCTCGAAAATCAAAGATTTTCGGACTGCGCTCTATCCCCGCCAATACCACCCCAGTGTCCTTTGAAAAACCGCTATATTCTGCGGTTTTTCGCTTTCAAATGTTTTCCGCCGCGCATGTCAGCGGAAAAACAGAAAAATGCAGCATAACCGACGAAAGAGTAGACTTTGAGGTTTATCGACAGACTGAAGCAGCCGCCGGATTTCCGGCGGCTGCTTACTTTTTAGCTGTAATTATTTTAAAGCGGCTTCGACAAACGCTTTGAAAACGGGGTGTGCGCGGTTGGGACGCGACACAAACTGCGGTGCGTACTGGACGCCGACAAAGAATTTCTTTCCGGGCAGTTCCACAGCCTCGGTCAGGTGTCCGTCAGGGGACAGCGCCGAAAACTTCATGCCTGCCGCGCTGAGCGCAGGTCGGAAGCTGCTGTTGACCTCATGGTCACAGTTGTGGCGTTCGTATATAAGCTCGTCGCCGTAAATTTCGTAAAGCAGCGAGCCTTCGGCTATTTTGCAGGGGGCAAGTCCCTTGCGCGCTACAGGGGTGTCCCCGGTAACGGCATCAACAAGTGCCGCTACTACAGGTGTGCAGTCCGGTTCGAATTCGGTTGATCCGGCATTTTCAATATTGGCAACATTTTTGCAAATTCGGTCACGGCGCCGAGCATACCGCCGCCGATCCCTAAGAACGGGACATCATTTTCACGGCAGAACTTCGCTGCAAGCTCGTATCCCGAGAGACCGCTTTCCGAACGGTAGCCCACCGCTATTACGCCGTCAAGACCCGAAAGCTCGTCGGCAGTTACGGTGTTTGAGCATATCCACTTTACATCGCATTTTGTTTTGGTTGCAAATCCGGCGTGATCGACAGCCTCCGCAACCGAAAGGTAGGCGTCGTGATATTCCGTATATTCGCCGACAAGACCTATTTTCACCTCGTGCTCCGGCTGCCTGCCGTTTTCGACCATAAGTCTCCAGTCGGTAAGGTCGGGCTCGGTGTTTTTAAGCTCAAGATGATCGCAGACGGCTTTGCCAAGTCCCTCATACTCAAGATTGAGCGGCACGTCATAGACCGACGGCGCTGGGATATAAGGTATAACATCCTTGCTTTCTATGTTGCAGAAAAAGACCTATTTTTGCCCTCATTGATTCCTCAAGCGGCAGACCGCAGCGGCAGACCAGAATATTGGGCTGGATGCTATTGACAGCATTTCCTTGACGCTGTGCTGGGTCGGTTACTTGGTCTTGAGCTCGCTCGATCCGGAAATAAAAGGTACCAGCGTTACATGCACGAACAGCGCATTTTCGGTGCCGACCTCCGAGGCTATCTGGCGTATAGCCTCCAAAAGGGCTGGCTTTCGATATCGCCGACGGTGCCGCCGATATCGGTTATAACTATATCGACATCCTCTGCGTTGCCGAGCGCATAAACGAGGCTCTTTATCTCGGATGTGACATGAGGAATTACCTGGACGGCTTTTTGCCGCCGTATCGCCGCGGCGCTCCTTATTTATGACATTATAATATATACGTCCGGTGGTGATTTGAATTCACATTAAGCTGTTTTCATCGGTAAACCTCTCATAGCGACCGACGTTGACGCCCTCAAGCGCGCCGTCGTCGGTAACGAAGGTCTTCCTGGAGCAGAGGGCTGAGGCTTCCCGGATCAAGATTTATAAGGATCGAATTTCTGCATGGCGACGCGGTAGCCCCTTGATTTCAGCAGCCTGCCGAGAGCCGACGCGCAGACGCCCTTTCCGAGTCCGGAAACAACGCCGCCTGTCACAAAAATATACTTTGTCATGAGTATCCTCCAATCGATATTTTCAAATATCTTAAACACTTCCCTTTATTCTAACTTAAAACCGTCTTTGGTCAAGTGCGATTTGTGCTTTTTGCGGCGGTATGTTGAAAAACAAGTTTTTTGTAAACTATTGTAATAAATATTTCAATAATTTTAACTTGTAAACTGCTGTCTTTTGAGTTACAAATATGAAACATAAAGAGGTGCAGTAATTATGGATATGGGAAGCAGCCAGAACACGATAACCTTTTAACCTCGGCAACGAGCATGAGATCGAGGTAAGGCGTATAATGCTTGAGGTATATAATGCCTTGAAGGAAAAGGGATACAATCCCGTCAATCAGATAGTCGGATATATATTCTGTCTGAGGACCCGACATATATCACGACGCATAATAATGCACGCAATCTCATTCGCCGTGTCGACCGGGACACTCTTTTTGCAGCTGCTGGTCAAGTATTATCTGACGGTGTGACGAATTGCCTTTTTGAGGAACCTCAGGGGGAGACTGTGCCTTCAGGGTCCTTTCTGTTTCAAAGCTTTTTTTTCGCGGGAGTAAACTATATGGAATCAAAAAATACTTACTGCCTGTCCGTCGGTCTATGCGGTGGGCGATGAATACCAGATCTGCGCGCTTGTAAACAGCGAGTGTACCATGTGGGTCGAGGTAGAGGGAAATGCTACTTTGACCATTCGAACGGCATACTGCGTTCGGGAAGATTTCTCCATATAGCACATGTGCCGATGACGGCGCTCGACGGAGCAAAGAAATACACCGTATATTTACGGCGTATCAACGAGCGCAAGCCGTATTTCACCGATTTCGGAAACACGGAAAGCTCCGAATTCACATTCAAGCCCTGTGTAAAAAAGGAAAAATACAACATCATCAATTTAGCCGATGCACACAGCCTTGTCGATGAGCCGATAAGATCGGGAAGCTTTTTCGGTGATGAGCTTGATCTGCTGATCATGAACGGCGACATCCCGAACCACTGCGGAAATATTGAGTATTTCAAGGCTATATATCTCATATCGGGCGGTATCACAAAGGGTGCAGTACCCTGCATTTTCTCACGCGGAAACCACGACATGCGAGGAATATACGCCGAGCAGCTGGCAGACTATACACCGACAATGAACGGCAGGTCATATTACACCTTTAAGGTTGGACCTATATGGGGCGTGGTGCTTGACGCCGGTGAGGACAAAGGCAGATACCTGCCCGGAATACGGGCACACGGTCTGCTGCTCCGCATTCCGCGATGAGGAGGACAGATTTTTAGATGAGGTGATCGAAAAGGGTGAATATAAAAATGCCGGAATAAGGCTTATAATATGCCATCATCCTTTTACCTTCAGACTCGATCCGCCATTTGATGTCGAGCAGGAAAGGTACGCCGGCTGGGCAAAAAAGCTGCAGAAAATAAGCCCCACCGCAATGCTCTCCGGTCACCTGCATGAGCTGTTTGCCGAGAATCCGGGAGGGTTGCATGACACCTTCGGAGCTCCGTGCCCGGTCATATGCACGTCCCTTTACGGAAAAAATCCCGGCTATCATTGCAGCGGTGCCGTTACGCTTAGCAGCGACGGGATAGATGTTGTTTACCACGACAGCAAAGGTGAAATAAAGGGGGCGAGGTAAGGCTCGACCAATAAGGTTAAAAAGTAAAGCCCCGAAGCATCGGAAATTTCCGATACTTCGGGGCGATTGTTTTCTTACCGTTTAAATCCTTCTGAACCACGGGAGAGTGCCCAAAGGTGCAGGGACGGTGTGGATGCCTTCACTGTAGACAGTGCCGTCGCCCGACTGCGACTGCCAGCTGCCCTCAGGGAAAACGACCTCGCGTTCTTTGACACCTTTTGTAACGACCGGGGCTGCCATTATGTCCTCACCCAGCATAAACTGGTCGTGTATTTTACAGTAGCCGTGTCCGGGATAATTGTATTCGAGGCTGCGGAGCATCGGCTCGCCGCTTAGCCGCGTGTTTTCTACAAGCGCCAGTATTTCGTCCGCCATACCTGCATGCAGCTCAGCCATTTTTAATACATAGGTCTGATATTCCTCCGACAGCGCCTCCCATGGTGCCCATGAGAACTGCATCATGGGGAACAGTGCAGAACATTCAGCCATGCGGACAAAGAGCTCCGGGTCGAAAAGATGCGCCTTTTCAGGTGTGCGGTATGTCCATTCGCCGCCGCCTATCATATCGGGGCAAATATAAGGATGTCCGACAAGCCCCTGCGTTATCGCAACGGGGATCAGAGTGTTTATACCTTCCCTGTCCCATGAATGGTTGCGGTCGCAAAGGCGCTGTATGACCGCTTTTCCGCCGCCGCGGTAGGTGTCCTTGTATTCGTGGAATTTATATTTTTCGCCAAACTCATTCCAGGCGATATTCAGCGCCGCAGGGTAAGCCCCTCGGGCAGCTTTCCGTTTATTATAGACCACGGCGCATACGACATGACATGACCACCGTCAAATTTGAAGCCGTCCACGCCGTAAGCGGTCATTAAGTGCTGCAGCTTGTTGTCAAGGTAGTCGCGGTCAATCTGCTTTGTCATGTCGAGTGCGGCACTGTAGCCGTTCCACCATGATATTATCGCAATCTTGCCGTCGGCTGTACGCAAAAACTGCTTGTCGTAATTTTCGGGATTGAACAGCCTCATGGTTGAATGTAAAAAGTCAAGACCGTCAGCCGTGACATAGGGCACGACCCACAGCATTACCTTGAAGCCGAGGCCGTGCAGCTCGTCTATCATGCGCTTGGGATTGGGGAATTTCAGCTTGTCAAATTCCCATACGCCGTATCTGCCGTGCCAGCCTTCGTCTATTATAAGTATACCGGGCTTGTAGCCGTGATCGATTATGTCGTGTGCGTAGCGGAGCACGCCCTCCTCGGTCGGGTCGTATGTAAACTGCATCCATGTATTGTACTGTGCGGTTTTGAAAAACTCCTCAGGCAGCTTTTTGTGCGAAAAGGGAAAATGATGCCGCATGGCATAGAGATATGCGTCGCGAAGGGTGCTGCCGCCGTTTTCAAGCACGACCTCGTCAGAATCAAAGGTAAATTTTCCGTTTTCTATAGTTACTTTAAACGGCTCGTCACTCCAGATAACGCGCCCTTTGTTTGACAGGTACATAGGCATGGTCTGATTGTGGCATACCGTTCTGAAGTCGCTTGTGTGGCTGGTCTCTTTACCGAACGGCTGCTTTGAGCCGTCGAGCGTCGAGCCGCCCCACCAGTATTCGTTTTTCAAGCATCGGTATCTCTTTCATAAAGTGTTCCTCCTGTTATTTCAACAGTTCGCGGCGCGATTTGTAGTCGGGCATATACCGTTCTACAAGCGCCCAGAACCGCCGGCTGTGGTCATGGTGCTTTATGTGGCAGAGCTCGTGCAGCACGACGTAGTCAATGGCACTTTCCGGGTACTGCATCAAACGATATGAAAAGCAGACGGCATTTTTGCCGCTGCAGCTGCCGAAACGCGTTTTGGCACCGGTAACCTTTACCGATGTGGGGTAAAAAGCCCGGTAAGTCCGGAAAAATATCTGATCTTTGGCGGCAGTATTTCCTTTGCCTTTGCTTTAATTCGGCTGTTCTTTGCTCGTCCGGCTCGGGCGGTGCATTTTTCGCACGGCTGATTTGCTTACTCTTAGCCTTTTCTATCCACGCGGCGCTGCTTTTTACAAACCGGTCTATCTCCGCTTCCGGCATGAAAAGCGGTGCCCGGACGGTGACGTTAAGTGTGCGGTCAACCTCGATCGACGCGGTTTTCCTGTCAGACCTTATTATCCTGTAGGAATATCGCTCATATATGCGCCGTATTCCTTTTAAAGAGCCTATTGAGCAGCCGGTCTAAAAACGGTGTCTGCACAGCCACTATCGCAAGCATCATAAGCAGGCAGCCTATCGCCTCGCGCAGCGTCGGCAGCTTGCCGTAGTAAACGCAGGCGGCTATCATTGCAAAAAGCGATTCCGGACTCATACAGAGAGAGGCAACGGTCGGGTCGCAGTATTTCTGACCGACGACCTGCAATGTATGCGACGCCGACCGATAAAAGGCCTAAATAAAGTATCGGGAATATGGCGCCCTTTATTGCTTCTATGTCGGGATTCTCGAAAATAAGCATCAGTATGAGCGAAATGACGCTTGCAACAAAAAATTCGATCGACGACAAAGCTATGCAGTTTACCTTGTCTGACCAGTGATCTATGGCGATTATCTGAAATGCATAGCCGAGAGCGCAGAGTATAAGGAATATGTCTCCGGTCGAAACGGTAAAGCCCGATTTTACGCTTATAAGGTACAGTCCCACCACAGCCACGGCGACCGATATAACGACCGCCTTTGTGGGCTTTCTTTTAAAGAATATGCCTATTACAGGCACCAATACTATGTACAGCGCAGTTATAAAACCTGCCTTGCCCGAATCGCCCGACTGCACATCGGTATTGAAAAGGATACCGAACTGCTGCAGGTTCGCGGCAGCCGCAAGAAATATACCGCAGACGATGCCGCCGATAAGGAGTGCCTTTTTATCGGTCTTTTTTCTGATGCCGGTAACGGGGTCGTTATCGGGTAATGCCAGCAGAGGCAGAATTATTATCGCGCCTATCATGAAGCGTATGCCGTTTAAGGTGAAGGTGCCGATCGACGCTGCTTCCTCCTGCACGACAAAGGCGCAGCCCCAAATAAGTGATCCGAGCAGCAAAAGAAGGCTGCCCTTGAGCTGATTTTTCATTGGATATCTTCGCTCTCGCTTTCCGAAAGATAAAGACGCAGCCCGTCGGTGTCAAGGAATCTGCAGCCGTAGAAAACTCCGCTATCATGCCGAGTATTTCACGCACGCCGCCCTTTTTATCGCTTTCTATGTTCATCGGCATGACCGGGTCGTGTACGCTGAGCCTCAGCAAAAACCAGCCGTCGTCAACGCTGACCCTTATGCCCTCGCGGTTGTCGTCGGCAATTTTGAAACCGAGGTCAGACTTGGCGCTGCACCAGCGCTCGAGTCCCTCTATGACACATTCGCCGTAGGAACGGAAATCATCGACTAAGATGTTAAAGCGCAGCTCCTTTGCCTCGACCGGCATTTTAAGGGATGCGGTAAGGTCGGAAATGCTTTTGCCTTCTCTGCCGAGCTTCGCCATTTTAATAATTATTTTTGTTACAAGGTAGGCGCCGTCGTCAAGAAAATAGTTTTCCTTCAGTGCGGCGTGACCGGATGTTTCAATGGCAAGAGGTGCGTTGACCCCCTCGCGGCAGAGTCGCTCAGCCTCGTTTATAACGTTTTTATATCCACGCTTGAAGCGGTGATGATGACCGCCGAGATCCTTTTCTATAAAGGTTTTAAGACCTGAGGAGGTCACACTGTCGGTAACTATCGTGGCACCCGGCTCGTTTTCGAGCACTATCGCTGCGGCAAGCGCAACAAGGCGGTTGCGGTTTATCTCGACCCCGTCCGGATCGACGCAGCCTGCGCGGTCAACGTCGGTGTCGAAAATAACGCCGAAATCGGCACCGCTTGACAGCACAGCATCGCTGATGCTTGCCATTGCGGCTTCGTTTTCGGGGTTCGGTATGTGGTTGGGGAACATGCCGTCCGGCTCTAAGTACACACTGCCCGAGGTGTCGGCTCCCAAAGGTGCCAGCACCTTTTCGGCGTAAAATCCGCCGGCGCCGTTACCGGCGTCGACCACTATGTGATAGCCTGCAAGCGGCTGCTCACCGTCGGCTGCACCAAGCTCCTTACATATAAGGTCGCGCAGCATTTTTGAATACTCGTCCATGAAATCACGGGCAGTGACCGAGCCTTTCGCCGCAGGGGCTTTATCGCCCTGCTCGGCTCCGTTTAAAATTTCGGGTATATCCTCGGGGTCAAGTCCGCCCGACGGCAGGAAGAATTTAAGCCCGTTGCGGTCGGCAGGGTGGTGGCTTGCGGTTATCTGCACCGCTCCGTCACAGCCTGCCATGACCGTTGTCATGAACATCGCAGGCGTTGATGAGAGACCGCAGTCTATGACGCTTACTCCGGCGTCGCAAAGCGCTGAGATAACCTGCGCCTTTATCCGCTCTGCCGTTATTCTTGAGTCGTGACCGACCGATACGGTGAGCGTCCCCGGCTCTTTGCCCGATTTTTTTGACAGAAACGGCACGAATGCCGCCGTTATGTCATAGACCGCCTTATCGGTCAGCTCAATCTCATTTCCGAATATGTCGCTGGCATAGCCTCTGACATCCGATCCTGATTTCAGTTCATGATAGCTTTTCATAAATGCAAGTCCTTTCATGGGGTTAGTAGCGCGTCTTATTTTTAAGATGGCAATTTCTTATTACAGCATATCCGCTATCATTTTTTGCGCCGAAATAACCGACGGCTGTCAGCAGAAATGCAAGCAGCGTCCACGCTGCGGATTTTATAAACAGTCTGCCTGCCGATCGCTTTTTATCGGTACTCATAATTTTCGCCTCGCTTTCATGCAATTAGTTTTAACACAAAACGGGCAAATAATACCGAAACGAAAGGTCTGCAAACGGACAGACACAAAAGATGTGCATATAAGAATATAATGTTTTGTAAACTCTTTAAAGGGAGGCGCTCTATGACGGTCATAAGGGAACAAAGGGTGTTTAAGGGTGCTGTTGTCCGAAACCGAAACCGCACATTACAACATAGACCGGCTGCTTTTCTGCAGGTACGGTTTTACAGCCGAAGCGGTGCTTTTAAAGCTCTACAAAAAGCGGCTGAGCAAACGGGCTTTTTACGGCTGCACAAAGGCTTTCCATAGAAATATATCCGATCCAAAGCGGCGGCTGCGAGGTCTGGTTCAGCCCTGAAAAGGTGCGGAAAATAAGGGTCCTGGCGGTGCCGCGGAAAAACGCACATGTCCTGACCGCGGAGTTTTGTTCGGCGTCATCGCTTGTTTCGGCGGCAGAGCTTTATACGATTCCTGCCCCGGATACATCTGCAGCGAGCTGTATTACCGCCATGGGAAATACCGCCTTATAATTTCAGCCGGAAACGGTGATGACCTGTCGGCTTTTGAAGATACGCTTAGTGATACAGCCGATAAAATATTTGCAAAAAGGATCGCCGCCGCAGTGACGAGAGAACATTTCAACTATTTATACGGTGACGCGATAGAAAAAAATAGGCGCTATGATCAGAGCGCTTTGAACCCGGCAGCCGTTTTTTTGAGGTCGCCCGTGCCGAAAAGATAGCTGCCGACCACCAAAACATCGGCGCCTGTTTTACACACTCTGCGCCGGTGACATCGTTTACTCCGCCATCCACTTCGAGCAGGGTGTCAAGCCCTCTGCGGTCTATTTCGGCACGAAGGTGTGACAGCTTGTCCAAAGCATCGGGCATGAATTTCTGACCGCCGAAGCCCGGCTCGACCGACATGACCAACACCATGTCGCAGTCGTCAAGAAACGGGAACACGGCGGCAGCCGGAGTGCACGGCTTTATCGTAAGGCAGGTTTTGCAGCCACACTTCTTTATTGCCTTCAATGTTTCGGAAACATCCGAACCGGCTTCAAAATGGAAGCCTAAAATATCGGCATACTTTGCAAACCGTTCAACATATCTCAGCGGTCGGTCGATCATGAGATGAATGTCAAGCGGCAGCGAGGTATGCTTTTTTTATTGAGTCGGTCACGGAAGCCCGAAAAGATATGTTGGGCACAAATATGCCGTCCATAACGTCAAGGTGCAGCATGTCGGTGCCTGCCGCTTCGAGTTCCTTAATTGTGTCGCCGAGTGTGAGGTAGTCACAGCCCAGTATCGATGGTGAAAGAAGTGCCATTTTTGTCTCCGTTCTGCCGCTTTGAATTTTGTACGCTTATGCACACGTCAAGCGGCACTGCAAAGCGTGATCTTAACTTATACTAACTGCCCCATACCGGGCGGTCAATATGTAAAATTGTTTCATTCCACAGGCTTGAGGTCTCATTGGACAAGGCCTATTTTTTATCCTCGCCCTTGTCGCGGAACATTCCGAGCGCCGAGTCGTCATCTTAAAGCCGCCGTCAAATCCGCGGTAGGCGTCGAGGCTGTCACGGTCGATATCGTCAAGCAGACCGTCGTCATCGGGGATTTTCGGCTTCGGCGCGTGCTGCTCGTAAAGCATCGTGCGGCGCTCAATAACGTCGCCCTCCGATATTCGGCAGGAGATGCAGGATGCTTTCTCCTTTTTATTGCGACCGCCGTCACATATATGACGGCTGCAAGCAGTGCTGCCGCGGAAATTATAAGACCGTATTTAAGACCGGGCGTTTTATAGCTGAATTTTATCGTACATTCACCTGCCGGTGCCTCAACCGCCATAAAGCCTTTTTGCGACCTTATGATATCGGCATTTTTTTGCCGTTTACTGTGGCGGTCCAGCTGTCGTCAAACGGTATCGAGAAGAACACATAATTCGGACGGTCAAGGGATATAGCGGCGGTAAAGCCCTTACTGTCGTAACCGAACGAGTGGGCTGAGGTGGCTGCTCTTGCCGCACAGTCGGTGGCTATCGAGACGTCGGCAAGGCTTACGGAACGCTTCCCCGATTCGTAATTTTTCAAATAATAATCGTTTTCGACATCGTCAAGATAACGGCTGAAAAGGGCAATATCCTTGTCATCTATAAGCAGCGCCTTCAGCATTACGTCGGGCTTGTGGGAGTTCCCCGAAATTGTTCAGCTGTTCTTCGGTTATGTAATAATCGTATGTGAAGCCGATTGGTATGTAATTTCCGTTTTCATAGACGACATAGCTGTCGTCACGGCTTACCTCCTTATACCCCGGTATTTCGGTCTCGCCCTTGTCGTTTGTAAAATCCTTGGCGCCGTCAATTGTCGGATCAAGCAGATATTTGACCGACAGAAGCGAACGCAGCGAGCCGTACTCTGCCGACGGACGGCTTGCGACCGAACGTGTAATGCCGATGTACACATAAAAATCGGTTATTCCGGACGACACTACCGAGTGGAAAAAGTTTATGGACGGATACCCGAGGTAAAGTCCCGTGTTGTCAACGCCGTCGTAAACATCTATACGGGCGTATTCATCGTCGTCGATATCAAGTTCGACCTTGCCTTCTATAAGTCCTTTTATCATAACATTTTCAATGTCATACGAGTGCGACTGACCGCAGGCAATGAAAAACACGGAATACACTGCCGATATGACACATATCATGGCAATGCAGGGCTTGAAAAGGGAAGTGTTTTTCGATTTTATCACCGGTATCAGCGCGCACTATTACAAGCGACAGTATCGCTATAAGGCAGGTTATCCAGAACCGCAGATCATAATATCCTCCGTCAACCTTTGACCGTGTGGTCGAACGAGCGGCGGATAAGCTGATATATATATTTGAACGGATTTGTTGCGGCGTCGGTGTAAAGACCGAAGCCGGTGATCTTTCCGTTTTCCAGTCCTTTCGGGAAAAAGCCGACGACCACGGTCAGCGCGAGAGTTATGAAGGTGCACCACCGCCATGAGGTGTTCCAGTTGGCTTCGGTGTCCTCGATAGAAACAGCGGTCGCAAGCGCCATCATGAGGATGGGCATGTAGAACCATCTGGCATAGTACGCCGTGTTGAACATGGAAAAGGCGCTGTTGAGCACCGGCACGAGCGCCATGAATATGCAGACAATAAGCAGCCTTCTGAGCCATGTGCCTTTTTTCTCCGACAACAGCCATGTGATGGTGCCGACCATTCCGAACAGCGGCAGCCAGCCGCCGAGCGACGACCATTTGACGTCCGCACCGGGAAAAATACCGGACGGGCAGGGAGGTCGGGCGGAAAGAAGAAGCACTGGATGACATTTAAGAATATCTGCTCTTTGCCATAGAGTATCGCGCTCCAGCCGGTCATAACGCTTGAAAGGCGGCCGTTCTGCAGCACCATGAGTACGGCAGGCAGTAAAAGCCCGGCCGCCAGCAGCAGACCAAGCACGCACTCAAGCAGCATTATAAGAAACTCCGACAGTTTGAAGCGGAAGCTGCCCGATATCATCCTTATCACCCAGTATATGACCGCAAAGACCACCATTCCGAAGAAGAAATAGTAGTTGGATACCGAGCAGAGAAACACAGATATTATAAGCAGTCCGCGCTTTTTTCGGACATGAATCTTTCCATCGAGTATAAAAGCAGGGGAAAGAAAACAAGAGCCTCATGAAAATGATTGAAGAATATATTGTATACGGAAAATCCGGAAAACGCATAGAGCAGACCGCCTATCATGGCAGTCTCGGCGCGTGCGGTAAAGCGTGGCGTATGTAAAGGTATGCCGTGAGAGCCGCAAAGGAAAACTTCAGTATCAGCAGCGGAGCCATAAGGTAGGGCACAACACTGCCGGGGAACGGTATGGTCAGCCAGAAGAAGGGGCTTCCGAGCAGGTAAAAGGCGTAAGAGCCTATGAAATTCGAACCGAGGTCGGTAACATAGCTCCAGCCGAACTGACCGTTTCACAGCGTCGTGGCAGTAGCGGTAAAACGGTATCTGCTGAACGTTGAAGTCGCCGAAAAGATAAAATACCCATGCCCGGTTATCAGAAAAGGTATGAAAAAGGCTGTCGCAACAAAAAAGCGATCAAAAAGGTCATAAGCCTCAACTGCTTTTTTTTGCCGAGCGCGTTCTGCGGTTTCTCCATTGTTTTGCCGTCCTTTCTCCCCGATAATGCCGATATACATAACTATTGTACCATAATACCGCTATAAATCAACTGATTTCTGAGCCCAAAATTACATTTTTGTTATCTTAAATATATTGTTTTTTTGAAATGCGGTTATGTATAATGAAAGCTGACGGAGGCGATCCACTATGACAAGCCATTTTTACGCAATGCTGTTCAGAATGAAATATATAGACCGCTGGGCGCCTCATGCGAAATACGAGAAAGAGTCGCTTTGCGAACACACCCTCGAAACGGCGTTTATAGCCCATGCACTGGCGGTCATAGAAAACCGCAGGGTTGGGCGGCAATACAGACACGGAACGTGTGGCGCTGCTTGCCATGTTTTCATGACGTGCCCGAAATAATAACGGGCGATCTGCCGACCCCGGTTAAATACTATAGCGATCAGGTGAAGGGCGCTTACGATGAAATGGAGTCAGCCGCGATAGAACGCCTTGAGGGACTGCTGCCGGATGACCTGAGACCCGATTTTGACGGGATATTCCATGACGGCGACGAACACCTGCGAAAAATAGTCAAGGCAGCCGACAAAATATCGGCGCTTATAAAATGTAAGGATGAGCTGGCGCTCGGCAACCGCGAATTTCGAAGCCGCAAGGTCGACCGAGGCTGCGGTAAGGGCATTGCAACTCCCTGCTGCGGATATCTTTTTGAGTGAATTTCTGCCCAGCTTCGCTGCCTCTTGACGCGCAGAAATAGTCATATTTCAGTTGGTATTGCTTTTTGGATATATGTGCTATAATAACACGGATAATGGTCTAATATTTCTACTTTGAAAAGGAAATGTGCGATGATAGATCCTAAAAAAACGTCTGGCCGTATGAACGAAAGCTGACCGAGGGCAAATGCCCTATATGCGGCTACAGTTCCCGATGAGCCGGTAAACCCGGCGTTTCTGGCTCCAGGCACTGTGTTTTTGACGGGCGCTACATAATCGGAAAGTGTTGACAACAACGGCGAGGCGTTACATATCCGGATATGACGCCGTGACCGGAACGGTCAAATGTCAGAGAATTTTTCCCCGACCGACTTTGCGAACGTTCGGGCGACGGCTCGGTTATGATGCTGTCCGGGCTGTGAATTTGATTACAACGGCACTGCTCAAGTTTATCGATCTTTCAAACAAACTGTTTTGCTCTCAATGAGCTGCCGGCTCTGTTTGATGTGCTTGACGCGCGAAGTGGGGCGGAACCGCATACCGCATCACGAAGTCGGTGCCCGGAATATCGCTGCGCGAATTTCTTATGCGCAACGGCGGCGTGCTTAAATGGGATCAGGCAAGATCACTGTTTGCACCGCTTGTGTCATCCGTTTCCGCTCTGCACAAGGCAGGAATAATCCACCACCGCGGCATTTCGCCCGATACGCTGGTCGTCGGCAAGGACGGAAAGCTGCGTATAAACGGCTTCTGCATACCCGAGGAGCGCACCGCAAAAAGCTCGCTGACCTCGCAGATATTCCCCGGCTTTGCCGCAGTTGAACAGTACGGCGAGGCAGGAACACAGGGTACATGGACCGATGTTTATGCATTTGCCGCTACAATATACAGAACACTCGTCGGCAATCCGCCGCCCGAGGCGATAGAGCGCCTTGAAAACGACAATATGACCATTCCGGCACATGTTGCCCGTGAAACTCCGAAAACGGTGCTTGAAACCCTGGCAAACGCACTTCAGGTATTGCCGGACGACCGTACCCAGACCATCGACGAGATGAGAAGGGGACTTTCCGCATCGTCGGCTCGGCCGCAGGTGCAGTCGGGTGCAAAAGGCGCAGCAGGCACAGGCTCTGGCGGCAGCGCCCGCCGGCAAGTCTAGAAGAAAAAGGACAACAGCAATAAGATGTATGCCCTCGTCGCCGGAATAGTGACAGCCTGCCTGCTTGCAGGAATCATTGTTTTCGTGCTGTGGGCTATGGGTATTATAGGTCATTCGTCAGACAGCAGCAGTTCGCAGCCGTCAAGCGTTTTTGCACCGTCGTATGACAATACTCAGTCGATCACCTCAAAGACCCCATCGAATTCAACAGCGGCTATACCGCACTGCCGAAGTTTGAGGGACTGAGGTTCTCCGAGGTCGCAATAGATCATGAGTTTGCCGACCTTTATAAGTTCAAGATAGTTTCAAAGCAGTACAGCGACACATATGCCGCAGGACAGATAATTCACAGACTCCTGCCGCCGGCACGACCGTTGAAGCCAACACCACGGTTGAGGTTGTTGTCAGCCTCGGCCCGTACTATAAGAGCATGATAGATGTTTCGGGTCTCGACAAGGATCAGGCGCTGCTTGAGCTGCTCAAGGCAGGATATCAGTACAACAACATTATTTTCTCGTACAGGTACGATGAGGACAAATTACCTGGTGTGGTAATAGGAACCGATCCGGAAAGAGGAATCAGCGTAAATACCGATGCGAGGATCGAGGTTATCATCAACTCCTATCAGGGCAATCCGACCGAGCCTGTGACCGGCGGAAACACCGGCGGCAATACCGATGGCGGTACCGATAAAAAACAGCACCGGCGGAAACAGAAACGAAATTTCGCCAAACTCTTCAACAGGCAAAAGGTAGTATAATCAGCCTTGCTGCTGTCGGGTATAAAACAGTAATAAAGAGAGCAGCCTTGTCAGGCGGCTCTTTTTCTGCGCTGCGGAGACGATAACAAAAACATGCGGTAAAATTTTTCTTTACAAATGAAGATGTGTGTGGTATAATACGTTCGTGTCGGTATGCCGTCACGCGTTTTGATCCGTTTTTGCCGGTCAGAACATGCTACCGCTTTCTGAGTCTGGGGGAGTAAGCCCGCGTTTTCGGGAGCTTCACCTGCCCCTTGCCCGGTCTGCGGCGGACAAATATTATGAAAGGGTGAAACAAATGCTTAAGGAAGAGAAGCAGCAGATCATCAAAGAGTACGCTGTTCATGAGGGCGACACCGGTTCTCCGGAGGTTCAGATCGCAGTTCTGACCCGTCGTATCAATGAGCTCACCGAGCATCTTAAGAACAACAGCCACGACCATCATTCGCGCCGCGGCCTGCTTAAAATGGTCGGTCACAGACGTAATCTTCTTTGCTTATCTGCAGAAGAAGGATATCGAAAGATATCGTGCCATCGTGGCAAAACTCGGACTTCGTAAGTAAACCTAAAGCCGGCCGGGCAAAAGTCCGGTCGGCTTGAGTTTAGCAGAAAGTCGGAAAATCACAAAAAGGCAATTTCACGCGGTGTGCGATTCTTTAGCAGTTGATTGACAACCCGAGAGGTTTCGGGGGGTGCGAATCTATTGCTAAACCGTGCGCCCTCCGTGAAAGCCACAACTAAAATCAACGGAGGTATAAAAAATGAGTCTCAGCAAAAAACTTGAATTTACCGGCCGCAAGGTATATGAAACTACGCTTGCCGGCAGACCGCTCAAGCTTGAAACAGGTATGATGGCTCAGCTTGCAAACGCCTCGGTAATGGCGACGTACGGCGAGACCTGCGTGCTCTGCAACGTTACCGCTTCCCGCAAAGCCGCGCGAGGGTGTGGACTTTTTCCCGCTTTCGGTCGACTATGAGGAGAAGATGTATTCGGTAGGTAAGATCCCCGGCTCTTTCCAGCGCCGTGAGTCAAGACCGAGCGAGAAGGCAATACTGACTTCACGCTGCATCGACCGCCCGATTCGTCCGCTTTTCCCGAAAGATATGCGTAACGATTGCTCGGTCGTGGCGACAGTCATGTCGGTCGATCCGGATTGCAGCCCCGAAGTCACCGCTATGATCGGTGTTTCGGCTGCAATAGCAATTTCGGACATCCCGTGGGACGGTCCTATAAGCGGCGTTAAGCTCGGACTGGTAGACGGCGAGATAGTTATAAACCCGACTTTGGAACAGCGCGCAAAGAGCGAAATGGATGTCACCGTTGCTTCCACCGGCGAGCTGGTCGCAATGATCGAGGCAGGCGCCAACGAAGTGTCCGATGAGGTCATGTTTGACGCCATAATGAAGGCACATGAGGTCAACAAGGAAGTCGTTAAATTTATAAAGGGCATAGCCGACGAGATAGGCAAGCCCAAGTTCGAGTTCGAGTCAAATGATCCCGATCCCGAGATACTTGCCGATATCGAGAACTTCTGCATCGAGGATGTCAAAAAAGCACTTGATACCGATGATAAAAACGTGCGCGACGCGGCTCTTCTTCCGATATACGCCGCAGTTCACGAGAAGTATGATCCCCAGTTTGAGGGCAGGGAAGCCAAGATCGACGAGATCATGTATCTTGTCCAGAAGCATGTTGTCAGAAACTGGCTCAAGACCGAGCATAAGCGCGTTGACGGAAGAAGCATAGACGAGATCCGTCCTTTAAATGCACAGATTGATCTGCTGCCGAGAACACACGGTTCGGGTATGTTTACTAGAGGTCAGACACAGGTTCTGTCGGTTGCAACTCTGGCTCCGGTAAGCGAGGCACAGAAGCTTGACGGACTTGATGAGGAGACCGAAAAGAGATACATCCACCACTACAACTTCCCGTCCTACTCAGTCGGTGAGACCAAGCCGTCAAGGGGACCGGGCAGACGTGAGATCGGTCACGGTGCGCTTGCCGAAAGAGCACTCCTGCCGGTCATTCCGTCGGTTGAGGAATTCCCGTACACCATCCGTGTCGTATCTGAGGTTCTTTCTTCAGACGGTTCTACCTCGCAGGGCTCGATCTGCGGCTCTACGCTGGCACTTATGGCTGCCGGCGTTCCGATAAAGGCACCCGTTGCGGGTATTTCCTGCGGACTTATCACAGGCGATAAAGGCGTATACGGCGACTTTATGACCATGGTTGATATTCAGGGTCTTGAGGATTTCTACGGCGATATGGACTTCAAGGTGGCAGGCACCAAGAAGGGTATAACCGCCATTCAGATGGATCTTAAGGTTCACGGACTTACCCGGAAATAATAAAGGAAGCGCTTGCAAAGACCCATACCGCGCGCAATTATATTCTTGACGAAATAATGCTGCCGGTGATTTCAGAGCCGCGTAAGGAGCTTTCCAAGTACGCCCCCAAGATGCTCACCATGGCTATCAACCCCGAGAAGATCGGCGATGTCATAGGCAAGCAGGGCAAGGTCATTCAGAAGCTTCAGGAGCTGTTTGAGTGCACCATCAACATCGAGGAGGACGGACGCGTTTACATCGCAACTCTTGATACCGACAAGGGTGAGGCGGTCAAGGGAGTTATCGATATTATCGCGAACGGACCTGAGGTCGGTGCGTTCTATCAGGGAACGGTCACCAGACTTATGGAATTCGGCGCATTTGTCGAGATAGCCCCCGGCGTTGAGGGCCTTGTACACATCAGCAAGCTTGATGTCAAGCGCGTTGAGAAGGTCGAGGATGTTGTATCTGTCGGCGATATCATCAAGGTAAAGGTTACCGAGATAGATGACCGCGACAGGATCAACCTTTCACGCCGCGATGCGCTTATAGAGCTTGACGGCATGGTTGCCGAGGACGACGGTGAGAGAACCGAGCGTCGTCCGCGCAGAGAAGGCGGCAGACCGGGCTTCCGTTCGAGACACTGAGTCATTATAGAAAACTCACCCTTATTTTAAGGGTGAGTTTTTTGTTTTACCCGTGCGATCACTGCATAAGGGACACCTGATCGCTGAAAATTGATGTAAGAAATATTTTGACCGCAGAGGGAAAGAAAATGACCGTAACGCTTGTTTGCGACGTTTTGGGCGAGGAAAACAACGGAACGACAATAGCTGCGATGAACCTTATAAAGGCTTTTTTAAAACAGCGCGGACACACTGTCCGCATTGTTTGCGGCGACGAGAAAAGACGCGGCGAGGAAGGCTTTTTATGTCCTGCCGCAGATTAATTTCGGGATATTCAACGGTTACGTCAGGAAAAACGGCGTTGCACCTGCCAAGGTCAATATGGATATTATCCGTTCAGCGATAAGCGGAGCGGACGCCGTGCATATAATGACGCCGTTCTTTGTCGGCAAGGCGGCTTTAAAGGAAGCCAAAAGGCAGGGACTCACCGTCACGGCAGGCTTCCACTGCCAGGCGGAAAATCTGTCGAGCCATTTGTTTCTCATGAACTGCCGCGGCTTTAACAAGGCGGTCTATAAATATTTTTACCGCAAATTCTACCGCAACGTCGACTGCATACATTACCCTACGCAGTTTATACGGGACGTTTTTGAAAAGGAATGTGGGCATAAAACTCAGGGACGCGTCATTTCAAACGGCGTCAACGCCCGGTTTGTAAGAAAGGAAAAAGCGGTATCAGGCGACGCCGAAGATAAATTCATTCTGCTTTCGACCGGAAGATACAGCCGCGAAAAAGTCGCACAAGGTGCTGATAAAAGCGGTGGCTTTATCAAAGTACGCCGACAAAATACAGCTGATACTTGCAGGTGACGGACCGCTCAAAAGCGAGCTTGAGGCACTTGCGGCACGTACCTTGAAAAACCAGCCTGTTTTCAGATTTTTCGGCAGGGATGAAATGGTAGATACCATAAACTCCGCCGATCTTTATGTGCATCCGGCGGAAATAGAGATAGAATCGATAGCCTGCCTTGAAGCCATAACCTGCGGACTTGTGCCGGTGATATCAAACTCAGATCGCAGTGCGGCGAGGTATTTTGCACTCAGAGAGGATAACCTTTTTGAGGCAGGAAATGCTGAGAATCTCGCCAAAAAAAATAGACTACTGGTTGGATGATCCCCAAAAAGAGCCGAGAGAAGTCTCGAATACAGCGGCTTTACAAAAAAGTTTTCGCAGGAATACTGCATGGACGAAATGGAAAAGATGATAATCGAAACGGCGGCAGAGCATGCAGCCTCATAAGATAATTTATTACAGTGACGAGCTTCACGACGATTTTGCGAACACCAAGGGTGCAAAGCCGATCAAGGTAACGGCTGATTATGAATTTCTTAAAAAGGTCCTTTGTGGCGTCTTGGCTCGTTTATTTTGTACCGGTTTATAGCCACACCGCTTGTGTATCTTTTTTCTGCAGGCTGTTTTACGGCGTGAGGATCGAAAACCGCCGTGCGCTGCAAAAAATCAAGGGTGGATTTTTCCTTTACGGGAACCACACGCAGCACGCCTGCGACGCGTTTATACCGACCCTTGTTACATTCCCGAAGCGTGCGTATATAGTGACCTCGACCGACGCTGTGGCAATACCGGTCGTGAAAATACTGGTGCGTATGCTGGGCGGAATACCTCTCCCTACCGAAAGAAAAGGCATGATACCGTTTTTCGGGGCGACAAAAGCCTTGCCGAACATCATTCGGTTGTGATGATATATCCCGAGGCGCATATCTGGCCATACTATACGAAAATAAGGCCGTTCGACGACGGAGCGTTTCTTTACCCCGTAAAAACCGGACGTCCTGCGGCTGCCTTTACCGTGACATACCGTGAGAGAAAAAATATTCAAAAACCGCCATCCGCTCATAACGGTCAGGGTCAGCGAACCATTTTATCCGGATACATCGCTCCCTGCAAACAAAGCGAGACGCAAGCTGCGTGTGATGAGGTTTATGATTTTATGGTGCGGTCGGCAAGCTGCGATCAGCCGGAATATTATAAGTATATAAAAGCAGAAAATATAGCCGATACGGATGATCCGGACAGCTGACAGCTGTTTGCACGGCAGGAGACGAGCCCCTGCCCTACGTCCATCAATATACTCGCTGCGTTGCTAAACTAAAATTCAACTGCATGGAAACACTGAATAAAACGCCAAGCGTGCACCGATGCTGCCGATGCTAATAATTTGCCGATAAGCTCATGCCTATTTAAAGCACAAAAAACAGACCGGCGAAAATTGTCGGTCTGCTTTTTGTATCGGGATTTTAGGGCAGAGCCGCCGGTCAGCGGCTTTTGGCTCTGTCACCGGTCGGATCATTCGTCCTCGTCGTCCTCGTCCTTTTTTCTCGCCGGGAACTTCCTTATAAAGGTTGAACCTGAACAGCAGGCTCTCGTCCTCAGGGGTTAGTGCAGCGCAAGGTAGCTTCCTGAATGATCGCGCCCTTCATGATGTTTGCAATGCCCATCATCTGGCAAAGCTTTGATTTGAGGTTGAGCACGTCTCCCTCTTTTGTTTCAAGAAAAACGTCGCCCTTGCACTGGTCAAGCGTCTTCATGAAATCAGCCATGTCAATGTCATGCATAACTATAAAACGTTCCATATATCACTCCTTAAAAGGCGTTATGGCAATTCTTCCACAATGTTATTATAAACATATGCATCTTTTAAGTCAACAATAATTTTATATTTAGAACGTTGATTAATGTGCTTTTCAGTGATATACTGAGATTAAAAACCAAAAGGGAGACGGTGCATTTGAAACATAAAGCTCTGCTTGCCGGCGTTCTGGCGGCTGCCGCTATCTGCCTTTCCGGCTGCGGTGAGCTGACCGGCGAAAAGGCATTTTTTCGCTGCAATCCGCAGGCGATGTCAGGCAATACGATATTGCGGACGATACGGTGCTGCAGCGCGCCGACGCTTCTCTTGCCGGGGGACTTGTGACCTCTGACGCCTACGGCGAAATAGTTCCGTTTGCCGGTGAAATGATAAACTATAAAACGACGGCGGCTCGTTTACGGCACCGCTTCTCGGATTTTGCAGGGTTGACGGTACTGTCATTTGTGACCCGTATTATGACGCGGTCATCACCCATGATGTGGGGACAAAATATATGAATTGGTCATAGGCAGCACCGACACTGCCGGTACAAGGTATCTTGCCGCCTCTGACGGCAGCTGGATGTTTGAACTTAAAAACGGATGCAGCTATTTAGGACTTGCCGGAAGCGAACGCTTTGCCGTTAAAAGACCGCGAACGGTCCGCAAGGGGCGGCAAAAGGGTCTCATATGAATACTATGATTATTACGATCTTTCGGGCAACCTCGTTTTTTACCTTTGACCGGAAAAATGACCGAGGACAGACGCTGACCATATCCATAGGCGCATTTTCCGAAGGATTAGCCCCCGTAAATGTGCAAAAGACCGATCCGGATACCGAGGAAACTCAGTACACTGCCTATTATATGGATACAAACGGCGATGTGTTTGAAAGCGACGATTATATATATTGCAGTGAATTCAAAAGAGGATACGCGGTGGTGGCGGATGCCGACGGCAATTACGGCGTTTTAAAGCCCGACGGTGAATATTTCATCGAGCCGAAAATACAATGCCATCAACTATAATTATGATGACGGCTGGTTTTCGTGCGGCGAGGAAGGTATATTCTATATCCTTGATATGAACGGCAATCAGGCTGCAAGCGTACTGTGCGAAAAGGGCAATGTTTATGCGATGGGCAGTACCGAGCTGATATACAAAAAAGACAATGCAGTCGACCGGCAAGTCCGATTATTATTCGGTCACCGCAAACAAGCCTTTATGTGCAATGAGACTGGGCAGTTTCCTCTGAGGGACAGCGGCAGATACGGGATTTATTACAGCTCATACAGCAACGTTACCGATGTTTTTGACGAGACCGGAAAGACGCTTGCAAATTTCACCGGCTTCGGTCGCGTCGAGGGAAAGCTTGGCGACATCGCGATAATCTCGGATAAAACCGGCGGCAAAACAGCCTTTTTGAATGTTAAGACGGGAGACAAGACCGACTGGAAGGACTACGCCTATACAGGCGACGTTTTCGGCACCAGGGTGATACTTGAAGGTGCCGACGGATATCTTATTTATGACACCGCAGCGCCGGACTCTGCCGAAGCGGTGACCTATGCGGCGGTCCCGGAAACTGCAGGCGGCACATATCTGAATGTTTTGTCAAGCGGATATGTCACCCTTTACGATGATGCGATGAATGTACTCATGAAATACAAATATGAAGCGGAGGCGGCATTATGAAACGCGTACTTGCGCTGATACTTGCTTTACTTACGGCTGCCTCCCTTTCGGCGTGCGAAAAAAGCGACGGTCGTGTCAAAAAGGGAAGTATGACCTTTACAAACAGGAATTTTCCGAAAATATGCACAGATGAGCTGTCAAAAAGGCACGCCGCGGTGCTGGCAGGTGCGGCTCTCGGCGAGCGAAAGGACGACTTTGCGGTCATAGGACTCGAAGCCGGAATAGAAAGTCTGATTTCAGGCGGATGCGACATATTCATAGCCGCTGTGCCGACCGAAAAGGAAGTGCTGCTTTCGGGCAACGCATCGCTGCAGTACGGAAAAATATCCGCCGATGCGCTGGTGTTTATGACCGATGCGCAGACAGAGGTGCCGACCCTGGATAAGAATCAGATAATTGCAATCTTGTCCGGGACTTTGTCAAACTGGAGCGAGGCAGGCGGCAGTGACGGCGAAATATCGGTGTTTGACCCTCCTTCCGGTTCTCTTGCCGAAAGTGTTTTGAGATCGTACGCAGGCGAGGTAACAGGTCACGCCGTTATGACACGGCATATCACGACCGAAAACGGAGAGTATGACGGATATCTGCCCTTTGACGGACGGAAAGGTTCATTCGGGGTTGCTTTTTACAGCTATGCGGCAAGCCGGTCAGCCACTAAAAAACGGCGACATCAGGATGATACCGATAGACGGCGTTGCACCGGGTGCAGACAGCATATCGGACGGCACATACATTCCGCAGTGCGGCATATATGTAATAAGGAAAAGCGATATAGATGCAGGCTCCGCAGCGCGTGTGCTTTATGACTGGATGCTGTCGGATGAGGCTGCGGCAATACTTTCGGAATGTGGTATTCCGACACCGCAAAAATGATTGACAAAAATGATCATCAGGCTTATAATTGTTAAGAAAAGTTTAAAGATATAAAGAGGGAGTGATATTTAAATGGACGCAGGCAGTAACAGTACGGGCATTTTGCCGCGAGGTAGGCTGAGAAAAACGGCTTGTGTCCGTTTTTCTCGTCGCTCTTAAAACCTATTTCGTGCCAAATGTCCCGAAGTGAGGATGCGCCCTTAAAAAGCCGTTGTTCACGGCTTTTTTCGTCGTGTTCTCGCTTCTCTTATTTGCCTTTATTTTTAAAGAAAATAAGGAGTGGGTCAGATGGATGAGAAAAAAGAAATATTAGATGAAATATTCGAACTGTTGAACACACGCAGCTTTGTAAAGCTGCGCGCCGTACTGGAGGAAATGAATCCGGCGGATATCGCCGCCGTGCTCGATACGCTTGACGAAAAGGAAATGCCGCTGGTTTACAGGATCCTGCCGAAGGATCTCGCAAGCGATGTCTTTGCCTATATGGACAGTGACAAAAAGGAGCTGCTCATACGCAGCTTCAGTGACTTCGAGCTTAAAGAGGTTATAGATGACCTTTTTCTTGACGATACGGTCGATATGATCGAGGAAATGCCGGCGAACGTTGTGGCAAGGGTGCTTCAGGCAGCCGATCCGGCGGTAAGAAAGCAGATAAACGAACTGCTTAAATACCCTGAGGACAGCGCCGGCGGTATAATGACGGTCGAATATGTATCGCTCAAAAGGATCTTACCGTGGCGGAGGCGTTCAGGAAAATACGCCGCGAGGGTATCGACAAAGGAAACGGTATACACATGCTATGTTACCGAAAACCGGAAACTGATAGGTACCGTGTCGGTCAAGGAGCTGCTTATTGCCGACGATGACCGCATAGTGTCGGACATAATGGAGACCAATGTTATAAGCATAGATGCCTATGAGGACAAGGAAATAGTTGCGCAGACGTTTTCGAAGTACGATGTGCTGGCACTGCCGGTCGTCGACAAGGACGGCAGACTGGTCGGTATAGTCACGGTCGATGACGCTATGGATGTCATGGAGGACGAGGCGACCGAGGATATCGAAAAAAATGGCGGCTATGACGCCGAACGACAGACCGTACTTAAAAACCGGTGTTTTTCAGCATATGGCTGAAAAGAATACCGTGGCTGCTTTTTGCTTATGGTATCGGCGACCTTTACCGGCAGCATAATCAGCTCGTTTGAGTCAGCGCTTACCGCTTTTCCTGCGCTCGTTGCGTTTATACCGATGCTCATGGATACCGGTGGAAATGCAGGCGGACAGTCGTCGGTCACTATAATCCGCGGAATGGCGGTAGGCGAGATACGCATGCGCGACGTGCTGAGGGTTGTGTGGAAGGAAGCAAGGGTGGCGGTCCTGTGCGGTCTGGCACTGACAGCCGCGGGATTTCTTAAGATCCTGCTTGTGGACAACGCACTCATGCATTCCGGCGTCACATATCCGGAGATGGCTGTAGTCTGCATAACGCTTGCCGTGACGGTGTTCTGTGCCAAACTGGTGGGCTGTACGCTGCCTATACTTGCAAAGAGGCTGGGGCTTGATCCCGCGGTCATGGCAAGTCCGTTTATAACGACCATAATCGACGCCGTATCGCTTGTTGTATATTTCACGGTGGCGACACATATACTGAGTATTTAAGAAATTTTCAAAATCTCAAAATTTCCTATTGATTTTTTGTTTCAAGTTGTGCTAATATATTATGGCGGTCCAAAAGACCGATGTGCGTTGATAGCTCAGCTGGATAGAGTGACTGGCTACGAACCAGTAGGTCGGGGGTTCGAATCCCTTTCAGCGCACCATGAAAAAGCGATTGCAAAAATGCAATCGCTTTTTCAGTTATATTCGCCTTACGGCGAGAGGTATTGCTGTGCAGTGATATCCGGCGTTGCCGAGTGATATTCACTTCGCGAGTTTAAGCGGCGAATATAATATCACTGCGCCGCAGGCGCAATATCACTTTTTGCGTCGGCAAAAATATCACGCCGAGCGCGGCGAGGCATATCACTGTCTCTTTACAGGTAAAAGAGTTTTATGATATAATTCGTTGGGGTGATAATATAATGCCGGATAGCATTTTGCGTTGTAAATCAAAAGACTTTGCCAAGCAAATCGTATTTCTTTGCCGTGATGTTAAATCAAAATACAAAGAATCGGTTCTGACAGGTCAACTGTTACGTTCGGGAACAAGTATCGGAGCAAATATTCATGAGGCGCAGTATGCCCAAGGTAAAAAAGACTTTATTTCAAAATTGGAAATAGCACAAAAGGAATGCTTTGAAACAGAGTATTGGCTTGAACTTCTTTTGAAACCGACTATATTGCAAAAATCAATCCGGCGCAATCAGAAGAATGTTAATTTCCTCGCTTAATACCGCAAAGGAAGGCTGCAGATGAATAAATGGATTAAAGAGGAATGGAGCTTTCGTGTTGAAGTAACCGATGGTTATGCAAAAGATTGCAGGCTCGGTCTGGAAAAAGGTGATGTTTTTTCTTTTGAATACGAAACTCCGCATGGGTTTTGTCCCCGTGCAATATCTGAAATTTATACATTCTGTGAAATCGTTCGCTGTGGAGGAAATTTTACATATCGGGGTTCAAAAGAAAAGTATTCGATAGATGTTTCGTGTCCCTGTAATTGCATAAGGTTTCGTTTGCTTGCAGTTCCGAAAGAATAATTGTGCGATTTCGCCGCGCGGTCACAAAGCCCTAAGGACGAAAGTCCTTGGGGCTTACTATTACCTATTACCTCTTCACTCTTACTTCGAAAACCCGTGACGGGATTTTTTTGAGGTAATAAGTAAAAAGATAAGAGGTAATAAGTGCGGTGTCGGCTTTGCCGACGGATCGATATAATCCGGCAGTATTAAATACGACTCAGCTACAAAGGAATTTGTCAAACATTGCAGACTGCAAAAACAAATTTTAGTTTAGCGGTGTAAAAAGCCAAAAATCTAATTGTGCACTTGTAGGGAACGAGCCTCGAGTGTCGTTCCGTGCGGTCTCAATTGACTTTTTTAAGGAACGACACATAGGTCGTTCCTACAAAAATTCAATTAGCCATTTGTTTCCCTACACCTATAAGCTAAAATTTACGTCATAAAATTATAAACTAAATACGGCAGGGATTTGCCCCTGCCGTACAAGGTGTTAATTTATTGTTTTGAATACTTACTACCGCTGAATGTATGTCTGTTGCGACAATCTGTCGGTCATTTGCTGCTTTTTATAGCTTTTCCTATGTCCGCCTTCATGGTCTCCCATTCGTCTGCGTGCTTTACATAGTAGAGCGGACACTCTTTTCCGGTTATATCATGGTGTCGTATGACGTCTTTTTTCCGAAAGCTCCGTTTTTCGCACAGCCATGCTGTCAGCTTTACCACCGACGCATATGCCTCGCTGCTGAATTTGCCGTCAGACTTTTTGTGACATACCTCTATTGATATCGTGTCGCAGTTGCGCCAGTTACTGGCTGCCGACTGCTCATTAAGCGGTACGCACTGGATTATTTCCCCGTCAATGCCGACCACGAAATGCGAGCAGACCTCGGTATCCGGCTGCGCGAAAAAACTGCGGTTCTGCTTCGCCGTCGTGCCGGGATTGCCGGTGTAGTGTATCACTATGTTTTTGATGCCCTCAAGTTTCAGTCCGCGCCTTGCCTTGCCGACAGACAGCAGGTCAACCTTTACATAGTCGGGGACATCAAGCGTCCCAAGCTTTGCAATTATTTTCTGCTCCTGCTTTTCCGATCTTTGCGGCGAAGTGGCGGAACCTGAAATATTGCCGGATGCTGCCGACGAAGTGTTTGTGCTTCTTGACTCTCTGCTGCCGTCATATATTTTTACAGCCAGAAACACGGCTGCCGCTATCAGCACTGCCTAAAGCATAAGCAAAAAAGCACGCTTTTTATACGCTTTTGAATCTGTTCCTTTTTCTGCGTTCCTTATTTCTGATATACTGCTCTTTTGCGTCATCCGTCCCCATCGTTTTACCTTCCATCCATCTCGGTCTGCTCTGTTTACATAAACCACGTTCACGCCTTAATGAGCGCCGCCTCTATCCTGCCTATTATAACATTGTGATAATCCTTTTTCGGGTACCACTTCAAAGGTCCGCTGTCTATAAAACATTCCGGCTTCAGTCTGTCGATATACTGCTTGCGGCAGACAAGCACCATACGCGCCTGTTCAAAATAGACCGTGCCGCGGTCAAACACCGGAGTCAGTCCGCAAAGCTCGGTTTTGTTGCAGTCCCTGCCCGAACGGCTGCCGCAAATTTTATGTATTTCTTTGTTATCGCCGTAAAAGCTGAGTGTAAACAGGTCGTTTTTATCTATAAATTCCATTGTGTACCGCTCGGGACGCACAAGGGCGACCACGCTGTCCTCTCCCCAGATCTCGCCGGTAAAGCCCCATGAGGCGGTCATCATATTGTAACCGTTTTCGTTTCCGGCAGAAATCAGCATATATTCTTCACTAATTGCTTTTATGAGGTTGTCTTTTATCTCTTTTGGGTTTATAATATTAAACATAAGGTGCCTCCGTAAAATTAAAATTTGGCGGAAGATCCGCTGTGCTTAGTTTACATAAATGTATTGCAAAATTGATTGTACTATATTATATTTTGGTTGTCAATAGCAAAATGACGGTCGAAAAGAAAAAATTTCGGGGCGGTGAATTCAGGTGGAAACAGTGCGTCTGAGGCTTGAGTCTCTGAGCGACATGAAGTATCGTGATTTCACGGCAAAGCTCATACCGAATCTGGGAAAGGACCGGATCATGGGTGTGAGAACCCCCCGACATACGCGCTCTTGCAAAGAACTTTACGGTACAAAAGAGGGGGAAGATTTTTTTGTCCCGGCTTCCGCATTATTACCTTGAAGAGAATAAGCTGCATGCCACACTTGTCTCCATGATAAAGGATTACGATAAGCTGATATCGGAGCTTGACAGATTTTTTGCCCTTTGTTGACAACTGGGCGGTATGCGATGCGATACTGCCGGCCCTTTTCAGAAAGCATCCGGAAGGACTGCCGAAAAAAGCGGAGGAATGGTGCGATTCAGTACATACATACACTGCGCGTTTCGGGATAAATGTTTTTATGGGCTATTATCTTGACGGTGAGTTTAAAAACATATATCTTGACACCGTCGCCTCGGTAAAGGGTGACGATTATTACATAAAAATGGGCAAGGCATGGTATTTTTGCAACGGCGCTTGCCAAGCAGTATGAAGCCGCGCTGCCGGTGCTTACCGAAAACCGGCTCGACGCATGGACCCATAATAAAACAATAAGCAAGGCGTGCGACAGCTACAGGATACCGGATGAGACCAAGAAGTATCTTAAAACATTGAGACGTGAGGTTAAGGCAGATGGGAAAATTAATAAACACCTTTAAAAACAAAACGTACGGCGATAATCGTATATGTTGTGACCGTAATAGTATCGGCGCTGCTTTTATATGCCGGAAACCGCTATGTATATGACAGCGAGAGCATGTTTCAGGGCGGTTATGAGGACGGTGCCTGTTCGGCAAGAGTGACCGAAATACTGAGCAGCCGCTCGGATGATGTTATAGTCGATAACACCGTTATAGGCAAGGAATTTATAATACTTTTCGACTGTAAAATATTGAGCGGCGAGCACAAAGGGCGAAACGGTAATGGCAAGCGAGAGCGGCACACCGTACGACACCGTTCCGCTTGAAAAGGTAAAGGTCGGCGACCGGATACTGCTGACCCATTCCGAAGATCAGAATGCCGCGGTGGAATGGCTTATGTATGAATTTGACCGGACGATGCCGCTGTGGATACTCGGAATAGCCTTCTGTGCCATTGTGCTGCTGTTCGGCAGAATGAAGGGCGTCAACACCCTCATATCACTCGGCTATACCTGTGTTGCGGTCTTTGCGGTATTCGTGCCGTCGGTGCTGTCCGGCAAAACATTTATCTCTGGTCGATAATCACATGTATATATATAATTATAATGACGCTGCTCATAATCGACGGGCTGCACAAGAAAACCCCTTGCTGCCATAATCGGATGTTCAAGCGGAGTTATAGTGTCGGGACTGCTGACGCTGCTCGTGTCGCATTTTCTGCATCTTACCGGCATCACAACCGAGGACACAATCTATATAAAGCAGAGCTTCAATATAGACCTTAATGCGCTTATTTTCGCCGGAATCATATTGGGCTCGGTCGGTGCCGTTATGGACGTTTCGGTCTCAATTTCCTCGTCGCTTGCCGAGCTGCACGATAAGGTCGAGCATCCGACCTATAAGGGGCTGCTGGGATCGGGCATTACGATAGGCAGGGATATCATGGGTACCATGGCAAATAATTTTGTGCTGGCTTATATCGGCTGCGAGCTGTCGGCGACGCTTCTGTCGGTCGTTTACAGCTCGTCAATGAGGACGCTGTTCAGCCGCGAAAAATAGTTGAGGAGCTGCTCCAGGCGCTGGTCGGGCATAGGTCTGCTGCTGACCATACCGCTGACCGCTGCGGTCAGCTCGGCACTTTATATGGGCGTCGATCACTTTCCAAAGCCGCGAGACAAAAAAGGCGCAAAAAACCCCGAACGGGATAAATACTATGTCGAGCCGTCGAGTGAGCCGAGCCTTTTGAAAGTGTAGGGGACGAAAAAACCGACGGCGGCGAGGAAAAATAAACGCTTGATTTTTGCCGTAAATATGGTAAAATACATTTGTGAGCGGATCGGACGGCTGCGGGACGCAATTTGCGCCTGAGGAAAGTCCGGGCTCGAAGGGCAGGATAGCGGCTAACGGCCGCCGAGGGTGACAACAGGAGAGTGCAACAGAGATATACCGCCCGATTTTTTTCGGGTAAGGTGGAAAAGGCGAGGTAAGAGCTCACCGGCTGACAGGAGACTGTGCAGTCCTGTAAACCCTATCCGGAGCAACATCAAATACGGCTATACACCTGCCCGGTGTGCCGTGAAAGATGGCGTGAACGGCGCGGCAACGCGCCGTCAAGAAAAGATAGTCGTCTGAAAACAGAACCCGGCTTATATGATCCGGTCACAAACAGCAGTCCATCGCAAAGCTTTGCGGTGGGCTGCATATCTGTTTATGTGCAGATCCTGCTTTTAAAGCTCCAAAATTCTACACCGCCGTTTGACAAAATAATACCTTGGGATGCGTGTATAATGGTCGCGAAAGACTATGCGATCTGAAAGGGACGACAAAATGAAGGAGCTTGTAAAGGAAAGAGAAATGCATTTTCCGGTCGATTTTAATGTCACGGGCAGACTGAAGGCAGCGGCAGGGCATCTGGCGGCGGTTATATCCGGTTTTTTAAGCGCGGGAGCGGTAATGCTCGGCGGCATGTCGCCGCTCGGCACTGCACTTGTGGCAGGATTGCCGCTCAAATATGTTCCGGCAGCCTCGCTCGGCACTTTGTCGGGATACATATTTCCGCTTTTCGGAAAGGGCGGACTGAAATATATAGCGGCGCTGCTTGCAGTGACTGTTATAAGACTACTTTTGTCGGGAACAAGGAAGATACAATTGACCGCCGTGATGTCGGCAATTATTGCCGGGGGGCGGTGCTGACCGGTGTCAATGTCGCGTCGGTAGGCGGCGATGTCTTGGGAAAGGGCGCGGTGGGACTTGCCGAGGGCATGATGGCAGGAGGCTGTGCCTATTTTCTGAACCGTTCCTCTGAAATACTTTCAAAGCGGCATAACGGTCTTACCGACGAGCAGACGGCGTCACTGCTGATGTCGGCAAATCTTGCGCTGACGGCGCTTTACAATGTCGGGGCGGACGGCATTTCGTCAGGCGTGATTGCCTCGATAGTTTTTATACTCCTTGCCGCCCGGTACGGAAGATCCGGTATGGCGGCGGTCTGCTCTGTATCGGCAGCGACCGCAGCATTTTTATCAGGCTGTAAAATCGAGGCGGCGCTCCTGCTTTGCATATCAGGGCTTGCGGCAGGGGTCATGTCCGGCATAGGAAAAATCGCCGCAGCCTGTGCACCGGCAGCCGTGTCGGCTGTCTATGTGCTGAGCACCGCGGCTTCACCGTCTCGTCTGCGATGCTTATAGAATCGGTCGCCGGGGCGTCGTATCACTGCTCATTCCAAGAACCGTTTGTGCAAAGGTCGGCTCACTTCTCTCACCGGTAGTCAGAACGCCCGACACCGACGGCTTAAGACGCACCCTTACCATGCGGCTTGGTCTTGCCTCGTCCGCTCTGCACGGTGTGACCGATACGGTCGACGATGTGGCGAAATGTCTCGGCACCTTCAATAAGCACGATATGTCCGAGGTGCTGTCAGAGGTGGAAAACGATGCCTGCCGCGGCTGCCGGTTTCGCTTTACTGCTGGGAAAAGCAAAGGGACACCACAACGGCGGCGGTACTCGGAATGAGCGATGCCATAAGGCGGCACAGACCGGTGGGAATGGCTGATGTGCCGGCGGAATTTTCGGAGAACTGTCTGCGTCCCGAGCAGTTTGAAAATGCGGTCACAAGATACTATTCCGACTACCTGAGCTCTCTTGCGGCAGAAAAAGAATATCCGAGATGCGGGAGATAATGTCTGATCAGATGAACGGCATTGCAGATATGTTAAGTGAACTGTCGGATGAATTCAAAACGGCGCAGAGCTATGATACCGCGCTGGCAGCCCGGCTTGCAGAGTCGCTGTCTGCGGTAGATGTCCATGCCGATGAGTGCTGCTGCTTCAGCGATAAATACGGGCGCATGACGGTTGAACTGAGGATTCTGACAGCGCCCGAAATACCGCTGTCAAGGTCAAAACTGCTTGAAAGGATCGAGGATACCTGCGAGCGTGATTTTGAACCGCCCATGATAAACCGCTGCGGCAAGGGATACTACATAACGGCGATCGAAAAGGCGGTATATTCGGTTGACGCTCATGTGACCCAGTTCAATCAGGGTAAAAATCAGCACTGCGGCGACACCTGCCGGTGGTTTTTGACGGCAGAGGGCGCATGATATCGGTTATAAGCGACGGCATGGGCAGCGGCGGCAGGGCGGCGGTGGACTCCGCCATGGCGGCGGCGCTGTGCGAAAAGCTGCTCACGGCAGGCTTCGGATATGACTGTACACTGAAACTGCTCAATTCCGCAATGCTGTATAAATCCACCGACGAATCTCTTGCTACGGTCGATATTTCATGCTTTGATCTTCATACCGGCAGAACCGAGCTTTTAAAGGCAGGCGCGGCGCCAACCGTCGTCCGCAGGGCGGCAGGACAGGACGTGCGGGTGCCGGTCGCTGCCTAGGAATTTTGCATGAAATAGGTTTTGACAGAGCAACGGTAACCCTTAAAGAGGGCGACGTACTGCTTATGATGTCGGACGGGTATGCACCGACGGAACCGACTGGATATGTGCCGAGCTTGAGGCATTCAAAGACGGCAGCGCAAAGCAGCTGTCTGAGCAGATAGCCACTGCGGCACGCCGTCGCCGCCCGACGGACATGAGGACGATATCACGGTATTTGCGGCGGTCATAGAAAAGGCGGTCTGACACCGCAAAGGATGTCAGCTGCCGAACAGCGCCTCCGGCGTATTGTTAAACGGATAAATTTTAGTTTATCTGCGTAATGAAATATTGACAGACGTAAGGAACGACCTTGAGTGTCGTTCCTGAATAAATACAAGAGCTGATTGTTGCATCGTAGGGCGGAAGCCCCACTCCTGCCCTACAAATGTACAATTAGATTTTCGGCTTTATACACCGCTAAACTAAATTTTAGCGGCAATATTAGTAATATAATCAGTTGGCAGGCTGAACCGGATGACATTAAGAATGGTCGTTCGGTTCAGCCTGCCAATATTTTTTTTGAACTGCCAACTGAAATCAATCTGCATGGTGACATAAAAACGCGGTGCGAATAAGCTTTTTACATATTGATCTGAACCGACAAGCCAAAACGGGGCTTTTTACCGCGCGCATAAAAATGCTTGTAAATAAATGTATATTGTGGTAAAATACTAAGGATAGTTTTACGGAGATGAAAAAATGTAGACAAAAATTTTATTTTAGAGGATCAGCGTGAGAAATCGCACTGATCACAATATAAATTGGCGTTCCCGTTGACTTTTTATTGCATAAAATGCAGCTGCGGAACATGCCGGATTAATCTCCATTTGCCGCTGATGGAGATTTGTAGGCTGACAAGAGTCGAACCTGTTTGTACCGAAAATTTAGCGGCAGAATGGAGATCAATATGTCTGAAATAACAAATGAAATATCAAGACGGCGCACCTTTGCGATCATTTCGCACCCTGACGCCGGTAAAACGACCCCTGACCGAAAAACTGCTGCTGTACGGAAGAGCTATACAAAGCGCCGGCACGGTCAAGGGGAAAATCGAGCGACAAGCACGCAGTGTCCGACTGGATGGAGCTTGAAAAAAAGCGCGGTATATCCATAACCTCATCGGTGCTGCAGTTCGAATATGAGGGGTACTGCATAAATATCCTTGACACTCCGGGACATCAGGACTTTTCGGAGGACACCTACCGCACACTGACTGCCGCTGACAGCGTCGTCATGGTAATAGACGCGGCAAGGGTATCGAGCCGCAGACAAAGAAAGCTGTTCAAGGTCTGCGCCATGCGCCATATCCCGATATTCACATTCATAAACAAGATGGACCGCGAGGGCGCGACCCGTTTGAACTGCTTGACGAGCTGGAAAAGGAGTTCGGCATAGGCACATACCCTATGAACTGGCCGATAGGCTGCGGCGTTAATTTTAAGGGCGTTTATGACCGGGGCGAGCACCACATACTCACCTTTTCCGAATTTCACGGCGGCAGGAACCGCCTTGAGGCGATAGAATGTGACATAACCGACACCGCCCGTCTCGACGAGCTGATCGGCGAATATTCGCGTGCCGAGCTGGTCGATCAGATAGAGCTGCTCGACGGTGCCAGCGCTTTGACTTTGACCTTGAAAAGGTGCGCTCCGGTAAACTGACCCCCGTGTTTTCGGTTCTGCTCTCAATAATTTCGGCGTCGAGCCGTTTTTAGAGAGTTTTTTAAAGCTCACAACCGCACCGCTGCCGCACCGCTCGGGCGACAGCATGGTCGACCCGTGCGACCCACGCTTTTCGGCGTTTGTTTTCAAGATACAGGCAAACATGAACAAGGCACACCGCGACCGTATAGCTTTTATGCGTATCTGCTCCGGCAAATTCGAACGGCAGAAGGAATATATGCATGTTCAGGCAGGCAGACCGATAAAGCTGTCGCGCCCACAGCAGATGATGGCGCAGGAGCGAGAGGTCATTGACGTGGCATATGCAGGCGACATAATAGGCGTATTTGACCCCGGCGTGTTTTCGATAGGCGACACCGTCTGCGAGCAGGGAATGAACGTGCAGTTTGCCGGAATACCGACCTTCGCACCCGAGCACTTTGCGATAATCGAACAGATCGATTCTTTAAAGCGCAAGCAGTTTGCAAAGGGCATAACACAGATAGCTCAGGAGGGTGCCATTCAGATGTTTTTCCTGCCGGGCAGCGGAATGGAGCGTGTCTATGTCGGCGTTGTCGGTGTGCTGCAGTTTGACGTTCTGCAGTTCAGGATGGAGTCGGAATACGGCGTTAAATACAACCGTACCGACACGCCGCACACCCTTATACGCTATATCGAGGGCGGTGTTGATCCTAAGAGTCTCAACCTCATGCAGGCGACAAAATGGGTGAAGGACGGTCGCGACCGTGACCTGCTGCTCTTTACCGCAGAGTACGAGATCAACTGGGCGCTTGACAAAAATCCCGGTCTTACGCTGCGCGAATTCAGTCAGGTGCACGAATTTGAATAATAAAAATGTACGGATTGTTAAAATTTTGTCGTTTGAAACGAAAATCTGATTTTCGCCTTGACTGATGTGTAAAATCTTAGTATAATGATAGGCGTAGAAAGTTCGGACTTTTTATTTGATCGCTTTCTATGGGACTTCAATTTAAGCCCCTTTATCTGCCTTTCGGCGGCGTGCATCTGCGGCTGTACTTCTGCTGTGCATGTAAAAATTTAAAGTACCGGAATGGAGAATCGACATGACAAAGAATCCTACTGTTTTGAAATGGGTCGAGGAAGTAAAAGAGCTTGTCTGTCCGGATAAGGTCGTTTGGATCGACGGCAGCGAAGCACAGCTTGACGCGATCCGCAAGGAAGCCGTTGAAAGCGGCGAAATGATTAAGCTTAACGAAGAAAAGCTTCCCGGCTGCTATCTGCACAGAACACGCCCGAACGACGTTGCCCGTGTTGAGGACAGAACCTTTATCTGCTCTAAGAAAAGGAAAACGCAGGTCCCACCAACAACTGGTGCGATCCTGCTGAGATGTATAAAAAGCTGTACGACATAGCACGCGGTTCGTATAAGGGAAGAACAATGTATGTTATCCCGTTCTCCATGGGACCGATCGGCTCACCGCTCGCAAAGATAGGCGTTGAAGTAACCGACTCAAAGTATGTTGTACTCAACATGGCTATCATGACCCGTGTCGGCGCCAAGGTCTTTGACGTTCTTGGCGACTCTAATGACTGGGTACGCGGACTGCATGCTTCCTGCGATATCGATCCCGAGAAGCGCTATATCTGCCAGTTCCCTGAGGATAACACCATAATCTCGGTCAACTCTGCTTACGGCGGAAACGTTCTGCTCGGCAAGAAGTGCTTCGCTCTGCGTATCACTTCCTATCAGGGCTGGAAAGAGGGCTGGATGGCTGAGCATATGCTCATTTTAGGTCTCCAGAACCCGAAGGGCGAGGTCAAGTACATCGCCGCCGCTTTCCCGTCAGCCTGCGGAAAGACCAACCTCGCAATGCTTATTCCGCCGAAATATCTGCGTGACAAGGGCTACAGGATCTGGACCGTCGGCGACGATATTTCATGGATGAAGATAGGCGCAGACGGCCGCCTTTACGCTATAAATCCGGAAAACGGATTCTTCGGCGTGGCACCGGGCACCAATGCACATTCAAACTTCAATGCTCTTGAGAGCACCAAGAAGAACACTATATTCACCAACGTTGCTCTGAACCTTGACGACAACACCGTTTGGTGGGAGGGTCTTAACAAGGATCTGCCCGAGAACTGCATTGACTGGAAGGGCAACAAGTGGGATCGCACCAAGTTCAACAAGGCTGACAAGACCACCTATGCCGCTCATCCGAACTCAAGATTCACCGCACCGGCAAAGAATTGCCCCTGCATTTCCGATGAGTTTGACAAGGGCGCAGGCGTTCCGATCTCGGCTATCATCTTCGGCGGACGCCGTGCAAAGCTTGCTCCGCTGGTATACCAGTCGAAGGATTGGAACAACGGCGTGTTCGTCGGTTCTATAATGGCTTCCGAGACTACGGCAGCAGCTGCCGGCGCAGTCGGCGTTGTCCGCCGCGATCCGATGGCTATGCTTCCGTTCTGCGGATACAACATGGCTGACTACTTCCAGCATTGGCTCGATATGGGTGCAAAGCTCGGAGACAAGGCACCTAAGATCTTCAATGTCAACTGGTTCCGCACCGACGACGAGGGCAACTTCGTATGGCCGGGCTTCGGCGATAATATGCGCGTCCTCAACTGGATAATCGACCGCTGCGAGGGCAAGGCAGACGCTGATGAGACCGCTATCGGTTACATTCCCAAGCCGGAAGATATCGATCTTACCGACCTTGACTTCTCGCTCGACACCCTCAAGGATATCCTTGCCGTTGATAAGGATGCATGGAAGAAGGAGTGCGCCGAGATCGAGGAGCACTACAAGAAGTTCGGCGACAAGCTGCCGCGTGAGCTTCGCCATCAGCTTGATACTCTTGAGGCAGCTCTTGAGAAATAAGCTGTAAACAAAATACTGACGCTCCCGAAGGGTTACCTTCGGGAGCGTTTTTTTTTGTGAAAAATGCAGAGCAGAATGGGTGTGCCAAGGCGAACCGACAAATTGAACCGGGAAAATATGCCGATATACCGCAATAAAAACACATCGTACAGCATCGTTGTTGAGGTTGTGATTGATAAATTTTAGTTTATCTGCGTAAGAAACCGAAAATCTAATTGTGCATTTGTAGGGAACGAGCCTCGAGTGTCGTTCCGCGCGGTTTCATTAGGTTTTAAGGAACGACACTCAAGGCTCGTTCCTACGTCTATCAATTAATTACACGAATACCATTCACCTATAAACTAAAATTTGCCCATGCAAATACAAAAAAACGGCGTGGAGATTACTCCACACCGCCCAAAAAAGAAAGAGGTAGAAATTGTTTGGTTTACAGCTCGTTCCAGTATTTTCTGTCAAGACTGCGGAACTGTATCGCCTGAGAAATATGTGCCGATCCGATGTAGTCCGAGCGGTCAAGGTCGGCAACTGTTCTGGCAATTTTAAGTATCCTGTCATACGACCGCGCCGACATGCCCATGACCTCAAACGCCGCTTTCAATATCCTGTCTGCATCGTCGGTGAGGTGACAGTATTTGTTCATCAGAGCCGGCGTCAGCCTTGCGTTGCAGGAAATTCCGGTGCCGCGGTAGCGGTCATTTTGTATTTTTCTTGCCGCCTCAACGCGCCGCCTTATTTCAGCCGATGTTTCGCCGGTCGGCTTGCCTGAAAGCTCGCTGTATTCAACAGGAGCCACCTCGACGTGGATATCAAGTCTGTCAAGCATGGGTCCGGAAATTTTGCCGAGATAATGCTTCACAGCCTGCTGCGAGCATATGCACTTTTTTTCGGGTGCCCGAAAAATCCGCACGGGCAGGGATTCATGGCGGCGACAAGCGAAAATTCGCAAGGATATGTAAGTCTGCCGCCGACGCGCGAAATGGTCACCTTGCCGTCCTCAATGGGAGCTCTGAGCGTTTCCATCGCCTGACGCGAAAATTCCGGGAATTCGTCAAGGAAAAGCACACCGCCGTGAGCAAGCGATATTTCACCCGGCTTCGGCACCGCACCGCCGCCCGAAAGACCGGCAGCCGAAACGGTGTGGTGGGGCGCTCTGAACGGGCGCTCGGTTATGAGCGGCACGTCCTCGGGCAGTATTCCGGCGACCGAATGCACCTTTGTTGTCTCTATCGATTCGGCAAAGGTCATGGACGGCAGTATGCCGGGAAGCCGCTTTGCGAGCATGCTTTTTCCCGATCCGGGCGGACCTATCATGAGCACGTTATGACCGCCTGCGGCAGCCGTTTCAAGCGCTTTTTTGGCAGCTGCCTGTCCGCGCACCTCCGAAAAGTCCGGATATGTGCCGCGGCGTATGGTGTCAAACGACGGGGTGGGCATCGGCGCTATGCCTTTGCCCTCCGCCAGAAAGCCTGCAAGCTGTTTTAAGTGGGTCACCGGGTATATCTCGATGCCCTCTACCACCGATGCTTCCTTTGCGTTTGCAGCCGGCACGAAGAATTTTTTTATTCCGTGGCGGCTTGCTTCTATTGACATTGACAGCATACCGCCGCCGCCGCGAAGTGTGCCGTCAAGCGCCAGTTCGCCTATAAAGGCGCATTTATCAAGGTCACAGGGCACGGTCAGCTGCCCAGATGCGAAAAGTATCGAGAGCAGCGAGGGCAGGTCGTACATTGAGCCTGACTTTTTAACGTCCGCCGGGGCAAGATTGACCGTTATCCGGCATGACGGAAGGGCAAAGCCGCAGTTTTTAAGTGCGGCTCTGACCCTTTCGCGCGACTCCTTGACCGCCGTATCCGGCAGACCTACTATATCAAAAACGGGAAGTCCCTGGGAAATGTCTGTCTCAACCTCCACCATATATGCATCTATTCCGAAAATCGCAGTGCTGTGAAGACGATTATACAAAACATTCCCTCCAGATTATGCTCTTTATCTGCTGTTGTTTGAACCTATGGTCACGGTGGTCGAATAGTATCTGCCGTTGCGGTAGATCTTAGCCGTCACCTTGGCGCCCGGTTTGCATTTGTTGAGTTCAGCCACAAAGTCGGTATATTCGTCTATTGTGACGCCGCCGAACTCGGTTATAATATCACCGGCTCTTATCTGAGCCTGCGCCGCAGGACCGTTTGTCACAACGCTCTTGACCGCAGCGCCGTGAGGCAGTCCGTATTTTTCAAAGGTATGCGCTGTTGTAGGTGTAGACCTCAATGCCGATATAAGGTGAAGGATTATCCTTGTTTTCAATGATATCCTTTATAACGGTGAGCGCGGTATTGACCGGTATTGCAAAAGCCCATGCCTTCATAGCTCTCGTTGACCAGCTTTGAGGAGTTGATGCCGATGAGCTGACCGTTGGAGTTGAGCAGTGCACCGCCGGAGTTGCCGGGATTTATTGCGGCATCGGTCTGGATAAGCTCCATTTTTCCTATTGAATCAATGGTTATGGTGCGGTTGAGTCCGCTGATTATTCCGTATGACACCGAGCCCATGAACTGAAGTCCGCCGGGGCAGCCGATCGCTATCGCGTACTGTCCGACCTTTATATCATCGGAATTTCCCACTTCTATCGGCGTCAGTCCGGTTTTTTCGACCTTAATGACCGCAAGGTCGGCTGAAATATTGTATCCTACCACGGTTGCATCGACCGGTGTTGAGGGATCCTGTGGGAAGTAGACCTCAATGTTGCCCGACGACGCGCTTGAGCTGACTATCGCCTCAATAACATGGTAGTTGGTGATTATATATCCGTCGGCTGTGTATATGATGCCGGAGCCTTCGCCCGTGCTGGTCTCACTGCCGCCGAAAAAGCTCTGTACAGACGCCGTAGTGCGGATGCCGACAACGCTTGGAGACGCCTTGTCATAGACCGCTTCGACCAGTGATTCGACATTGCCATCTATTGACACTACGGTCTGCGAGCTGCCCGACGCGGTGTCGTTGCTGCCGGTCTGTGATTGGCTTGACGAGGAAGCTGCGGCGGTACTGTTGTCCTTTGTGCCGAAAACAATGAAAAGTGATGTTGCGGTACTGAGCACAAGCGACAGTACCACGCAAAGTATCACCGTAACGGCGTTGTGATTCTTACCGCCGCCGCGGTTTCCGCCCGGAGTTCCTCCGGTCGAGGAAGTAGCCTGTATACTGCGGTGTCTGCGGCGTTGACGCGTAGCCGCCAAAGGGAGTGTAGCTGTACGATCCCGACGACTGACCGGCTCCGTACTGTCCCGTTCCGCTCTGCGAATAGGGTGTGCCGTAATTGCTCTGCTCTTCGGCACCGCTGCTGTAATAGGTGCTTGCGGCGCTGCTGTCGTTTGCAGTCTGTCCTGCACTATCTGCCGCATATGTATCGGCGGCATTTTCAGTATTGTTATTATAAGTTCCGTTCAAATTCGGATCAAAACCGTTATTGTTCATAACTGCAGTTCTCCTAACCTTGTTTGATTACCTGTATTATATCCGCGAATTGTGAAATCAAGTAGCACAAAGTGTGAACATTTATTAAATTAATCACATGAACGGTGCGAATATATTAAGCAGTGCCTGCGCCAGCTTCTGACGCAGCGGACGCTTTTTACCCATTTGCTGAGTATTATTTCTTCACTCTGCTCTTCGAGGCTCAGAAATTCATCCTTTATATCGGTGACGGCATCGTTTTTGCAGAACCACACGCCGCACTCAAAATGAAAATAAAAACTGCGGTAATCCATATTGACCGTGCCGCATGTGGCAACCTCGTCGTCCGAGACAAAGGTCTTTGAATGAATAAAGCCGGGCGTGTATTCGAAAATGCGTACGCCTGCCTCAAGCAGCTCCTGATAATTGAACTGCGTCACGGGATGCACATACCATTTGTCCCTTATTTTAGGGGTGATAATGCGGACGTCGACCCCTGCCTTTGCCGCGGACGTGACCGATGCTATCATGGTGTTGTCAAGTATAAGATATGGTGTGACTATATAGACATAGTCCTTTGCGGAGCCGAGTATCTGTCTGTATATACCCTCGGCAGGGTAATGACCTGTGTCGAGCGGATTTTCAACATACGGCTGCACAAAGCCGTTGGCAGGCGGAAAGCCGGTGACTATATAATTTGGGGGTCTATTCTGTCACGGCTGACGCTGTTCCACATCTCGCAGAATGCAACGGCAAAGGTGGTGGATGCCGCGCCCTTCATTATGACACCTGAGTCCATCCAGTACCCGTGAGGATGGGTAAGGTTTATATATTCGTCGGCAATGTTGAGTCCGCCGGTCATGGAAACATAACCGTCTATAACGCATATCTTGCGGTGGTCGCGGTTATTCAAGAACAGATCGACCGACGCTCTGATACGGTTGAAGGCTATGACCTTTATACCGTCGCTCCGCAGCTCCTTTTACAAAGCTGCGGTTTTGTCTCGCTATCGATCCGAAGTCGTCAAATATGATCCTGACCTCGACCCCGGCAGCCGCTTTTTTCCTTTAATATGGAGTGTATCGAGTCCCACATCTCGCCCTTTGCCAAAATAAAATATTCAAAGGAAGATATATTTTCGGCACTTTGCAGCTCCTCGAGCATGCGCGGCAGGAATTTTTCGCCCGGCGACAGGTATTCGACCGAGGTGTTGTCATACACCGGGCAGCCCGATTCCCTGTACAGAAACTGCGACTGACGGGAATGGTTCACATCGCTGTCCCTCAGGTTGGCAAAACCGAAACATCCAGCTTTAAAATTCCGCGGTTTTTCTGCGTTCGGCAGCCATGCGCTTTTGAGGTGCGGCCTTACCCTTGCCGTTGCCCCACAGGAAGAAAAGCACGCCGCCGACGCATGGTGCAAGCAGTATAAACAGCACCCATGTGAATTTATAGCTTGGGTTGTCACGCTTGTTTATTATCCAGATGACCATTATCATTGAGAGGAACTGTATAATGCGGTAGACAAAAGACAGCCAATGGGAAATAGACAGCGCCACCGCTGCAAACAGCGCTATCTGCAGTATTATAAGTATACCGGCGGTAAGTATTCTGCCCGGTACAGGTATTCCGCGGCGGTGTTTCCTTTTTCATTCGTTAGCCCCGTCAGCCTAAAAGGTATAGTGTGAAACGGTAAATCTGCTGACCGTTTTAAGGTTGTCGCTCTCGGCGGTCACTATAAGAAAGTCGTTTCCGACAGACGACCTTACCGACTCATCGCTGCTGCCCGATTCTATTGCCAGCACAGTATCCGCTATTCTCGCAGCCATCAGGTATGACACATTGCCGTCCTCCGACAGAGACAAAATTGCCGTTACCCTTGCAGCTTTGGTGCCGATCTCTGAAAAAATCGACCGCATTGCCGTCGCTGCCGACAGCCAGGCAGTATCCCCATTTAAGATCAAACTGATCGACAAATCCGGCAATATCGCTGCCGGCGCCGAAGCCGCTTTCAAATTTCAGCGGCTCACTTAAATTTTCGCCCTCGTTGGAATTGGGGTCGAACCTCCTGGAAGACTTGCCGTCAGACCGGATGGCTACATTGCCCTTTACGGTTACGTCACCCAAAGAGTCACCGTGAAGCTTTTTATATATTTATCGGGGAAAACACGCTGACCGGTACGAGCGACGACTGGGCGGAGCTTGCGGCGTTATCGCTGCTGCCGCTTTGTGTATTTGAACTGCTGCCTTTATCACTGCCGCAGGCACAGAGCAAAAAAAGCATTACCGCAGCAATGCCAACAGATGCCAACCTTTTATATAACGGGACCAGCTCATAATTTTAAAAAACCACCTTTATAATTTCCTGTACATTATACAACAAAAATTCCCTTTTTTTCAACAGCTATTTGAACATTTATGCGGCTGCAGCCTTTAGGACAGGCAAAACGGACCTTCATTTCTCATAGTATTACCAAAAGATATTATGGGAGAGTTTTATATGTTTTTAGAGCTTTTTGGGACAAATTTTTCCGGGCATCATGCATTTTATACTGCACGCGTCGGCTGCCGGCTCGTTTCCGCAGGCGCTTTCGAAGGAAAGGGAGACCGAGCTGCTGATAAAAATGGAAGCCGGCGACGACGAGGCGCGGAAGACCCTTATCGAGCACAATCTGCGGCTGGTTGCTCATATTGCAAAGAAATATTACTGCAGCGGCGCGGATCAGGACGACCTTATATCAATAGGTACAATAGGGCTTATAAAGGCGATCTCATCCTTTAATTCCGGCAAAGGGATACGCCTTGCCACCTACGCCGCAAGGTGCATAGACAACGAGATACTTATGTATTTCAGAGGAGCCAAAAAAACGGCGCAGGACGTTTATATCAGCGACCCTATCGACACCGACAAGGACGGCAACACGCTGACGCTGATAGACGTTCTGACCGACGGCACCAACATAGTGGACGATCTTGACAACAAAATAAAGCTCGAACAGCTGAGGGTGTACTTAAAGGACACCCTGCAGCCGCGCGAGCTTGAAATAATAATGCTGAGATACGGTCTTAAAAGCGGCAGGGAGCTTACCCAGCGCGAGGTCGCAAAAAGCTCGGCATAAGCAGATCCTACGTCAGCCGTATCGAGAAAAAAAGCGCTTGAAAAGCTCAGGTCAAGATTTGACGGCTGAGATCATGCGTTGCGGTCGATGTGGAATTTATCGTCCTCGGAAAGAGCCAGACGTCCGGCTATTTTTGTGAAATTCTCCTTTGCATGCACAAATTCGCCCGGGTGGTGAGCGTCGCTTCCGAAATAGAATTTGCAGCCGTTTGCCTTTGCCGCCTCAAAGATGCGGTAGACCGACGGTTTTGCGTTTTCGTCCATGTTGAGCTCGTCAAAGTTCAGTTCGATGCCGGCGCCCTTTTTCCGCCGCTCTTGAGAACAGGTCGTTAAGGTCAACATCTGATATAAGGTCAAGGGTTTTGGCTGAGGTCATATCGCTGTGGAAATTAAACCACTGCAGATGCGCTATACCGACCTTTTTGAAGGGCAGATCGGCGTCGAGCAGGGCGCGGAAGCGCTTGACCCAGAGTATCGACATTATTTTTATGTACTGCTCGTCATCGGGTATTTTCCACCTTTCGATGGGAACAATACGGGAATCGACCGAGAAATTATCTATGTGCAGGTGGGTTATCGGCACTATGAGGAAGTCCATCTTCTTTAAAAAATTCAGGACTTATGCCTATGCGGTCGTATTTATCCATATCACATTCGCCGCCGAAAAAGGAACTCAATGCCGGGGGGGCTTTCGGCAGAGGCAGACTCTGTGATATGTATGCCGAGTTTTGTTTCGAGTATCCGCTGCCTTCGATATTATAGACGGGCACCCTTTCGTCCCAGAAGTGGTCGGTCAGACAAATACTGCTGTATCCGTTTTCTATTCCGTATTTGAGGATGTTTTCCGGAGTCTGCTCCGGGTCCCTGGAGCAAAGCGACAATTTACTGTGTATATGCAGATCGTGATCTATAACATATTCCATTTTGAAGTACCTCCCTTTTCAGTTATTATAATGCCAAAAATTATAAAAGTCAAAGAAAAAACGATATAAGCGGGAAAAGTTGAAAAAACTGTTGTAACGGGAACAAAAAGTTTGGTACAATATAAGAAAATGCATTAAAGGAAAAGGTAATTTGTTATATGTGTGGAATTAAGATAAGCGATCTTTACGATCTTAAAAAAACCATAGCCGCCGGTGTTTTCAACGGCTGCACATATCCGTGGGGAGATACTGCCTAAGCTGAAAGAGTATATTGTAAGTCTTGGTAATACGTTAGACAGCGGTGTGTTCGAAAAACGGGGAGAGGATATATGGATAGCACGGTCGGCAAAGGTGGCTGACAGTGCTTATATCGCAGGACCCTGCATAATAGACGAGGACGCCGAGGTCAGACACTGCGCCTTCATAAGAGGCAGTGCGGTTGTGGGCAAGGGATCGGTTATAGGTAATTCGACCGAGCTTAAAAACTGCCTTATATTCGACTGCGTGCAGGTGCCGCATTATAATTATGTGGGCGATTCGGTGCTTGGCTACAAGTCGCATATGGGAGCAGGCTCGATAACCTCAAACGTGAAATCGGATAAGACCCTTGTAAAGGTGACCGAGGACGGAAAAAGGATAGATACCGGTCTTAAAAAGTTCGGTGCGATGCTGGGCGAATATGTTGAGGTAGGCTGCGGCTCGGTGCTTAATCCCGGTACGGTTATATGCAGCCACAGCAATATCTATCCGCTGTCATCGGTAAGAGGGACGGTGCCGGCAGGCTCAATATACAAGAACGCAGGCGAGATAGTCGAGAAGCGCTGAGGTGTAAGAGTGGGTACTGAAATATGGGATGTTCTTGACAAAACGGTCAGCCGACCGGAAAACGCGTCGAGCGTAAAAAGGGTCTGCCTTTTAAAGGGCGAATACCACCTGGTTGTCCATATATGGATATTGGGGTCTGACGGGCGCGTGCTCATCCAGCGGCGCAGCTTCACAAAAGCCGCTTATGCCTGGTGAATGGGCGGCGATAGGCGGCAGCGCGATGTCGGGTGAAACGGCTATAGAGGCGGCAAAAAGGGAGCTTTCCGAGGAAATGGGGATCACACCGCCCGAGGAATCGTTTATACCGGTCCGCCTTATGCGGCGCAAAAATTCAATACTGAGCATTTTTCTTGTCCCGTACGATGTCGCGGTATCAAGCCTGGTGCTTCAGACCTCTGAGGTCAGCGACGCCAGATGGGTGCACCGCAACAAGCTGCGCCAGATGATAAGAACGGGCGAATTTCACAACTACGGCAAAGAGTATTTTGACGCCGTTTTCGGCGCATTTGACAAAAGATCAGCAAGCAAACGGAGAAAGAGAAGACATGAACAAAGAAGAAAAAAATAAGCAGTGTCAGATATGTCACGGGTATCTTTTTGATGACGACGATATTGTGGTCTGCCCGGTCTGCGGCGCGCCGCATCACCGCGACTGCTGGAACAGTGTCGGGCACTGCGGCGTGGGAGCAGTATCACGGTACCGATCTGCAGTATGACATAGTGCAGAAAGAAAGAAAAGGAGGCTGCAGCCAGCCAAAATGACGGAGCAGAGGAGCACACCTGTGCTTACTGCGGACGCACGGCAAGATCGGACGGGGCTGAGTTCTGCCCGTACTGCGGACATCCGTACCGCGAAAACGGACCGTTCGGGCAGTTGCCGTTTACGGGTGGTGCCGCGGTATTTATAGATCCGCTCGGCGGTGTGGATAAGGACCGCGATATAGACGGGGTCAAGGCAGGAGAGCTTGCGACCTTCGTCGGCAGCGGCTCGCAAAGATATCTGCCGCGTTTTGCGGCGCTTGATAAGCAGCATAAAAATTCATGGAACTGGGCGGCATTTCTGTTCCCGTCGGCATGGAGCTTTTCAAGAAAAATGTACAGAAACGGTGCTTTTCTGCTGATACTGACCATAGCGGCTGTGCTTTGCTTTGTGCCGTATCAGCTGGTAATGGAGACGCTGGTGGATTCGTCAAAGGTCACATTCACGCAGTATTTCAATACCGCCATGAACAATTTGGACTCGTTTACTCCGATATCGCTCATCATGGCGTCATTCGGAACGGCTCTGAATCTCGGTATCCGCATTTTTTGCAGGTATCCGCGGCGACTGGCTCTACCGCTGCTATGCGGTAGAAAAGGTAAAGGCTATAAAGGCGGATGATACGGTTGAGGATCTGGACGACGAGCTATCACATTCGGGCTCGGTCAGCATAATACTCCTTTTTTGCGGCAATTCTCGCCGAAGCGTATCTGCCGAAGATAATATTGGGGCTTATATCATTGTAACAGGAGGAATTTTAAATGGAAAACAACGGCAGTGAAAGAAAGATATTCTGTCCGGCGTGCGGCGCAGAGAATAATGCCGATTATGCATTTTGCCTTAAATGCGGCAGACCGCTCGGTGCATCGGCACCGTCGGGCGGCGTGCCGCCGGTCTGGGGTCAGCCGACGGGCGATATAGGCGGTGTGCCGGAACGTGAGGTCTATGATTATGTTTCCGGCAATCAGCAGGTGATGAAAAAGTTTAAAAGACTATCTTCCGGCGGAACGATAGGCTGGAACTGGCCGGTCTTTATTCTGGGACTGTTCAACATGCAGTTTATATGGTTCTTCTACCGCAGGATGTATAAGCTGGGTGTGCTGTTCCTGGCGCTCAGTGCTCTGATTGCAGGCATCAGCATCACCGCAACGGTATGGGCACTTGAATCGGCAAGAGGAACGCTGACACAGATAATGCAGCGGTTTTTCGAATCCATAGAGTCAAACGGCGATTATGTTATAAGCGACCAGGCTATGTCCAGGCTTATACGGCAGATATCCGGGGCTATCACGAACGCAATGAACAACGGCATGGTGCTGTGGATTTATATTGCCGTACAGCTTTCCGCTTTTTTGCGATTTGCCATGCTGATTGTGGCACCGATGTTTGCCGACAAAGCACACTATAACAAGGCTATGGGCGATCTTAGAACCATAAACCGCGGCAACGTCACGACCGGAGCGGTCATTGCAGCAGGCAGGCCGAACACCGCAGCGGCGGTACTGTCGGGAGTGCTTTTCGGCATAGCGTATTTAATGGCAGTCACGATCCCCGTTGCGGTTCTGATCGACGGAATAATGAGCGGCGTTTCGGTAATGCTCTGATATAAAACAACTGAAAGGAAGAAAAAATATGATCCGCAAGGCTATAATCCCGGCAGCCGGACTGGGTACCAGGGTGCTGCCGGCGTCAAAGGCTGTGCCTAAGGAAATGCTCCCTATAGTTGATAAACCGGCTATACAGTACATAGGCGAGGAGGCAGTCGCTGCCGGAATAACCGATATACTTATTATTACAAGCCGCGGCAAGGGCGTTATCGAGGATCACTTTGACCATTCGTTTGAGCTTGAGCATGTCTTGAAGGAACGCGGCGGCAGGGATGATGTTTTAAGCGAACTCAAATCGGTCGCACAGATGGCAAACATCTATTTTCTGCGTCAGAAGGAAGCAAAGGGACTCGGACATGCCGTGCTGTGCGCCAGAAGTTTTGTAGCCAACGATCCGTTTGCCGTAATGTACGGCGACGACGTTATAATAAGCGACGATCCGGTTGTGACTCAGCTGACACGCGCGTATGACGCTTTCGGAAAACCGGTGGTCGGCATAAAGAAAGTGCCGGCAGAGGATATAGTGAAGTACAGCTCCATGAAGACCGGGCATGTAAAGGACAACATTTATTCCATAAGCGACATGATAGAAAAACCGTCGCCCGATGAGATTTTTTCGCTTTACTCGATACTGGGACGCTGCGTGCTTGAACCGGATATTTTTGATATTCTGTCTAAGATACCATACGGTGCCGGAGGTGAACTGCAGCTTACCGACGCAATGAAGGCGATAGCCCGGTCGCGCGGCATGATAGGCGTTGACTTCAACGGCACGAGATATGACATGGGCAATAAATTCGGAATATTGAAAGCCAATATCGATGTGGGGCTTAAGCACCCCGATGTGTCGGAGCAGCTCAAAAGCTATATTCTCAAGACCGCCGAACGCATAAAAAAAGACGGCATATAAACATACGGAGGGACGATCAAAGATGGCAAGATCAAAAAAACCCGGAACAGCGAAAAGGTTTATGAATTTCTTCTCAAAAATGCGTCCGACCCTGTGCCGCCTACCGTGCGTGAAATATGCAAAGCGACCGGTATAACCTCGACCTCAACGGTGCACGCGGCGCTGGCGGCGCTTGAGCGTGAGGGGCATATAAAGCGTGACGCAAGGTCGTCGCGTTCGATACGACTTGTCGGCACCGAAAACACCGCTATGGTGCCGGTGCTCGGCAAGATAACGGCAGGCGTGCCGATACTCGCCGTTGAGCAGGTGGAGTCTTTCATCCCGTTTACCGCAAACGAGGCGGAGAGGGAAGGGCTTTTTGCACTGAGGGTGTCGGGGCTGAGCATGATTAATGCCGGAATACTTGACGGAGACATAATAGTTGCCGATAAAAACATGCAGTCGAGAAACGGCGATATCGTTGCGGCACTCATCGATGACGAGGCAACGGTAAAACGTCTTGTGATCGAAAAGGGTGAGAAGCCGTACCTTATGCCCGAAAATCCGGACTTTGACCCTATAAGGCCGGATCACATGGAGAATACTGGGCAGGGTCAGGGCAGCTTCAGAAGTACTGATATCATGAAAAAGGTAGAAATATTTACCGACGGGCATGCAGCGGCAATCCCGGTCGGGCGGCTGGGGCGCTGTGCTGCGCTTTTGCGGCAGGGAAAAGGGGCTTTGCGGCGGCGATGATGATACCACCAACAACCGGATGGAGCTTACCGCCTGCATCGAGGCGCTCTCGGCGCTCAAAGAGCCGTGCGAGGTAACACTCACAACCGATTCGCAATATGTCGTAAACGGCATGACCAAAAGGCTGGGCGTCGTCGTGGCAGAAAAACGGATGGATAAAATCCGATAAAAACCGGCGCAGAATCCCCGATCTTTGGGGAGAAGCTTTTTGGAGCTGTCAAAGCAGCATAAGCGACCTTTTGTCTGGATAAAAGGGTCATACCCGGACGCGAAAATGAGCGCTTTGATGCGCTGGCTGAGGGTATTATAAAAGCAATCAATAATTCCGGGTTGATTTTTTCGGTCAGTTCGCAATATCCTGACCGGAGGCACCGGTCAGGTGGGATCCACCGACCTTTGCCGAAATTAAAACTACGGAGGAATTTAATATGTCACAAAAATGCACGGCGCTCATAACGCCACATACGCGGCACTTGTTGACCTGTTCGGCTGCTGCCGGTTTACGGAGAGGTGCAGTTCAGACTGTCGGAGGCGCTGTGCGTGCTTGCCGCTTTCACCCCGGCTGCTATACCGGGGCTGACCATAAACTGCGTGCTCGGCAATATCACCAGTCCGCTCGGCATAGCGGACATTGTTTCGAGCGGCGGCAGCGCGCTGCTGTCTCGCCATCGGCGCGTTATCGCAAATATTGCGGCAAAGGCGACGCCGTTTTATCGGTGCACGCCACCGTTATAAATACGGTCATAGTAGGTGCTGAAAATTGTGTATTTAACAAGCCCGGAGGGGTTCTTTGTCCAGCAGCTTTTTGGGCGACCGCGTTCAGCGTTGCGGCGGGAGAGCTGGCTGTTACGCGCTCAGCATCGGTACTTTACTATTGCGTGGAAAGAATAGCGCCCAAAATTTCGGCTGATGCCGCGGTTTTCACAGTCGATTAATTATTAAAACTTGATCGTGGTGTGTTGATTTTATAGCTTTCTGCGGTAAACTGTGGGTAGAAATGAAAAGGGGCGGCAAAGATGTATAAAAAGATAAAAGATACATTGTCGGCGCCGTCCTTATGGCGGCATCACTGTTGATACTTGCCGTCACCTTTGTCCTGATGGGTTCAGACAAGCAGTCGTGTGGTTCATTTTTTCGCCTGCCGGCAATTTGTTATCGGGTCTTTTATAATGCAGGCGGTAAAGCGTGTGGATATGGACGGCACAAAGCCGATCTTATTTTTATTATTTTTGCGGAAAATCATTGCCGACACCAGAAAAGGGTGTTACAGCGCTGCTTAGCACAGCGGTGCTTGTACACTTCGCTTTACGGATATTTTCATACAGCATGAAGGCAAAAGAGAGCCTGTATATG
>VOFC01001748.1_pt1 | contig 122000 bp, 180 predicted proteins | sample 5384161 | NCBI WGS metagenome assembly VOFC01 (sample SAMN12384722, study PRJNA508395) | human gut metagenome | isolation source: healthy gut B | host: Homo sapiens
CATTGTTTGGCTTTAAGCCTCCGACGAAAGATCTGAACGTGACGGCAGCCCTGGCAATCATGAGTATGTGTCTCATTGAATTCTCAGGTATCCGCAAGAATGGATTCGGACACTGGGCAAAGCATTTTGCACAGCCGATTCCAATTGTAGCACCGATCATGATTTTGGAAATCGTCATCCGGCCGTTGTCGCTTTGTATGCGACTCTTTGGTAACATGCTGGCAGGATTCGTAGTCATGGAACTTTTTGAAAGCAATCGTTCCACTGATCATTCCGATTCCAATCAGTTTTTACTTTGATATTTTCGACGGCCTACTTCAGGCATACGTATTTGTATTCCTGACATCTCGGTTTATGAATGAAGAGATGGAGTAAGAACTTAACACATTCTATTGAAAAAGAAAAGGAGATTAAAATTATGTCAACACTTATTGCTATTGGAGCAGCTATCGCAGTATTCACAGGTATCGGAGCAGGTATCGGTATCGGACATGCAACAGGTAAAAAAAGCAGTAGAAGCTATCGCAAGACAGCCAGAGGCAGAAAGCAAGATCAGTAAGAACCTTATCCTTGATGTGCTCTTGCAGAGGCAACAGCTATCTACGGTTTCATCATTGGTATCCTGATCATCTTCTTCCTGAAATAAGAAACGAAAAAGAATCTTATGAAAATGATGGAAGCAGATAACAGGAAAGGCAGGTGTAAAAGGTGCTTCAGTTAAATATGAACCTTGTCTATACCATTATCAACCTTATTGTTCTCTTCCTCCTGTTGAGACATTTTCTGATCAAACCGGTGAGTGATATCATGGAGAAGCGCAGACAGATGATCGCAGATGGTCTTCAGGGTGCACAGGATGCACAGAGTGATGCGCAGAAGATGAAACAGGAATATGAAGATGCTTTAAAGGGAGCAAAGCTTGAATCAGCAGCGATTGTTGAGAAGGCACGCTCAGAGGCTAAGACAGAGTATGACCGCATCGTAAGTGAAGCAGGAAGCAAGGCCGGAGATCTTCTAGAAGCTGCAAAAGAGAATGTACGTATTGAGCGTGAGAAGACAATGAAAGATCTTCAGACTCAGATTGCAGGACTGGCTATGGCATCCGCTGAGAAGATCGTGGGAGACAAAGAGCAGAACATTTATGACCAGTTTTTGGGAGAAGTAGGTGGGACAGATGAAAACACAGACAAGTAAGAGTCAGATTTACTGCCCAATGGCAGCAATCAGATATGCACGTGTCCTGTATGAAGTAGGTGTCCCAAAAGAAGCTGTACAGAAAACACGTGAGATTTTTGAGGAAGTACCGCAGCTTCACGAGATTTTCGCGAATCCTACCATTGAACTTCAGAAAAAATGAATGTGGTAGACAGAGTATTTCCAAAGGAGATAAGAAATTTCCTTAAAGTAGCGTGCAGATATCAGAGAATGGATCTGATCGAAGATATCTTCACAGCATATGACAGATACTGTGATGAACAGAATCAGGTTCTGAACGCAGTTCTGACATGTATTCAGCCTCCGACGGAGGAACAGAAAAAAGGAATGGAGGCGTTCCTTTGCAAGAAATATGGCGCAAATCGTGCTAAAATCGAAGTTCGCCAGGACAAAGCACTGCTTGGAGGATTTATTCTCCGGGTTGGCAGTGATGAGTATGACTGGAGTATGAAAGGACGCCTGAACAGATTAGAACAAAGATTGACCTGGAGGTGAACAAGGTGAGTTCAATCAATTCAGATGAAATTATTTCTATCCTGAAAGAAGAAATAGAGAATTTTGATACAATGAGTAAGGACAGTGAAGTAGGTACTGTTGTTACTGTCGGCGATGGTATCGCCACAATCTACGGATTGATCACGCCATGTACGGGGAAATCGTTACTTTTGAAAACGGCCTTAAGGGAATGGTACAGGATATTCGTAAGAATGAGATCGGATGTATCCTTCTTGGAAGTGACACAGGAATCCGTGAAGGCACAAAGGTAGCCCGTACAGGAAAGAAAGCAGGCGTTCCGGTTGGAGACGCTTATGTAGGAAGAGTTGTCAACGCCCTTGGTGAGGCGATTGACGGAAAAGGTGAGATCAAATCTGACGACTATCGTCCAATCGAGAATGAGGCACCTGGAATTGTTGATCGTAAGTCAGTAAGCGTTCCGCTTGAGACAGGTATCCTTTCCATCGATGCAATGTTCCCAATTGGCCGTGGACAGCGTGAGCTGATCATCGGAGACCGTCAGACAGGAAAGACATCCATTGCACTGGATACCATCCTGAACCAGAAGGGTAAGGGTGTTATCTGTATGTATGTGGCAATCGGTCAGAAGGCATCTACGGTTGCCAAGGTTGTTAACACATTACAGACACACGGAGCAATGGATTATACGATTATCGTATCTTCCACAGCAAGTGACTGTGCTCCGCTTCAGTATATTGCACCATATGCAGGAACTGCTATGGCAGAGTACTTTTTATGCACAAGGGAAAAGATGCACTGATCATTTATGATGACCTTTCAAAGCATGCGGTTGCATATCGTGCAATTTCATTATTGCTTGAACGTTCTCCGGGACGTGAGGCTTATCCTGGTGATGTATTCTATCTGCATTCAAGACTTCGGAGAGATCCAGCCGTTTGAGTGATGAGATGGGCGGAGGTTCTATCACGGCACTTCCGATAATAGAGACACAGGCGGGTGATGTATCTGCCTATATTCCTACAAACGTAATTTCCATTACAGACGGACAGATTTTCCTCGAGAGTGGACTTTTCGCATCAGGAATGAGACCGGCGGTCAACGTTGGACTTTCCGTATCCCGTGTTGGTGGTGCAGCTCAGACAAAAGCAATGAAGAAAGCATCAGGAAGTATTCGTATCGATCTGGCGCAGTATCGTGAGATGGAAGTCTTCACACAGTTCAGTTCAGATCTTGATGCAGCTACGAAGGAAGAACTGGAATATGGAAGTGGTCTGATGGAACTGCTGAAGCAGCCGCTGTATCATCCACTTTCCTTGCATGAGAAAGTAATTACACTGTGTGCAGCAACACATAAAGTACTCTTAGGTGTTGAGAAGACAAAAATCAAACAGTTCCAGTATGATATGCTTCAGATGTTCGAGACAGAGCATCCGGAAATCGGTCAGGAAATCGAAGAGAAGAAAGTCCTGACAGAGGAACTGATCGACAAGATCGTAGAGACAGCGAAGGAATTCAAGAAGAGCAGGTGTTAATATGGCAAATATCAGAGAGATACAGAGCAGAATCAACAGTGTCAAAGACACAATGAAGATTACCAATGCAATGTATATGATCTCTTCTTCCAAACTGACACAGGCGAGAAAGAAGCTGGCAGATACAGAACCATATTTCTATGCGCTGCAGGGTGAGATCAGTCGTATTTTACGTCATCTACCAGAATTACATCATAGTTATTTCAACAAGAGGGAAAACATTCCGGCAGAGGAACGTAAGATTGGATCGATCGTTATCACGGCGGACAAGGGACTGGCCGGTGCATACAATCACAATATTGTGAAGCTTGAGGAAGAGATTCTTTCCAAGCCGGGTCAGCATAAGCTTTTGTTGTGGGAGAGCTTGGACGTCATTATTTCGCAAAGAAGGATGTAGATATTGATACAAACTTCCGTTACACAGTTCAGAAGCCGACCATGCATCGTGCCCGTGACATTTCAGCGGTTATTCTGGATCAGTTTAACAATCATGAGCTGGATGAAGTTTACGTAGTATATACACGAATGGAAAATGCAGTTCAGTCAGAGGCAGAAGTGTTAAAACTTCTTCCACTCGAGAGAGGGACTTTGGCGAAATGACGATGCCTTTGAATATGTATCGCGAGGAAATCGAACTAAATCCATCTCCTATGGATGTCATGAACAGTATTGTACCAAGTTATATCAACGGTATGATCTACGGATGTCTGGTTGAGGCTTATGCCAGTGAGCATAATGCCCGTATGATGGCAATGAAGTCAGCAACAGACAGTGCACAGGATCTGATCAAAGATCTGTCAATCCTCTATAACAGAGCAAGACAGGCTGCGATCACACAGGAGATCACAGAGGTTTGTGCCGGCGCAAGAGCTCAGCAGAAGAAGAGTTAAAATGTCGAGATGCGTTACAGACAGCAGGTTGTTGCAGTTTGTAATGACTGAAATATAGAAAAGAGAGAGAACATGAATAAAGGACGAATTGTACAGGTTATGGGACCTGTCGTTGACGTAGTGTTTGAAAACGGTGATCTTCCTTTTATCAAAGATGCTCTTGAAGTCGATAACAATGGTAAGAAATGCATCATGGAAGTAGCACAGCACCTTGGAAATAATGAGGTGCGCTGCCTGATGCTTGCTGCAAGTGAAGGACTTTGCAAAGATATGGAAGTTACTGCAACAGGAGCCGGTATTCAGGTTCCTGTCGGCGAGCAGACACTTGGAAGATTATTTAATGTACTCGGCGAGACAATTGATAACGGAGAGCCGATTACAGATTCTAAAAAATGGGTCATCCACAGAGAGCCACCTGCTTTCGAGGATCAGAGCCCGGCAGTAGAAATCCTGGAAACAGGTATTAAAGTCATCGACCTTCTTGCACCTTATGCAAAAGGTGGTAAGATCGGTCTGTTCGGTGGTGCTGGTGTTGGTAAGACTGTATTAATTCAGGAGCTGATCACTAACATTGCAACAGAACACGGTGGATATTCCATTTTACAGGAGTTGGAGAGCGTTCCCGTGAGGGTAACGACCTTTGGACAGAGATGAAAGAATCCGGAGTACTGGAGAAAACAGCCCTGGTATTCGGTCAGATGAATGAACCACCTGGAGCACGTATGCGTGTTGCTGAGACAGGACTTACAATGGCTGAGTATTTCCGTGATGAGAAGCATCAGAATGTGCTTTTATTCATTGATAATATATTCCGTTTTACACAGGCTGGTTCAGAGGTTTCTGCACTTCTTGGACGTATGCCTTCAGCCGTAGGCTATCAGCCAACACTTGCAACTGAGGTGGGTGAATTGCAGGAGAGAATTGCTTCTACAAAGAATGGTTCTGTTACATCAGTACAGGCTGTTTATGTACCGGCCGACGACCTAACAGACCCGGCTCCGGCAACAACATTTGCCCATCTGGATGCAACAACCGTTCTTTCCAGAAAGATCGTTGAGCAGGGTATTTATCCGGCTGTAGATCCGCTGGAGTCAACTTCCCGTATCCTGGAAGCAGACGTTGTAGGAGAAGAACATTACGAAGTAGCCAACAAGGTGATCGCAATTCTTCAGAAGTATAAAGAACTGCAGGATATCATTGCTATCCTCGGTATGGAAGAGCTTTCTGATGAAGATAAAGCAACTGTATTCCGTGCAAGAAAGATTCAGAAATTCCTGTCTCAGCCATTCTTCGTAGCAGAGACATTTACAGGAATTCCTGGAAAATATGTACCATTAAAAGAGACAATCCGTGGATTTAAGATGATCATCGATGGAGAGATGGATGCTTATCCGGAAAACGCTTTCTTCAATGTCGGAACAATTGATGATGTAATTGCCAAGGCAAAAGAGATGGAAGAAGAGTAATTGTTGAAATAGGAGAATGTGCATATGGATACATTTGGTCTGAAAATCATAGCAAGTGATGGTGTATTCTACGAAGGTCGTTGTAAGAAGCTGATTATTCCGGCTCCGGATGGAGAAAAGGGAATTCTTGCAAATCATGAGAATATGGTAATCGCTGTGAATGTCGGAGTTGCACATATGAGTCGGACGGCGAAGATTGGAAAGACATTGCAGTGGGCGTGGGATTTGTTGAAATCGTAAACAACCGAGTTACACTGATTGTTGATACAGCCGAGAAACCAGAAGACATCGATGTGCGACGAGCACAGGAGCAGAAAGAGCGTGCAGAGGAAAGGTTACGTCAGCAGCAGAGTATCCAGCAGTATTATCATACGCAGGCATCTCTGGCAAGAGCGATGAACCGACTTCGTGTTTCACAGGATAAAAAGTGGAATTTATAGATTTCGAGAGCATGTAGATGTGCAGAGATCAGAAGTACCTGCAGGATATATCATTTAATTATAGAAGAGGGACAGATTTTCCGAATGGGAAATCCCCCTTTTTTACATTTAAAAGTGAACTGCGAAACTTTTTTGTATTGCATTTTAATTCGTAGTATAATACAATAATCTTATCTGAGTGTCTAAAATTATAGAAAGACAGAGGAAAAACGATATGAGTGATAGAAAAAAGCCACGTTCTCTTTCAGAAATCGTAAACGATGTACTTCGTGCGGTACGTGATTATTACGATTCAGAATACGTGTACTATATTGAGAAAGAGTATGGGGATATTGAGACCATCTTTGAGTGGTGTGCAGAGAATGTTCCATGGCAGAGAGATAAGATAAAGATGCTTCCGGAAGAACAGCAGCCAAAGTGGATGAAGCAGGAGATTACAAATTCAACAGAGGCCGATTACAGTGTGAGTTTGCAGTTGGATGAGAATACAGTAGCAATTCTTGCAGCAGTTGGAGTTCACCGGGGCGGATGTGATGTTGGATTGCTTCGTACGGTGATTCCGTATATACCGCAGGCAATCACTCTTCATAAACTCCAGAAACAACAGGAGTATCTCAGTTATCATGATAATCTGACAGGAGTACTTAACAGAAATAGTTTTGTTGCATATCTGGATCATGTGGAACCGGAAGAATTGAAGACATTGGGAGCTCTTTCTGTAGACATTAATGGACTGAAGAATTTTAATAAAGAATTTGGCAGAGATTATGGAGATGAAGTTGTCACCAGAGTTGGTGAAGTGCTTTCGGAGTATTTCCATAATGGTAATGTATACAGAATGACAGGAGATGAGTATCTGGTTCTTGTAGAGAACGCTTCATATGAAGATTTCACACAACAGGTACATAGTGCATATACAAAGCTTGAGAACATAAGTCTGGGACTGGTTTCAGTAGGGTATGCCTGGGGAAAAGTAGACATAGATGTGAATGGTCTTGTGATCAGTGCAGAGAATATGATGCGGGAAGAGAAAAAGAAGTATTATAAAAATCTGCGTAAAGGTCATCATGAGCCAATCATCAAAAAGGATCTTCTGGAGGATATTGAACAGAAGAATTTTATTGTATGTCTGGTACCGAAGATTGATGTGCAGACCGGAGAAATTGCAGGTGCTGAAGCGATTGTCAGATATCATCATAAGGATCTTGGAATTATGGATCCGGGAAGATATATTAATCTTCTGGAAGAGACAAGGTTGTCACATTATCTCGATCTCTATATATTTGAACAGGTATGTCAGATCCTTCATAAGTGGGAGACAGAAGGAATCCAGATGGTGCCGATTTCAGTAAACTTTGCAGGTGAAACATTGAGGCAGGAGAACATTGCGGATCAGATGAGTGCGCTGATTGAGAAATATCAGGTATTATGCGAATATTTGGAAGTAGAAGTATCCGAATCTTATACAGATACGAATCAGGAGATGCTAGCGGCATCATGCAGTAAGATCAGAAAAGCGAATGTTCGCGTAGTATTGGATCATTTCGGAGCTAAGAATTCCAGCTTTTCGATTCTGTCCATTATGGATTTTGATGGATTGAAGCTGGATGAGAGCCTGATTACAAATCTGGTTGGAAACAGAAGAAGCAGAGTGGTAGCAAAGGCCGTAATTGATATTTGTCATCAATTGGGATGTTCTGTTCTTGCGGAGAGTGTTGAAACACAGGATCAGCTGAATGTTCTTCAGGAATTAGGATGCGATTATGCACAGGGAACATTATTTAATAAACCGATCAAAGTGGAGACATTTGAAGTGCGATATCTGAAGGAATAGAATGATCTGCCGGGGGAATGAAACGGAAAAGATTCTAAATATTACAGAGGATAAGATGAAAAATACAGATGGAGTTGAAATTAAATAAGATGAATAAAGCATTGTTCAGAGACAGAGCAAAGAAACTGATGCTTACAGGTGCTTTGGCAGGAGTAATTGCAGGAGTGGCAATTACTTCAGGAATCTCCTCAATTACATTGAAAAAAGCTGAAAAGAAGTTGGAAATCAGCAATGCAAAATTACAGGAGCAGACAAAGAAGAACGAAGAACTGCAGGCAGAGTTAGACAGAGAAGAAGTAACAGAAAATACTGCAGAGTTGCTGGCAAGTGATGATGACCGGTGGTGTCTTGCACTTGTGAATGAGAAGCATCCATTGGATACTTCTTATGTGCCGGCGAAGCTGACGGAGATAAGTGGTGGAAAACAGATAGATTCCAGGATGGCAGACAGTCTGAATAAGATGCTGGATGATGCGAAGAAGGCAGGACTCAGCATGTATGTGACATCAGGATATCGTTCTTATGAGAAGCAGAGAGATGTCTTTAATACGACGATGCAGGACTGGATCAATCAGGGATATACACCGTTAAATGCGTATGATGAGACAAAAAATCAGTTGCAATTCCAGGAACAAGCGAGCATGCAACTGGTCTTGCGGTTGACATTATGTCGACAAAGTACGGGGAGCTTGATGAGAAACAGGGAGATACAGAAGAGCAAAAGTGGTTGATGGAACATTGTTCAGAGTATGGTTTTGTTCTTCGGTTTCCGCAGGATAAATCTGATATTACAGGAATTGTATATGAGCCGTGGCATTATCGTTATGTGGGAGTAGATGCTGCAAAAGAGATGACAGAGAATGGACTTACTTTGGAAGAATATGATTCTGCAAATTAAGTGAAAAACTGTTCTGATCGACAGATAAGAGAGAAGTATAAATAATACATAAGGAGGAGAAGTAAATGGAAGATTTAACATTTGGAGAACAGGTGAAAATCGTCCTGGGAAGAAAAGGAATGACGATCAAAGAACTGGCGGAGACGATTGAGAAAGAGACAGGAAAGAAGATGTCCCGCCAGAATTTAACACAGCGTCTTGGAAGGGATAATTTTCAGGAACAGGATATGAGATTGATCGCATCTATTTTGGGCTGTCCGTTTCAGCTGAGTATCATGTCGGGAGAGATTACAGAGAGCGCAGCCGGACGTATCAGGAAGCAGGAAGTAAAATGGAATGAACAGGAACAGCCGGCAGAGAGCTTTTCAGAGGAAACGGTGGAGACAGAGAAGGAAGAACAGCAGCTTACAGGTGAAGAACGTGACATGACGATCGGTGAGATTTATGATATGCATGAAGAACTTGCTGAACTTGAAAAGAATGCAGTAGAAGCAGAGCCAACTGAAGATGTCAGAGAAGATCTTCAGACAGAAGAAGAGGAATATAGGGAAGAGCTTCAGGAAGTGCCGGAATCAGATCAGAAAGAAGAAAACTCTGTGGAACCAGAAGTTCCCTATACGGAAGATTATGATCAGCCGGCAGAGGAAGAAGCAGAACCATATGAAGAAGCAGAAGTTACATCCTATGAGACACAGCCGGTAGAGCCGGTGCAGGAAGAGGCAACATACGAAGAGCCTGTACAGGAAGAAGTTGGAGACATTAATCCATATACGGGAAGAGAATATGAATCCAACAGCGTACGTATGCATCCGAAAAGAATTGGATATGTGCAGGTTTATGACCGTGCAAATCATAAATGGACAGATATGACAGAATGGGCATTCCTCGGATATCAGGAACGCAAGAAAGTACTTCTTGGAGAGGATTACGAACCGCCAATTTATCTGGATTAAAATTAAAATTGATAGAGAAAAGAAGTGCATCCGCTGTGAACGCTTCCTTTCTCTATCTTTTTCCTTTCTTTTTAAGAATCACATTAAGTATCGACACCAGTGACCGAAAGATTCAGAGTTTTCACATTCATCTTCGGTAAGTTTCAGAATAGAGATGTAAGAACTGGTAAATTGAGGAAAGCCGAACAAGTTAGCCATATGTGCTTCTCTGGGATCGTAAAGACCGGGAACGCCAAGCCAAAGATGATCCTTTTTCTTTGATTAGGAGAAGGTGATGATAATTATGACAGCCATGCAGAAGAAAACTATTGTTGGCAAGTGGCCAGAATCTGCGCGGAAGTGTGGAAATCTCTGCGTGTGTGATTTTTCGGCTTGAATTGAAGCGTCCTGAATTGCAGTCTCCTCAGTTGGTGTCACCTCAGTTGGTACCTCTTCAGTTGAAGCAGCATCAATAGAAGCGTCAGATAATGCTGCTTCGGATACAGTCTCAGATACAGTGTCTTCTGTTATGAGGGATTCTTCCGAAAGGGATGGATTCTCAGGTTCAGAGGATAAACTCTCTTCTGTTGATAAAGAGCAATCAGAAAAAAGAATAAAAATCGGCAGAGGTACAGCGGAGGCAATCCAATGCTGTGATGGATTTTGGGTGAGGGAGAAAATAATAAACCCATCAATGTGTTTAAGAGTTCTTTTATGTGGAAAACGTTCCCCGGAAATGACCAGTTGTGTGGATAAGTTCTGACCAGAGCACTGAAGAAGTGCAACCGGAGAACCTGTAAGTGTTTGATTTTCGAGAATAAATGCATGGACTTCCAACTGTTCTCCAGGGACAATCGGAAGATTTTTAACATGAAGTGTTAAGAGATAAGAATAATTATGTGATGAAATTTGTAGAAAACCAAGATTTCTGCGGCGGCAGCAGGATTCGTACTCATATAAATAATAACTTCCCGGATTCATAGCAAGCCCCTGAAAAGAATTTTCTATATAGTTTATTCAGAATGAAAAGGAATATTAATGCTATTTTTATACAATAACCGAAAGGAAACAAAATGAGGATGACAACGGATGAAAAATATATGCGTGCGGCCTTAAAACAGGCAGAGAAAGCGTATAATCTGGGAGAAACCCCGATTGGTTGCGTGATCGTTCATGAAGATAAGATTATTGCACGCGGTTATAACCGACGGAATACAGACAAGAATCCACTGGCACATGCTGAGGTCGCAGCAATCAAGAAAGCAAGCAAAAAGCTTGGTGACTGGCGTCTGGAAGAATGTACATTGTATGTGACATTAGAGCCATGTCAGATGTGTGCAGGTGCTATTGTCCAGTCCCGTATACCAAGAGTGGTTGTCGGGTGTATGAACGAAAGCAGGATGTACAGGTTCCATTCTGAATCTACTGGATATCCAGGCATTTAACCATCAGGCAGATCTTACAACAGGCGTATTGGAAGAAGAATGCAGCCAGTTGATGAAGCAGTTTTTCAGAGAACTCAGGGAAGCCAGGAAGATGAAGAAAAAAGCAGAAGCACAGAGTCTGTAACACAGAGGTATAAAATCATGTGGAATCTTGTGCAAAAGAAAGAGCAGCATACTTGACAAGCATTCATTTATCATGTAAAATAATAATCCGTGCAGCCGGGGTGGTAGCGGTACCTTGAACCTGCAATCCGCTATAGCAGGGGTGATATTGCGCAGAGGGCGACAGTCTGCAGGGCTGCCCCGGAAAGTGACGTTGACGTCTGGGTCTCACGCGACGGGACTCTGTGAACCGTGTCAGGTCGGGAACGGAGCAGCACTAAGCAGAACCTCTCGGGTGCCGTGAGGGTGCCTGGGCTGAGTTAACTACCGGGGGTAACGCTGGCCAAGTTCGAAGCGCAATGCACGTAAAAAAAATGAATAGAATGGTATTTATATTGGAAACGATACATTCCTCCGGAATGATGAACGAACAACACAATCTGTTACGCTTATCATGATAGGAGGATTTTTTATGCCAAAAAATAAGTTTCAAGAAGTAATTTTCACAATCATGATGGTTTTTGTCATGGTTTATGCAATGATCTGCTACAACATCTCCCTGAATATGGGAGGAATGAGTAATGAGGTCTTTTCTGGCAGCATTCCATGAACTTATCATCATGGGACCGATTGCTTTCATTCTGGATTTCTTTCTCGTAGGACCGATTGCAAAGAAGAAAGCATTTATGATCGTGAACCCACAGAAAGATAATCCGTTTATGATCGTGCTGGCGATATCCGTTTTATCCATCATTGGAATGTGCCCGCTGATGAGCCTTGCAGCAACTGCTCTTTAAGGATGCAGGAAATCAGATTATTGCTGTGTGGTTCCAGACAACAGTATTCAATTTCCCAATGGCATTCTTTGGCAGCTGTGCTTCGCAGGACCGATTGTCAGAAAAGTATTTTGGGTTATTTTCCGTGAGGAGCAGAAAGAAGAGGTGGCTTTTGATTAAAGCTGCAAAATAAGGGAAAGCTATCATACGATAATCTGACACAATTTGTGTTGTTATCGTATGATAGCTTTCCCTTTTACTGTTCACTCCCGTGTCAATCACTCCGCTGATTGACACGGAGGATGCATGTTTTGACTTGAATGCATCTCGCCCCATCGCCAAAGGCGATTTAAAATGGCGAGATGCGTTGCTGGTCGCACATCGTGTGAACAGTAACAGCTTTCCCTTTTATGTTATATACACAACTTCACATATCTTGACATTTCTCACATCTTCATTCAGAATAGAAAGGTAAGACCTAAAAAGGAAAATGTTTACAAATATACATTATTGACAGGAAAAGAGGTTTATAAAAGATGAAGATTTTGCTTGCAGCGGTGAATGCAAAGTACATCCACTCAAATCTTGCGGTCTATTGCCTGCGCGCATATGCAAAAGAGCAGCATCCGGCTAGCAATATTACAATTTCTGAATATACGATCAATCAGCCATTTGATGAGATTTTGATGGATATTTATAAGCAGGCACCAGATGTTCTCTGCCTTTCCTGTTATTTATGGAATGTGACAGAAGTAGGACAATTGATACAGGAGATTCCAAAGATTCTGCCGGATACGAAGATCTGGCTTGGAGGTCCGGAAGTTTCTTATAATGCAAGAGAAGTTCTGGAAAAATATCCGATGGCAGAAGGTATCATGCGCGGAGAGGGTGAAGAGACTTTTGCAGAACTTGTGGCATATTATGAAGGCCGTGGTGCAGCTGAGTTGATCAATATTCATGGAATCACATTTCGGGAAGAGGAAAAACAGATTGCTGCGACACCGTCTCGACAGATCATGGATCTGAGCAAAGTACCGTTTGTCTATGGGGATATTGAGAATTTCAAGAACCGTATCATTTATTATGAGACGAGCAGAGGCTGTCCGTTTTCTTGTAGTTATTGTCTTTCTTCAATTGATAAATGTCTTCGATTCCGTAACCTGGAACTTGTGAAGAAAGAACTGCAGTTCTTTATTGATCATGAAGTGCCACAGGTTAAGTTTGTTGACAGAACATTTAACTGTAAGCATGATCATGCGATGGCAATCTGGAATTATATCAAAGAGCATGATAAAGGGATTACAAATTTTCATTTTGAAGTGGCAGCAGATCTTCTGAATGAGGAAGAGATTGAGTTGATCCGAAGTTTGCGTCCAGGACTCATTCAACTGGAAATTGGAATTCAGTCAACGAATAAACAGACGATCAAAGAGATCAACCGTTCCATGAATCTGGAAAAAGTACGTGATAAGGTAGCAAGAATTCATGAGAAGGGAAATGTGCATCAGCATTTAGATTTGATCGCAGGTCTTCCATATGAGAATTATGATAGTTTTGCTCATTCTTTTAATGAAGTTTATGCTATGGAACCGGATCAGTTTCAGCTTGGATTTCTGAAAGTACTGCATGGATCTGTGATGCATGAGAAGATGAAAGAGTATGAGCTGCTTTGCCAGAATCGTCCGCCGTATGAAGTGCTTTCAACAAAATGGCTTCCATACAGTGATGTGATCCGTCTGAAGAAAGTAGAAGAGATGGTGGAAGTTTACTATAACAGTTTTCAGTTTAGTCATACGATGAGGCTTCTTGTTGAATTGTTCCCATCCGCATTTTCCATGTATGAGAAAATGGGCAATTATTATGAGAAGAAAGGCTTGTTTGGGTTGAATCATTCAAGGCTTGCACGTTATGAGATATTGTGGGACTTTGTAGAATCAGAATTAGCAGAATTCACATGTTCGGAGAAAATGCAGAAGAAAGAAGCGGATTTTAAAGAGAAGGTGCTTGAAAGCATGACTTTAGATCTTTACCTGAGAGATAATGTGAAGAATCGTCCGGCATTTCTTGGAGAGAGCAAAGTAGAAAAAGATGTAGCGTCTGAATTTTATAAGAAAGAGGCAGAAGAGCACAAGTATCTGAAGGATTATGAAGGATACGACAGCCGCCAACTGCGAAAGATGACTCATCTGGAGCGATTGAATGGAAAGTTGCATCTTTTTGATTACAGACATAGAAATAAGCTGAATCAGGATGCGGCGATTTATATAATAGAGGACTAGTATAGCGTTGCAGATATTAGAAAGATATTTGCATATGGTTTTGTTAATGGAAATGGAGAAAAAAGATGAATTTTTATGATAAAAAAGTAAGACGTTTGGTGTCAATTATTATTTTGGTGGTTATTGTTGCAATGGTTGCAACGATGGTGATTCCATATCTGGTCTAAGGAGAGTGTGATGCGGACAGGGAGAGTAACGCAGACGATCTGGAATCGTTCTGTAAAGAAACAGATCCAAAAAGGAAACAGGAATTCAACAGGAAAAACTGCGTGGGAAGAAAGTAGTTCCGAACTGATATCTGACGAAAAGGATTTTTTGTCTGGAGTAGCACTTCAGTAAGCGGAAAAGCACCGGCACAGGTGAAATATGCAGTAATTAAATCAGCAGGAGATCTTGCGGCAAAGAGAGTCAGACCAACAGCGGTTTCAGTACAGATTTTGTTTCCTGAAAGTTCTGACGAGCAGGAATTAAAAGATATTATGACAATCCTGACAGAGATTTGTGAGGAGACAGGACTTTCCATTACCTGTGTACAGGCTGAAAGTGCAGAGTATGTTTTGCGGCCAGTGATTCAGATTACTGCTGTCGGTGTAAAAGAAAATCCAAAACAGCAGATGAAAAAATGGATTCGGGAACGGAAATTATTCTTTGTGGCTATACAGGATTAGAAGGAACACTGCGATTAGTTGACGAGGCAGAAGCAGATCTTCGCACAAGATTTACACCGTCTTTCATAGAAAAAAAAACAAAGCGTTGCAAGGAAGCACTTATACTTCCGAAGCAGGTTTTACAGCTTACAGAAGAAGTAAAGAGCAGACAATGTGGGGATGGTGGTGTACTCTGTGGCTTATGGGAACTTGCAGAGGCAGAAAAGATAGGGTTTGAGATTGATTTTTCAAAACTTGCACTTAAGCAGGAAACAGTGGAAATCTGTGAATTCTTTCAGCTGAATCCATATCTTCTCACATCAGCCGGAAGTTATCTTGTGCTGACAGAGCATGGAGAAGAGACATTGGAAAGCTTGAAGAATGCAGGTGTTCCGGCAGTAAGGATCGGATTTGTAAAAAGAACAGAATGCAAGAACACTTGTAAATGGAGAAGAAACCCGTTATCTGGATCGTCCGGCACCGGATGAACTGAGCCGTTGGTGGAAAGAACGAAAAGAATCAGAAGAATAAGAAGATAGAAGAGGCGATAATTATGTTAAACATTGTACTTTTAGAGCCGGAGATGCCGGCAAATACCGGAAATATCGGCCGTACCTGTGTGGCAACAGGGACAAGACTTCATTTAATCGAGCCGCTTGGATTCAGATTAAATGAGAAATCATTAAAGCGCGCCGGTATGGATTACTGGAAAGATCTGGATGTGACGACATATATTGATTATCAAGATTTCCTTGAAAAGAATCCGGGAGCTAAAATCTATATGGCAACGACAAAAAAAGCACAAAGGTCTACACAGAAGTAGATTATGAGTCAGATTGCTATATTATGTTCGAAAAGAGAGCGCAGGAATTCCGGAGGAGATTCTTGTAGAGCATGAGGAAGACTGTATGAGAATCCCGATGAATGGAGATATCCGCTCATTGAATCTTGGTAATTCGGTGGCCGTTGTGCTGTACGAAGCACTGCGCCAGAATGGATTCGCAGGGATGAATTTAAGTGGAGAGCTGCACGAACTTCATTGGAAATAAAGTGAAAAAAATATTGGAATATATAGAAGCAGGAGATGGAATTGAAAGTCAGAAAAGATTCTTTTCTCTTGCTTTTGGTTATGTGTGAGAAAAATATGTAAAAAAGAATAATGTCTTGGATTGAAGAATGATTAATTTTTGTGCTATTCTTTAGTGGTGGTGTTATGAAACAAATGAATTGTGTATGAGGAACAGGAGGTAAGAGATGTATAGAGTAAGAATTTAGTATAAATATTAAGAATCGCTTGGAAAGGAGAAAACAATGGAAGAATTTTCAATGAGTGAAAACGCAAAAGATTTGATTCAGCAAGAAATAGATCGGAATCCATTTCTTGTATTAAGTAAACTTGTATATCAGCAAATATACCGTGAAATAATTAACGGAAATTTATTGCCACAGCATCGTATCGTGGAATCAAAAATTGCAAAAGAATTGAATGTTTCCCGCTCTCCGGTGAAAATGGCTTTGGCCGAGATGACAGAAAAGGGAATACTGGAAAAAGTAAAGGGCAAAAGAATTAAGAGTAAAGAAAATAAGTTATGAGGAGTGTCTGTGGATTTATGAAGCCAGAATGATGCTGGAACCAGAAGCTGCATATCTGGCTGCAAAGCGGATACAGGAAAAGGAACTTGAAGTATTAAAAAATTAGTTTTCCGCTTTGAAAAAATCGACCAGACACACGACCATTTAGAGTATAAAAATGCTGATAAAATGTTTCATGAAACTATTGTGAAGGCTTCGAGAAACAGGTATTTAATGGATATGTATAAATCAATTGAATCTCCATTAGCAATGTATCGTAATCAGTTAAACCAGCTTGCTTATGAGGAATGTTTTCAGCAACATGGTATGGAAAAGGGGTCTGAATATCACAGGGCAATTTATAGAATGCTTGAGCAACGCTATCCAATGATGGCTAAAGATGAAATGAAAAATGATGTACAGCGAATGTATGGTACGATGTCAAGACTCAGAGGATGTGACATAAAGGCTAAAACGAAAGGAGGTGATTGGACAAAATCACCTCCTTTTTATCGAATTTTGGTTAAAAAATAGACATATGTACAAAAGTAAAACAAATACTTCTGTTAAAAAGAAAAATGCACTCTAAAATGAACAAAACAAGTACAAAAATGTCAAAAAGCATAAAAATTGACTCAATAAACAGCAAGGCTATACAATTTAACCAATTCAAACGAGAACTATGAATAAAGGAGGAACAAAATGGAGTACATAACGATGAGGAATGGTACGAAAGTACCAATGCTGGGATTAGGCTGTTATAAGTCTGAAGAACAAGAAGGTGTAGAAGCTGTAAAGAGCGCAATTGAAATTGGCTACAGACATATTGATACAGCAAATTTTTATGAGAACGAAAAGTATGTCGGACTGGGAATCCGGGAAAGTGGAATTGATCGTGAAAAATTGTTTGTTGTAAGTAAGATATGGCCGACAAGTTTCAAGACTCCGGAAGTAGCAATTGAATATAGTATGAGAGCGTTAAATATTGACTATATTGATATGTATCTGCTTCATTGGCCGAGTCAGAATGAATATGCAAGAAACCATGCTTTTGAAACACTTTTGAAATATAAAGAAAAAGGGTATTTTAAAGAAGTTGGTGTATCGAATTTTAAGAAAGAGCATCTTGAAAAGCTGAAAGAGACATTTGGGTTCTATCCGATGATGAATCAGATTGAAATTTCACCATGGCTTCAGAAAAAAGGAAGATTACGCATTCTGCCAGGAAAACGATATTGTAATGACAGCCTGTGTACCATTTGCAAAGGGAAATATCTTAAATGATCCAAAGCTTGTTGAAATTGCAGAAAAACATGGAAAAAATGTCGGACAGGTGATTTTAAGATGGAATATCCAGAGAGGCAATTGCGTAATACCGAAATCTTCAAAACCACATAGAATTGCTGATAACTTTAATATTTTTGATTTTGAACTGGATGCAGATGATATGGCTGTGATCGGAACAATGGAAAATGGAAATTCTTATTGTAGTGATTCTTCTGTGTTTACCGGAGATTTTTGGAATATTGAAGATCATTTGTTGAACCGTGAATAGGAGGAAATTATGAAGAAAAGATTATTTGCAATATTAGTTTCTGTTTCACTTCTTTCAACGATGGTATTAAGTGGTTGTGGACAGAATTCAACGGATGAAAAGGTTACGAGTGGAGTAATCAGAATTGCCTATAATAACATAGAGAATTATCCGCATTATAAAGGACTTGAGCGTGCAGCACAGGAGATTGAAGACAGGTCTGACGGAAGATTTACAGTAAAGATCTATTCGAACGGAACACTTGGAGATCAGAGAGCGGCCTTGGAGCTTACGCAGAACAATGCAGTGCAGATGTGTGTTGCCAATGCGACAATGGTAGAGAGTTACAATCATGATTTTTCGGTTTTGAGTATGCCTTATCTGTTTGAGGACAGTGATCATCAGAGAGAAGCCTATACAAACGGTATGTTAGATGAATTGTTTGATTCTACAGAAGAATATGACTTTAAGATTGTCGGGGCATTCGGATGCGGATCAAGAAATATCTTCTGTGAGAAAGCTGTCAGAACACCTGAGGATCTGAAGGGATTAAAAATTCGTGTTATGCAGTCAGATAATATGGTAAAGATGCTTCAGCTGATGGGTGGAACAGGAGTGCCAATGTCTGCTTCTGAACAGTATTCAGCTATGCAGCAGGGAGTTGTCGATGGTGCCGAGTCAAATGAAATTGACTATGTAGGAAAAAAAAATATTATGAAGTGGCACCAGTATTTTCCAGAACTGAACATTGCTTTAGTACTGATTTTGTTGTAGCAAGTACAAAGTTCATGAATTCACTTACAGATGAGGATCGGAAAATGATAGAAGATGCAATGGCTATAGGTGTAGAGGCCGAATTTGACAGCTGGAGTGAGATGGTAGACGAGAGTATTGCCGAAGCAGAGGAGAAAGGAATTGAATTTGTAGAGGATGTAGATAAAGAAGCTTTTGCAGCAAACTTTAAAGAATTTCAGGAGCAGATTGCTAATGAGAGTACTGTGACAAGAAAAGTTTACGATGAGATTAAAGCACTCAGAGAGGAGGGCTCAAATGAATAGTATTAGAAAGATTCTAGATAAAATATTAGAGGTTGCCTGTATCTTGATTTTTGGTATTATGACGATTCTTGTTGTGTATCAGGTTGTGACAAGATATGTATTTCAGAGTCCTAGCTCATGGAGTGAGTCTGTGGTGACCTATGGATTTATCTGGCTGGCAATGCTTGGTGGTGCTTATGTTTTTTGGAAAAAGAGATCATATGGCAATGACTTTTGTGTTAGATAAATTTCATGGAAGAGTAAAGACAATAATTGAGATGATCAACGAGCTGATTATAGTGCTTTTTGGAATCGGAGTCCTTCTGATCGGAGGATATGCCGGAGCTATGAAACAGATGACACAGGCAGATTCTATTCTTCCTATTACAATGGGAGTTATCTATATTGCGATTCCAATCGCAGGGGTGGCAATGATTTTATATTTTTTATGCAATGAATATGATCTGATTAAAAAGCTGAATCAGCCAGAAACAGAAGGTGGAAAGGAGATGGAATAAAATGGATGTAGCAATTACAGCAACAATAGTAATGGTAGTAGCACTTGTTATTATCTTATTGATGGGAGCTCCGATTGCAGTTGCGATTGGCATGTCCTCGGCGATGGCAATGGTAGTTATTCTTCCTACAAATGTAGCACTTGTAACTTGTGCGCAGAAGATGTTTACAGGTTTGAATTCATTCCCTCTTCTTGCAATTCCGTTTTTTGTTCTTGCAGGTAATTTGATGAATAATGGTGGTATTGCTATCAGGATTATAAGGCTTGCAGAGGCTTTGTGTGGAAGACTTCCAGGTGCTCTTGCGGAAAGTAATGTTCTTGCGAACATGTTCTTTGGAGCTATCAGTGGAAGTGGAAATGCTGCAGCAGCAGCCATGGGTGGAACAATCGGGCCAATCGAGGCTGAAAGGGGATATTCAAAGGAATTCTCAGCGGCAGTTAACATTGCATCAGCACCTACAGGAATGTTGATACCGCCAAGTAACGCTCTTATCGTTTTTTCAACAGTAGGAGGGTCAATTTCTGTAGCAGCACTGTTTATGGGAGGATATATTCCAGGAATCCTTTGGGGCTTAGCGGTCATGATTGTTGCAGGATACATGGCGAAAAAACGAGGATATATCAATACAAATCATGTTGATGCAGCAACAAAAGTGAAATATTTTGTAGATGCAATTCCTAGTCTTTTCTTGATTGTAATTATTATTGGAGGGATTTTGAGTGGAATCTTTACAGCAACAGAGGCATCTGGAGTGGCTGTTGCATATGCTTTGATTCTTGGCTTTATTTATAAAAGTATCAAAGCAAAGGATCTTCCTAAAATCATTCTGGATTCTGCAAGAACAACGGTTATCATTGTATTTCTGATTGGTGTATCTTCAATCATGTCTTGGATTATGGCATATACAGAGATTCCTACAATTATTTCTAATGCAATGTTGACATTGACAAACAGTAAAGTAATTACTCTTTTAATCATCAACGTAGTACTTTTGTTTGTAGGTACTTTTATGGATCCAACTCCGGCAATTTTGATCTTTACTCCAATTTTCCTGCCGATTTGCACAGGATTTGGAATGAGCTCATTACAGTTTGGTATTATGATTGTTTATAATCTGTGTATCGGAGCAATTACACCACCTGTTGGAAGTGTTCTGTTTACAGGATGTAAAGTAGGAAAAGTAACTATTGAGCAGGTTATTAAGACATTGCTGCCATTCTTTGTCGCAATTATTCTTGTGCTGATGATTGTGACATATGTGCCGGCAGTTTCAGAATTCTTGCCACGGCTCAATGGTTACATATAGGAGGTACTACATGAAGGATTGTTATTATTGCGAGAAAGGTGAAAAACTTAATCAGTTGATGACACATATTGCAGATATGGGGAATGCTTCTATTTACCTTTTTCGTGATCAGACACATAAAGGAAAATGTATTGTAGTGTTTAATACAGATCACAGAACAGAATGGTATCAGCTTAATCAAGAGGAACAGTCAGAACTGATTTATGCAGTAGCGAAAAAACAGCGGAAGCACTTCATAACGTTTTTAATCCGGATAAGATTAATTATGCAACGTATGGAGATAAAGTCTCACATCTTCATGTTCATGTTGTTCCGAAATATGAAAACGGACCGGACTGGGGTGGTCCGTTTAAAGATGATAGAACCCCTGTGATTCTGTCCGAAGAAGAATATATCAGAAGAGTAGAGCAGATAAGAGAACATTTGACATAAAAGTCCCCTAAGAGTCTGCCGTACCAGTTTGGTACGGCAGATTTTTTGATGTTTATTTAGGAAAAGGATTTCTAAATAAATAAAATTTATGTCATTTTATGTGAAAAATCTGGTATAAAAAAAAGACATTTGCATAAAACACCGACAAAATAATAATGGAAACGGATAAAAATGTACTTTAAAAAGTACAAAATGAGTGAAAAACAAACAAACAAGGACGAAAATTGACTCAATTTATAAGCAAAATATACAATATGGCTAAATCAAAACAAAAGCAGTTGAACTTACTGAGAAACAGGAGGCGAAAAAGAAAAAAATGAAAGCAATCGTAGTAGACAAAAATTCAGCGGATGGATTGGATTATTCCATCCGTAAAAAAGATTTTTGAGGAAAATGGAATTGAATTTGTTTTGGAGGATTGTCAGACAGAAGATGAAATTATCGAAAAATGCAAAGATGCAGATGCGCTTTTGGTTATTTATAGACAGATTACTCCAAGAATAATGGATGCCTTAGAACATTGCAAAGTTATTTTACGATACGGAATCGGTTATGACGTAATTGATGTAAAGGCAGCTACAGAGCGGGGGATTAAAGTTTGTAATAGTCCGGTACATTGCCTGGATGAAGTGGCAACACATACTATTGCAATGATTCTTGCAATGGAGAGACAGCTTGTTTTTTACAACGATCTTGTAAAGCGAGGGCAATGGCTGGCAAATGCCGGATTTAAACCACACAGACTATCTAGTCAGACACTGGGCTTTGTCGGATTTGGTCATATTGCCAGAAGGGCAGCAGAGTTTGCAAAGGGATTCGGTTTTAGAATGATAGCGTATGATCCATTTCTTCCGAAGAGGTTGTGAAGGCATCAGGAGCAGAGAAGGTCGAGCTGGATCAATTGTTTGCTGAAGCAGATATCGTATCATTACATACACCATTAATGGACAGTACATTCCATTTGATTGATAAAGAAGCAATTACCAAGATGAAAGATGGTGTAATGATTGTCAATACATCTAGGGGTCCTATTATTGCAATTGATGATTTGATGGAGGCTGTGAAAGAAGGAAAAGTTAAATCAGCAGCACTTGATGTTGTAGAGGGAGAACCAATTACAGTAGCAAATCATCCTTTATTTGAAACTGGAAGAATTATCTGTTCTCCACATGCAGCATATAATTCAGTTGAAGCAGAACAGCAGATGATGGAAGTGCTTGCACAGACAGCAACAGATGTGCTGAATGGAAAGAATCCGGCAAACATCGTAAATAAAAAAAGAACTTGGACTTGTATAAGTAATAGGTCATTTCAATTTTCCTAAAATAGATATTCCCGGGTCAGTCTGCTATATAAGATCCGGGAAAGAAAAGAAAGAGGTAAGTATATGAAGAATTTATTAAGAGAAAAAATTATGAACGGCGAGAAAACAGTAGGAACATTTTTCGAGGCAGGAAATGCAAGTGTAGCTGAAGCTCTTGCATTGACAGATCTGGATTATATGTTAATTGATACAGAGCATGGACCTTTTGATGTAGAGAGTGTAATGCTTATGTTAAGAGGAGCAGAACTCCATGGTACAACGGCACTTGTCAGAGTAAAGGATTCTAACAGAAATTCAATTCTTAAAATGCTCGATATCGGGGCAGGTGGGCTTATTATTCCGCAGGTACATTCTCTTGAGGAAATTAAAAAGATTGTGGAATACGGAAAATATTTCCCGGTAGGACAGAGAGGTGTTGCATTTGCAAGAGGAGCAGGTTATGGATATCTTGAGCATGCCAAGGGAGACATTAATGATTATTTTGCAACGTGTAACCGTGAAACTCTTCTGATTCCACAGTGTGAGACAAAGGGATGTCTTGAGAATATTGAAGAAATCGCAAAAGTAGATGGAATCGATGGAATCTTTGTAGGACCATATGATCTGTCTGTAGCAATGGGAATCCCAACACAGTTTGACAAACCGGAATTCAAAGCAGCACTGGAGAGAATTCTGAAAGCTGTAAAAGATGCAGGTAAATTTACAATTATCTATTGTGCAGACTTTAATGTTGCTAATACAAGACTGAAACAGGGATTTGACAGTGTTACAGTCGGACAGGATGTAAACTTCTATATTGATGCAATTAATGAAATGGTACATTCAATTGAGAAATAGAAATGGAGGATAGGAACATGACGGTAAATGAACTGAAAAAATTTGCAACCGATGTCAGAATTGAGACAAAATGCCTGGAGGCACGTACATTCGGACATATCGGAGGCTGTCTGTCTATCGCAGATGTCCTTACTGTTTTGTATAATGGAGAACTGAAAAATATTGATCCGGCTGATCCGAAGAAACTGGATAGAGATATGCTGGTCGTATCTAAGGGACATGCAGGTCCGGCAGTATTTGCAACGCTTGCATTGAAAGGATATTTCCCTCTTGACTGGCTGCCGACTCTTTGCGAGGGAGGGACAAGACTTCCAAGTCATTGTGACAGAATCAGAACACCTGGAATTGATGCATCTACAGGATCACTTGGACAGGGACTCTCTCTTGCAAATGGATTTGCGCATGCTGCGAAGATTAAAAATCTGAAAAACAGAATTTACTGTCTGATGGGAGATGGTGAGATTCAGGAAGGTCAGATATGGGAAGCTGCAATGTATGCACACCAGTATAAATTGAACAATTTGATCGGAATTGTCGACTGGAATAAAAAGCAGATTGATGGAACAATTGATGAATGTATTTCTCTTCTGGATATTGCAGAAAAGTTTAGAGCTTTTGGTTGGTATGCAGTAACAGTAAAGGGTGATGATATCGAAGCAATTCAGGAAGCCTTCAAACAGGTCAGGGAAAATCAGAGTGATAAGCCAGGAGTTCTCGTTCTGGATGGTGTAAAAGGCAGTGGAGTAAAATGTATTGAAAAAATGAAATTTAATCACATGATTCCTGTAGATAAAGAACTGGCAGATCGGTGCCTGGCTGAACTGGAAGCAGTGAAGAACAGTCTGTAAGGAGGATGAGAAGAATGGCAAAGATAATCTATAATGGCGAATACGAAAAAAGGCAATTACGGATCAGTTCGTAGAAAATCTTGGTGGTATGCTGGAAAAGGATCCTGATGTGATTTATCTGGATGCGGACTTGATGTTTGCGTTCGGAGCAGGTCTGTGGGATCTGGGCGATAAATATCCGGAACGAGTAATCCGCTGTGGTATCGCTGAGGCAAATATGGTTGGAACAGCAGCTGCAATGTCAGTGATGGGCATGAAACCGATTATTCACAGTTTTGCATCTTTTATCACAAGAAGAGCATTTGACCAGATTTTCCTTTCGGGTGCTTATGGAAGAAAAACATTAAACATTATTGGAAGTGAGCCAGGATACAAACAGACATACTGGGGTGGAACACATATGGCATTTGAAGATATTGCTATGATGCGTACCGTGCCAAATGCACATATTTTTGATATTGTGGATGGGGTTCAGTTTAATAAGCTGATTAGTAAGACTGTTGATATGAAAGGAATTTATTATTATAGAACCCCGCTTGCAGATAATATTGCTGTTTATGATGAGGATACAGAATTCGAAATAGGAAAAGGAATTGTCCTGAGGGAAGGAAATGATGCTTCTATCATAGCCTGCGGGCGTCTTGTGACAATTTCCTCCAGGCAGCAGAACTTCTTGAGGAAGAAGGAATTCATGTACGGGTAGTTGATATGTTTACGATTAAGCCATTGGATGAAGCACTTGTTTTAAAATGTGCACAGGAGACGGGAGCAATTGTGACAGCCGAAAATCATTCTGTTTACGGTGGACTTGGTGCAGCAGTTGCAGAATTCCTTGCTGAGAATGATCCAACAGTTGTAGAGAGAATTGGAACAAGAGACGAGCTCGGAGCAGTTGGATCAGAGGCTTATTTAAGAGAAAGATTTGGATTTACTCCAGAAAAGATTGCTGAACGTGTAAAAGAGGCAATCGCAAAGAAGAAAGACTGATTGTAAAGATCGAGGTGATAGATGATGTTACAAAAAAAGAGATTACAAGTTCTGGTTCTGTCCGGGGTCAGTTGATCTGTATGGGGATGAAGAAATTCGAATTGTGACAGAACACAGCAGAAAGATTGTAGATGAGATGAATCAGTCAGGACTGGTTCCATATGAAATTGTATTGAAACCGACGCTCTTGACAAATGAAAACATTCGTAAAACTTTTAATGCAGCAAATGAAGATGAAAACTGCGCTGGTGTGATTGCTTGGATGCATATGTTCTCACCTGCAAAGTCATGGATGTTGGGATTGAAAGATTTAAGAAAACCATTGCTTCATCTTCACACACAATTTAACGAAGAGATTCCGTACGATACACTGGATATGGGCTTTATCAATATCAATCAGTCAGCTCATGGTGACAGAGAGTTTGCTTATATGCTTGCAAGAATGAAGAAAGAGCATAAGATTGTTGTAGGTCATTGGAAATCAGAACGTGTGCAGAAAAAAATCGGAGACTGGATGATAACGGCAATTGGACTTGTAGAAAGCAATCATTTACGGGTAGCACGTTTTGCGGACAATATGCTTAATGTAGCAGATACTGAAGGTGATAAAGTTGAGGCACAGTTGAAATTTGGATGGGAAGTCGATACTTATACAATCGTAGACGCAGCAGATGCGGTAAATGCAGTGTCGCAGAGTGACATCAATATATTGACAGATGAATACTATGATAAATATGGAATTCTTCGGAAGGACGAGATCCACAGGAGTTTAGGAGACATGTAGAAGAACAGGCAAGAATTGAGATTGGATTTGAACGCTTCCTTGAAGAAAAAAAAATATCAGGCTGTGGTTACTCATTTTGGACAACTTGGAGGATTAAAACAGCTGCCAGGACTGGCAATGCAGAGACTGATGGGAAAAGGTTATGGATTTGCTGCAGAAGGTGACTGGAAAACAGCTGCGATGTTACGAATTGTGAAATTGATGACAGCTGGAGTTAAGGATGCAAAGGGAACTTCTTTTATGGAGGATTACACCTATAATCTTGTTCCAGGAAAAGAAGGGGTTCTCGAGACACATATGTTAGAAATCTGTCCTTCAATTGCAGAAGGAGATATTAATATCCGTGTAAATCCACTTGGACTTGGAAACAGAGAAGATCCGGCAAGGCTTGTATTTACAGCGAAAGAAGGAGATGCAATTGCCTCCTCCTTGATTGATATGGGAGATCATTTCCGTCTTGTGATCAATGATATCACATGCAAGAAAACAGAACGTCCAATGCCGAATCTCCCGGTAGCGACAGCATTCTGGACACCAAAACCGATTTCTTGACAGGTGTGGAAGCATGGCTGATGACAGGTGGGGCACATCACACAGTTATGACATACGATCTGACAGCGGAACAGCTTGGCGATTGGGGAGATGCGATGGGCATTGAGGTTGTATATATTGATGAAAATACAACAATTCGTCAGTTGAAAAAAAAGAATTAAAAGGCTGAAAATATGGAAAAATGAAGATTGGTAATAAAAAAGAGGAGGAGAAAAATTGAACAAGATAGGAGTTCACTTTGGATATTTCAACAGAGATTGGAATACGGATTTTATCAAACGGATTGAGCAGGTAAAGAAAATAGGATTAGATATTCTAGAGGTAGCTCCGGCCCCTCTTCTTGCACTGACAAAATTTCAGAGAGATGAGATTGCAGCTGCCGCAAAGGCGAATGATATTGAATTGACTTTTTCAGTTGGTTTATCTGCGAATCAAGATTTAGCATCAGAAGATGAAGAGATTCGAAAAAATGGAATTAAATTTACAACGGATACTTTCCAAATTATGTCTGAAATGGGCGGAAAAACTTATTCGGGAGTGGATATTGCAGCGTGGAATAAGACATTTATGGAAGGTATTACAGATAAAAAGTGCTACCTGGGAGAGAAGTATTTCAGCAGTGAAAGAGATTATGAAAGTTGCAGAAGATAAGGGAATTACTTTTTGCAGTTGAAGTTGTAAATCGTTATGAGTCATCTCTTGTTAATACAGCAGAAGAAGCAGTAAAGTATGTAGATGAAGTTGGAAGTCCGAACTGCAAGATTCTTTCTGGACACATATCATATGAATATTGAGGAGGACAGTTTTGCAGGAGCAATTAAATTAGTTGGTAATCGCCTTGGTCATTTTCATGTGGGAGAGAGTAATAGAAGACCACCATGTGAAAATGGGAAAATCGTGGAATGAAATTACAAACGCATTAAAAGAAATCGATTATCAAGGGGCAATAGTTATGGAACCATTTATTAAAATGGGTGGAGAAGTAGGACGTGATATAAAAAAGTATGGCGCGATATTAGTGAAGGAGCTTCTGAAAGTGAAATGGAACAACTTCTTGCAGATGCTGCAATGATGTTGAGAAAAAGATGCAGCGTTAACACGAAAAAAATATGTTTTTAAAGTAATTCATGGGAATGGATAAGAAGTTGTAAAAGGACATTTTCTTATCTATTCCTTTTTAAAAAAAGAATAATCAGATATTTATACAAATACACAAAAAACGTTTAATAAACTACAAAAAAATAGATGAAATATTTAGTAATCTAAAAAAATTTTCATAAAAATCTAATAAAAAGTTTGATTATTACGACAAAATATGCTATGTTTAAAATAACATCGTTGTGCGAAAGTTACAAACAGAAAGAGAATAGGAAAGAAAAGTATGGTAATAATATTTGATACGTGCTGCGAACAGCGTAATCCTTAGATATTAATGTGCAGTAACAACATACAGCGAAGAGATCTTATTGTTCAAAATCACATAAGAACAATAAAAAGGGGGAGACAGGAAAGGTGGTGTAGATACTATGGTGGATGAGACAATCCGGTCAATTAAAGAAGCAGAACAGCAGGCAGAAGAGATTCTTGTAAAAGCGCAGGAACAAAAAAGAACAGATTCTGAAAGATGCATCTCTTCAGGCAAAGCAGATTCATGAAGAAGTTGTAGAAGAGGCGAAAAGAACTGCCGGTGGACTGGATGAGAAAGCCAGAGAAGAGGCGAAAAATCAGGAAGATAAAGAAGCAGAGAAGCTCAAAGATGTGATCGAAGAGCTGAAGGTTTCTGCAAGAGAGAAAAAAGGATGCAGCAGTGCAGCTAGTTCTTTCTGAATTAATCTGATCCATGTGGTCGTAACAAAAAAGGAGGGATAAGATTATGGCGGTACTTAAGATGCAGAAAATCAGCATCTGTGCCCTGAAGAAAGATCGAAAAGCAATCCTGGAACAGTTACAGCATCTTGGAGTTCTTGAAGTTGACAGGAAGAAAAAGAAGAGGATGCATTCTTCCAAAAGATGGACACAACCGGACAGCGGATGAAATTTGAAAAAGCGGCAACGGCAGCAGATCAGGCACTGGGGATTCTGGATGCTTACGCTCCGGAGAAAAAGTCATTACTTTCTTCGCTGGAAGGAAAAGAACTGATCGATCGCGAGTTGGAAGAAAAGGTTCAGATATCTGGACCAGAACTGATCAAGACAGCCCGCGGAATTTATGATCTTGATCGCGAGTATGCTGAGCTTAGAGCAGGCATAGCAAAGATTGAGAATCAGATTGAAAGTCTGATGCCGTGGATGGCATTAGATGTTCCGCTTCAGGAAGGGAAGACAAAAAGGACTGCTTTGATCCTGGGAACAATGCCGGGAGAACTTACTCTTGAGAACATTTATTCCATTCTACTTGAGAAGACTCCGGAAGTGATGGAGAAAACAGGGGTCGATGTACATTTAGTTTCAGCAGAATCTAATATGATCTGCATTGCAGTCATCTGTTTGAAAGAACAACTCCAGACAGTGGAAGAAGCACTTCGGAGTGCAGGATTTGCAAGACCGTCCCAGAACTGGAGCAAGACACCAAAAGAGCAGAAGGAAGTACTGGAAACAGAGATAGCAGCGTCAAGAGAGCGGATGACGCAGTGCGAGGCAGAACTTAAGAGCCTGGCTTCCAAAAAAGAAAAGAACTTCAGGCCGTAGCAGATTATTACAGAGTCCGAGCAGATAAGTATGCAGTTCTCGGAGATCTTCTTCAGTCAAAGCGTACATTTGTGATAAGTGGATATATACCGGCATGTGAGTCAGGTCCGGTAGAGAAATCTTTGACAGAGAAATATAACTGTATGGTAGATATTGAAGACATTGAAGAAGGTGAAGAAGCACCGGTTATTTTAAAGAATAACCCATTCTCTACAAACATGGAAGGTATTGTAGAATCTTACGGATTACCGCATGCCGGAGAAATCGATCCGACAACGATCATGTCATTCTTCTACGTATTTTTCTTCGGAATGATGTTGTCAGATGCAGCGTATGAAGCAGTTGTTGCAATTGTGTGTGCGATTCTTGTGAAGAAATATCCAAGAATGTCACAGAGCATGGCAAAAATCTTTGAAACTGTTCTTCTACTGTGGAGTATCTACACTTGTATGGGGCGTTCTATTTGGAGGATATTTTGGAAATATCGTAGACATTGTTTCAGAAAAATTCTTCGGACATACGGTAACAGTTCCGGCACTTTGGTTTGTTCCATTGAATGATCCAATGAAACTTCTGGGTTTATTCTTTGTTATTTGGAACAATTCATTTGTTCGTAGGACTTGGAATTAAAGGTTATCTGTGCTTAAAAGATGGTAAGGTTGTAGATTTTATCTGTGACGTTGTACTTTGGTTTGTGATGCTGATTGGGTTGATCCTGATGCTGCTTCCAAGTGACATTTTCGCATCGATCGCACAGACTACGATCGTGTTCCCGGCAGCTTTGAACACTGCTGCAAAAGTGATGGCTGCGGGTGGAGCAATCGGTATTGTGCTGATGTCAGGAAGAGCAAACAAGAATCCGGCGCTTCGGCTTGCGCTTGGAGCGTATGATTTGTATAACGTGACAGGATGGCTCAGTGACGCATTGTCCTATTCAAGACTTCTTGCACTGGGACTTGCAACAGGAGTTATTGCATCAGTTATCAATCAGATGGGAGCAATGCTTCCAAACAATGTGATCGGTGTGATTCTTTTCATTGTGATCTTCATTGTGGGACACGTATTGAACCTGGCGATCAATCTGCTGGGAGCTTATGTACACACAAACCGTTTACAGTTTGTGGAATTCTTCGGAAAATTTTATGAAGGCGGCGGAAAAGCATTCGAGCCTTTTAAAGAAAATACGAAATATGTTGATGTTAAGGAGGAAACAACATTATGAATATAGCAGGTGAACTTGGAGTTGTATATGGATTATTAGGCGCAGCAATCGCAGTATTATTCGCAGGTGCAGGATCTGCGTTAGGTGTAGGAATCGCAGGACAGGCAGCATCAGGTGTTGTAACAGAAGACCCGAGCAAATTCGCTAAAGTACTTATCATGCAGCTGCTCCCAGGTACACAGGGAATTTACGGATTGTTAGTTGGATTTATTACACTTTCTAAAATTGGTATTCTCGGCGGTGGCGGAGTAGAAGTTAGCGTTCAGTCAGGACTTATGATCCTTGCAGCTTGTCTCCCAATCGGTATTGTTGGATTGATTTCAGGTATCGCACAGGGTAAGACAGCAGCGGCTTCTATCGGAATCGTAGCAAAGAAGCCAGATCAGTTTGGTAAAGCAATGCTTTTCCCGGCGATGGTTGAGACCTACGCAATCCTGGCTCTGCTGATTTCCTTCCTCGCAGTAAGTGGTATCCAGCTGTAAGAAATAAATAAAAAAGGAGAGCGTGGAGATGAGTGGACTTGACAAAATGAAAGCGCAGATAATCGCAGAGGCGCAGGACAATGCAAAAGAGATACTCGCACAGGCACACGCACAGGCGGATTCTATAATTGGGGAAGCAAAAGCACAGGCAGAGAAAGATGCACGGAAGATTGTCGCACAGGCAGAAGCCGAGCAGAAGATTCTGTGAAACGCCTGGCCTCTTCATCAGATATGAGAAAGCGCAAGGCAGTACTTGAGGCGAAACAGGAAGTGATCAGTGAAGTTCTTGAAGATGCTTACAAAGCAGTCGGAGAGCTTGATGATGCAGCTTATTTTGCAATGCTTGAAAAGGTTCTTGAGAAGTATGTACTTCCGGAAGAAGGAACCATCTGCTTTACAGAGAAAGACAGAAAACGTATGCCTCAAGGGTATATGGAAAAAGTATATGAAACAGCGAAGAAGAAAGGCGGAAGCCTGGAACTTACAGAGACAGTGCCGGACGGAATGGATGGGGATTTATCCTGACCTATGGCGGCATCGAAGAAAATTGTACGATCAAAGCGTTGTTTGATGCAAGAAGAGAAGAGCTATCAGATAAAGTGAACCGGCAGCTGTTTACAGCAGTGTAGCCGCAAGGAGGGATAATCTTGAGTAAGACAAAATATACCTATGCGGTTGCCAGAATCCGTGCACTGGAAGTCTCTCTTTTAACGAATGCAGTGATCGAACAGCTTCTTGCGTGCAAGAGTGCAGAACAGGCTCTACAGCTTCTGGTTGAAAAGGGCTGGGGAGATCTGACAGCAGGAACGTTGGATGCAGATGAAGTTCTGAATAAGGAAGAAGAGAAGATGTGGCAGACAATCCGTGAGGTGGCACCGGATATGCATGTATTCGATGTTCTGTCACTTCCAAAACTTTATCACAACCTGAAAGCAGCGATCAAAGAAGTGTGTACGGAAGTAGAGAATAAAAACATTTTTTACGATGACTGTGAGATTTCTGGAGAAGAGATGTTTGCACTTGTCCGAACAAAGAATTTGATAAGCTGCCGGGTAATATGCCAGCAACAGCAAGAGAAGCATTTGACACTCTGCTTCACACAAGAGATGGACAGCTGTGCGATCTTATTATTGATCACGCAACACTGGAAGCTATGCTGGAAGCAGGGAAAAAAATCAGGTGAGAAGATCATTGAAGAGTATGCACAGACAGCAGTTGCAATCGCTGATATTAAGATTGCAGTAAGATCTCAGAAGACAGGAAAAAATGCAGAATTTATGAAGAAAGCAATGGTAAATTGTTCCGAGATCAATGTGGATCAGCTGACACAGGCAGCATTGGCCGGTGCGGAGGAGATCGCACAGTATCTGGAAGGAACATCTTATCGTGAAGGTGCCGATGCACTGCGTATATCACCGTCTGCATTTGAACGCTGGTGTGATAATAAAATGACAGATTCTATGAGGTCACAGAAATATGAATCATTTTCCGTTGGACCGCTTCGGCGTATCTGTTAGCCAGACAAAATGAGATCAAGACAGTACGGATTATACTGACCGGAAAGCAGAATGAATTTCCGGATGAAGCAATCCGGGAAAGGATAAGGGAGATGTATGTATAAGATTGCAGTAATGGGCGATTATGACAGTATCTATGGATTTGCCACCCTCGGTCTTAGCATCTGCCCTGTGAAGGACCGGGATGAGGCGAAGACAAAGCTTCGCCGGCTTGCAGAAGGAAATTACGGCATTATCTATATTACAGAGGCTGTGGCTGCACAGATTCCGTCAGAAATCAACAAGTACGGTGAGCAGACATTTCCGGCGATTATTCAGATCCCGGGTGTGTCGGGGAATACAGGAGCCGGAGTTGAAGGTGTGAAGAAGACAGTTGAGCAGGCCGTCGGATCAGATATTCTGTTTGGAGGAGTAAGCGAATGAGCACAGGAGTGATTAAAAAGTCGCAGGTCCTCTTGTTATAGCAGAGGGAATGCGTGATGCGAATATGTTTGACGTTGTCCGTGTATCGGAACAGCGTCTGATCGGAGAAATCATTGAGATTCACGGAGATGAGGCATCCATCCAGGTATACGAAGAGACATCAGGACTTGGACCTGGAGAACCGGTAGAGTCTATGGGAGTACCAATGTCAGTAGAACTTGGTCCCGGACTGATCGCAAGTATTTATGACGGAATCCAGAGACCACTGGATGACATTATGAAGATTTCCGGAAATAACCTGAAAAGAGGAGTTGAAGTTCCGTCTCTTAAGAGAAATCTGAAATGGGAGTTTGTTCCTACTGTAAAGGTTGGAGATGAAGTAGAGACAGGAGATGTGATCGGTACAGTTCAGGAAACAGTTCTTGTACAGCAGAAGATCATGGTTCCTTACGGAATTAAAGGAACAATCAAGGAAATCAAAGAAGGTACATTTACAGTAGAAGATATTGTAGCAGTTGTTGAAACAGAAAAAGGCGAAAAAGAATTAACTATGATGCAGAAGCGGCCGATTCGTCGCGGTCGTCCGTATAAGAAGAAACTTCCACCGGAGATGCCACTTGTAACAGGACAGTGTGTTATTGATACCATGTTCCCTATTGCCAAGGGTGGTGTGGCAGCAGTTCCCGGCCCGTTCGGAAGCGGCAAGACGGTTATCCAGCATCAGCTTGCAAAATGGGCTGAGGCAGATATCGTTGTCTACATCGGATGTGGAGAGCGTGGAAATGAGATGACAGACGTTCTGAATGAGTTCCCTGAACTGAAGGACCCGAAGACAGGACAGCCTTTGATGCAGAGAACTGTTCTGATCGCAAATACATCGGATATGCCGGTTGCAGCTCGTGAGGCATCCATTTACACAGGAATTACAATAGCAGAGTATTTCCGTGATATGGGATATTCTGTAGCACTTATGGCAGACTCAACATCCCGTTGGGCTGAGGCACTTCGTGAGATGTCAGGACGTCTGGAAGAGATGCCTGGTGAAGAAGGATATCCGGCTTATCTTGAAGTCGTCTGGCTCAGTTTTTATGAGCGTGCCGGACATGTAGTTTCTCTTGGAAAAGAAGGAAGAGAAGGAGCACTTTCCGTTATCGGAGCAGTATCTCCTCCGGGTGGTGATACATCTGAGCCGGTATCACAGGCAACACTTCGTATCGTCAAAGTGTTCTGGGGACTGGATGCATCCCTGGCATACAAGAGACATTTCCCGGCAATCAACTGGTTGAAGAGTTACTCCCTGTATCTGGATGATATGGAAAAATGGTTTAACGGACAGGTTGCCGAAGACTGGATGGAAGGCCGTCAGAAGATGATGACACTGCTTCAGGAAGAAGCAGAACTGGAAGAGATCGTTAAGATGGTAGGTATGGACGCACTTTCACCGTCCGACCGTCTGAAGATGGAAGCGGCAAGATCCATCCGTGAGGACTTCTTACATCAGAATTCCTTCCATGAAGTAGATACGTATACGTCATTGAAGAAACAGCACATGATGATGGTTCTTGTTAACGAATTTTTTGACAGAGCAACCGATGCATTAAAAGATGGTGCATCACTTCAGAAGCTGATCTCAATGCCGGTCAGAGAGCAGATCGGACGTTTTAAATATGTGACAGAAGATAAGCTTGACGAAGAATTTAAACAGGTTGATGAGACATTAAGCGCTCAGATCGCAGCAGCATTTGTAAAGGAGGAAGGTTAAATGCCAAAAGAATATAGAACCATTCAGGAAGTGGCCGGACCTCTGATGCTGGTGCATGGAGTAGAAGGCGTAACATATGATGAGCTTGGAGAAATCGAGCTGGCGAGCGGTGAGACTAGAAGATGTAAGGTTCTGGAAGTGAACGGAAGCGATGTTCTTGTACAGCTGTTTGAAAGTTCAACAGGTATTAACCTCTCCAACAGCAAAGTCCGATTTCTTGGGCGAAGCATGGAACTTGGCGTATCAGAAGATATGCTTGGACGCGTCTTTGACGGACTTGGTAATCCGATTGATGAAGGTCCGCAGATCCTTCCGGATGCCAGAATGGATATCAACGGACTTCCGATGAACCCTGCAGCCAGAAGTTATCCGGAGGAGTTTATCCAGACCGGAGTATCTGCTATTGATGGATTGAATACACTGGTTCGTGGACAGAAGCTTCCAATCTTCTCAGCATCCGGTCTGCCGCATGCACAGTTGGCAGCACAGATTGCCCGTCAGGCAAAGGTACTTGGAACAAATGAAAACTTTGCGGTTGTATTTGCTGCTATGGGTATTACTTTCGAGGAGTCAAACTTCTTTATCGAAAGCTTCCGTGAGACAGGAGCACTCGACAGAACAGTATTGTTTGTAAACCTTGCGAATGACCCGGCAATCGAGCGTATCGCAACACCACGTATGGCGCTGACAGCAGCGGATTATCTTGCATTTGAAAAGGATATGCATGTCCTTGTTATTCTGACAGATATCACAAACTACGCAGATGCATTGCGTGAGGTATCCGCAGCAGAAAGGAAGTTCCTGGACGTCGTGGATATCCGGGATATCTGTACACAGACCTTGCAACACTGTATGAAAGAGCAGGACGTCAGAATGGCAAGAAGGGAAGTATCACAATGATCCCGATCCTGACAATGCCTGAGGATGACAAGACTCATCCAATCCCTGACCTGACAGGATATATCACGGAAGGACAGATCATCTTAAGCCGTGAGCTTTACAGAAAAGGAGTAACACCTCCAATTGATGTTCTTCCATCTCTGTCCCGTCTGAAAGATAAAGGAATCGGAGCAGGTAAGACAAGAGCAGATCATGCCAATACGATGAATCAGTTGTTTGCCGCTTATGCGCGTGGTAAAGATGCAAAAGAGCTGATGGTTATCCTGGGAGAGGCCGCACTGACAGAAATTGACCTGAAATATGCACGTTTCGCAGATGCATTTGAGAAAGAATATGTATCTCAGGGATATCAGACAGACCGAAGCATTGAGGAAACATTGAATATCGGATGGAAGCTGCTTCGCATGCTGCCGCGTACCGAACTCAAACGAATTGACGATAAATATCTGGATGAATATTACGACAAAGAGTAAGAACAGACAGAGTGATCGAAGATAGAAAGAGGAGGTGGCGGTATTGGCTGCGAAACAAGTGAATCCAACCCGTATGGAACTAACCCGTTTGAAGAAAAAGCGGATTACAGCCATTCGTGGTCACAAGCTTTTGAAAGATAAGCGTGATGAGCTGATGCGCCAGTATCTGGATCTTGTCCGAGAAAATATGGAAGTGAGACTTCGTGTAGAAGAAGGAATTCTCTCTGCGAACCGTAATTTTGTTATTGCCCGGGCCGGAATGTCAGAGGCAGCACTGAATACTGCATTGATGGCTCCGAAGCAGGAAGTTGGACTTATAGTTGATGAGAAGAATGTTATGAGCGTTGAGATTCCGACCTTCACATCCAAAAAACAAGAACAGCGGATGAAAATGATATCTATTCTTATGGATTTGCGTTTACTTCCAGTGATCTTGATGGAGCAGTGAAGTCTTTATCAGATATCCTCCCAGATATGATCCGACTTGCAGAATGTGAAAAAGCATGCCAGCTCATGGCGGCAGAGATCGAGAAGACCCGCCGTCGTGTAAATGCTCTGGAGCATGTGATCATTCCAGAGACAGAGGAAAGTATCAAATACATTACAATGAAACTGGATGAGAATGAGCGTAGTACACAGATCCGACTGATGAAAGTGAAAGATATGATGCTCGAAGAGGCGCATCATTACAAAGAAAAAGAGGCGTAACTATTAAAAATAAAAAAAGAACATGACCAGAGAATAAAAGTTTCTGTTTAAGAAGTCTTGAAACTGTGGGGCATGTTCTTTTCTCATGTTTAAATCTAAAAATGCAAGCATTTTACATCTTTTTTGAAATTTTACTTGGCTTTGAACAGTTACAAATGCAAAACATTATACAAGAATTTTGGATTGCAGAAGATCTGTTAAAAGTTGTCTTGCTCCGGCCTGAACCTGTTCTAACGGTACTTTTGATGTATAAGACTCACTGATAAATCCGAACAGACCAAAGCAGATGAATCCGGCAATCTGTCTTGCAGAATATTTTAAAGAATAAGAAGCTTTCAGCTTATCTGTATGAGATTCTACCGTGTCTAAGAGGATCCGATAAAATCGAAAAGCCAGGTAAGGATTTGTTTCCGGTACGACATGCTGGAAAAAATCATAACGTTCATAGTAAAGAGACAAAATACTATCCAAAACGTTCAGATATCCCTGTGTGAGATTGTTTTCAGGATTGTTTTCCTCTTGTCTGCGATGGTATCCTTCTTTTCCAATAATCAGCATATCATTGAAAATGTCGTCAAGGAGGGCAAATTTATCTTTATAATGTGTGTAGAAAGTGATCCGGCTGACATTGGCAATCTTACATAATTCAGTGATTGAAATCACATCAAAAGCCTGTGTGGTTAAAAGCTCCAAAAGAGCAGACTTTAAAGCACGTTTTGTTTGTGATACGCTTATCCTCCATTGCGGATATTCTCCTTTCTGTGTTCTGTGGCAGATCATACGAATGCTGTGATTGCTTATCTGTAAAATTATTGAATTATTGTAATTTTCAGAGCCAACCTCCAAAATGCTACGCATTTCGTCGGTGTGGCGTATCCATAAATAAAATTTTAAAAACAGTCTTAAAAATGCAAGCATTTTATAGCTGTTTTATGAAATTTTGCTTGGCTCTGAACAGTTACAAATTATTTTAACACTTGTAAAGAAAATGGTCAAATGCAGATGAAAGGGATTCATTGTTGATCTCGTGGTAGTGTGAACAGTAGTACAGGATAGTAAGTAACAGAAATGTAATATTTTTCGAATAATTCTTAATGAATCATTACTACATATTTAAGAAGTATGGTTTATAATAAATATAACCATATGGATATTGTATGCTAAAGATGATGGAAATGGTGATGTCAGCAATATCCGTAAGAAAAAAGAGGACTCTTTGCAGTAATGCAAAGGGAATGGGAGAAAGAATGCAGCAAAAGATAAAGGAAATGTTGATAAAGATAAAAGATGTACTGGTGAGTGTCTGGCATAGTTATAAAAGAATGCGCCAGGAGAACAATATTTATTTCAACATACTGGTAGGTCTTGTGTTTTTTGCGATTGTCGGAACAGGTGTATGTATGGTGGCAAATGCGCGGGAAGCAGCAGCTTTACGTCAGGTAGAAATACAGAAAGAGAAAGAAGCACAAGAGAAGAAAAAGCCGAAGAAGAGGCGAAAAAAAGCAGAAGAGGCAGCAAAGGCAGAAAGAGATAAGTCCATGTCTCTTCAGCCGGGAGTTGCAGTTGGAACCATGGATCCGCAGGATGATGAGAAAGTCGTTTATCTGACATTTGATGATGGTCCGTCTGCAAATACGCAGCGTGTGCTTGATATTCTGGATCAGTATGATGCGAAAGCTACCTTTTTCATTACCGCCCAGCAGCCGGATTATTTCCCTATGATCAAGAAGGTTTATATGAGGGACATACAATTGGACTTCACAGCTATACGCATGAATATGATCAGGTCTATGCATCTGTGGATGCTTATTTTGATGATCTTGAGAAAATAGGAGAGGTGGCAAAGGAACAGCTTGGATTTGTTCCATGCTTTATCCGTTTTCCGGGAGGCGCATCGAATTCTATTTCAAAAAAAATATTCGGCAGGAATTATGACACAGCTGACACAGCAGGTGTTGGATAAGGGATACCAGTATTATGACTGGAATGTGAGTAGTGGAGACGGAGGAACGGTTACGGCAGATCAGATCATCGCACAGTCAGAAACGGATGAGTATACCAAAGTAATGCTCCTGTTCCATGACACAGAGGCGAAGGAGTCTACCATTCAGGCACTTCCGACGGTAATGGAGTACTATAAAAATCTGGGGTATTCTTTTAAGGCAATCGATCGGGAAAGCCTGGTTGTGCATCATTCAGTGAATAATTAGAAGATAACAGAGAAAGAAAAGCAGGAGTTGACTGTAAAGAAGAGCAGTCGACTCCTTTTCTTTCCTATGGTATAATTGAAAAACGAGAAAACAATGAAAGGGGCAGATTTTATGGGGAATAACTCAGAAAATAAGCCGGACAGATATATAAATATAGGTATTGTAGCGCATGTGGATGCCGGAAAGACGACATTGTCAGAAAGCATGCTCTATCATGCCGGAGCAATCAGGAAGCTTGGCAGAGTGGATCATAAAGATGCGTTTCTAGATACAGATCAGATGGAAAGAGAACGTGGGATCACTATTTTTTCCAAGCAGGCAGTATTCCGGTGGAAGGATCGCACGATCACACTTCTTGATACACCGGGACATGTGGACTTTTCTGCGGAGATGGAACGCGTTCTGCAGGTTCGGATTGCGCGGTGCTTGTTGTCAGTGGAGCAGATGGTGTGCAAGGACATACACAGACATTATGGAAGTTATTAAAAAGATATCACATTCCGACCTTTCTTTTTGTGAATAAAATGGATCAGGAAGGAACGGATGGTGAAAAACTTCTGAAAGAACTCCGCAAGCGTTTTGGGGAAAATGTCGTTCCATTTGTGGATATCATGACAGAATCCGACTGCCCGGGTGGAAAAGTATATTTACATACGAAAGAGGGCGCAGTGGAAGAGGTGCTGGAAGAGCTGGCTGTCTGTGAAGATGATATGATGGAAGAATATCTGGAAGAGGGAAGGATCTCTCTGGATAAAGTACAAAAAGCAGTTGCAGACCGTCAGGTGTTTCCATGTTATTTTGGTTCGGCACTACATTCTCAAGGCGTGGAAGAACTTTTGGATGGACTTGATCTGTATATAAAAGATAAGACTTATCCGGCAGAGTTTGGGGCAAAGGTTTATAAGATTGCAAGGGATAATCAGGGAAACCGTCTGACCTATCTGAAGGTGACAGGTGGAAGACTGAAAGTAAAAGATGTAGTGGAAGGACTGAATGAAAAGATCAATCAGATCCGGATCTACTCCGGTGAGAAATTTGAGGCTGTCCAGGAAGTAGAAGCCGGAAGAGTATGTGCAGTGACAGGATTGGAAAATACAAGACCCGGGCAGGGAATCGGAGCAGAAGAAGAGTCAGATTTACCGGTATTAGAGCCGGTGTTGACATACCAGATCCTTCTTCCGGATGACTGTGATGTACATAAGATGCTTTTGAACCTAAAGATTTTAGAGGAAGAAGAACCAGAACTTCATATTGTATGGGAAGAGCAGACTTCTGAGATTCATGTGCAGCTGATGGGAGATGTGCAGATTGAGATTTTACAGCGGATGATAAAGGAACGTTTTGGTGTGCTGGTAGAATTCGGTGAAGGAAGTATTGTTTACAAAGAGACGATCACAGCACCGGTAGAAGGTGTGGGACACTTTGAACCATTACGTCATTATGCAGAAGTGCATCTGCGTCTGGAACCTGGAGAACGGGGATCCGGAATGCAGTTTGCAGCAGAGTGCAGTGAAGATATTCTGGACAGGAACTGGCAGAGGCTTGTTCTGACACATCTGGAAGAGAAGGAACACAAAGGTGTGCTGACAGGTTCACCGATCACGGATATGAAGATTACGCTGACCTCCGGCCGTGCACATCAGAAAGCATACGGAAGGCGGAGATTTTCGTCAGGCAACTTATCGTGCAGTGCGTCAGGGATTAAAGAAAGCAGACAGTATTCTTCTGGAGCCATATTATGAATTCCGAATGGAACTTCCATCAGAAAATGTAGGACGAGCTATGACAGATATTCAAAATATGTCCGGTAAATTCGGAACACCGATGATAGAAGAAGAGACAACCGTGCTGACAGGAAGTGCACCGGTGTCCCTGATGCGTGGATATCAGAAAGAATTCACTGCCTATACAGGTGGACGTGGAAGAATGGCAGTTTCGTTGAAAGGTTATGATATCTGTCATAATCAGGAAGAAGCTCTGGCAGCGTCAACCTATGATTCAGAGGCAGATCTGGCGAATCCGACAGGTTCTGTATTCTGTGCACATGGAGCAGGATTTGTTGTAGATTGGGATGAAGTTGAAGAATATATGCATATGGAGCATACATTGGAATCAGGAAATGATGATGAAATGGATATAATGGAGGTGACACTTCCAAAACGCAGGCACTCCAGTATTGAACTGACACAGGAAGAGTTGGATGCGATCTATGTTCGTACACCGGATCCGAAGAAGAATCGTTCTACAGGTCCTGTAACTGTCCGGGCAAAGGAAAAGACAAGAGAGCCGGGAAGCGCTTACCAGGATCCGAAGTGGGAAGCACGCCGGAGAGCGAAAGTCGGAACAGAAGAATACCTTCTGGTAGATGGTTATAATATAATTTTTTTCATGGGAGGAACTGAAAGAACTTTCAGAAAGAGATATTGGTGCAGCAAGAGGAAAGCTTGCAGATATTCTAAGTAACTATCAGGGATTTCGCAAATGTACCCTGATCCTTGTGTATGATGCTTATAAAGTAGAGAATCCGGGTGAAGTGATGAAATATCATAACATTTATATCGTCTATACGAAAGAAGCAGAAACAGCAGATCAATATATTGAGAAGACAGTCCGCAGGATTGCGAAGAATGCAGATGTAACAGTAGCCACATCAGATGGACTTGAACAGGTGATCATCATGGGGCAGGGGGCTCACAGAATGTCTGCACCAGGTCTGAAAGAAGAGATTGAGTTGGCATTAAAAGAACTCAGGGGAGAGCATCTAGGCAGGCAGGTAAATCTGAAAAATTATCTTCTGGATTATCTTGATGAGGAAACTGCAAAACAGATGGAAGAAATCCGTTTGGGAAAAGAAAAGTGTTAATTTTTAATGAAGATACAAGTTTTTTGGTGATATTAATGTTATGATATAAGAAATAAAGTCGCAAAACGAACAAGTGAGCAAATTGGTCAGTGCTTGGGAAAGTGAGAATTGTGACTTATGAAAGCGAGGTAGAGATGATGAGATGTATGAACTGTTATCAGGAGATACCGGATAGTTGTAAGTTTTGCCCGAATTGCGGGGCGAAGCAGCCGGTACAGAAGATGGAACCTGTATCACAGGTGAAGGAAGAGACAACAGATAACATAACAGAAGATACAGCAGAGGTACAGCAGCCGACAGAAAAAGTGCAGTCAGAAGAAGATGTGCTGCCGGAAGAAAAAGTGCAGCCAGAAGAAGATGTGCAGCCGACAGAACCAACACAGCCGAGGATGTGGCAGGTTCATATCAGAACGATCCATACAAAAAGTGTGAATCAGGAGCAGAATACTTCCTATGGTGAACCAAACAACTATGAGTATGGACAGCAAAATCAGAATTATGAACAACAGAATCAGAATTATACTCAGCAGAATCAGGGATATTATCAGCAGAATAATTTCAATGGAATGCCACAGAAGCCAGTGAACTGGGTTCCATATCTTATATTATCGATTATTTCAACGTTATGTTGCTGCCTTCCATTTGGTGTAGTGGGAATCGTGTTCTCAGCGAAGATAAATAGTGCTATGCTGGCAGGAAATCTTGAAGAAGCACAGAATAATGCGAAGATGGCAAGAATCTGGATTATCGTATCTTTTGCAATTGGTATTCTCACATGGTTGATCTACATGGTTCTGATCGTGACAGGGGCAGTTTCCGGTTCGGCTTATTACTATTATTAAAAAGTGAGCGGATGATGATTTGGAAGAGAAAGATGTGTGAAGCATTTCAAACAAAAAGGTCAGCCAGGATCATCGCAGTTCTGACGGGGGCAGTGATTGCAGTGGCCGCTGCGGGTTATCTCTTTTTTCATAATCCGCACCAGTATCCGCTGCCCTGCCTCTTTCATATTATTACCGGACTGTATTGTCCGGGGTGCGGTGCCGGGCGGGCAAGCTATTCTATTTTACATGGAAGATTTTATATGGCATTCCGGTATAATCCGATGTATGTGACATTACTCCCGTTTCTTGGTGTGTATATTGTAGCACGATTGATTGACTGGGTTTTGACCGGTGGTAATCATGTGGATCAGAAGATTAATCAGAAAGTCCTATATGTGGTATTAGTTATAGTGGTGGGGTTCGGAATCGTGAGAAATATTCCGATTTATCCATTTACATTGCTTGTGCCGGCGGGATATTAAAAAATAAAATCAGAGAAACGAAGTTCTTTCAGATTCTGTTTAAATGAGTGACAGAGAAAGAACTTCGTTTTTTATTTTTGATTTATTAAAAAGCATGACTAGGAAAATTCTCAAGAATATGGTATTATGAAAAATGATATATTGTGCGTAAAGAAAAGTAACGCGTCAACCTGAAGGAAAGACCGAAGGTTATCATTCATCGGTGATCCGATGAAAAGTAACAGGATATGGAGGAATGAAGAATGATTAATAAACTGGTAGAGAAGATCAAAAAGACAGGTGCACCGATCGTAGTTGGACTCGATCCAATGCTGAACTACATCCCACAGCACGTACTTGATAAGGCTTATGCAGAGTATGGTGAGACTCTGGAAGGAGCAGCAGAGGCAGTATGGCAGTTCAATAAGGAGATCGTTGACAAGACTTATGATCTGATTCCGGCGGTGAAGCCGCAGATTGCCATGTATGAGCAGTTCGGAATTCCTGGCATGATTGCTTTTAAGAAGACAGTAGATTACTGTAAGTCTAAAGACCTTGTGATTATCGGAGATGTAAAGCGTGGAGATATTGGTTCTACATCTGCTGCTTATGCAACAGCACATCTTGGAAAGATTAAGGTTGGAAGCAAGGAATATACACCATTCGGAGAGGACTTTGCAACAGTGAATCCGTACCTTGGATCTGACGGAGTGAATCCATTTGTTGACGTATGCAAGCAGGAGAACAAAGGTCTTTTCATTCTTGTGAAGACCTCCAATCCGTCCAGTGGAGAGTTCCAGGACAGAATCATTGATGGAAGACCGCTTTATGAGTGGGTAGGTGAGAAGGTTGCCGAGTGGGGAGCTGACTGCATGGGAGATGAGTACAGCTACGTCGGAGCAGTTGTAGGAGCTACTTATCCGGAGATGGGTAAAGTATTAAGAAAGATCATGCCGAAGTCTTACATCCTTGTACCGGGATACGGAGCACAGGGCGGAAAAGGAAAAGACCTGGTTCATTTCTTTAATGAAGACGGTCTTGGTGCGATTGTCAATTCTTCCAGAGGTATTATTGCCGCTTACAAACAGGAAGCATATGCGAAGTTCGGACCGGAGAATTTCGGTGATGCATCAAGAGCAGCAGTTGAAGCAATGGTAGCTGATATCAGCGGAGCACTTGCAGCGGCAAAATAATTTCAAGAAAGGAATTGCATAAGTTTATGGCAAAGCAGAAAGAAAATGCAGTAGTACATTCCCAGGAGAAGCTGGCGGAGGGGATCTACAGCATGTGGATCAATACAGAGGCAGCAAAGGACGCAAAGCCGGGACAGTTTATTTCTATGTATACAACAGATGGAAGTAAATTACTTCCGCGTCCAATCAGTATCTGTGAGATTGATAAAGAGAACGGAAGACTCCGTGTTGTTTACCGTGTGACAGGACCAAAGACAGGAACAGAAGAATTTTCTAAGCTGAAAGCAGGAGATATCATTCCGGTCATCGGACCTCTTGGAAATGGATTCCCATACGAGAAGGCTGAAGGAAAGAAAGTATTTCTGATGGGCGGAGGAATCGGTGTACCGCCGATCCTTGAACTGGCGAAACAGATGGACTGCGAGAAGAAACAGATCGTAGTAGGATACCGCGACGCACAGACATTCCTTAAGGAAGAGTTCGAGCAGAACGGAGAATTATATATTTCCACAGAGAATGGAAGTGTCGGAACAACGGGAAATGTTATGGACGCAATCCGTGAAAATGCTCTGGAAGCAGATATGATCTATGCCTGTGGACCGACTCCGATGCTCCGTGCGATCAAACAGTACGCAGAAGAGAATGGAATCGAGTGTTATATCTCACTGGAAGAGAATGGCATGTGGAATCGGTGCCTGTCTGGCATGTGTATGCAAGTCCAAAGAGAAAGACGCGCACAGCAATGTAAATAACAAGCGTATCTGTAAGGATGGTCCTGTATTCTTGTCTACGGAGGTGGAACTGTAATGAACATGAGTGTAAATATAGCAGGTGTAGAATTAAAGAATCCCATAACCGTTGCCTCAGGAACATTTGGCTCAGGAGAAGAATTTTCAGAATTTGTAGACCTGAACCGTCTTGGAGCAGTGACAACAAAAGGTGTAGCAAATGTACCGTGGGCAGGAAACCCGACCCCGCGTGTAGCTGAAGTTTATGGGGGTATGATGAATGCCATCGGACTTCAGAATCCGGGAATCGATCTGTTCTGCGAGAGAGATATTCCATATCTGAAGAATTTTGATACAAAGATCATCGTAAATGTATGCGGACACGCTCCGGAAGAGTATCTTGCAGTTGTAGAGCGTCTTGCAGACGAACCGATTGATATGATGGAGATTAATATTTCCTGTCCGAACGTTAATGCAGGATTTCTTGCATTCGGACAGGATGCACATAATGTGGAAAAGCTGACAGCGCAGATTAAGAAGATCGCAAAGCAGCCGATCATTATGAAACTGACACCGAATGTAACAGATATCACAGAGATCGCAAGGGCAGCAGAAGCCGGTGGAGCAGATGCGGTATCTCTGATCAATACATTGACAGGAATGAAGATTGATATCAACAGAAAGACATTTGCAGTAGCGAATAAGACCGGAGGAGTATCCGGACCGATCGTGAAACCGATTGCAGTCCGCATGGTTTATCAGGTGGCACAGGCGGTCAATATTCCGATCATCGGAATGGGTGGAATTTCCTGTGCAGAAGATGCAATCGAATTCCTTCTTGCAGGTGCAAGTGCAGTGTCTGTAGGAACGGCAAATTTCCATGATCCGGCAGTGACTTTGAAGGTGATCGATGGAATTGAGGCATATATGAAAAAGAATGGCTTTGAGACTGTAAGAGATATGGTTGGAATTGTAAAATAAACCCGGAGGTAAGATAGAATGGAAAGTTATAAGAAAGAATTTATCAAATTTATGGTAGACTGTGCCGCACTGAAATTTGGAGATTTCACACTGAAAAGCGGAAGAAAGTCCCCGTTTTTTATGAATGCAGGCGGATATGTGACAGGTTCTCAGTTAAAGAAACTGGGTGAGTACTACGCAAGAGCAATTCACGAGACATATGGAGATGACTTCGATGTACTGTTTGGACCGGCGTACAAAGGAATCCCGCTCGGAGTTGTCACAGCGATCGCATACAGTGAATTATATGGAAAAGAAGTCCGTTACTGCTCAGACAGTAAGGAAGAGAAAGATCATGGCGCAGATAAGGGAAGTTTCCTTGGAAGCAAGCTGAAAGACGGCGATCGTGTAGTGATGATCGAAGATGTAACAACATCCGGTAAGTCCATGGAAGAAACTGTACCAAAGGTAACAGGTGCGGCTGATGTAACGATCGTAGGACTGATGGTTTCACTGAACCGTATGGAAGTTGGTAAAGGCGGCGAAAAGTGTGCACTTGACGAAGTGAAAGATCTCTATGGATTTGAGACAGCAGCGATCGTTACAATGGAAGATGTTGTAGAGTGCCTTTACAACAAGGAATGTGACGGAAAAGTAGTGATCGATGATGAATTAAAAGCAGCGATCGATGCATATTATGAGAAATATGGAGCAAAATAAGGAGGCCTGGTGTTTTGGAAAAAGCGTATCGTGTAATGAGAAACAGCGGAGCAGGTAACATTGCAATTGGAATTATCCTGCTTGTTACAGGAGTTACGGTAGGAATTATTTCTATTATCAATGGAGCCAGTCTATTAAAACATAAAAATAATATAACATTTTAAAAGGAAAGTCCCCTCGTAGCTTGTTCATTATGAGTAGTTACGTCCGAAGTGAACCGGCAGAGGGGACTTTCCTTTTCTGTGAAGGTGTAAGAAATTGACAAAAAAAGAAGCGAAGAGAGTCAGGACGCTTGGAAAGATCCTGTTTATATTATATATTATCTTCCTTGTATACTTTCTGTTCTTATCAGACTGGTACGGCAGGGAAGGCGTAATGGATGAATACCATTACAATCTGGTGCTATTCAAAGAGATTAAGAGATTTATTCAATACAGACATCAGCTGGGAACATTTGCGGTGTTCTCAAATTTATTTGGAAATATTCTGATTTTCATGCCAGTTGGTTACTTTTCTGCAATGGCAGGAAAAAGAAGAAGCTTTTTTAAAACGTTATTTTGGAGTTTTTGTCTGACTCTTTGTGTAGAGTTAATGCAGCTGATCACGAAAGTGGGATGCTTTGATGTGGACGATATTCTGCTGAATACAATCGGCGGTGTACTTGGATATATAGTTTTTGTAGTTTGTAATCTACTAAGGAGAAGAAATGATCGGAAAAAAAAAAGAAAAGAAAAACGATGAAAGAGAAAAAAATCAGAAGAAAGAAAAGGAACGAAAGAGTAATCAATCAAAGAAATATGGGAAAGCAGCGTATCTGCAGTCAAGAAGAGGTGTGATCTCCTGCTGGTTGACCGGATGGTCACTTGCTATCTTGCTGGGATGTGTCGGATATGCATTCCTGACGAGAGGAAAGGCAGCCGGAATTGTCGGAGGGATTGCAATCCTTTCTTTAATGATTGATATCTATGGAATCTGGAATGCAATAGAAGGATTTGAGGAGCAGGATAGAAAATATCTTTCCTGCAAATGTGGAATCGGGATCGGTATTGTGCAGATCTTGTGCTTCCTTGGAATTTTTGTTGGAGGTCTGAGCTTATGATCGGAAAGTTAAGTGAGTTACAGAAGGAGAAAAATGAACAGTGCACACAGCGTCACGAACTGGCAGTTGAGCGTCTGCGCACGATCGTGATAGAAGAAACAGTGAATGCAGCATATATTTCTTACTTTCAGGATTGTACCTTGTTTCTGCTTGAGTTAGAGAATACACGAAAAAGCTAGAAGATGGAAGCTGGGACAGCTTAAGTCTTGAAGAAAAGCGTAGCCTGAACAGGATCCTTTATAGTGATATTATAGGAGAGAAATATCAGACAAGCTATGCCAATCAAGACTATGCCTGTGAAAAAATTGGGGCAGGAGATGGGACAGCTTTTAAGTTTGTTGTACACGGAAATCAGAGCAGGAATTCCGTATGTGTTTGAACAGCGCAAGGATTATCTGACAATCCTCTATGAGTTGTTTCTCGAAGTCTATACCTGTTTCGAGGGAATGAGTGAGGAAGAGAATCCAGTTCCAAAGCCGGAGCAGATCAAGGAGATTCTGTATTGGTATGCAAGCGATTACTGCGATGTGTTTTATGCAGACCGAATTCTGGAGCAGATGGATCCGTCAGCGGATTTTGCAGTACAGATCATTGAGAAGGCAGATCTTGATGAAGATGATTATCTGTATGAATTTGGTGAGTACATTTCCAAGAATGAACTTGGAACACTCATCATCTGAGAAATCTGCCACAGGAGACACTGCAGAAGATGGCAGATGTATATACGGAAGGATATCGGATCGGATTTATTAATAATGGAAAAGATCTGTCAAAGAAATCGATTGTAAATATCCGTTACAGCCTTGGATTTGAAAAGGTGATCTGCCTTGCAATCGAGAACTTCCGTAAGATGGGATTAAAGCCGGTTATTTACCGTGCTGCCTCCAGCGTGATCACGAAGAGAGAGCACCACAAGATTGGATATTACGGTGCGATCGCGAATCAGCAGTATGAGTATGATCATAGACAGGACCAGGCACTCTTTATGGATAAGCGTTATGTAGAACGTAAGCTTGAGGTGATGAAGACTGTTTTCGAACAGAATAAGGAGATGGCAGCAGGTGTTGCAGGACCGGCAGTAATGGAGATCTTCGGTGAGACTCCATTTTCACCGGAAGCGAAAGAAACAGCACCGGCATATGATGAGGCGCAGAGAGAACTGGATCTTCTCTTTAGCAGCAGATCAGGACAGATCACGAATGAGTATATCAAGGGTGAGGAAAGAAGTTTCACGATTGTTGCTTATCCGGTGCCGGAGATTGGAGCAGATTATGCAAAGATCTTTGATGAAGTGATCAAGATCAATACATTAGACGCGAAACTTTATGAAAAAGTGCAGCAGACAATGATCGATGCGTTAGATCAGGGAACTTGTGTACATGTAAGAGGAAAAGGAGAAAACCAGACAGATATTACAGTACAGTTATATCATCTGAAAGACGCACAGAAGGAGACAATCTTCGAAAATTGTGTGGCAGATGTGAATATTCCTGTCGGAGAAGTATTTACATCACCGGTTCTGGAAGGGACGAACGGCATACTTCATGTAAGCAAGGTATATCTGGACGGACTTCAGTATGAGAATCTGAAGCTGACATTTCAGGATGGAAAGATCACCGACTATACATGTACGAACTTTGAGGATGAAGCACAGAATAAGAAATACATTTACGATAATGTACTGAAAAATCATGAGACTCTTCCGCTTGGTGAGTTCGCAATTGGAACAAATACGACTGCATATGTGGCAGCAAAGAAATTTAATATAGAAGATAAGATGCCGATTCTGATCGCAGAGAAGACAGGACCGCATTTTGCAGTAGGAGATACATGTTATTCCTGGAGCGAGGAAATCAGAGTCTACAATCCGAATGGAAAGGAAATCGTTGCGAAAGACAATTCCTGCTCGCTTCTGCGAAAGGAAGATGTATCCAAAGCATACTTCAACTGTCATACAGATATAACCATACCTTATGAAGAGTTAGAAGAAATAAGTGTAGTGACAAACGAGGGAAAAGACATTATACTATTAGAGAACGGAAGATTCGTATTGCCGGGAACAGAGGTACTTAATGAGCCTTTGGATGAAGCGGGATTTTAAGGAAATCCTATAGGTAATTGGATAGTTAATAGATGATTAAATGGAATCTTTCATAAGTATGGATAATAAATAAACAAAGTTTTCCAAGGGAAGGAAAACAGTATACCACTGAGGAGGAAATGATATGCCAAAAGTAGGAATTGTCATGGGCAGCGACTCAGATCTGAAGGTGATGAGTAAGGCAGCAGCCACACTGGAGAAGTTTGGAATCGATTATGAGATGACGATTATTTCAGCACACCGTATGCCGGATGTATTTTTTGACTGGGCAAAGGCAGCCGAAGGAAAAGGAATCAAAGTAATTATTGCAGGAGCAGGTATGGCAGCACATCTGCCGGGAATGTGCGCAGCACTTTTCCCAATGCCGGTAATTGGTATCCCAATGTCAGGAAAGAATCTGGAGGGTATGGACGCACTTTATTCAATCGTTCAGATGCCACCTGGAATCCCGGTTGCTACAGTTGCAATCGACGGCGGTATGAATGCGGCAATTCTTGCAGCAAAGATGCTTGCAATGTCAGATCCGAAGCTTTTAGAGAAACTGAAAGCTTATTCTGCAGAGATGAAAGATACGGTACAGGCAAAAGCAGACAGACTTGCAGAAGTTGGTTATGAGGAATATCTCAACAATAAATAAATACGATTCGAAAGAAAAGGAGATTTACGATGGATTACAAGACATCAGGTGTAGATATCGAGGCAGGATACAGATCAGTGGAATTAATGAAAGAATATGTAAAAGAGACAATGCGCGCAGAAGTTCTCGGAGGACTCGGCGGATTTTCAGGAGCATTTTCACTTGCAAAGATCAAGGAGATGGAAGAGCCGGTACTGCTGTCCGGAACAGACGGATGCGGAACCAAGGTAAAACTTGCGATGATCATGGACAAACACGATACGATTGGTATTGATGCGGTTGCCATGTGCGTGAACGATATTGCATGTGCAGGCGGTGAGCCACTGTTCTTCCTGGATTATATTGCATGCGGAAAGAATTATCCTGAGAAGATCGCATCCATCGTGAAAGGTGTTGCAGAAGGATGTAAGCAGTCCGATGCAGCTCTGATCGGTGGAGAGACGGCAGAGCATCCGGGACTGATGCCGGAAGATGAGTATGATCTTGCCGGATTTGCGGTAGGTGTATGCGACAAAAAAGAGATGATCACGGGAGAAAATCTTGCAGCCGGAGATGTTCTGATCGGAATGGCTTCTACAGGTGTTCACAGCAACGGATTTTCACTTGTAAGAAAAGTGTTTGATATTACGAAAGAGTCACTGGATACATATTATGAAGAACTTGGAACTACTCTTGCGAGGCTCTTCTCGCTCCGACAAGAATCTATGTGAAAGCACTTAAAAACGTGAAAAAAGCAGGCGTTACCGTAAAGGCATGCAGCCATATCACAGGCGGCGGCTTCTATGAGAACATTCCGCGTATGCTCAAAGAAGGAACTCATGCAGTTGTAGAAAAAGACAGCTACCCGATTCCACCAATCTTTGCAAAACTTGCAAAAGAGGGCGAAATTGAAGAGCAGATGATGTACAACACATTCAATATGGGACTTGGAATGGTTCTCGCTGTTGATCCGGCAGACGTTGATAAGACAATGGATGCAATTCGTGAAGCAGGAGATCAGCCATATGTAGTCGGCAAGATCGAGGCTGGCGAAAAGGGAGTGACTTTATGTTAAGAGTCTTAAGTATGGTGTCAGGAAGCGGAACAAACCTTCAGGCAATCATCGACAGCGTAAAGAATGGAATGATCACGAACACAGAACTTGTGGGCGTGATCAGCAATAATAAAAATGCCTATGCACTGACACGTGCCAAAGAAAATGGAATCGATGCGAAATGCATTTCTCCGAAGGACTACGAGTCGAGAGAAGTGTTCAATCAGGAACTTTTAAAGGCTGTGGATGCATATGAACCGGATCTGATCGTGCTGGCAGGTTACCTTGTGGTAATCCCGCCGGAGATGATCAAGAAGTATAAGAATCGGATCATCAATATCCATCCATCCCTGATCCCATCTTTCTGCGGAACCGGTTATTACGGACTGAAAGTACACGAGGCAGCTTTGGAGCGCGGTGTGAAAGTAGTTGGTGCAACAGTACATTTCGTAGATGAAGGAACTGATACAGGCCCGATCATCTTGCAGAAGGCTGTAGAAGTACACAATGGAGATACCCCGGAAGTGCTTCAGCGCAGAGTGATGGAACAGGCTGAATGGAAGATCCTTCCACATGCAATCGATCTGATCGCGAACGGAAAGGTTGAAGTAGAAGGACATCGTACAATCGTTACCGAGTAAGGAGGCAGAGACTATGAACGTATTGATCGTAGGAAGCGGCGGAAGAGAGCATGCAATCGCAGCAAGCGTGGCAAAGAGCCCAAGAGCAGACAAAATCTTTTTGTGCTCCGGGAAATGCCGGAATCGCTGAGTATGCGCAGTGTGTACCGATCGGCGCGATGGAATTTGATAAATTAAGAGATTTCGCAAAAGAGAATGCGATTGATCTTTGTATCGTAGGAATGGATGATCCACTGGTTGGCGGTCTGGTAGATGTTCTTGAAGAGGCAGGGATCCGCACATTCGGACCAAAGAAAAATGCAGCGATCCTGGAGGGATCTAAGGCATTTTCAAAAGATCTGATGAAGAAATATCATATCCCGACCGCAGCATATGAGAACTTTACAGATCCAAAAGCAGCAGTTGCTTATCTGGAGACAGCAAAAATGCCGATTGTTTTAAAAGCAGACGGCCTGGCACTCGGCAAGGGTGTTCTCATATGTAATGACCTTGAGGAGGCAAAGGCAGGCGTCAAGGAGATCATGCTTGACAAGCAATTTGGTTCTGCAGGAAATGAGATGGTCATTGAAGAATTTATGACGGGACGTGAAGTTTCAGTTCTTTCCTTTGTTGACGGAAAGACCATTAAGACTATGACCAGTGCCCAGGATCACAAGCGTGCAGGTGACGGAGACACAGGACTGAATACAGGCGGAATGGGAACGTTTTCGCCAAGTCCGTTCTATACGAAAGAAGTGGAGGACTTCTGCAACAAATATATTTACCAGGCAACAGTCGATGCAATGGCGGCAGAAGGACGTCCGTTTAAGGGAGTTATCTTCTTTGGATTGATGCTGACAGAAGACGGACCGAAGGTTCTTGAATACAACGCTCGTTTCGGAGATCCGGAAGCTCAGGTTGTACTTCCTCGTATGAAGAATGATATCCTTGAAGTTATGGAAGCATGTATCGACGGCACACTGGATCAGGTTGATCTGCAGTTTGAAGATAATGCAGCAGTCTGTGTGGTACTGGCATCCGATGGGTATCCGGTAAGCTACGAGAAAGGCTTCCCAATCACAGGACTGGAAGAGTTCAAGAAGCACGAAGGATATTACTGCTTCCATGCAGGAACAAAATTCAACGGAGATCAGATCGTGACAAACGGCGGACGTGTTCTTGGCGTGACAGCGAAGGGAAAAGATCTGAAAGAAGCCCGTGCGAATGCATATGCAGCAACAGAGTGGGTAAACTTTAAGAATAAATACATGAGACATGATATCGGTAAGGCAATCGATGAAGCGTAAATAAAGGGTCGCAGACCTGGTTGCAATAAGATAAAACGATATAAAAGTAATGAAGGAAACCGGCAGGGAGGAAAAATCCAAACTGTCGGTTTCTTTGTGATTTTATCACAGAAAAATAAAAATATGTGCTATACTAGGGTTGTAACAAAGGAAAAAGGTAACTGTTCAGTTACAGATAAAAGATATAACATTTATAAGGAGGATATAAAGATGGCAGTAGTAAAACTTACAACAGACAATTTTGAGCAGGAAGTACTTCAGGCACAGCAGCCGGTACTCGTTGATTTTTACGCAGACTGGTGTGGACCATGTAAGATGATGGCTCCAATCGTAGAAGCTCTTTCAGAAGAACTCAGTGATGTAAAGGTATGCCACATCAACATTGATGTGAATATCGACATTGCACAGAAATACAGAGTGATGAGCATTCCGACTTTCATCGCATTTAAAGGTGGTGAAGAGAGCGGAAGACAGATTGGTGCGATTCCTAAGACAGCACTGGTTGACCTTGTGAAATAAATTTGCGATAATAGAAGAAAGGAAAAACCCAGACGGGCTGCCGGGCACAGAGAAGGCTGAGAGATATGGCTCATTCCTGTGAACGACAGCCTGTCTTTTGCTTAGATATTAAGAAGAAAGGCGGGAGTCAGAGCATGTCATTGCAGTTTATTTTCGGGAATTCCGGAAGCGGAAAGTCCCATTATTTATATCAGCAGATTGTTGAGGAGTCAATCCGTCATCCGGAGAAGAATTATCTTGTTCTGGTTCCGGAGCAGTTTACAATGCAGACGCAGAAGGACCTGTGTATGACACATCCGCGTGGCGGTATTATGAATATTGATGTCTTAAGTTTTGGACGTCTGGCTCACCGTGTTTTTGAAGAGACAGGAAAAGAAAGACAGCCGATCCTTGATGATGAGGGTAAGAATCTGGTGCTTCGTAAGATTGCAGGAAATTACGAAGATGAGCTGACCGTTCTTAAGGGAAATCTTAAGAAGCAGGGATATATCAGTGAAGTGAAGTCCCTGATATCAGAATTCACACAGTATGGAATTGATTTTGAACAGCTTGATTCTTTCATGGAAGGACTGAATCCGGAAAGTTATCTGTATTATAAGTTAAAGGATATCCGTAAAGTATATGAAGGATTTGAGGATTATCTGCGTGATAAATATATCACAAAAAAGAAGAATTACTTGATGTGTTGAGTCAGAATGTACCGGAAGCGAAAATGCTTAAAGACAGTGTGATCGCAATGGATGGATTTACCGGATTTACACCGGTGCAGAACCGGCTGATCGGGGAACTTCTGAAAGTGTGCGACAAGATTATGTTGACAGTTGAGATCGATCGGAGGGAAGATCCGTTTGTCTATAAGCATCCGTATCAGCTCTTTGCGTTGAGTAAGCAGATGGTTACTTCACTGACGGAAGTGGCGCAGGAAGTGAGAGTGGAGATTGATGAGCCTGTCTGGTTATGCAAGAATCCGTCGTATCGGTTCAAAGAGAATCCGGAGATGGCGTTTTTGGAAGAGGAACTATTTCGTTATTCCAGAAGAAAATACAGTGGAGAGAAGATGCGGTCAATTTCTCTTCATGAAGTTCATACACCACAGGAAGAGGCACAGTATGTGGCAGAGGAGATCCGGCGTCTGGTGAGAGAAGAAGGGTACAGATATCGGGAAATCGCAGTGATTGCTTCGGATCTGAGCACTTATGCAGATGCTTTGGAAAAAGCATGTGATCGATATGAAATCCCGGTCTTTATGGATCATAAGAAAAGTATTTTATTAAATTCTTTTGTAGAGTATTTAAGAAGCTTGCTGGTGATGGTAGAACAGAACTATACTTACGAAAGTGTTTTTCGTTATCTGCGGACCAGCCTGTGTGGGTTTACAAGAGATGAAGTAGACCGTCTGGAAAATTACTGTCTTGCGCTGGATCTGAAAGGATTCAAGAAATGGGATCAGGTCTGGGTGAGAAAGACACCGATGACGACAAAGGAAGAACTGGAAGAACTGAACCATCTGCGCATGCACTTTGTGGAAAAACTGACACCGCTGCATACAGTCCTGAAGAAGAGAAAAAAGACGGTAAAAGAGATCACACTTGCAGTTTATGAATATCTGGTTCAGGAGAAGATCCAGGAGCAGCTTGCAGAATTGGAGCAGAAATTCCAGGAAGATGGAGAACTGGCACTGGCGAAGGAATATGCACAGATTTATCGTATTGTTCTGGAATTATTCGATAAATTCGTTGAACTTCTGGGGGAGGAAGAGATTCCTTTGAAGGAATACTGTGAACTTTTAGATGCAGGACTTGAAGAGGCGAAAGTAGGTGTGATCCCTCCAAGTCTGGATCAGGTTGTGATCGGAGATATGGAGAGAACACGTATCAAAAATATCCGCGCATTATTTTTTGTCGGAGCAAATGATACGCTTCTTCCAGGAAATGCAGGGGCAAGAGGTCTGCTTTCCGAGCGAGACAGAAAACAGTTCCAGGAGAAGAAAATGAATCTTTCTCCCGGACCAAAAGAGAAATTATATATTCAGAAATTTTATCTCTATATGAATCTGACGAAACCGTCAGAACTTCTGTATCTGTCCTGGGCAAAAGTATCCGGGGAAGGAAAAGCACTTCGTCCAGCGTATCTGATCCAGGATCTGATGCGTCTGTTCCCGGTACTTGTTCCGGTAGAGGAAGACAGAAAGGGACTGCTTGATCATGAGATGATGAGAAAGAGCGGACTCTTGCAGATTGCAGAAGGTTTAAGAGAGAGGGAGCATGGACTGGATGATTCCTGGAAAGAACTGTACAGATGGTTTGTAAAGGATGAACAGAGTCAGGAAACTCTGAAGCAGATGATAGAAGCCGGTTTCTACCGGAAGGATGAGCCGAGCCTTGGAAGTAGAGTAGCAAAAGAACTCTTCCTGGATCCAAAGCGTGTCAGCGTAACAAGACTGGAACGTTTGCTTCCTGTGCATATGCACATTTCCTGAATTACGGACTTCGTTTGTCAGAACGGGAGAAATATGGGTTCGAAGCAATGGATCTGGGAAATATTGCACATCAAGCACTGGAGCGATTTGCACACAAGGTAGAAGAGGAAGGTCTGGACTGGGTTACAATGCCGGAAGAGAAGCGGGAGCAGCTGATTGATGAAAGTGTAGAAGAAAGTATTCTGGATTATGGAAATACAGTTCTATTTTCATCTGCACGTAATGAGTATATGATCCACAGAATCAAGCAATTGATCAACCGGTCCGTCTGGGCACTGACACAGCAGATGGCGGCAGGCGATTTTGTGCCGAGCGGGTGTGAATTTAAGTTCGGAAGCGGAAAAATTGACAGAATTGATACGTGTGAAGATGAAAATGCGGTCTATGTGAAGGTAACAGATTATAAAACTGGAAGGAAAGCATTTGATATCACAGCATTCTATCACGGTTTGCAGATGCAGCTTCCGGTTTATCTGAATGCGGCACTGGAGATCGAACGGCAGAAACATCCGGAGAAAGAAGTACTTCCGGCCGGTATTTTTTATTACAGGATCCAGGATCCGATTGTGAAGAAAGAAGAGACAAAAGCGGAAGTTGAGCAAAGTATTCTAAAAGAGCTGAAGCTGGATGGACTGATCAATGCAGATGAAAATGTAGTTGAGCATCTGGAGCGGAATCTGAGTGGAACTTCAACATTCTATCCGCTGCGGATGAATAAGAACAGAACGCTCGGTTCGGCATCAAAAGCTTTATCAAAGGAGAACTTTGATACGGTTCTTGCGTACACGAAAGAGAAAGAAAAAGAGCTGAAGGATGTGATGTATCAGGGAGAGGTTGCGGCACTTCCGTATGTACTTGATGAGATGACAGGCTGTGATTACTGTGGGTGTAGGGATATCTGCGGATTTGACCAGAGGATTGAAGGCTGTGAGTACAGAAGATTAAGAAAATATACCTTGGAAGAAGCGTTGAACTCTATGAAAGAGCGTCTTGGTATTTTGGAAGAGAAAGGGGAGGCAGGAGAATGAGCGTAAAATGGACAGAAGAACAACAGAAAGTAATCGACTTGCGTGACCGCAACATTCTCGTATCTGCAGCGGCAGGTTCCGGAAAGACAGCGGTACTTGTTGAACGGATTATTTCCAGGATAACAGATGAAAATGATCCCGCGGATGTAGACCGTCTCCTGGTTGTGACTTATACGGAAGCAGCGGCGGCAGAGATGAAAGAACGAATCGGTGCAGCAATTGAAAAGAAGCTGGAAGAGCAGCCGGGAAATGTGAATCTGGAGCAGCAGTCCACATTGATCCACAATGCGTCGATCATGACAATCCACAGTTTCTGCCTGTCGGTGATTCGGGATCATTTTCATGTGATTGGAATTGATCCGGCCTTTCGCATTGCAGAAGAAGGAGAATTGCGTCTTCTGATGCAGGATGTCTTAGAAGAGCTGATCGAGAATTTCTATGCAGAGGGATCCGAGGCATTTTTAAACTTTGTTGACCAGTATGGAACAGGAAGAAATGATCAGAAGATCGAGGAACTTATCCTCCAGCTTTATGAATATTCCGAAGTTATCCACAGCCGGAAAAGTGGTTGAAGGAATGTGTGGATAATTATGAGATCGATCCGGAGAAGATGGAAGAAGCAGATGTCGTGCAGGAAGCAAAGGCAAGAGTAAGGCAGAATCTTACAGATGTGAAAGGGTTTGTTCAACAGGCGATAGAAGTATGCGAACTTCCGGCCGGTCCGTATATGTATGGTGAAATGTTAGATTCTGATCTGGTACAGATTGAGCAATTGGAAGGAGCAGAGACATTTTGTCAGCAAGAGCAGATCGTCAGTGATTTTACATGGAAACGTTTGTCAGGAAAGAAAGATCCGACAGTCGATCCGGAGCTGAAAGAGAAAGCGCAGGGGCTTAGAAAACAGGCCAAGAAACTGATAGAAGATCTGAAAGCAAACTATTTCTACGCGCCTGTTGATGAGTGGATCAGGGATATGCAAGAGGCACAGACAGCAATGAAGATGTTAGTTCTGCTGGTACAGGCTTTTGCAGAGGCATTTTCGGAGAAAAAAGAGACAGAGAAATCTGTTGGACTTCAGTGATATGGAACAGTTTGCACTTCGGATTCTGACGGAAGAAAAGGAAGGAAAACTGGTTCCGTCAGCAGTGGCACAGGAGTATCAGGAACGCTTTGAAGAAGTTATGATCGATGAGTATCAGGATAGTAACCTGGTGCAGGAAACAATTCTGACGAGTGTGTCAAGAGAGTCGGCAGGACAGAATAATCTTTTTATGGTTGGAGATGTAAAACAGAGTATTTACCGATTCCGCTTGTCGCGCCCGGAACTCTTTATGGGAAAATATAACAGCTACAGTACGCGGGAGAGCAGCAGGCAGAGAATTGATCTTGATAGGAACTTCCGAAGCAGAGGAGAAGTACTTGACAGTACAAATTATATTTTCAGGAAACTGATGCGGAAGGAATTCGGGGAAATTATCTATGATGATAAGGCGGCACTGCATTTGGGAGCCTCTTTTCCTGAATTACCGGATGAAAATGTGTTTACGGATCAGACGGAACTGCTTCTTTATAATCAGACGGGGCTTCGGAGCAGTGAAGCGAGAGAAGAAGAGGCGCGGATGATCGCACAGAGAATGAAAGAACTTCTAAACACGGGTGTTGTGCTTGATAAGGAGACAGGAGAATACCGCCCGGTTCATTATCGGGATATGGTGATTCTGACGAGAAGTTTACAGGGGTGGGCAGAAGTTTTTGCGTCCATACTGGCCGAGGAGGGATTCCGGCATACTCTGTGAGCAGAGAAGGATATTTCGAGACGTATGAGGTCAGTGTTCTTCGGATTATCTGAAAGTTCTTGATAATGCAAGACAGGATCTGCCATTGACAGCAGTTTTGACTTCACCGTTTGCCGGTCTGACGGCAGCAGAGTTGTCAGTGATACGTCTTGCATATCCGAATCAATTGTTTTACGAGGCAGTGGAAGGATTTTGCAGCCTGAGTTCGGAAGAAATTCCGGAAACTGTGGACAAAAAGCAGGCAATACCGGTACAGGAAAAATTGAGGGAGTTTTTCGAGGTATTGGATCATTTCAGGGAAATTCTTCCGTATACGGCAATCCATGACCTTCTTGCGGAAATAATTGATAAAACCGGCTATGGGTTATTTATCAGTGCGATGCCAGGGGGCGCACAGAGACAGGCTAATGTAGAAATGCTTGTTGAGAAAGCAAGAGCATTTGAAGGGACGAGCTATAAAGGTCTGTTTAATTTCGTACGCTATATCGAGCAACTGAAAAAATATGATGTTGATTATGGCGAAGCAAGTATCATAGACGAGCAGGATGACACAGTCCGTATTATGAGTATTCATAAAAGTAAAGGTCTGGAGTTTCCAATCGTTTTTGTAGCCGGAACAGGAAAGCAATTCAATACACAGGATCTGAAAGGAAGTATTGTGATCCATCCGAGAAACGGAGTTGGAATTGACGTTGTAGATCTTGAGATGAGGACAAAGGCACCGACCTTTTTGAAGAAAATGATCCAGGAGAAGACAAAGCTTGAGAATCTTGCAGAAGAACTCCGTGTGCTTTATGTAGCGATGACAAGAGCGAAAGAAAAGCTGATTCTGACAGGCAGTCTGAAAATAGGAGAAGACGGCCTGGAACCATATGTGAATCATATGACAGACAGGGAATCTCCATTGAGCCTTTATCAGTTAGAAGGCGCAAACCGTTATCTGGACTGGATTCTTCCGGCACTTCTTCAGGAAGAAGATCTCAAGAGAGAAGCTGATTTATGTGGAATTCTCAAAACAGAAAGTGAAGAGGTGCAGCAATTGCCGATTAAAGTCCGGATTTTTGATGCAGGAGAGATGGATTTTACAGAAGATGCACAGCGACAGGCAGAAGTGATCGCAAGAGAAGTGCTTGAACACTGGGATACAACGAAGGTTTATCTTCCGGGAGCGGAAGAAAAGCTGGAACAGCAGATGAATTTCTTGTATCCATATAAAGAAGAAGGAAAAATGAAGCTGAAATTTACAGTTTCAGAGTTGAAGAAGCGTGAGTCTTTGCAGGAAGAAGCAGGAGAAGAATTGATTCAGGAGCCGGAGATTGTGCCACTGCTTCCGCATTTCATGGAAGAACGGAAAGAAGGACTGACAGGAGCTTCAAGGGGAAGTGCTTATCATAAATTTCTCGAGCTTCATGATTTTTCAAAAGAGTATACAGAGGAACTTCTGAAAGAAGAAATCGAACTGTTCAATCAGGCAGGGAGAATGTCAAAAGAGATGGCAGACTGTATCCGTACGAAAGATATTCTTGCGTTTTTAAATAGCGAGAGTGGAAGACGAATGACACAAGCAGCAGGAAATGGAAAGCTTCGGAAGGAACAGCCATTTGTTCTCGGAGTAGCTGCATCAGAAATCTATCCGGAGATTTATCAGGACATTCAGAAGAGAAGTCAGGAAGCGGATGAAAATCGAAAGGAAGAGACCATTCTCATCCAGGGAATTATTGATGTCTGGTTCGAGGAGGAAGACGGGATTGTACTACTGGACTATAAGACGGATAGAGTCAGAAATGCATCTCAATTGAAAGAACTGTACCATGCACAGCTTGATTACTATGCCCAGGCGTTGGAGCAACTGTTAGAGAAGCCGGTGAAGGAGAAGATCATCTATTCCTTTGCCTTGAAGGAGGAGATCATCTTATGAAATATTTCTGGTATTATCTGATATTTATCAATTTATTTGCATTTTGTACCTATGGGATTGATAAATGGAAAGCGAAGAAAGGCGCATGGAGGGTTCGGAGAAAACGCTGTTAATCCTTGCACTGATCGGTGGAAGTGCAGGAGCAATCGCAGGTATGATGTGCTTCCGGCATAAGACACGGAAAGCAAAATTTATGATTACAGTGCCTGTGATCTTTGTTGTGGAGGTAATCTTGCTGATCATCTGGCTTTTGTAAGAAAGAAAAAAAAAAAAAATATTCTTTATCGCATCATCAATTTGCACAGTTAAAGTGCTGAAATTATTATCAAAGAAACAAGATTTTACAAAATCTTGTTTTTTTTCAACTTCTTTTCGAATGAAAAAAAAATCTGTTAATATAACACATAGGAATACTAGAGTTATTGGTTGCAGAATACTGTGAACAGCATGAAAGCAGCTGGGAAAGGAGTTTGACAAGATGCCAAAGTTAAATGAAAATTATCAGAATGTAAAAGACAGTTATCTTTTTGCAGAGATCGCAAGAAGAGTAAAAGTATATGAGGAAACACATCCGGAGAAAGCGGCGGATATTATCCGTCTCGGAATCGGTGATGTAACATTGCCATTGACAAAGAGTGTGATCGAGGCACTTCATGAAGCAGTAGATTCTCAGGCAGTATCTGAGACATTCAAAGGATACGGACCGGAGCAGGGCTATGCATTTGCACAGGAAGCAATCGCAGATTATTACGCACGCAATGGCGTAGAAGTAAAAGCTACAGATATCTTTATTTCAGACGGAGCTAAGAGCGATACAGGAAATATCACAGAACTTTTTTGCAAATGATAATGTAGTTCTTGTCCCGATCCGGTTTACCCGGTTTATGTAGATACAAATACGATGGATGGAAAGAAGATCATCTATATGAACGGAACGGAGGAAAATGACTTCCTTCCGATGCCGGATGATAATGTAAAGGCAGATATCATTTACCTGTGTTCTCCGAACAACCCGACAGGAGCATGCTATAATAAAGAGCAGTTAGAGGCATGGGTTGCCTATGCACTGAAAAAATGATGCGGTGATCCTGTATGATTCCGCATACGAAGCATTTATCACAGATTCTACACTTCCAAGAAGCATCTATGCGATTGAGGGCGCAAAGAAATGTGCGATTGAGTTCTGTTCCCTTTCTAAGACAGCAGGATTCACAGGTACCCGTTTCTCCTATACAGTTGTTCCGGAAGAACTTGTGTTTGAGACATCAAATGGCGGAACATTGAGCCTGCACAATATGTGGAACAGAAGACAGTGTACAAAGTTCAACGGAACACCGTATATTATTCAGTATGCCGGAGCTAAGGTATTCACAGAAGAGGGCATGAAAGAGTGTCAGGAGAATATAGGATATTATCGTGAAAATGCGCGTATGATCGCTGAAACACTTGAGAAGAAAGGAATCTCATTTACAGGCGGCGTGAACTCACCATACATCTGGTTCGAGTGCCCGAAGGGAATGGAGTCCTGGGAGTTCTTTGATTATCTCCTTGAAAATGCTCAGGTTGTTGGAACACCGGGAGCAGGATTCGGAGAAAATGGAAAGAATTATTTCCGTCTGACATCCTTTGGAAAACATGAGAAGACAAAAGAAGCAATGGAGCGTTTCAATTCATTATTCTAAGATATAAAGTGAACGGATTACGTGCATAACAGAAGAAAGTTATCATAGTGATGGTTTACAGAAGGAAAAAGAGAAGCTGTTCATGCTTCTCTTTTTTTGTTGTCAGGCAAAGCGGGAATCCTGAACAGCAACATTTTGTATTACATTAGAAACAAATCCGGTGTGAGTTTACAAGACTGTACAAGTTTGGTATGATAAAGACGGTATATTTTTTGAAATTTAGAAAGGATGGAACGTTAAAATGAAAATTGGTATTGGTAACGATCACTCCGCACTGGCGCTGAAAGCAGAAATCGTAGAATTTCTGAAAGTGAAAGGTCATGAGGTTGTAGATTATGGAACATATACAACAGACAGCTGTGACTATCCGGTGTATGGAGAGAAAGTGGCCCGTGCAGTTGTAGCAGGAGAAGTAGAGAAGGGGATTTTGATCTGCGGAACAGGACTTGGAATCTCTCTCGCAGCGAATAAAGTAAAAGGAATCCGCGCATGTGTCTGCAGCGAGCCATTTACAGCGAAGATGTCAAGAGCACATAATGACTGTAATGTACTTGCATTTGGAGCTCGTGTAGTAGGTGGAGAACTTGCAAAGATGATCGTTGATACATGGATCAATACAGAATTCGAAGGCGGCCGTCATCAGCGTAGAGTAGATCTGCTGATGGAGATCGAGGAGAGAAACTAAAAGATTTCAAGAAAGAGACTTCTGCGTTACATTTTATCAGAGCGCGGAAGTCTTTAATAAAAAAGGGGAAGAAAAATGCAGGAATACGATTTATCACAATGGGTTTTATTCTTTTTTCTCTACAGTTTTTCTGGGATGGATCTGGGAAAGCTGTTATGTTTCTGTCAGAAAGCACCGTTGGGTGAACCGTGGATTTATGCATGGTCCGATGCTTCCGCTCTATGGTTCCGGAGCAATGGTTGTTCTGATCGTGACGATTCCGGTCAGAGATAACATCCTGCTTGTCTTTCTCATGGGAATGATCGGTGCGACAATCCTGGAGTATTTTACAGGAATTACGATGGAGCGTCTGTTCCACGTAAGGTACTGGGATTATAGAAACCTGAAATTTAATGTCAGAGGATACATTTGTCCACTGGCAAGCTTGTGCTGGGGAGCATTCTCCATTCTTATGGTAAAGGTCGTACATATTCCATTTGAACATATGGTATTGTTGATTCCGGTTACAATAGCCGATATCCTTGCATTTGTTCTGACAATCGCAGCAGCAGTTGACTTCACACAGTCCTTCAACGAGGCTATGGATATGAAACGTATCCTTGTACAGCTTGAAGCCAGCAAAGAACAGATCCAGAAGATGCAGGAGCGCCTGAAAGATGCTTCTGAGGAAATGCAGGACAGACTGAAAGATGCATCAGAAGGTGTTCAGGAACGGCTGAAACGTGCATCTGAAGGGGTACAGGAGAGGCTTGAGGACAGCTATCTGTTGTATGAAGAGCGTAAAGAGATGAAAGCAGCGGAGAAGCAGACAAGAAAAGAATTGTATCTTGCGAAGATAGAAGAACAGCGTAGAGAACGAAAAGAACAGCTTACACAGCTTTCAGAGAAGGTTGAGGCACTGCTTCGTACTGTCCGACTGGAGAATGAAGCACAAGAGTCTGAATCGAAAGGAAACTGGAGAAAAGAACTTGCCCAGATGCGTTCCAATATATTAAGTGAGAGACAGAAATTAGGCTCACGTACAGACAGAAATTATGTAAATGCTATGAGACAGCTGAGAAGAAACCCTACAGCAGTATCAGACAAGTTCAAGAATGCGATGGAAGAATTAAAGAAAAATGCCGAGGTGAAATAAATGACAAAGAAACAGCGTGCGCTTGAAGTGATTGAAAGACTGAAGAAAGAGTATCCGGATGCAGGATGCACGCTTGATTATGATCAGGCATGGAAGCTGCTGGTCAGTGTAAGACTGGCAGCACAGTGTACAGATGCAAGAGTAAATGTAGTCGTGGAAGGTCTTTATGAGAAATATCCAACAGTAGAAGCACTGGCAGAAGCTCCGGTGGAAGATATTGAAGAGATTGTACGTCCTTGTGGTCTTGGAAAGAGTAAGGCAAGAGATATCAGTGCCTGTATGAAGATGCTTCGTGATGAATATGGTGGAAAAGTTCCGGATGATTTTGATGCATTATTGAAGCTTCCCGGGGTGGGCAGAAAGAGTGCAAATCTCATCATGGGAGATGTATTCGGCAAACCGGCGATCGTCACAGATACCCATTGTATCCGCCTGACAAACCGGATCGGTCTGGTAGATGGAATCAAGGAACCGAAGAAAGTAGAGATGGATCTTTGGAAGATCATCCCGCCGGAAGAAGGAAGTGACCTTTGCCACCGTCTTGTTTATCATGGAAGAGAGATATGTACTGCGAGAACGAAACCGTATTGCGACAGATGCTGTTTGGCAGATGTTTGTAAAAAGGTCGGAGTATAGTAAAAAAGATCAGGGATAACAGTCAAAATAAAAAGTCTGTGAAAAGAATCTTAAGAGTAGATAGATTCTTTCACAGACTTTCTTTCTATCAGTCTAAGCTAACTCAATAGCACCTGTTCCACCGGCACAAGCATAGTAAGCTTTTTTTTATCCTCAGGTTTTACATAGATCTTAAGATCAGCACTGTCCATGCCTTCTGCCTTGCATTTCTCAAGAATCTTCTCTGCAAGTACAGCAGCGTCATATTCGCCGTTCTGATACTGGATGTAAAGATCATATGCCGGAGCAGCATTTACTGGTGCAGTTGTTTCTGTTACAGTCACTTCCGGAACAGGTTCAGCTGCTGGTGCAGCTGTCTCTACTACAGGCTGAGCAGCTGGTGCTGTGGTAGTCGGATGTACCTCATTAAATCTTTTCTGTTTTTTCTTATCTGTTCTCTTGCTCATGGATGTTACCTCTTTTCTCTAATCTGAAAACCGAAGTCCGGGATGTCTGTCCTTGCTGGTTGAAATAATTTAGTAAAAAGGGGGACATCGGTCACTTTTCCTATTATATAACGAAGTGGAAAATAAGTCAAAAAAGTTGTATTTTTATCAGATTCGTATATTATGATGTAAGTGTCAAAAGTATAAATTGCGTTTGTGCTCGCACAAATAAGCAATTTATACTTATTGACACGCCGAACACCGAAAACGAAATAAAATGGTGTGAACACGCCATTTTATGGGAGTTTGAGGTGTTCGAGGATTGCGGGAATTGCATAGCAATGGAGCAATCCGTAGGTATCATAATAAAAAAAATAAGGTAAAAGTCGTCAGGGCAGAAAGGAAAGTTAATATGAATTTTTCACAGCTTGGAAAGATACAGGAATTAAAAGGACATATGGATACATTTCGCAGAAATCATCCGAAGTTTCCAATGTTCTTAGGAGCAGTAGCTCAGAATGCAGTTGAGGAAGGCACAATCATCGAGATCAATGTGACAGCACCGAACGGAGCTCATTACGAGACAAATCTGAAGCTTCGTGCAGAAGATCTGGAATTTATCCGTGCACTGCAGGAGATGGGAAAATAAAAAATATAAGAAAATTTAAAAAAGTACTTGCATATTTAAAAAAGAGTATGATAAGATACTACTCGTGTCAGAGATAAGACACGAAATGCGGGTGTAGTTCAATGGTAGAACACCAGCCTTCCAAGCTGGATACGTGGGTTCGATTCCCATCACCCGCTTTTTTGTTGCCCTGATTTTGGAGGGCAGAATCAAAGTTGTACAGAAATAGCGCGAAGCATTTTCCATAGATTCGGTTTTGATAAACCGGATAAGGAAAGTGCTTTTTTTCAATTATTTTTGTACTATTTTTTCGTCCTGTTAACGTTGTTTCTTATATGGAGTTGTGCTATACTTTAAGAAATATTTTTGGGGTTACACTGAGCAGTAACACATTTTGGGGAAATTACAGAGGAAGAGGTAGAAAGATGAATTTTTTTGGAAGAAAGAATTGTAAAAGACGGTATTGTAAAAGAGGGCAATGTTCTCAAGGTTGACAGTTTCCTGAATCATCAGATGGACATTAAACTTTTGAATCAGATGGGTGCAGAATTCAAGAAGAGATTTGCAGATAAGAATATCAACAAGATCCTGACAATCGAAGCTTCTGGTATCGGGATTGCCTGTATTGTAGCAGAACACTTTGATGTACCGGTCGTATTTGCAAAGAAATCCCAAAGCATCAATTTAGATGGTGATATGTATGTGGCAGAGGTAGAGTCGTTTACTCATAAGTGTAAGAACCATGTGATCGTGGCACAGAAGTTCCTTTCAGAAGATGATCATGTACTTATTATTGATGATTTTCTTGCAAATGGCTGTGCACTCCAGGGACTGATTCAGATCGTTCAGTCTTCAGGAGCTACAGTAGAAGGTATCGGAATTGCAATTGAGAAAGGATTCCAGTCAGGCGGAAGAATCATCCGTAACCTTGGATACCAGCTGGAATCTCTGGCTATTGTGGACGGAATGGACGCTTCTACGGGTCAGATTTTCTTCAGAGAGCAGAATGCAGAGAACTAAAAGAACAATATTTTAAAAAGCTATAGTAAGCTTAAGAAAATCTTTTGAAACATATAAAAGCCTCCTTTAGATTTACAGAGTATTCTGTAGATATATAAAGGAGGTTATTTTTTTTTAGGAGGAAACAAAATGGAGATCAATCACGTATTAATTGTAGAGGATGATAAAGAGATTAGAGAAGGTGTACAGATTTATCTGCAGAGCCAGGGATATAAGGTGTTTCAGGCAGCAGACGGCATCGAAGGATTAGAAGTCCTTGAGAAGGAAGAAATCCATCTGGCAATCATTGATATCATGATGCCACGTATGGATGGAATTCGTATGACGATGAAGTTGCGCGAGAAATACGATTTTCCTGTAATCATGTTGTCAGCAAAATCAGAGGAAGTTGATAAGATCACAGGGCTCAACATCGGAGCGGATGATTATGTGACGAAACCTTTTACACCGATGGAACTGATGGCCCGTGTGAATTCTCAGCTGAGACGTTACCGGAGATTCCTGGAGAAGCTCGTACCACAGGAGAATGTACATGTGATCGGAGGACTTGAGATCAATGAGGATACGGTAGAAGTCACAATGGATGGCAATCCGGTGAAATTAACTCCGATCGAGTACAAGATTCTGCTTCTTTTGGCAAAGAATCCGGGAAGAGTCTTTTCATCCGAAGAGATTTACGAAAGAGTATGGCAGGAAAAGGCAATTAATACAGATACGATCATGGTACACGTAAGAAATATTCGGGAGAAGATTGAAATCGATCCGAAGAAACCAAAATATTTAAAGGTGGTGTGGGGAGTTGGATACAAACTTGAAAAGCAACCGTAAGATAAGAACAATTATAACGATAGTAATTCTTAGCTTATTCGCAGTAGGTGTTGTGGAAAGTTATTATGTGGTAAGAAAAGATATCGCATCAACATTTACAGTAGAAGATGATGTTGAAGAGTGTATTGAGCGAATGGACTATTCCCTTGCGACAGGAAATCGCCTTCTCTATAACGAGGTCACAGGCGATGGATGCATCGGAACAGATGGAATTAATGTCAGACAGTGCATTTCTCTTTTTAAAAAATATATGGATTATCAGATCTTTGACAAAGAAGGGAATCCCTTTGCTTGAAGGAAATGACGATCAGACAAACGAGGCTTTGCAGTCAGATAATTCTTATGTTCTTAAAATCGAATATAAGTATGGCACATCCGGAACAATGTCAAATGTAACAGTTAGCGGTACGAAACTGTCACCGGAAGAAGCGTACGATGTGGAGAAAGATCTGTCTTATTATTGTATGGATGCAGATCTTGAGGATCAGATTGACGATGAAGAGCAGACAGATGGAATCAGTATCGTTTATGGGATGACAGATGCAAATTATGATGAATTCATTTCTGCAAATCAGGAGGAAGACGAGTATGTGGATTATAATTATTCCATGTTCTGGAGTTCCGCTGCACTCTTCTTTTTAGGAGCTCTGCTTGTAGCGTTCTTTCTTCCATGTATTCCGAAAGTTGGAAGATACGAAGGAAAATTATTCCATATGCCATTCGAACTTGCAGTGATTTTGGGGATTTCTGCATTGGGTATAGGCTATGATGCATTTGCAGGTTTAGTATACTGGTCTTTTGAGAACTATCACCCGTCAGGAAATATTATGTGGAATACAATCAGTATGCTGGGAATCAACTGGTGTATCTGGTTCTGCCTACTGGGAGTTTTCTTCTGCGTGGCAGAGAGTCTTCGACTTATATTTACAGATAGAAGAAATTACTGGAAAGAACACACAATAGCAGGAATGCTGATCCGTTGGGGGAAAGGAAAATCGTGGAGAAGTACATGAAAAGAGACATTTATTGAAAAAAGCATGGAAAGATATGAAAGCAATTTTTTGCATCATCAATATGAAGCAATTCTTCAGATGGATCTGCGGGATAAAGGAAATAAAGGGATCCTCAGAATCGTGATCCTGAATTTTCTTCTGCTCTTAGTAGTGAAATTATTTTCTTACAGCATAGGACTGATACCATTAATTGTTTATTCTATCATTTTATTCTTTGTAATGAAGAAAGTGCTAAATGAAATCAAGAAGAAATATCAGCTTCTGCTTAAATCAACAAATCAGCTTGCAGAAGGACAGCTAGATCTTCCAATCGAAGGTGATGTCGGAATCTTCCGTCCGATTCAGGATGAATTAAAGAAGATTCAGAGCGGATTCAAGAAGGCGGTGGATGAAGAAGTGAAAAATGAGCGTATGAAGACAGAGCTTGTGACAAATGTCTCTCATGATCTCCGTACTCCGCTGACCGCGATCATCACTTACATTGACCTTTTAAAGAATGAAAAAGACGAAGAAAAGAGAAAAGAATATACAGAAGTACTTGAGAGAAAATCTCTTCGTCTGAAAGCCTTGATCGAGGATCTCTTTGAGATGAGTAAGGCAGCAAGTAAGACTATCCAGATGAATTACATGAAAGTGGATCTCGTAGGACTGATCCGTCAGGCGGAGCTTGAGAACGAGGAAAAGATTAGAGAAGCACATCTGGAATTCCGTTGGAAACTTCCGGAGGACAAAGTAGTTCTCTGGCTGGATAGTGAAAAAACATATCGAATTTTTGAGAACTTGATTGTTAATATTACAAAATACGCAATGCCGCATACGAGAGTTTATATAGAAATGAATGAGCGGCCGGATGACGTGCAGATTTTTATGAAAAATGTTTCCGCAGGGGAATTGAATTTCAATACAGAGGAGATCACGGACCGTTTTGTAAGAGGAGATTCTTCAAGAAATACTGAAGGCTCTGGACTTGGCCTGGCAATTGCCAAGAGCTTTGCACAGCTGCAGCATGGTAATTTAAAAATTACAACAGAAGCAGACCTGTTCAAGGCGGAGATCATACTTCCTAAATTGGAGATGAGCGAGAAAAAAGAAGATTAGGGACTGGAAAATGTTGTAAAAGAATAGTATTCTTAGAATAGATGGAACTTTACAGAAGATGTTAGGAAGAATGATTCAGGAGGAATAAACCATGAGATATGAAATCAAAGGTGATACCCTTCCGGTAGTGATCTGCTATCTGGAGAATGGAGAAAGAATGATTACAGAACGCGGTTCTATGAGTTGGATGTCTCCGAATATGAAAATGGAGACGACTTCCAACGGAGGAATCGGAAAAGCATTTGGAAGAATGTTTTCAGGCGAGGCACTGTTCCAGAACCGTTATACAGCAACGGGAGGTAATGGGATGATCGCATTCGCATCCAGTTTTCCGGGACAGATTGTAACACGCCAGATTGCACCGGGACAGGAGTTGATCGTACAGAAGTCAGGATTTCTCGCTTCAGAAGAAGGTGTTGATCTTTCTATTTTCTTCCAAAAGAAATTCGGAGCAGGATTCTTCGGCGGAGAAGGGTTTATCATGCAGAGACTTTCGGGAAATGGAATAGCATTTCTTGAATTTGATGGACATGTGGTAGAGTATGAACTGAGACCGGGACAACAGATTGTAGTAGATACCGGATATCTTGCAGCAATGGATACAACTTGCAGCATGGAGATTCAGACAGTACCGGGACTTAAGAATATGGTATTCGGCGGTGAAGGTGTGTTCAATACAGTTGTCACCGGACCTGGACATGTATGGCTTCAGACAATGCCAATCTCCAGCGTGGCAGGAGAACTTCTGAGATATATGCCGGCTGGAAAATAAAGGATGAAAAAAAAGGACAGGATACTTTCGAATGAAATGTTAGATAAAATGAAAGTGTCTTGTCCTTTTCACTGCGTAAACAGTAATGTTTTGCATATCAGATAGTGCTAATTATTTACTTTCTCAAGATTGCGCAGATGCAGATATACGGTATTCTTACTGATTCCCAGCGCTTCGGCAATCGTGACGACGGCATCCTTTAGATTAAAGATTCCCTGCTGGTAAAGTCGGAAAATGATTTCTTTATTCTTATTTGTGCTCGATATTGCTGAATCCATCAACACTTCTTGACGAACGGTTTGAATGGTCTGCTCAAGAAGATCAGAACTGCTCTGGGAAAATGTCTCATGAATCTGACCGGAGACTGTGAGACCGTCAGAATCAGATGGAATCGGAACAGCAAAGTTGCAGAAGAAATCTGCCATTGTTGTATTCATATAAAAGTTGATACAGAGCAGTCCGATAATTCTGTCCTTCTCTCCTTTGACAGGAATTGTAGTTGACTTCAGCGGTTCTCCTTTTACATTTGTGGAAAAATAAATAACACCATGGTCATTTTCTTCATTTCGACGGATCTGCTCGAGCATCTTCAACGCAAGGTCGGTAATCGGTGCACCTTCGGTACGTCCTGTGTGATATCCGTTGATGACCTTGATTGCAGAGTGTTCATAATCTTCCAGACTGTGAAGGACAATCTCGTATCCATTTCCAAGATAATTGGAAAGTCCATCGAGTGTCTGACAGTATGAGTGCAGAATCTTTTTGTCAAGTGAAGTTAATTTTAAATTTCCGGTTGGCATAATCATGCGTCCTTTCTGTCTGTGTGAAAGATATCCAGTTTTGTTCGGTCAAAACAGACAAATAGTATATTGATGGTTTTATTTTATCATGGATATGCTGGTTTGTGTGAAAAAGAAGTCAATGAAAAATAGTTAAGTGAATGAAATTTTATTGACTAAACGATTTTAACGTTATATAATTTCATTAAGAACTTATAATTTCAATAAATCAGGAGGTAGAATTCAATGAAAACAATTTCAACACCAAAGGCACCAGCAGCAATCGGACCATATTCTCAGGCAAAGGTAGTTAACGGAATGTTATACGCTTCAGGCCAGATCCCGATCAACCCGGCTACAGGTGATGTAGATGCCACAACAATCGAAGGACAGACAGAGCAGGTTATCGCTAACATCGCTGCTGTTCTTGAAGAAGCTGGATCAAGCTTTGACAATGTCGTAAAGACAACATGCTTCCTTGCAGATATCGCTGATTTCGGAGCATTCAACGGAGTATACGAGAAATAGTTCACAAGCAAACCAGCTCGTTCATGCGTAGCAGTTAAGGATCTTCCGAAGGCTGTTCTCGTTGAGATCGAGATCTTAGCCGTTGTAGAGTAATTCTTATAGCTAGTAGAGAAAATGAAAAAATGACACTGCGCTGTGAGGCGAGGTGTGAATAGAAAAAGGAGTCCATGGAAATGCGATATGTCGCATACCATGGACTCCTTTTTACTTATTCAAGGAATCTCCCCGGTCTACAACAACATGATATCCGACAGACTCCATTCTTTGGGCCAGGCAGTTCTTGCACTGTGCCGATTCATCACCGGTGCAGATCTTGTTATCATAAAGCAGATAATCTTTGCGAACATCTGTTGGAGAAAGGTTTGGCATAACCACATTAGCTCCTGCGAGAATTCCCTGTTCCCTTCCGGTGGGAGAAATCGTACCGAGGGCGGTTGTTGCCGGGAGAAGTACTTTCGGTAGCATAAGACGGATCAGCCCAAGCAGATAAAGTGTCAATTCCAACGTTCCGGCAGGTTCCTCAGCAAACTGTGTATCGTGGTGAGGGATAAAAGGACCAATCCCAACCATATGCGGATTCAATTCTTTTTTAAGAAAAGCATATCATCTGCAAGATTCTCAGTTGTCGGAAAGGTGCACCGACCATGAATCCGGTTCCAATCTGATAGCCAATCGATTTTAAATCCCACAGACAGTTTTGACGGTGACGCGCACTTAAGGAAGCAGGATGAAGCTTACGGTAATGTGCATCATTATAAGTTTCATGGCGAAGTAAATAGCGGTCAGCGCCGGCATCGAATAAAGTCTGGTATGCATCATGTTCCATTTCTCCAACAGAGAGTGTGATTGCACAGTCCGGCCAGTTTTTGTGGATGTCAGAGACAATATCAGCCAGACGCGGAACCGTAAACCAGCCATCTTCACCACCTTGAAGAACGAAGGTGCGAAAACCAAGTTCATATCCGGTTTTGCAACAGTTAAGAATCTCTTCTTGGTAAGACGATAGCGATGTGCATTCAGATTACTTTTGCGGATACCGCAGTAATAACAATCGTTACGACAATAGTTAGTGAATTCAATTAGTCCGCGGACATAAACATTATGTCCATAGTGAGTGATTCGTACTTCGCGCGCATTTTCAAATAAATAGTCGGCAAGTTCAGGGGTTCTTCCGTCAATTAGCCGAATCCATTCATTTTTAGAGAGAGTCTGTGTATCTCGTAATTTATTTATCAATTCTTTCAGATCAGAAGTCTGTGATGTTTCATAATTACTCATTCGTTCTCGAAGCCCTCCTTCAGAAAAAGTTATTCCCATTATAACACAGGAAGCAGGAACTGTTTACCGAAAAGAACTGTACAAGGTAAAAAAATATGTTAGAATAACGGTAGTGTACAACATAAATTGCTTCAAGGGAGTGATCAGATATGGCAGAAGTTAGAAAGCACATTGTTTTTCACGGTCGTGTACAGGGTGTTGGATTCCGCTATACAGCGAAATATCTCGGCGAATTCACTAAATCTGGTTGGCTGGGTTCAGAACGAATGGGATGGAACCGTTACAATGGAAGTTCAGGGACGCGAATGGCTGATCAATGAACTGCTAAAAGGGCTGAACAGGAATCAGTTTATTACCATAGACTGGATGGATACAGAAGAAATTCCATTAGAGGATGAGAAAAAATTCTGGGTGAGAGACGGATACATGTAGATAAAAGGTTACTGGACACGGTTCTTAGAACAGTAATGGTAAAAAAGAAAAGGAGACTTAAGATCATGAAATTAGGATTTATCGGAACAGGAAATATGGCAGGAGCAATCATGGGCGGAATCATCAAAAAGGGAATTATTGCCCCGGAAGAGATCATCGGTTCAGATATTATGGAAGCAGGACGTGAACGTGCGAAAAAAGAGCATGGAATTCATGTGACAGCAGATAATATAGAAGTAGCACAGAAAGCAGAAGTATTAGTTCTCTCTGTAAAACCACAATTCTATGCACAGACAATTGCTGAGATCAAAGATGCAGTAAGAGAAGACCAGCTGATTATTACAATCGCACCGGGCAAGACTCTCGCATGGCTCGAAGAGCAGTTTGGAAAGAAAGTTAAGATTGTAAGAACAATGCCTAATACACCAGCATTAGTTGGAGAGGGAATGACAGCGGCATGCCCGAATGATGCAGTGACAGAAGAAGAAAAGAACTATGCACTGGAGCTTCTTAGTTCTTTTGGTAAAGTAGAAATCGTGCCGGAGCATTTGATCGATGCAGTTGTTGCAGTCAGCGGAAGTTCACCGGCATATATCTTTATGATTATCGAGGCAATGGCAGACGGAGCGGTAGCTGAGGGAATGCCTAGATCACAGGCGTATCAGTTCGCAGCACAGGCAGTACTTGGAAGTGCAAAGATGGTACTCGAGACAGGAAAGCATCCGGGAGAACTGAAAGATATGGTATGTTCACCGGCAGGAACAACGATTGAGGCAGTACGTGTACTTGAGAAATTTGGACTTAGAAGCGCAGTAATCGAGGCAGAGAAAGTCTGCGCAGATATGTCCAGAAATATGTAAGAAGTGATTGAAACATATTACAGTTTAGCGTAAATGAAAAAATGAATTACAGCACTCAGAAAATGTAGAAACAGTTTGTTGGGAAAGGAAAAATATGGGAATGTATGATATTGGAATCATCGGTGGCGGAACTGCAGGGATGACTGCGGCTATCTATGGCCAGCGTGCAGGAAAGCAGACCGTACTCTTCGAGGGAACAACCTTCGGTGGTCAGATCACATCTTCTCCGAATGTAGAAAATTATCCGGGAATTGCAAGTGTGAGCGGCAGTGAATTCTCTATGAATCTGATGGATCAGGCAGTAAAGCTGGGAACACAGACCATAATGGAGCAGGTGACAGGTATTCGTGAAGAAGCGGATTATAAAGTGATTGTAACAACGGAAAAAGAATATGAATGCAAAAGCATTATTCTTGCCACTGGTGTGACCACCGCCATCTTGGAGTTCCGGGAGAGGAACGTCTGACAGGTGCAGGAGTTTCATACTGTGCGACTTGTGATGGAATGTTTTTCCGGGGAAGAGAAGTTGCAGTTGTCGGAGGTGGAAGTACAGCACTCCAGGATGCAGAATTTCTGTCAAATTACTGTAGCAAAGTTTATCTGATTCACAGAAGAGACGAATTCGGGGAGAAGATCAGATTGTAAAACGTTTGCAAGAGAAAGAAAATGTAGAGTTTATCTTAAATACAACTGTTCAGGAAATCCGTGGAGAGCAGATGGTGGAAAGTCTGCGGGTTTTGAATAAAGTAACAGGAGAAGAATCAGAACTTGCTGTTTCAGGAATTTTCGTAGCTGTCGGACAGATTGCACAGAATGAAAAATTTGCTGATGTTGTTCAGTTAGATGAGGGTGGATTTATTGTTGCCGGAGAAGATTGCAAGACGTCAGAAGCGGGAATCTATGCAGCAGGAGATTGCCGGACAAAAGACGTCAGCTTACAACAGCAGCAGCGGACGGTGCAGTAGCTGCACTTGCCGCATGTAAATATAGAGCATATGTTGCTGAAAAATAAGATTATGATGTTTTAAGTATGTAATTGCAATTCGTAATCTACAACCAGACAGAAAAAAGAAAAAACAAGTGCCACAATTAGTAGTTACTGATTGTGGTACTTGCCTGAGTTAGAAACAAACATTCAATATTAATCTACGAACATCTTCATTCCCATCCATTGTTTCATATGTTCAATCATCTTTTCATCAGGTTCAATATAAACACAAGTCATTTTCTGATTGATCGGGATCATGATTGCGAAAACCTTTGCATTTGCATTTCCGGATGAAAAGTCGCAAGTTGTTTCCGGATGATAAGAATCCAGTCGATGAGATCCTTTTGGTGCAATAATCTCAGCATTCTGAATATCCAGATTCATTTTGGATTTTTCTTTTCTCTTTGCTGTAAATTGCATCAATCTCCAGATCGTGGTTCAGAAGGGAATATTCATACTCCACATTTAAGAGTGGAAATGCAAAATAATAAGCAAGCAAAGCCAGGACTGCTGCAAGAGCAAAAGCAAAGAATCCAAGAAATGGCATTCCTCCGATTGCGATTGCAACGATCACAACAATAATAAGAATACGGATAACAAAATCCATTGGTTTTGATTTTTCTGGCTACAATATGTTCATATAATGCGTCATTCATAAGTTATAAGTCCTTTCTTATATATTATATATTATAGTAACTGTTCAGAGTCAACCTCCAAAATGCTACGCATTTCGTCGGTGTGGCGTATCCGCCAAATAAAATTTCAAAAACAGTCTTAAAAATGCAAGCATTTTACACCTGTTTTATGAAATTTTGCTTGGCTCTGAACAGTTACACATTATATATCAATTACATCTCAGTGCAATTTTTTTCTTTTTCAGCATGAAGATAGTTCATGACCATTGTTGCAATCTTAAATGTCATTGCATCTTCGAATTGCCTTAAGTCAAGTCCGGTGCGCTTTTCAATCTGTTCCAGACGATAGATCAGCGTGTTGCGGTGCATATGGAGCTGGCGTGAAGTCTCAGCAATGTTCAGATTATTCTGAAGGAAACGGTTGATCGTCAGGAGTGTCTCATCGTCCAGCTTGTCCGGAATCTTGTCTAAGAAAACTTCCTGGAGAAAGCTTTTTCGCACAGAGAAACAGGAAGCTGATAAATCAGGCGGCCAATCCCCAGTTCATTGTATGGAAAGACAGTCTGCTCCGGATAGAAAAAGTTTTCCAACTTTCAGTGCAAGACTTGCCTCACGAAAAGCCCCGGATAATTCCAAAAGAGAAGGAATCATCTGACTAAAAGAAACCTGAACATGTGCAAGAGCTTCCGCATTCAGCGTGTCAACAATCGCATGAGCCAGATGTCTTGCATGTTCATCAGCAGAATCTTTGGAATCCTTTGTCTCATGAAATGGATATAATACAGCCAGTCGCTCTTTTGAAACAGGAACAATATAAGCTTTTTGTTTGAGAAGGAAACAGATTTTTAAGGATCTCTCCAATAATCTCATCAGGTTCCTTTATTTCAATCAAAAAGAGAATTCGATTTTCTTCCGGTGCAATGTGGAGCCGTGCGGCACGCTGCTGTACATCATAGGAAGGAATACCGCCGGTCATCAGTCCCATAAGAAAATCATTTTTATTATATTTTTTCCCGGTAGGCAAGGCAGAGACAGCGAATCTGTTCCAGGGCCATCTGCTCCTGTTCAGAATCTTCGGCAGTCACTGTAAGTGTGATTCCGGTCAAACGTTTTAATTCATTGAGTCCTTTTTCAAGTTCGGATGTATTAGCCATAGTAATCTCCGTGAATAAAATAATAATAGATGGAAGAAAGGCTGCACCTTCCGAGAAAAGTACAGCCCCCTCCGTGTTTAGTTTAATTGTAAAGGATTAATTTGTAATAGTCAACTCTGTGTCTTTGTCAAAGAGATGAATCTTTTCCATATCAAGTGCAAATACTGCATGATCTCCAGTTCTGAGTGTTGTACGTGGGTTAACACGTGCTGTCATCTGAGTTCCCTCGATATCGAAGTACAGGAATACTTCTGCTCCAAGCAGCTCGTAAACTTTGATTGTAGACTCAATTACGCTGTCAGGAGAGTTACTGATAAATGCCTGTGAGTCATGTACATCTTCCGGACGAATACCAAGAACAACTGTCTTTCCGTCATATCCGCCATCAATCAGTGCCTGCTTCTTAGAAGCCGGTACCTTAAGAACATGTTTTCCAACTGTAAGAGTAACATCATTTCCCTTAATTGTACATTTTGCATCCATGAAGTTCATCTGAGGTGATCTGATGAATCCTGCTACGAACAGGTTGCATGGTGTATTGTAAAGTGCCTGTGGTGTATCTACCTGCTGAACAACTCCGTCTTTCATAACAACGATTCTTGTTCCAAGTGTCATAGCTCTCTGTCTGGTCATGTGTTACGTAGATGATTGTACCCAGATTCTCATGAAGCTTGGAAATCTCGATACGCATCTGAACTCTCAGTTTAGCATCCAGGTTGGAAAGAGGCTCGTCCATAAGGAATACCTTAGGATTACGAACGATAGCACGACCCATGGCAACACGCTGTCTCTGTCCACCGGAAAGAGCCTTCGGCTTACGGTCAAGAAGTTTCTCAAGGTCAAGAATCTTGGCAGCCTCACGAACCTTCTTATCAATCTCATCTTTCGGAACTTTACGAAGTTTCAGTCCGAAAGCCATGTTATCATATACTGTCATATGTGGATACAGAGCGTAGTTCTGGAATACCATTGCGATATCACGGTCTTTTGCCTCAACATTGTTCATTACTTTTCCGTCGATCTTAATGTTCCGTCTGAGATATCTTCCAGTCCGGCGATCATACGAAGAGTTGTAGATTTACCACATCCTGAAGGTCCTACAAAGATGATAAACTCTTTGTCTGCGATCTCAAGGTTGAAATCTTTTACTGCGTGGAATCCGTTAGGATAAATTTTCTGGATACCCTTAAGGGATAAACTTGCCATTATAAGTGCCTCCTTAAATGATTATTTTTTACTTGTTTGACTAAATTTGGTTTTGTTTTTTAATTGGTAGTTGATTTTGGTTTGTTTAACTTATGTATTTAGTATAGCGTTAGGCACGAAAATCAACAATGTCACGAGTGACTAAAAAAAGGAGGGGAAAGTGTACATTTCAACCATATGAGGTTATAATTACAGTTAATATGTACAAATCAGTAGGAAATGGCAGTAGAAAATGCAGCTTGTAAAATAATAACGGACCGAATGATAAGAGATAAAACAAGATTTTTTACAGAGAGGAAGAACAACAGAAATGAAACAGATTCTGGATTATTTTATGATAGACGGAGAAGTAGGCGGCAATCAGGACTGGTTCCGCAATGTGGTGATGCACATCGGCGGATGCGCTGCGGCAACAGCGTGTGACTGCTGTATCTATTTTGCAAAATATAAAGGAAAGAAGAACCTGTATCCTTTTGATGCAGAGAATCTGAGTAAAGAAGATTATATTCAGTTTTCCATGAAAATGAAACCATATCTTCGCCCAAGAATGAGTGGGGTGAACAAGTTGTGGATGTACACAGAAGGCTTTGGAAAGTATCTGGAAGATATAGGAGAAAAGGTGGAATTCAAAGAATTTTCCGGTGAACATGCAGCAAGAGAAGCAGCAGTATTCATTAAGAAGAAAATCAATGAAGGAACGCCGGTTCCATATCTGATGTTGCGTCATAAAGACAAGAAATTTGCTGATTTTGTATGGCACTGGTTTTTATGTATCGGATATGAAGAGACAGCAGATGATCTTCTGATCAAAGTGGCGACTTACGGGGAAGCAACAACATTTTCACTGAAGGAACTGTGGAATACTGGGTACAAGGAAAAAAAGGCGGATTGATAGGGATTACTGTTTACAGAAATCTTTGAACAGTAACGTATTTTTACCGAGAACGTTTGAAATAATAGATGTATCTTGAAGTTCTTAGATAAATCCGCTACAATAGAGTCATTAAATCTATGGAAAAGAGGAATTAAACATGGCAAATCCAGTAGTTACATTTGAGATGGAAAATGGTGATATTATGAAAGCAGAACTGTATCCGGAAGTTGCACCGAACACAGTGAACAATTTTGTGTCACTCGTAAAGAAAGGCTTCTATGACGGAGTAATCTTCCACCGCGTAATCAGCGGATTCATGATCCAGGGAGGAGATCCGGAAGGAACAGGAATCGGTGGTCCTGGATATTCAATCAAAGGAGAGTTTGCACAGAATGGTGTGGCGAACAACCTTGTACATGATGCAGGAGTTCTTTCTATGGCACGTGCAATGCATCCGGATTCAGCAGGAAGCCAGTTCTTCATTATGCATAAGAAAGCACCACACCTTGACGGAGCTTATGCTGCATTTGGTAAGATTACAGAAGGAATGGATGTAGTGAATAAGATTGCTGAGACAGCAACAGACTACAGCGACCGCCCGCTTGAGAAACAGGTAATGAAGAAAGTTACTGTTGAGACATTCGGAGAGGATTATCCGGAGCCGGAGACAGTATAGTTCATAAAAACTTTATACTTTTAATGGAATTATTAGCACTCTTTTGAAAGGAGTGCTAATTTTCTATTGACTTTTAAATTTTGCTGTACTAGAATGTCCATTAGGCAAGCAAATATACTATCGATATCAGCGAAAAAGCTGATTGACAGCCGATATTAAAAGAAACGTAACTGAGCAGTTACGGATAGATTATAAATAAAAAGGAGTGCAGTAAAATGGCAGTTAAAAAAGGTACTTTATCAATTAGCAGCGATAACATTTTTCCGATTATAAAGAAATGGATGTATTCCGATCATGATATTTTTTATCGTGAACTTATCTCAAACGGTTGTGATGCGATCACAAAACTGAAAAAACTGGAAATGATGGGAGAATATGAACTCCCGGAAGATTATAAACCGAAGATTGAAGTAATTGTCAATCCAGAAGAGAAGACGATGAAGTTTATCGATAACGGACTTGGTATGACAGCAGAAGAAGTAGAGGAGTATATCACTCAGATCGCATTTTCAGGTGCAACACAGTTCCTTGAGAAATATAAAGATAAGACAACAGACGATGAGATGATTGGACACTTCGGACTTGGATTCTATTCTGCATTCATGGTAGCAGACGAAGTTCAGATTGATACTCTTTCTTATAAAGAAGGCGCAAAAGCCGGTACACTGGGCAAGTCAGGGCGGTACAGAGTATGAGATGCAGGAAGGAAATAAGACAACAGTTGGAAGTGAGATCACACTGTTCCTGAATGAGGATAGTCTTGAATTTGCAAACGAGTACCGTGCACGCGAAGTGATCGAGAAATACTGCTCTTTCATGCCGGTAGAGATCTTCCTCTCCAAGGCAAATGCAGAGCCGGAGTACGATACAATCGATGAGGCAGATGTTCTTGATACAGATACTGTAGTAGAGCATATTACAGAGGAACCAAAGGAAGGCGAAGAGGGCGAGCCGAAGCAGAAAGCGAAGATTGTAAGACGTCCGGTATCTATCAGTGATACACACCCACTTTGGACAAAGAATCCAAGTGAGTGCACAAAGGATGACTATATTGATTTTTACCGTAAGGTATTTTTAGATTACAAGGAGCCGCTGTTCTGGATTCATCTGAATATGGATTATCCATTCAACTTAAAGGGTATCCTTTACTTCCCGAAGATCAATACAGAGTACGATTCCATTGAGGGAACAATTAAACTTTATAATAACCAGGTATTTATTGCAGACAATATCAAAGAAGTAATCGAGTTCCTTATGGTACTTAAGGGAGTGATCGACTGTCCAGATCTGCCGTTGAACGTATCACGTAGTGCACTGCAGAACGACGGATTTGTAAATAAAGTTGCTGATTACATTTCCAAGAAGGTTGCTGACAAGTTGAACGGAATGTTCAAGACAGACCGTGAAAACTACGAGAAATATTGGGATGACATCAGTCCATTTATCAAGTTCGGCTGCCTGAAAGATGAGAAATTCGGCGAGAAAATGAAGAATTCTATGCTTTACAAGAATCTTGATCATAAATACATGACTCTCGAAGATATCATCAAAGAAGCCAAAGGCGAAGAAGCTGCCGCAACCAAGACAGAGGAAACTAAGGAAGAAGAAACAAAAACAGACGCAGAAGAGTCTAAGGACACAGATGCGAAGGAAGAAGAGAAGACAAGAATCTTCTATGTGACAGACGAGGTGCAGCAGAGCCAGTATATCAATATGTTCAAGGCCCAGGGACAGGATGCGATCATTCTGACACATAACATTGATTCTGCATTTATCACATACCTTGAGCAGAAACATCAGGAAGTTCAGTTCTTGAGAATTGATGCAGATGTACATGATTCTCTGAAGGATGAAGTTGCAGAAGATGAGAAGGAAGAATTCCAGAAGACAACAGACAGCCTTGTTGAAATCTTCCGCAAAGAGCTTGGCAATGAGAAGCTTGATGTTAAAGTTGAAAAGCTCAAAGATGAGAATGTAGCATCTATGGCAGTTCTTTCTGAGGAAAACAGAAGAATGCAGGAAATGATGAAGATGTATGGTATGGGCGGCATGGATGCATCCATGTTCGGAAGCCAGGCAACACTGGTTCTTAACGCCAACCATCCGCTGGTTCAGTTCCTTGTAGCGAATAAGGACAGCAAGAACGTGTCAATCATCTGCAAACAGCTGTATGATCTTGCAATGCTTGCTCATAAGCCATTAAGTCCGGAAGAGATGACAGCATTCGTTAAGAGAAGCAATGATATTATGATGCTTCTGACAAAATAATAAAGTAAAATGATGAGAAACATGTTCCATGAGTTTCTCATCATTGGCAAGTAATAAGTTCAGCCGCTTCACGATTATTTGACCGTGAGGCGGCTGTTATTATGTGCGCCTTGCGGCACACATTGCTAATGGATTTTTAAATTTACATCAACTCAAATGCAATCTTTTTTTAAAAAGAACTTCTTTACCATCTCATCCCATTCGCGTTCCAGGGTCTTATCCATCATAAAACTCTTGAAGGAAGTTCCTGTCACGCAGGTGAGATGAGTTCCATCGTAACGTATATTCAAATAGAGTCCCTGCACGTCAGCAGGATTAAGTCCCAGTTCTTTCTGTTCAATCAGACGGGAAATATTCTTTGAATTCAGGCTGAAGACAAAATGAAAACCGAGCGGTGTTTTCTTTCCCTTAATTAAGGAAAAACAAAATTCACGCAGATTTTTCCAAAGAGAATATTCCGGAATCTCTTCTTCGGAATCAAAGAAATCTTTCTGTATATACCCGTCAATCCGAAAGGTATTAAACGTAATAATCTCTCCTTCAATAAAAGAGAAATTGTCAAATGTCTCTTTTAACAGAAGGTGAGACATGAAGTTTTTTTACATTTGTTAAAGTCAGTGAAATCATAGAAATCAGATACCTCCGCAGCTGTTTAAGTTCTTAATCGTCTACCTATCATTGTACTAAAAGGAATGGCGAGATACAAGCGCAGATTTGTTGACTTTTATTGCTAAAAAATGTACTATTAAAACAGTATGGGATTCTATACAGTATATAAAAAACAGAAAGAATATAGATATATGAAGAAAACAATAAAAAGAAAGCAAAAACTGGGAATCCGGATCGGGGTCGGATGTGCGCTGGTCATTACAGTGATACTCCTGGCAGTGCAGGGTGTTAGCAATCTGACAAAGAAGCCAGTCGACACCAGTGAAGGAATTGCATATATAAAAGGCAAAAGAATCTGCAGATGCGAAGACGATTGAGCAGAAGATTAATCAGTTGGAAAAGAAAGATGGAACAGGAGATTCATCCGATACAAGAAGTATGAAGGAACGCTTTTCCGGTGCTGTTGTGATGGGCGATTCCATTGCGGCGAGCTTTACAGAGTATGATGTACTGAATACATCAAGTGTTGTTGCGAAAATTGGAATTCATTTCAGCGAACTGGATGATCAGATCGAGCAGGCAAAACAATTGGATCCGCAGATTGTTTTTTTCTGGCATATGGGATGAATGATGTAACTAAGACAAACGGAGATGTAGACAAGTTTATCAAGGATTATTCAGATGTGATTAAGAAGATTCAGAAGGCTATGCCGGATGCGCACATTTTTGTGAATGCTGTTTTTCCGGTGCAGGAAAGTGCGGTAGAGAAGGAGCCGGCACTTGCAAATATCGCAGATTACAATGAAAAACTAGAGGCGATGTGTGAAAAGAAGCAGATCGGATACATTGATAATTCAGATATTATAGAAGATGAGTATTATGAAGAGGATGGAATTCATTTTAAAGCGAATTTCTATCCAATCTGGGCAGAAAAGATGGCGGAGGTGGCAACGCTATGACAGAGAAAAGACAGCGAATGATCTCTGCGATGAAATATATACTTTTAGTAATTATCGTGGATATCTTGTGATATTGATGCTATATGCAAGTGGAAGTAAGCGGACTTTTTCAGAAGTATCAAAGGCTGTGAGCAGTGTATTGGACAGTAAAGAACTTGTGCAGATGGATGACCAGATGCTCAAGAGAAATTATGGACTGAACAGTGCAGATTACAAGGGTGTTTTTTGTATTATTCTTCTCCGTCCAGTATTTCAGCAGCGGAAGTTCTGGTGATACAGGTGAAAAATGATGCACAGATAGAAAATGTGACAAATGCGATCGCACAGAGAAAAGCACAGAGAATAGAAGATTTTGATTCTTACCTGCCGGAACAGGTGAAGCTTTTTAGAGGACTCACAGGAAAGTATTCGAGGAAGATATATCTTTTTTGCAGTATCTTCGAAAGCTTCTGAATATCGCAGCGCATTTGACAAGAGTCTGTAGAAGGGGGAGCAGATGTTATTTAGTAGTATTACATTTTTGTTTTTATTTCTGCCGATCATGCTGGCAGTTTATTATATTGCACCGCCGCAATGGAAGAATCTCCTGCTGCTTGCAGGCAGTCTGATCTTCTATGCCTGGGGTGAACCGGTTTATATCATTCTGATGATACTCAGTATTTTGTTAAACTATTTTTGCGGAATGGATATTGAGAATAAGAGTGAGAATGAGGCGAAAGCAAAGCGGTCACTGGTCTTTGCAATAACAGTAAATATTGTGCTGCTTGTGTTCTTTAAATATTTTGGATTTTTGGTAGAGAGTACGAATACGTTGTTCGGAATCAGTATTCCATACAGGGAACTGGCATTACCGATTGGAATTTCTTTTTACACATTTCAGGAAATTTCCTATATTGTAGATGTATATCGAGGCAAGGTAAAAGCACAGCAGAGTCTGGTGAAGTATGCGCTGTATGTATCCATGTTTCCGCAGCTGGTTGCCGGACCAATCGTCTGTTATGGAGATATTGAGAAGCAGCTTACCGCAAGGACAATCTCCGGAAGAAAGTTGGGACAGGGCGCGTGCTCTTTATTATTGGACTTTCGAAGAAAGCAGTGCTTGCAAATACACTGGGAAAGATTTTTTGAAGAAATCTCATCGACATCAGCAAGTAACCTGACAGTTCTGATGGCATGGCTTGGATGTATTACTTATGCATTCAGATTTATTTTGATTTCAGCGGCTATTCAGATATGGCAATCGGACTTGGAAGAATGTTCGGTTTTGAGTTTAAGAAGAACTTTGATGTGCCGTATATTTCTAAAAAAGTATTACAGAATTCTGGCGCAGATGGCATATTTCTTTGAGCTCCTGGTTCCGTGAATACGTATATATTCCGCTTGGTGGAAATCATGTGACGATTTCAAGAAATATTGTAAACCTTTTGATTGTCGGATGCTGACCGGAATGTGGCACGGAGCTGCATGGAATTTTATTGTATGGGGAATCTATTATGGAGTAGTTCTCGTACTGGAGAAATATGTCTGGGGGGCAATCGTGGATCGGTGGCCAAGTGTATTGCAGCATATTTATGCATTAGTACTGGTGTTGGTTGGCTGGGTGTTTTTCTTTAGTCCAAGCCTTGGAGCAGCACTTCGTTACCTCTTTGCAATGGTTGGCGGCGGAGCAGGATTTGCCAGTAAAGAAGTATTCTTTGTGATCCTGACACACTGGTTGTTCTACTTGTTGGCAGTAATTGGATCAACAACACTTGGATCAAGAATGCTCCGTGCAATCCTGAATGTGTCTGAGAATCATACAGTACGGATTGTAATCACACTGGTTGTTTTCTTTGGAATGCTGGCAATATCAGTTGCTTATCTGATCGCAGATACGTACAATCCGTTTTTGTACTTTAGATTCTAGAGAGTTATAGAAAACAGTGAACGACAACAATTAAGGTGAAAAGATGAAGAAAGATAGACAGAGAAAAGTACAGGAGAAATTGGTTGGTATTATATTTATTCTGACCTTGTTTCTATTCCTTATTATAAATGTTATTGTGCCTGACAGAGAAAAAATCAGTGCAGGAGAACCGTATGCTTGTAACGAAGCCAAAGTTTCGCCTGAGCAGTCTGATAAGCGGAGATTATGATGAAAAATTTGAAGCTTATATGGATGATCAGTTTGTTGGAAGAGACATGTGGAGAAAGCTGAAAGTTACGGTGGACCGGATTGGTGGAAGTCGTCCGGAAAATGGTGTCTATATCGGAACGAATGGGCAGCTTTTAGAACAGATTGAAGTTGCAGATGAGAATCATCTTGCCGCAAATATTAAGGCAATCAAATCATTTTCAGAGAGTCAGTCCAAGATTCCGGTTCGTATGATGCTTGTTCCGGATGCAGCAAATGTATTGAATCATTCCCTTCCGGCACTTGCGAAGCCGGAGGATCAGACACAGATGTTCAGTATGGTTCGTAAGGATCTTGGAGATAGTGTTGAGTGGATTGACGTTTCAACGGAATTGAATAAACATAAGACAGAGAAGATTTATTACAAAACAGATCATCACTGGACGACACTTGGTGCATTTTATGCATTTCAGGCGGCGGCACCATCCCTTGGGATTGAAGGAGATCTTTCTGGGAAATATGTTTCCTATGCAGTTTCAGACAGCTTTAACGGAATGTTGGCGTCAAAAAGCGGAGTGAACCTTGGAGAGAAGGAACAGATTGATATTTATGTGCCGACAGAAGAAGATACAGATTTGATCGTAGATTATGTGGATGAAGGAAAGCGTTCCACATCCTTATATGATTCTTCTAAATTAAAGGAGAAAGATCAGTATACGGTATTTCTAGGAGGAAATTCATCCCTTCTTGATATCCGTACAGTTTCTACAAGTACAAAGCGTCTTCTCCTTGTGAAAGATTCCTTCGCAAATTCATTTATTCCGTTTCTGACGCCGTACTACAGAGAAATCGTAGTTGTGGATCCGAGATATTACAGCGGAACGATCAATGATCTTATGGATTCCTACAGAATCTCAGAGGTTCTGTTTTTATACAGTGGAAATACATTTTCAAAGACAATAATATAAGTGGAGTGTTTGCAGTTGAGTAATCGAATCAAAGAAGAATTTTTACAGAAGAGTGAGCCGGTAAGGCTGAATAAATATTTGAGCGAGGCGGGCGTGTGTTCCAGAAGGGAGGCAGACCGCCTCATTGAGACTGGACGCGTGACAGTTGATGGACAGCGTGCGCAGACCGGTATGCGTATCGTGCCGGGACAGGTCGTGAAAGTTGGAAATAAAGTTGTCTCAAAACAGGATGAGATGATCGTGCTGGCAGTAAATAAACCGCGTGGAATCGTTTGTACAGAAGAACGCAGAGAGAGGGACAGCATTGTCCGTTTCCTGAATTATCCGGTGCGTGTGACTTATATCGGACGACTTGATAAGGATTCTCACGGACTCCTTCTGATGACGAACAACGGTGATATCATCAATAAAATGATGCGTGCAGCCAATAAACATGAGAAAGAATATAAAGTAACTGTTGATAAAGAGATTACGGAAGACTTCCTGAAGAAAATGGCAGCCGGAGTTCCGATCCTTGATACTGTGACCCGTCCGTGTACCGTAAAAAAGATTGGAAAGTATACATTTTCCATTATCCTGACACAGGGGTTGAACCGTCAGATCCGCAGAATGTGTGAGGCTCTTGGATATGAAGTGAAGGATCTTTTACGCGTCCGCGTGATGAATATCACACTGGATGGATTGAAGGATGGACAGTACAGAAAACTGACAGATCAGGAATTGAACGAATTATATGATCAGCTGAAAGATTCTTCCGTACTTCCGGGAGGAAAATACCAGGAACAGTGGGCAGCAGCACAAGATAATAGAACGAGACATGGGAAAGGGAAGAAGCGATGATGGATGAGCAGAAAGAAATGAATCACATGCGAGAACTGGTGGAACTTCTGAACAGAGCGAGACGTTCTTATGAGCAGGAAAATACAGAGATTATGAGCAACTACGAGTATGACAAGCTCTATGATGAACTGCAGGAGTTGGAAGAAGCTTGGTACGAGAATGGCAAACAGTCCGACGGTAAATGTTGGATATGAAGTACTCAGTGAGCTCCCGAAAGAACGTCATGAGCGTCCGATGCTTTCTCTGGACAAAACGAAAGATGTAGAAAGGCTGAAGGAATTCCTAGGCGGACAAAAAGCATTAATCTCCTGGAAACTGGATGGACTTACTGTTGTTCTGACCTATCAGAACGGAGAACTTGCGAAGGCAGTCACCAGAGGAAACGGGTGATCGGTGAGGTCATTACAAACAATGCGAAAGTATTTAAAAATGTACCGCTTAAGATTCCATATCAGGGAGAACTTGTACTGCGAGGAGAGGCAGTTATTTCCTATAAAGATTTCGAGAAGATCAATGAAGAGATTGAGGATGTAGATGCGAAATATAAGAATCCACGAAATCTTTGCAGCGGTTCTGTTCGTCAGCTGAATAATGAAATCACTGCAAAGAGAAATATAAGATTCTACGCATTTACACTCGTTCGTGCAGAAGGCGTGGACTTCAGAATTCCAGAAAATATCAGATGCAGTGGCTTGAAAACCAGGGATTTGATGTTGTGGAGAACCATGAAGTGACAAGAGATACGATTGAAGAGGAAGTGGCATGGTTTGCCCGTGAGATTGAGCATAACGAAGTTCCATCGGACGGTCTTGTGCTTGTGTATGATGATATTGCTTACGGACAGTCACTTGGAACAACAGCGAAGTTCCCAAGAGATTCCTTTGCCTTCAAATGGGCAGATGAGATCCGCAACACAAAGCTGCTTGAGATTGAGTGGAGTCCGTCACGAACAGGTCTGATCAATCCGGTGGCGGTTTTTGAGCCGGTAGAGCTTGAAGGAACGACAGTCAGCCGTGCAAGCGTCCATAATATCAGCATCATGGAAGAACTTGAACTTGGTGTTGGAGATGAGATCCAGGTATACAAGGCGAACATGATTATTCCGCAGATTGCGGAGAATCTGACAAGAAGTGGAGTGAAAGAATTCCAAAAGTTTGTCCGGTCTGTGGAGGTGAGACGAAAATCTCTATGGAAAATGAGACAAAGACGCTGTATTGTACCAATCCGAAGTGTCAGGCAAAGCATGTGAAGTCCTTTGCACTTTTTGCGAGCAGAGATGCGATGAATATTGAGGGTCTTTCAGAGGCAACACTGGAGAAATTCATTTTCCACGGCTATGTGAAAGACTTTACAGATCTCTTCCATCTTGATAACTACAGAGATGAGATCATGACAATGGATGGCTTTGGCGAAAAAAAATCTTTCCTGAAACTGCAGAGCAGTATTGAAAAGGCAAGAAAGACAACACTTGCAAGACTGGTTTATGGTCTCGGAATTCCGGGAATCGGAAGTGCGAATGCTAAGGTAATCTGCCGGGCACTTGGAAATGATTCGCAACGCGTGCTTCAGGCAGAAGAGGCAGAACTGGTTGAGATCCAGGGTGTCGGAGCAGTCATGGCGAAAAGCTATGTAGATTATTTTAAAGAGGAAGAGCATCAGGAAATCTATAAGCGACTTCTTGACGAAGTGGAATTAGAAGAAGAGGAAGTAACAGAAGACAGCCAGAAATTTGCCGGAGTGAACTTTGTTATTACCGGAAGTGTTGAACATTTTGCAAATCGTGCAGAGGTAAAGGCTGAGATTGAAAAACGTGGCGGTAAGGTGACGGGAAGTGTCACATCAAAGACAAATTATTTGATCAACAATGACGTAAATTCCACATCTTCAAAAAATAAAAAGGCAAGAGATCTCGGAGTTCCGATCATTTCAGAAAATGATTTTTTCTGGAAATGCTGTAAAGAAACAGTGGAAATACACAGGTTATAGGAAAGGTGACTTAAAATAACTGGGAGATGATAGTGTGAAGAAAAATAAATTCTACCCGTTGGCCGGAACAGCGGTATTCCTTTTGGATCAATGGATAAAAAGATTATGTAGAAAAGAACTTGAAGATGGGAGAGAAGAGGAAGCTGGCAGAGAAGTTGGAACTCCGGCGTGTCCATAATCCGGGAATCTGCCTGGGAGTTTTTGCAAATAAACCGGAAAAGGTGAAAAAAGCTTACAGAAGCAGGAACAGGTATTGTGACAGTGACACAGATGCTGACACTTCTTGGAAACAATCATGTTTTGAAAAAAGCAGGAATCACACTTGCGGCAGCGGGTGCGTGGAGTAATCGGCAGACCGTTATCATAAAGAGAAGGTGGTTGATTACATCGGGATTAAGACAGAAAAGAAAAAGCTGGAACAAGTAACTTATAATTTGGGAGACTTTGCAATCGGAGCAGGCGGAGTACTCTGGGTTCTTGGTTCTATGTTTAAGAAAGAAGGAACAGAATTATGATTCAGGATATACAGCCACATCAGTTTGATAACCAGTACAGACCATGCCCTCCGGATGCGCAGAGCTATGCATTGTATTACGAAGGACAAAGTGCACTGCTGAAGAAAAGGAAAGATGGAATTGATTTTCCAAGATTTCGTGATTTGGAACGGCTTAATGAAGAAATTTATGAAGAAGCAGTTTATCTGTTTACGATTGACGAGGAACGCTTTTATATCTGGTACAGAATATTAGTCGTGAACGGTTGTCAGAGTTTACAATGGAGAATAAAGAATCTTTCCGTTATGCAGAACCGCAGTATCTTGCATTTGCCGGAATTACCGGTTATCAGTTGAACAACTGGTATCGTAATCGCAAGTTCTGTGGACGCTGTGGGCATAAGATGAGACATGATGAAAAAGAACGTATGATGCGTTGCGATCATTGTGGCAATATGGAATTTCGAAAATCTGCCCGGCAGTTATCATAGGAGTAACTGATGGTGACAAGATTCTCATGTCAAAATACGCCGGAAGAGCATATAAAAAAATATGCACTTCTTGCAGGATTTACCGAGATTGGAGAAACAATCGAGGAGACTGTTCAGCGTGAAGTAATGGAAGAAGTTGGGCTGAAAGTTAAAAATATTCGTTACTATAAAAGTCAGCCATGGTCTTTCAGTGATACGCTCCTGATGGGATTCTATTGTGATCCGGATGGTGAGGAAGAAATCACACTCGACCGCGAGGAACTGGCCTTGGCAGAATGGTTCCGAAGGGATGAGATTCCGGTGGAGCCGAGCAGAGACAGTTTGACGAATGAGATGATCATCAAGTTCAAAAAACGGTGAAGTGTAAAACTTTTTTATAAATGTGAATAAATCAATGAGAAAACGGAAAGATGTGAATATCTCTGAGAAATTCATGTCTTTCCGTTTTGATATACTTGTTTAATTGCGTGATATTGCAGTAATAACAGTTAAGCTTCAGGGCAGGTGATCTTTATAACCTGTTCGATCATGTGATGAAGCAGCTGAGCCTGATTCGTGTCAGCTGCTTTGTAGTAAACCTCTTTTCCTTCTCTGCGGCTGGTAATCAGTCCGTAAGATTTCAGCTGGCGGAGATGGTGAGAGACAGCCGGGCTACTCATGTCCATCATGGAAGAAATGTTGATCACACATTCTTCGCAGTGGCAGAGAAGCCAGAAAATGCGTACCCTGCTGTTATCTCCGAGGACCTTGAACAGGTCAGCAACAATCTGGAAATCCTCTGTCTTTGCAATATTATCTATAAGAAGTTCTGTATTCAGATGTTCACCATGATTATGTGGTAAAATATGGTCAGTCATAAACAATTCTCCTTTAAAAATATTATAGTAACTGTTCAGAGCCAACCTCCAAAATGCTACGCATTTCGTCGGTGTGGCGTATCCCCAAATAAAATTTCAAAAACAGTTTTAAAAATGCAAGCATTTTACACCTGTTTTATGAAATTTTGCTTGGCTCTGAACAGTTACAATTCAAGAATACCTTCAGTATCTCTTTAATCATAAACGTATTGTAACACAAAAATGGCCAAATGTATTGACTTTTTCATTTGGAGAGCTATAATGTAAATATAAAGATTAAACGAATGCTTAATCGTTTAATAAAAATGAATAGGAGAATCTAACATGTTTGATGAAAGTCAAGGATCAAAAATAAAACAAGATTAAAGGAGAAGAAAGATGAAGAAGACTTATAAGATTGAAGTGGACTGTGCAAACTGTGCAAATAAGATGGAAGATGCAGCAAAGAACACAGCAGGTGTTCAGAATGCAACAGTGAATTTCATGACACAGAAGATGATCGTTGAGTTTGAAGAGGGACAGGATGCAAAGAGCGTTATGAAAGACGTTCTGAAGAATTGTAAGAAGGTAGAGGACGATTGCGAGATCTACCTGTAAGAGGGTGAGAAGAATGACGAAGAAGCAGAAGAAGATGCTGACCAGGATCATCGCTGCTGCGGTGCTCCTGATTCTATTGAATTTCCTTCCGGTAACAGGAATTTTCAGATTTGTACTGTTTTTGATTCCATATCTGATCGTTGGTTACGATATTTTGAAGAAAGCATGGAAGGGAATCTTAAACCGTCAGGTATTTGATGAGAATTTCCTGATGGCAGTCGCCACGGTCGGTGCGATTGCGATTGCATTTTATGAGAAGTCCGGAGACTTTAATGAAGCGGTTGCTGTTATGCTGTTCTACCAGATCGGTGAGCTGTTCCAGAGCTATGCAGTTGGAAAGAGCCGTAGAAATATCAGTGAATTGATGGATATCCGTCCGGATTATGCAAACATAGAGAAGGATGGAAGTCTTGAACAGGTTGATCCTGATGATGTTGAGATCGGAACAGTGATTGTTGTTAAGCCCGGTGAGAAGGTGCCTATCGACGGTAAGGTCGTAGAAGGAACCTCAACACTGAATACAAGTGCGTTGACCGGTGAAAGCGTTCCGAGAGAAGCGAAGGCCGGAGATGAGATCATCAGTGGCTGTATCAATCTGACAGGTGTGTTGAAGATCCGTACAACAAAAGAGTTCGGAGAATCAACGGTATCCAAGGTACTGGAACTGGTAGAAGAATCTACATCCAGAAAATCAAGATCAGAGAACTTTATTTCTAAATTTGCAAAATATTATACACCGGCGGTATGCTATGGCGCACTTGCACTTGCAGTGCTTCCACCACTTGTGAGGATGTTTGCAATGGGAGCTGCACCGCAGTGGAATGACTGGATCTACAGAGCACTGACATTTCTTGTAATCAGCTGTCCGTGCGCGCTGGTTATCAGCATCCCACTTAGCTTTTTTCGCAGGAATCGGCGGGGCAAGCCATGAGGGAATTCTGGTGAAAGGATCCAATTATCTCGAGGCACTGTCCAAGACAAAATATGTTGTTTTTGATAAGACAGGAACTTTGACACAGGGAATTTTTGAAGTGGTCGGAGTACATCATAATCAGATGGAAGAAAAGCAACTCTTAGAGTATGCGGCACTTGCAGAGAGTGCTTCGTCCCATCCAATCAGCAAGAGTATTCAGAAGGCTTACGGTAAAGAACTGGATCGTTCCCGTGTCAGTGAGGTAGAAGAAATCAGTGGAAACGGAATTACAGCGAAAGTAGATGGAAAGCGTTGCAGCAGGAAATACAAAGCTGATGGATCGTCTTGGTATTCCATATAAGACATGCCATAAGGTAGGAACAATCATACATATGGCAATTGATGGCGAATATGCAGGACACATTGTGATTTCAGATGTTGAGAAACCGACTTCTAAAGAAGCAATCGCGAAACTGAAACAGGCAGGAATTCAGAAGACAATCATGTTGACGGGAGATGCGAAACAGGTGGCAGACCAGGTGGCAGCAGATCTTGGTATTGATGAGGTTCACAGCGAACTGCTTCCTGGAGATAAGGTGGAGCAGGTAGAAAGACTTTGGCTGAGAAGCCGGCGAAGGCAAACCTGGCATTTGTCGGAGACGGTATCAACGATGCACCGGTGCTTGCAAGAGCAGATATCGGTATTGCGATGGGGGCAATGGGATCCGATGCGGCAATTGAGGCAGCAGATGTTGTCCTGATGGATGATGATCCGTTGAAGATTGTTAAGGCAATCCGAATTTCTAAGAAATGTCTCGGAATCGTATATCAGAATATTGTATTTGCTCTCGCAGTAAAGGGCGTGTGCCTGATTCTCGGAGCACTTGGGATTGCAAATATGTGGCTCGCAATCTTTGCAGATGTGGGAGTTATGGTACTTGCAATACTCAATGCGATGCGTACACTTTTTGTGAAGAAGTTATAAAGAAAAGGATGAATGGTAAATGTGAGATACATTACCACTCATCCTTTTTCTAATGACTTAATCAGTAAAATCTTATACAGCTTTCAGGAACTGTACACTGTAAGCCGGCATTGTCAGCTGTCCGTTCAGAGTTATATTTTCTATTTCATCAGCATTTGCAAGCAGTTCTGTGAAATTACCCTGCAGTTCTCCATTTCCGGCAGTAAACTCAGAATCACCGGCGTTGATCGCAACGAGAACACGTTCATTATCTGTACGGCGTTCAAAGATCAGCTGATGATTTGTAATGACAACATTTCGGTAAGAACCATTGCAAAGAGCATCGCTGTTTCTGCGAACTTCAATCAATTCTTTGATGAAATCAGTCAGTTCATTCGGCTTCGGCTCTTCGAAGCATGGACGAAGTGCATAGTCATTATCAGGTGCTTTCACACCTTCCTCGCCCCATTCACTTCCATAATAGATACACGGAATACCCGGCATACCAAAGAGAAGACCGTAAGCAAGCGGAAGATGATTCTTGTTCGTCAGGATACTTGCGATACGTGTGACATCATGATTATCTACGAATGTCATCAAATGCTTTCCACGATAAATACACCACTGCTCCGGTCCGAACTGGCGATTCAGGGAATGTGCGATCTCAAACATGTTCATACAGTTGAAGCTGGAGAAAATTCCTTTGTAGCACTCGTAGTTTGTACAGCTGTGAAGCATCTCATCATTTACGATCAGGTTGTAGTCACCGAAGAGAACTTCACCGATCAGTGCAAATCCCGGTTTCAGTTCCTCACAGAAGCTGCGCAGACGGCGCATGAAATTATGATCCAGGCAATAAGCTACATCCAGACGCAGTCCGTCTATGCCGAACTCTTCAATCCACATCTTGACACAGTCAAGCAGATAGTCGACAACTGCAGGATTCTGCAGATTTAATTTGACAAGTTCAAAATGACCTTCCCATCCTTCATACCAGAAACCATCGTTATACGCACTGTTTCCGTCGAAGCTGATATGGAACCAGTCTTTATACGGAGAGTCCCATTTCTTCTCCTGCACATCTTTAAAGGCCCGAAGCCACGTCCAACATGATTGAATACTCCGTCCAGCATGATCTTTACATTGTTATCATGCAGCTTTTCACAGACTTCTTTAAAGTCCTCATTCGTACCAAGACGACAATCGATCTTGCGGAAATCTCTTGTGTCATACCCATGGTTGTCTGATTCGAAAATCGGATTCAAGATGATTGAACCGATTCCAAGATCACCAAGATATTCTGCCCATTCACCAATTTTAAGAATCCGGTGTTCTGTTACTCCGTCATTATGTACCGGAGCACCGCAGAATCCGATCGGGTAGATTTGATAAAAAGTTTCATTGTAAGCCCACATAGTTGTTACCCACTTTCTTGATTCGGATTTTTATCGGATTTCGATAAAGAGTCAGAGATATAAAAATCTCTTAAAACCTATTTCTAATTATAACATAAGTTGAGCGGTTTGGTGAAAAAGTTTAAAGAGATAGAATTGCATTTACGAGAAATACAACGTATACTAAAATTATCGAAACAACAGGAAGATACTGGCCGGATGATACAGAAATATGGAAGATTCAAAGGAGGATATCATGGGAGAAGAGATATACCAGAAAGCACTGGAGTATGCGAAGAAGAAGCATGAAGGACAGTTTCGGATAGGTGGAGCTCCTTTTATTGTACATCCGATTGCAGTTGCAGAGATTCTTCGGCAGGATGGTAAGCAGGTTGAATATCGGGTTGCGGCAGTATTTCATGATCTTTTAGAGGATACAGATGCTTCAGAACAGGAGATTGTAGAAATCGGGGAGAAGATGTCTTAAAAGCAGTGAAGCTGGTGACGAAGGAAAAAGAATATTGTATGGAGACCTATATTGCAGGGATTAAGACAAATTCTATGGCATATGCAGTGAAAGGGGCAGATCGTCTTCATAATCTGCAGAGCGCATTCTGTGCAAATGAGAAGTTTCGCAAGAAATACATCCGCGAGACGCTTGACTGGTATATGAAATTCAGACCGGAGATCCCGGAAGTTGTAGCAGAACTGATTGAAAGTTTGAATGATTGTGAAGAAAAGCAACAATTTCGTGAGGAAGTAAAAGTATTTTAAATAGATCAAAAAGATTAAGATTTTTTTTTTTTAGAATACAAGGCTTATGTTGCGAAATGAAGGTTGAAATGGTATATTAAATTAGTATTCATGGGCTGTTAAGCGTAGAAATTGCGTTTGGCAGTGCCATTAGAAAGCGACAGATAGAAACATAGAGAATGATTTACAGGGAAGGAAACTAAAGAATATGAGTCAGCAGGACAAAAGATCTCGGCGCAGGAGACCTTCTGATGAAAGAAATGATGTGCGAAGAAAGAAAAGACATTCCAATAGAAAAAATACATCTGACAGACATCGCCGAAGGAGAAAGGTGAAAAAAAAAGAGAGAGAATAAACTCAGCAGAACAATTGGAATAGTTCGGCAATCGTTCAGCTTATTGCGACAGGGATTTTTATGGCAGGCATATTTAAATTGAATATGCTTCCGACAAAGTATGTTGTTGCAGCAACTATAGCATTGGTGCTGTTTGGGGAATTATTCGGCAAGCCAGTTCTTTTCCAAGAAAAATGCGATTACAGGAAAAGTTATCAGCGTATTGATTACCGTATTGTTGATTTTTAGTTCGTATTATCTGTTCAAGGTAAGTGGAACGGTTTCCAAAATCTCTGGTGGAGAGTATAAACTAGATAAAGTAGTTGTATCTGTTATGGCAGATGATTCAGCAGAGGCAATCAAAGATGCAAAAAATTACACATTTGGTGTACAATATAAGATGAATGGAGATCAGATTAAACAGACTGTTCAGGCAATTAATGAAGAACTCGGAACGGAAATTAAGACAGAAGAGTATGATACATTGGCAGAACAGGCCGAGGCTCTTCATGATGGAAAAGTAGATGCGATTATTTATAATCAGGGATTTACAGGAGTTCTTGAAGAAGCATTTGAAGGGTATGAAGATAATACAAAAGTGATTTATTCCCATGACATTAAGACTGAGATAGAAGATACCTCATCTGATGTTGAAGTGAAAAATGATACATTCAGTGTATACATCAGTGGTATTGATGTTTATGGAGCAATTGAGACAAACAGCCGAAGTGATGTAAATATCATAGCAGAAGTAAATCCAACAACACACCAGATCCTGCTTGTGACCACACCGCGTGATTATTATGTCGAAATTCCTGAGGTTTCAGGTGGACAGAAAGATAAACTGACACATGCAGGAATCTATGGCGTGGATAAGTCTATGAAGACATTAGAGAAGTTATATGATACGAATCTTGATTTCTACGCGCGAGTAAACTTTACTTCCCTGATCACAATGGTAGATGCACTTGGTGGAGTAGATGTAGAATCTGAGTATGCCTTTACAACAAGTGAAGATTCAGGACTTGTGATGGATGTTGTACAGGGAACCAACCACTTTAACGGAAAACAGGCGTTAGCATTTTCGAGAGAGCGTCAGAATGTACCAGGAGGAGATAATCAGCGCGGTAAGGATCAGCAGGCGGTAATTACAGCAATGATCAAGAAGATGGTATCTCCGGCAATTTTGACAGGAGCAAATGGAATTCTTAATAGTGTAAGTGGAAATGTTGAAACAAATATGTCTGAAGCTCAGATTCAGGAATTGATCAAAACCCAGCTTTCTGAGAACCCGCAATGGACAATTACATCAATGGCAGCAGAGGGAACAGGAGACACTCAGTATTGTTATTCTTATTCCGGTACTTTATATGTAATGCAGCCAAATCAGGAGTCTGTAGACGCAATCAAAGAAGCTATGGATAAAGTGGAGAACGGAGAAACTCGGAAGGCGGAACAACAACAGAGTAATAGACAACGAGAGAAACCCGCAGGCAGAAATTTGTCTGCGGGAATCGTGATGTTATAGAGAAAAGATGATTAAGGATAATGATATGAGTAAGACACGCCCATTATTTACAGTTGTAATGCCGGCATATGGAGTAGAAAAATATCTTGCCAAAGCGGTAGAGAGTATAGAATCCCAGACATTTCAGGAATGGGAATTAATTATCGTAGAGGATGGATCTCCGGATAAAACAGGAAGTCGGCTGAGAAATTAAAAGAGAAGGATGCAAGAATCCGGGTGATACATCATGAACAGAATAAAGGGCTCAGTGAAGCAAGAAATACAGGGATTCAACATGCAGCCGGAAGATATATCTGGTTTATGGATCCGGATGATACAGTAGACATGGACCTTTTACAACAAGTGGCAGATTCTTTAGAAAAAAACAGAGCAAAACTTGTTGTTTTTGGACATCTTGAAGAATATTACAATGAAGATGGAAGCTTTGCTTATGCCCATGAGATCCGGCCGAAGAAGAAAAATATTTTACGGATATTGAAGAAATCCATAATTATATGATCCGATTGGAACAGGAGACGATTTATGGTTATGCGTGGAATAAAGTGTATGATCTCGGACTATATCAAAGAAAATAAATTTCGCTATGAAACGGTCAGATTGATTGAGGATATCGTATTTAATATTAATTATTGTAATGATATTGATTCAATGAATTTATTGAATATTGTACCGTATCATTATGCGAAAAGAATGACAGGAAGTCTGACAACTAAGTTTGTACCGGATTATTATCAGCTTCACAGAAGACGTATTGAAATGTTACTGAATCAGCAGAGGTATTGGAGAGTAGATACGCCTCAACACTGCGCTATTCTTGGAGGACTGTATGGAAGATATATTCTTTCAGCCTTAGAAAGAAATTGCGATCATCAGTCAGGAATGAACTCAAAAGACCGAAAGCAATTTTGCAGGGAAGTATTCCGGGATCCGTTGTTTCAGCAGCTGCTTCAAACAAAAGCAGAAGCGAAGGACAGTAAGGCACTTAAGATTACTTTAAAATGTTTGAACACACATTCCACATTTTTGTGTACAGCACTTGGAAGAATGGTGCATATTGTGCGAACAGGAATGCCTGTGATTTATTCAAAGACGAAGTCGGAGAGATAGATCATAGAAAAAAAATATCAAGCGGGAGAAAAATAATGTATAAAGTAGCAGTTATTACAATGGGAATTCGTCCGGATGATGAAAAAGGATATACAAGATTTCGCTCTGTCTGTGAATTCCTCGCAGATGCTGGTTATCAGGTTGATCTGATTACAACGACCTTTCAGCATTGGGAAAAAGCACAGCGTGATCTGGAAAAAATTAAAAATGAAAAATACAAATTTGGGGTCAAGTTTATTTATGAGCCGGGATATAAGAAAAATATTGATCTACGTAGAATCTATAGTCATAGAATTGCAGCAAAGAACCTGATGAATCTTCTTGAGAAAGAGGGAGACTATGATCTTTTATATGCTGAGATTCCACCGAATGACGTAGCACTGGCGGCGGCAGAATATGCAAAGAAGAAAGGAATTCCGTTTGTTGCAGATGTGAATGATCTTTGGCCGGAAGCAATGAGGATGATAATAGATATTCCGGTGATAAGTGATATTATTTTTTATTCCCTGCTTCGAGATGCAGAGAAGGTTTACAGACTTGCAAGTGGAGTGATCGGTACATCGGATGAATACCGTGACCGCCCGTTTAAAAGACGGAACAGAGATATTCCGAGAGAAACAGTTTATGTGGGAAATGAACTGACGGTGTTCGATGCGGGAGCAGCACAGCGGACAGCTGAGATTGTAAAAGATAAAGAAGAATTCGGGTATCGTACGCAGGAACGATCGGAACGAGTTATGATATCCGTACGATGGTTTTGGCAGGTGAAGAACTTGCAAAACGCGGTATGCCACAGATTAAGATAAAAATTCTTGGTGGTGGACCAATGAAAGAAGAATTGGAAGAACTTGCAAATTCAAGGAAGATATCAAATGTAGAATTTGTTGGATATGCACCTTATGATCTGATGGCAGCATATCTTAAGAAATCAGATATTCGGTGAACTCTTTTTGTTAAGAAGGCTCCGCAGAGCATTGTCACGAAGATCGGAGATTATCGGCAGCAGGAAAACCAATGATCAATACCTGTATGAGTCCGGAATTCCGTGCGAAGGTGAAAAACGATGGCTTTGGTGTGAATATTATTCCGGAAGATGTAAATATTCTTGCGGATATGATTGAGAAGCTTTATAAAAATGAAGAAGCAAGAGTAAAAATGGGTGAAAAGGCACGCAAAATTGCGGAAGAGCAGTTTGACAGACCAAAGTCTTACCGAAAAATAGAAGAATTAATTCGAGGATTGATTGAGAAAAATCAGAACAGGAACTAGCGAGACAGATACTAATGAGATAGACACGAAGTGCAAAGGGGATCTAATGGACAAATTAAAACAGAACTATGAAGAAATATTAGAACTTGTATTTAAGATCAGTTATCTATGTCCGGCATTTGCGACATTTATTTCTATAATTTATATATCACCAATACAGCCAATCCTTGTGAAATTGACATTAGTGTTAGGATTATTTGTGATTTTGGTCCGCATTATAAACTGGAAGAAATATAGAAAAATGCCATGTCTGATCTTGATGATATTCTTTTGTCTGAGTTTTCTGCTTAGTACATTTATGAATAGACAGTATGGCATGACAGATAATCTGAAATGGATTCTACGGACAGGAATTCAGTTTTTGCATTATACGTATGTGATCCGGATCGTGACACGGAGAAGTACAGAAAAGAATTTAATATTCTTTCACACTTGATGATTATTGTAACGTCTGTATCTGCTGTAACAAGTCTTGTTATGATGGTTCAATCTTATTCGGAATATCTTACAACACCGGAGGGGGAATTCATTGTTACCGGGTATACCTGGGATAGATTATGGGGCGTATATACAGACCCTAATTATGGAGCGGTTTTTTAGTGTGATAGGTTTTATCCTGGCTGTTTTATTCATATTTCAGCAGAAAGGAATAAAGAAACTTTTTTATGTAATTGCGGCATTACTTAATTTGGGATATGTAACCTATTCAGATTCAAGAACCGGTGAGATCGCTTTTGTTTTGTGTGGAGGATTTCTTTTATATTTTTGCCTGATTCATAGGAAGAGTGAAAACAAGAAGTATAGATATGTTAAAAATCTTTTGATCGTATTGTGTATTATGATTGTGTCAGTTGGAGGAATGCAGGTATTAAAGACAGAAAATACCAGGTATCAGACTGAAGTGGCAAATAAAACTGCACAGAAGACTACAAAACCTCAGACTACAATTTCTACGAAAACGAAGAAAGGAAACAAGATTCAGACAGCAAGACATGAGAATATTGAAAAAGATGCTACCAATGGAAGAATCTCGTTATGGAAAAGTGCAGTAGAAGTCGGCAGACAAGTCCTATATACGGAGCTGGGTATTCCACATTTATTTCATATGCAAAAGAACATGCGCCGGAGACATATGCTGTAAATAATGAAGTGGGTGATTATACGAGTATGCACAATGCATTTTTTAATACTTTGGCATTTCAGGGAATTCTTGGATTTGTTCTTTTCCTTTTGATCACATTTAGAATTATACAATATGTTTTAGTTCCGGTCTTTAAGAAATCGGACAGTGATAGTTTGTATCTTATCGCAATTCTTGCTGTGGCAGGAACAGTACTTATAAGTATGTTGCTTTTATTAGACGGAATCTATACGAATTCCCCAAGTGCTTTTTGCTTTATGGGTGTTCAGTGGTTATCTGGTACAATATTCATATCAGGTTCGTAGAGAGGAAAAGGGATGAAAAAGCTTACGGTAGGATTTATCATGGATGGAAAATCAGGAGGAATTGATAAATATCTTTTGAATTTCCTGACAAAAGTGTCAAATGAAGAGGTGAGGATCGATTTTCTCACGAACGAAATCGACGTAGAGTTACAGAAGGAATTAAAAAATGCCATTCAAATTTATATGCCATTGCCAATTTGAAACATCCGGTGTCTCAATATCGGCAAGTGTGTAGAATTATGAAAGAGGGGCAGTATGATGCCGTTTATCTGAATATCTCAACAGCGATTGACTGTATTGCGGCAATTGCCGCAAAGCATTCGGGGGTGGAGAGAAGAATGATTCACAGTCATTCCAGTGGAAATGACTGTGAAAGTGCTTTTAAAGAGAAATCTATTTAACGGGATTCATAAGTTCTGCCGCTTGTTTTTTATATCGATACGGAACAGAATTTTATGGATGTTCTGTGAAAGCCGGCGAATGGTTATTTCCAAAAAAAAAATAGTGAATTCAAAATTCTGTGTAATTCATAATGCTGTGGATAGAGAAAAAATATAGGTACAGTGTGCAGAAAAGAGAAGAAATCCGAGGGAGTATGGGGATAACTGACCAATTTGTAATCGGTCATGTGGGAAACTTCTGCTATCAGAAGAATCATTATTTTCTTCTAGATGTATTTGAAGAAGTTCATAAAAAAAAGATCCCAACACAGTTCTACTTCTTGCAGGAGACGGAGTCAGATTTGAAAAAGTCAGACAAATAGTTGCTGAAAAGAATGCGGAAGATGTTGTAAAACTTCTTGGAAGACGAAGTGATACGGACTATCTGTATCAGGGAATGGACGCATTTTTACTACCTTCTAATTTTGAAGGACTTCCAATCGCAGGAATCGAGGCACAGTCAGCAGGTTTACCGTGTTTTATGAGTGATGAGATAACAAAAGAATCTAAAATAACGGAAGCGTGTTATTTTATTCCTCTAAAATCAGGCGCAAAATACTGGGCTGAGGAAATTTTAGACAACAGAATGGAAAGACAATCAGCAGAATTCCTTGATAATGCAGAACAGTATGATCTTGCAAATCAGGATCAGGAATTGAAGAGTTTGATTCGCTAAACTATAATTAGAAAAAGTGAACTGATCATTTTACTATATCATAATAGGAGCAAAATATGGAGCTTGTAAGTGTAATTGTACCCGTCTATAATGTGGAAAAATATCTTGCTAGATGTATTCAGAGTGTATGTGGGCAAAGCTATCAGGGATTAGAAATTATTCTTGTAGATGATGGTTCGAAAGATAAAAGTGGTGTGATCTGTGATGAATATGCAGAGCAGGATGGACGTATAAAAGTAATCCACAAGGAGAATGGCGGACTTGGAGATGCGAGAAACGCAGGCGTGGAAAAGGCAGAAGGAAAGTATCTCTTATTTGTTGACAGTGATGATAGAATCCATGAAAATCTTGTGCGTGATACAGTAGAGACAGCAGAAAAAAAAATCAGGCGGATATGGTTCTTTGATTATATCGGAGAAGAGGAAAATGGAAATCTGACAGATCGGTTTACATTTCCTTTTTCAGTAAACCGGGTGATAGAGGTTGCAGAAGAAAAAGAATTGATCATGAGATCCTGTTCGGCTGTAAATAAGCTGATTCGCAGAGAGCTTTGGAAAGAAAGTGGCTTTCAATTTCCAAAGGGGAGATATTATGAAGACCTGGCAACGATTCCAAAAGTTATGACAAAGACGAAAAAGATCGTGTACTTGCCGGAAGTTTATTATTATTATCTTATGCGCGACGGATCAATTATGCACAGCAGAAATTTTGAAAAGAATTATGAAGATCGTACATGGGCGGTAGATCAACTTCTTGAATATTTTGAAAGAGAAAATCTTATAGAGACATATAGAAATGAACTGGAATATCTCGTATTTGAAAATACCTATTTCGTGCCATCAAAAGAAATCGTATTAAATGACAGAAAAAAAAGCGAATATCTTAAGAAGTTCAGAGATTATGCATACAATAAATTTCCACAGATGAATAAGAATTATTATGTGCAGCAGATAGCAGGAAAAGATAAGATCCTCTTGAAACTATTACAGTATCGAATGTATGGAATGATGGTATTGATGTCTCAGTTGAGAAGAATGAAGGACAGACTGGCAGCAGTCAGCAGGAGGTAATGTGAGTGGAACTGGTAAGTGTAGTTGTACCGGTATATAAAGTAGAACAATATCTGGAACGTTGCGTGAAAAGCATCTGTGAACAGACGTATCAGGAACTGGAAATTATACTTGTAAATGATGGATCGCCGGATCGTTGCGGTGAAATGTATGAAGAGCTGGCTCAAAAGGATAATAGAATTCAAGTGTTGCATAAACAGAATGGTGGATTAAGTGATGCACGAAATGCCGGCGTAAAACTGGCTACAGGGAAATATTTGCTATTTGTAGACAGTGATGATTACATAGCGAAAGATCTGGTTGAAAAAACAGTGACAGAAGCTGAAAAAATGGCATGCGATATGGTTCTTTTTGATTATTATTGCGTGGAAAACGGGATAGAGGAAGTTCGGACAACACAGATTCCTGGCGGAAAAGTGATTTCTTTAGAGAAGGAACACCAATTATTGCTTGCACCACCGGCAGCCTGGGCAAAATTGTTCAACAGAGAATTTTACGTGAAAGCAGATTGTCCATTCCCAAAAGGGTTATATTTTGAAGATCTGGCAACAACACCGATATTTTTCCTGAAAGCGGAAAGAATCAGTTATTTAAAAGAACCATTATATTATTATATTATTCGCGAGAATTCAATTATGACAGGGAAAAATCATGAGAAAAGCAGTCATGATAAAATGGAAGTACTAGATCATATATTGTCGGTATATCGTGAAAATGGAAAATACGAAACTTATCGTGAAGAATTAGAATATCTTGTCTTGGCAAATGCTTATTTTGAACCATCGAAAGAACTGGTGCTTGAGGGAGAGGATGGGACATATCTTCAGAAGTACAGAGACTATGCAAAGTCAAGAATTGGGAATGTTAAGAATAATAAATACATAAATCAATGGAGTAGAAAAGATAAGCTTCATTTATGGATATTGAATTACAAACAGTATTGGCTGATGCGTCTTTTATCTAAAGCCAGAAGAATGGTATCAACAAAAATGTAAAAATCGGAAAGCAGGTAGAAAAGGTGAAAAAAAAATACTGACGGTCACAGTACCTTCCTATAATGTGGAAAAATTTTTTAGAGAACACTCTGGACTCCTTTGTGGATGAGAGAGTGTTGGATGATATTGAAGTGCTTATTGTCGATGATGGTTCGAAAGATAAGACAGCAGAAATCGGAAGAAAGTATGAAGAAAAATATCCAGATACGTTTCGCGTGATCTCTAAGGAGAATGGAGGGCACGGTTCTACGATCAATAGAGGGATTGGTGAAGCAAAAAGGAAAATACTTTAAGGTTGTAGACGGAGATGACTGGGTAGATCAGGATGGATTTGCAGAACTGATTCAAAGATTGAAAACATGCGATGCAGACTATGTATTTACTAATTATTATGAAGTGAATGACGTAACAGGCGAATTAAATCCGGTTACCTTTCCAGAAATCAGAAAAGAAGAACAGATGCCGTTTGAGATGATTGCAAATGAGACGAGAATCTCTATGCATGCGCTTGTTTTAAAAACATCAATTCTAAAAGAAAATCAGATTCGTTTAGACGAACATAGCTTCTATGTGGATGTAGAGTACATTTTGTATCCAATCCCGTATGTGAAAAATGATTTATTTTGATATTTTTGTTTATATGTATCGTCTTGCACAGGTGAATCAGAGTGTGAGCATGCTGGGATATCAGAAACATATGCAGAATCATATTGACGTTATTTTTCATGTACTTGATTATATTAATGCCTACAAAGAAAAAAGCAGATTATGATAAATTAAAAAGAATTGTATATGGCACGCAGAATAGCGGAAATGGTGCATGGACAGGTAGATGTGTTTATAAGCTTTGGTTCGGAGATAAAGTAATACAGAAAAAAATTTAAAGAATTTGATGCAGAAGTAAAAGAAAAAAATGCATATGTTTACGAAAAATCCGGAGAATTTAGCGGAATGCTGCGTCTCTTGAGAAAATCCGGATTTAGATTTTACTCGTTGATCGTCCGGTTGAGTAAGGTGCGAAATGGTTAAAGAAAGGTCGTAATATGAAGATTCACTCTGTTAAATTTAACTTTATCATGAATTTTATTATGTCAGCATCTTCAATTGTATTTCCACTGATTACATTTCCGTACATTTCAAGAGTCTTGATGGCAACCGGAAATGGTAAGGTGGCAACAGCGAGTGCTGTTATAACATACTTCAATATGTTTGCATCTTTGGGAATTCCAACCTATGGAATCCGGGCATGCGCAAAAGTAAGAGATGATAAAGAAAAATTGTCAAAAACAGTGCAGGAATTATTGATCATCAATTCAATTACGATGTTTTTAACCTGTATCGTTTTCGTAGTTACAGTAGCGTTAGTGCCGGAGTTTGCAGCAGAAAAAGAATTATATATTATTAACGGAATCGGAATGGTTCTAAATATGTTTGCTATCACATGGCTATATAACGCATTGGAGCAGTACGCGTATATTACGGTATGCAACATGGTTGTAAAACTATTATCACTGGTGTTGATGTTCTTCTGGTACATAATCCGGAAGATTATATTGTCTATGGAGGAATTACTGTATTTGCGAGCTCTGCATCTTATGTGTTTAACTTTGTGTATGCAACAAAATTTGTTTCTTTTTAAGAAAAGTGGGACATATGATTTTCGGATACATATAAAGCCGATTTTGCGTTTTTTTGCAATGGCAGCCGCAACCAGTGTTTATACGAATCTAGATGTTGTAATGCTTCGGTTCATGCAGGGGAATACAGAAGTTGGATACTATAATGCAGCAATTAAAGTAAAAACAATACTTGTTACGCTGATCACTTCTCTTGGAACAGTACTTTTGCCAAGGCTTTCTTATTATATTAAGAAAGAAAAAAACAGAAGATTTTTACAGAATGATCGGGAAAGCAGTCAATTTTGTAGTTGTAGCAGGACTTCCATTGACCATTTATTTTATGCTGTATGCATCAGAATCGATTCAGTTTCTTGCAGGAGACGGGTATCAGGGCGCGGTACTTCCGATGATTATTCTGATGCCGACAGTACTTTTGATCGGTATGTCTAATATTACCGGGATTCAGATTCTTACGCCACAGAATCAGGAACAGAAGGTGTTAAATTCTATCGTGTGTGGTGCAGTTGCTGATTTCCTTCTGAATCGGTTCTGATTCCGAAGATGGCATCATCCGGTGCAGCACTTGCTACTGTGATAGCTGAATTGGTGGTACTTCTGGTTCAATGTGTGTATTTGAAAGAGATATTAAAGGATATCATGCGGGATGTCAGTGGTATGAAAATTGGAGTAGCGATTGTAGTGGCAACCATCGGTGGGAGTTTAGTGAAGGGCTTGCTTGATTTAGAATCATTTGGCTGGAGCATGGAGATACAGTCATTTGTAATGCTTGCAATCAGCGCATGCGTGTTCTTTGGGATTTATGGAGTTGTACTCCTTATGACAAAAAGAAAAACTGGTCTGGGAGATTGTAGGGAACTATATCGAAAAGAAATAGGAACAATAGAGATCAGGAAACTGATTAAATAGAAAAAAAAAGAAGGTGAGAAGTATGGATAAGACGAAAAAACAAGTTTGAAAAACTGTATCAGTAAGATCTGGAAATCGGAAATATTGTCTGCTATCACATTGAATCTTCTTTTTTTAGCTTCAATTTTAGTATTTTGTGATGTCAAATATGAAGTGTCAGATGATTTTGTGATGTCTGCGATTTTGTCAGGAGCTTATGGGGGAGTTTAAATCCACATTTGATTTTTATCAATGTCCTGTGGGGATATCTGTTGACCCCATTCTATCTTATTTTACCGAAATCAGTTGGTATCTTATTTTTCAGTTATTACTCTGTTTTCTTAGTTTTACAATACTTTCATATATGTTATTGAAAAAAAATTGAACAGATCAATGGCGCTTATGGTAATAACTTTATTATTGACTGTGTTTGGCAGTGATGCGTATATTCTTATGCAGTTCACAAAAACAGCAATGATAGCTGTCATGGCAGGCAGCCTTGTGTTTCTATGGGCGCTGTTTGAACAAAGATCGTTGCGGATAGAGATATCGGCGGCGATTTTGTGCGTAATTGGAACGTGGTTCAGGTTTAATATTATTTATCTCGCGGGCGGTTTCCTTTTATTTATTCTTATTGTAGAGATTGTCAGGGTGTGGAAAAATGAGACGGATCACAGACGTTTTTGGCTAAAGATGAGAAAAATTATCAGTGCGGGACTGCTGTTGATCTTAGTAGTAACAGGCTGCAAGTTATTTGATGATTATTCTTATAATAAGGATCCGGAATACAAATACTTCAAAGAATATAGCGAAGCAAGGGCTGCAATCGTAGATGCAAGTGATTACGGATATGAAGCGTACGCGGAAGAATTACAGAAAATCGGAATTTCAGAAAATGATTATAAGATGATGCGTAACTGGAATTTTGCAGATAATGAAGTCTTCTCTTTAGACATTATGCAGAAGGCCGCAGATATTATACAGGATTATAAAAAAATGTAGAGATATCTAAGGAGGTAATAATAGAAGAGATACAGAACCGTGGTTTACAGGGATATCCTGTTTTCCTTGCCTGTGTGGTGCTTACAATATTAAGTATTGTTTTTCAGAGAAAAAATTGTTGGACAGCAATTGTGATATGGGGAATCGGATTTGCCTATATTTTATATTGTTTTTTGATTGAAAGAACCGTGTATCGAACGGAATATGCAGTATTTTTTTTAGGTGGATTTTTAACACTCTTTTACTTTTGGGAAAAATTAGAATGTGAAAATAAAAGAGAATTTATTGAATATAGGAGAGTCTGTGTTATAATAAATACAGTATGTCTATTTTTGCAATTGCCGCTTTATTTACCGGATCGATCCTATCAGGATGTAGATAGTTGGGGGCGCAAGGAATATATAGAGAATACATTTTATGAGTCATGGAACTATAAAGCGAGTAAATATCGCAAAATAGTCAATAAAGGGGCGAAGTCGGAAGAACTGATCAATGAGATAGAAACACATAAGGAAAATTTGTATTTACTGGATTTTCAGACAATGATGCAAGTGTTCTATTATGACTGGAATCCGTGGAAAGCAATTCCGACAGGAGAATTTGACAATGTTTTATATCTTGCAGGTGTAACAACAAATTTCCCGGATTGCAATCAGATATTACAAACATATGATGCCGAACAGCCATTAAAAGCATTAATAAATGAGAAGGTATATCTTGTGGATTCAGAGTGGAAAACTTTAGACCAAAAAGTGCAGTATTTGCAGGAACGGTATTATCCTGAAGCAAAGGCAGAATTATACAAAGAGTTAGATGGCTATCAAATATGGAAGTTTTCAAAGGAATGAGGAAAAAAAAGAATGATTAATTTTAATGTACCACCAATCGTCGGAACAGAGATCGATTATATCAGACAAGCAATTGAAAATCATAAAATCTGTGGTGATGGAGCATTTACAAAACAATGTTCTAAATGGATTGAAGAAAATACAGGAACAGCCAAGACACTGTTGACGACATCCTGTACACATGCTACAGAGATGGCAGCAATCCTTCTGGATATTAAACCAGGGGATGAGGTGATCATGCCGTCCTATACATTTGTATCAACAGCGGATGCGTTTGTATTAAGAGGTGCCAAGGCAGTATTTGTTGATATTCATCCGGAAACAATGAATATTGATGAGAGGCTGATTGAGAATGCGATTACGGAGAAGACAAAAGCAATCGTTCCGGTTCATTATGCCGGTGTAGCCTGTAAGATGGATGAGATTTGTGCAATTGCACAGAAATATGATCTGAAAGTTGTAGAGGATGCTGCACAGGGAGTTATGGCTTCCTATAAGGGGAAAAGCACTTGGTACAATCGGTGATTACGGCTGCTTTAGCTTTCATGAAACAAAGAATTACAGCATGGGAGAAGGTGGAGCACTTCTGATTCGTGATCCGGAAGATATTGAACGCGCAGAAATCGTAAGAGAAAAAGGAACAAACAGAAGTAAATTTTTCCGAGGACAGATTGATAAATATACATGGATGGATGCGGGTTCATCTTATCTTCCAAGTGAATTGAATGCAGCATATCTCTGGGCACAGCTTGAAAAAAGCACAGGAGATTTATGATGATCGAATGAAAACATGGAACAGATATTATGAAGCTTTAAAGGAACTGGAAGAAGCAGGAAAGATTGAAATGCCGGTTATTCCTGAGGATTGCGTACATAATGCTCATATGTTCTATATCAAAGCGAGAGATCTGGAGGAACGTCAGAAACTGATTGGATACTTGAAAGAGAATGGTATTATTTCCGTATTCCATTATATTCCACTGCATACAGCTCCGGCAGGTATGAAATACGGAGAATTCCGTGGGGAAGATAAGTATACGACGACTGAAAGCGAAAGACTTCTGCGTTTGCCGATGTATTATGGACTCGAAGCAGAAAATGTAGATTACATTGCGGAGAAAGTAAAAGCATTTTATAGTGGAAAGTAAAAGAACCGGTATAGTAAAAAACAGAGGATAAAAGAATGAAGAGAAAATGTGTGATCTTTGGTACGACAGATTTTGGGAAAATGCTTCGATATTATTTTGAAAAATATGCAGACGTACAGATTGTGGCATATACGGTAGATAAAGCATATCTTGAAAGTGATACCTATGATGGTCTGCCGGCAGTGGCTTATGAAGAAGTTGAAAAAGCATATCCACCAACAGAATATACGATGGTTATTGCGCTTGGTTATAAGAAAATGAATCAGATTCGACAGCAGAAGTTTGAAGATGCGAAAAGAAAAGGATATAGGATCGAAAATTTTGTTCATCCGAGTGTAGTAGACGAGAGTGTTGCAATGGGCGAGGGGAATATTATTCTCGAACATGTTACATTGGCGTATGGAACAAAGATTGGAAATTCCAACATTATATGGAACGGAAGCCGATTTCACATGAATCGCAGGTTGGAGATTATAATTTCTTTTCAGTGGATTCTGTTATCGCAGGAAAAACAGTTGTAAAGAATAATTGTTTTTCTCGGAATTAACAGTACGGTACTTGGAAACAGGACACTGGAATATGCAACATTGGTTGGGGCAGGTGCATTTGTCAAAGAGAATACAGAGCCATATAGTGTCTATGTTCCGGCACGCAGTATCGGGCTGGAAAATAAAAAAGTACAGAGATGGCTTATACGAGATAAAGAGAAAGGAGTACACAGGACGGAATTTAATACTTTAGAAAATCTGATCTGTGAAATGATTGAATGGATATTTCATTTGTAATTCCATGCTATTGTTCAGAAAAGAATCTGGAAGGCGTGATCAGCGAGATTGAAGCTGCAATGAAAAAAGAGAAGGATTTGAATATGAGATTATTCGGTCAATGACAATTCAAAAGATAATACAAAGGGATTGATCAATCGGCTTTCAAAAGAAAATGGAAGAATCATCGGAATCAATTTTGCTAAGAATTTCGGACAGCCAAACGCATTGCTGGCAGGGTTTAACCAGGCATCCGGAAAGTATATTATGACTTCAGATGATGATGGACAGACACCGGTAGGAATGGTATGGGATTTCTATGACAAGATGCAGGAAGGATATGATGTAGTCTGCGCAAAATATACAGAGACTACACAGAAATCGGCTGTTCGAAGATTTGGTACAAAAGTGAATGAATTTATGCTGTATCATATGATTGATAAGCCTAAAGAGATAGGATTATCATCTTTTTTTATGGCAAAAAAGATTTGTAGTGAAAGAGATGGTCAAATATCAGAATCCATACCCTTACACTGCAGGACTTCTACTCAGAACATCAGGAAAGATAGGAAATGTTCATCTGAAACAGAGAGAAAGAGCAACAGGAAAGAGCGGCTATAATTTTAAGAAATTATTAAAACTGTGGATCAATGGATTTACAGCATTTTCAATTAAACCTTTACGAGTCGGAAGTGCACTTGGATTTATCAGTTCTGTATGCGGAGTGTTGCTAGGAATTATCTCATTAATAAGAAAACTGATTATACCTACAATTCAAGTGGGATATACATCGCAGATGGCTGTTACACTGTTTTTAGGAGGTCTGATCCTGGGCGTGCTTGGAATTATCGGAGAGTATACAGGAAGAATTTATATGTGTATCAATAATCAGCCACAGTATGTAATAGAGAGTATTGTAAAAGACGGAGAAGACCTGTTGTAAAAAAGGTTGTAGATTTAAAGGAAGGTCGGAGCGAATGATGAAAAGAGTAATGGTAATTGCAGGGGGAACATGGCAGGTTCCACTGATTAAGAAAGTAAAAAGTTTGGGATATGAAGTAGTGAATTCAAATCTTTATGAAGATTCTATTGGATTTAAGTACGCGGATTTTACAGGTGTAATGGATGTAAGAGACAAAGAGAAGAATCTGGCACTTGCAAAGGAATATAAGATTGATGCAGTGTTGACAGATCAGAGTGATATTGCTGTTCCAACAGTAGCTTATGTTGCAGAACAGATGGGGTGTCCTGGAATTGGTCATGAAATGGCAGAACTTTTTACAAACAAATTTAAAATGAGAGAGTATTGCCGGGAAAATAAATTTAAGTATCCGGAGTACAGATTATGTACAAATGTAGAAGAAGCAATCGAGTTCTACAGAGAATTGGAAAAAAAGGTGATTATTAAGCCATTGGATTCCCAGTCCAGCCGTGGAATATTTACGATAGAATCCGAACAGGAATTGAGGGATCGATTCGCAGAGACGGAAGCCTTTACAAATAGTGGCGATTATGTGCTTGTGGAAAGATATATTGAAGGCACAGAATTTACAGTGGATGGTATTGTGATTGATGGAACACACCATACACTGGCGATCTCTCAGAAAGAACATTACGCTTATAACAGAAATATAGCCTCAAAGTTGTTTTTACGAACTACAATGAGACATTTGATTATGACCTGCTCAGAAAAACAAATGACGAGCTGATCAGCGGAACAGGAATTAAATATGCGATCACACATTCCGAATACAAGTTCGAAGATGGAGATTATTATCTGATTGAGATGGCGGCACGTGGAGGTGGAAGTAGAATTGCTTCTGATATTGTTCCATTTATGTCAGGGGTGGACAACTATCAGCTGCTGATCAATGCAGCACTTGGCGAGACTCCATCTGTGGAAGATCTGCATACATCAGACGCAGAGAAAATGAAAGAAAGAGCAGCAGTTCGGAATTTACGGATATCGAATCAGAGGGAAAGAAGATTACCAAAATTGAAGGTGTTGAGCAGATTAATGCAATTCCGGAAATTTTACAGCTTCAGCTTGAATTTAAAGAAGGCGATATTATAGAGAAGGCACAGGATGATCGTTTCAGTGGGATTTTTTATTGCACGTGCAGAATCAAAAAGAGAGAATTGAAGAAATTGAAAAAGAAGTAAAGAATACATTGAAGGTATCTTTCGAATCATAGGAGAAAACATGGATATTAAGAACGAAATCATAAGAAAAATCAGAATGAATCGAATTTCTACAACAGAAGTAGCAGACTGTCTTGGGAAAACAGGCGTATTTAAAGATTCTCATGCGGTGAACAGAGGGCATTTTGCGGTGGGAAATGTAAAATGGATCTACGCATTGGATGAATCAAACTGGAGCATACATGAACAGATCCGTGAAGTGCAGGCAGGAGATGTTGTAATGATCGAAGCTTTTAACTGTGGTGACCGTGCAATTATCGGAGAGCTTGTAACAAAGTTTGCAGTACTGTATCGAGAGGCAGTTGCGATTATATCCAATGCCAATATGAGAGATGCAAATGATATCATTAAACAGAATTATCCGATGTGGTGTAAAGGATTTAGTCCGGTGGGCTGTTTTAATAAATACATTGAACAACCGTTAGACAGTGTAATTGAAAAAGAACACAGAGATAAATATGAAGGAAGTATTGCTGTATGCGATGATACCGGAGTCGTAATTATTCCGAAAGAACAACATACGGAAGAGTTCTTAAAGAAATTGGAAAATATTGAAAATCAGGAAGATATATGGTTTGAGTATCTTGATAAATATAAATGGGATACATATGATATTGTGTGTTTAAAAAAATACTTAAATGATTAATAGAGTATAAGGATGAAAGAGGATGAATAAAGAACAGTTGTTAAGTAAAAAAGGAGCAGTTGTTAAGTAAGAAGGAACAAATTGAAAAAATTGCGAAGATTGTGTTGATCGCAGGAATTTTTCTCTATCCATTTCTTTGCAGCTTCTTTGGCATTGACCTGGGTGATACTGGGATTCATATGTTTAACTATGAAAATATATATAGCAATCCGGATAAAGTTGGTTTTACCTGCTATCTGACAAATGTACTTGCATGGGGATGGCTTCAGATATTTGGTGGATTAGGAATCGGGGATTAAATCTTCTGGAAGTAATTGTGGAAATGGTTATGGCATTCGCTGTCTATAAGGTATTTCATAAATATTTGGGTGATTTACAGACATTATTCGGAATTCTTATTGCAATTATGGCATCAGATACATATTTGAATATTTTCAATTATCACCAGTTCAATGTATTTTTCCTGATTCTTATTCTTGGATTTGAATTTAAGGCTGTAGTTGAGAAGAAGTTTAAATATAGTTTTGTCGCAGGAATTTTCCTGACATTGGTTGTATTTTCGAATGGGTAGTATAACAGCATTGGTTACATGCTTTATCTATGTTTTTTCTTATTTATATAACAATGAAGATGTGAAATATTTTATGAAGCATCTGGGAGTCTTTGCGGGAGGAGTAGCAGCAACGTTCGGAGTTCCGCAGCATTTCGCAATTACAGGTCAGGTTGAATATTTTATCAATAATATTTTTCGATTATCCGGTATTGCATCTACGGCCGGAAGCGGTTACAGCATGGAAACTCTCTGGTCTACCTTTATATTTGGAAATCTTGATGCAATTGCTTCAGGCGTTATTTATCTTGCTGCTTCTATGATTCTTCTTTTAGGAATGAATATTTTGTTTTCATTAAAAGGAATTCATCCGAAGAAAATAATCCTGAATATTGCATTCAGCGCAGTAGTGATTGGAATTGCTGTTTATATGTTGGTTTATGCATATGATGTAAATACAGTACCAAACTGGCCGCAGATGACAACAGGTCCGTCCTTTTTTATAGGTATATTGTATGTAGTAACTTTTTGCTATGTATTTTTTAACATGTATAGTAAGAATGGAAATCCGAGATCTGATTATTCTTGGAATCTGTGCCATTATGCTTCCACTTCTGACAATTGCAGGTTCTAATACAGGAACAAAACACGTGATTCTTGCATTTTGGATTATTGCTCCATTTGCAGTATCCGCCGTTTGCAGGTTTGTTTTCAGTAAAGCTGCACTTGAAGCAGTTAATGCAATGACAGAAAAATATGGATTGAAAATCCGACATGGTGCAGTTTTAGCCTGTACAGGAATTGTTCTTGTCTGCATGGGAGTGAAATTTGTAGACATGCTTTATTGCACAATGAATTTTGACAGTGTGGATAGAAGTTCACTTCGATATTCTGTTAACAGTGATAAATTAAAATATATGAAGACAACAGAGAGAGAAGCAGATGCTGTCAATGGTGTTCGGATTGCATAAATCATTTAGATGAGGAGAAAGAACGTCCATTAATGGTATTTGGCGGAGCTATTTTGATGTATTCATTGAATGAAATGGAATCTTATGTACAGCCATGGGTTACCAATCCGAATTATACGGAAGAGAAACTGAAAGAAGACCTGAAACTTGCAAAAGAGAACTGGGAGGAGAAACCGGTTGTTATATTCTGCAGAACAAACAATTATTATGGGTTTGAGGAATATAATTACGATGCTTTGATTGAAAGTGAATTATATAATCAGTACAATGGAAAAAAAGACTGGTTTATGAAATTCCTGCACAGGAATGATTATCGCCTGGAATATGCAAATGATTACTATATTGTACTTGCTCCGGGAGATATGACAAAATCCGAAGATTATGATTATAACTGGTATATTGTAGGAGAATGAAGCAGTCAGGCAGTATGACAACATCGGAGTAGACATGGAAAGGTTGAAGAAAGTATGAAGAATAAGGGAGTTAAACGTGTACTTGCAATGGCGGTTGCTACAGTTCTAGTTATGGAAACATTACCTTCTGTTACTGTATTTGCAGAAGAAACAGAAAGTACATCAGTACAAGAAGATTTAACAGAGCCACAGCAGGCACAACGAGAAGACAGAAGCAACAGCTGGAGATACAAAGATGGAACCCCAATTTTGTCTGATACAGCAGAATATTTGCGCAGTTCTTCGGATGCGTGGTATGAAGAAGACGGGAAATTCTATAATGACCAGGGAGAAGAAATCACAGGAGCTGTTGCCAAAGGAATTGATGTAAGTAAGTGGAATGGAGACATTGACTGGGCAAAAGTAAAGGCAACAGATGTAGATTATGCAATTATACGTTGTGGATATGGAGATGATGAGACAAGTCAGGATGATCCATATTGGAAGACAAATGCAGATGCATGTACAAAAGAAGGAATTCCTTTTGGTACTTATATTTATTCTTATGCAGACAGTGTGACGGCAGCAAAAAGCGAAGCCAATCATGTACTTCGTCTGATCAAAGGATATGATCTTTCTTATCCGATTTACTATGATCTGGAAGAAAATAGTGTGAGGGAAGAACTGAGCACAAAAAGAGATCGCAGAAGTTGCACAGACATTCTGCAGTATCATAGAAGATGCAGGATATGATGTGGCAGTATATGCGAATAAAGACTGGTTTACAAATTATCTGACAGATTCTTATTTTGATACAGTTGACCATTGGGTTGCACAGTACAATTCTACCTGTACTTACCAGGGAGAGTATTCAATGTGGCAATGTACAGATTCTCGGTACGGTTGATGGAATTGAGGGAAAAGTAGATCTGAACATGGATTTCGGTGCAGAAACTACAAATAAAAAACCGGAAGCAGTTCAGAATTTAAAAGCTTCTTCCAAGATAGGTGCGGTGAATCTGTCCTGGTCAGAAGTAAAGAGGGCAGATGGATATTTAGTTTATGGAATCCGTGGTAGCGGGAAGTATGGTTATATTGGGATGACGAGCAAGACTTCCTTCTCGGATACAAAAGCATTGACGAGTGATTATAATTTTTATTGGGTATTTGCTTATCGTAAAGATTCAGAAGGTAATATGATCGCCGGAAGTGCGCCGGAAAAATATGTTTATGGAAAAGCTCAGAAATGTGAAGCAGTAACAGACCTGAAAGCGTATTCTGTCAGTGGAGGGGTAAAGTTGACCTGGACAAAATCAGAAGGTGCGGAAGGTTATCTTGTCTATGGAATTCGAGGAGAAGGAAGTTACGGATATATTGGCATGACAACAACAGGAACAACGTTTACAGATAAAAATGCATTAAGAGATGAGTATAATTTTTACTGGGTATTCCCATATCATACAGACGGTAATGGAAATAAAGTAGCGGGCGGTACAGCACACTATGTATATGGAAGAGCAGGATTATGATAAAAAGATTCTATTTGGCAGTAAGGACAAAATGAAGTCGGCGTACTTATGGAATACATGTGCAGCAATGCTGAATGCATTCCAGACAGTATTTATACTGATGCTTATATCCCGCATTGATCCGGTGATCGATGCGGGCGTATTTACAATTGCATTTGCGATAGGAAATCTTATGATGGCGATAGGAAAATATGGAATACGCCAGTTTCAAGTGTCAGATGTCGAAGAAAAATATAGTTTTAAAGAATATACAGTTGCGAGAATCATAACGAGTATAATTATGATTGCTGCATCTTTTGTTTATGTCGGAGTGAATCTTGCATCAGGATTGTATGATTCTTCAAAATCTATAGTTATAATTCTAATTTGTCCGGCAAAAGTGATCGATGCGGTAGAAGATGTGATTCATGGAATGTTCCAGCAATATCTTCGCCTGGATGTGGCCGGAAAGATCCTGTCTATCAGAATGTGTACTTATATTTTTGTATACTTAGTATGTTATTATTTCAGCAAAAACCTTATCCTGACATCTGCAGTGGCTTTACTTGTATCATTTATTCAATTCGTGATATTGAATTATACGGCAATAAGAGGATTTGAAATAAAAAAAAGAAAACATTTGAAATTAAAAAATGTTAAAAAATATATTTGTAGAATGTTTTCCGCTTTTTATAGCATCCTATTTGGTGATTTACATTGGAAATGCACCGAAATATGCGATTGATAAGGTGATGTCAAGTGAAGCGCAGGCATGTTTCACCTACATTTTCATGCCGGTCTTTGTTATAAGTCTTTTGAGTCAGTTTGTCTATCAGCCGGTAATCAGCAAAATGGCTCTTTTATGGCATGAGAAAAAGATCAGTCAGTTTAATAAGCTGATCTTACGACAGATTGCTTTGATCCTGTTGCTTTCTGTAGCTGCGATCATAGGGGGATACTTACTTGGAATTCCTGTCTTGTCATTAATTTACGGTGTGGATCTGACAGATTATAAGAAAGCACTTGTGATTTTGTTAATTGGAGGAGGCGCACTTGCAATTGTTAATTTTCTTCAGATGATCATTACTGTCACAAGAAAACAAAAACTGCTGAATATAGGATATCTGTTAGCTTTTTTATTGTTTGTTTTTGGTGGAAAAACAATCACAGAAAAACATGGGATGATCGGAATATCAGTTTTTTACACAGCAGTAGTCATGATCCTCGGAGCGGTATTTATTGTGTTGACGATAGGGATTATCAAAGGATATGCAAACAGTGATGGAAAAACAGTTGCAGAGAAAAAAACAATAAATCTCCAATTAATTATTTTAAATTAAAAAACGGTATGTTAAAATAAAATTAGAAAAAGATCAGAAAAAAATAGTAAAAATACGAGGGAAACAGGGAATGAAAACATATTTAGTAACCGGTGGAGCCGGATTTATCGGAAGCAATTATATTCATTATATGTTTAAAAAGTATAAGGATATTAAAATTGTCAATCTGGATAAACTTACTTATGCAGGAAATCCGGAAAATCTGAAAGAATTTGAAAACAATGAAAATTACGTCTTTATTAAAGAAGACATCTGTAATGCAGAAGCTGTAAATAAGATTTTCCAGGAGTACGATATTGACAGAGTTGTACATTTTGCGGCAGAGAGCCACGTAGACAGAAGTATCAAGAATCCGGAGATTTTTGTGCAGACGAATGTAATTGGAACGACAGTTCTTTTGAATGCCGCAAGAAATGCATGGGAACAGGAAGACGGAACCTATAAAGAAGGGAAAAAGTTCCTCCATGTATCAACAGATGAGGTATATGGATCTTTGGAAGAGGATGGAACATTCTTTTTATGAGACAACACCGTATTCACCACACAGCCCATATTCAGCAAGTAAAGCATCTTCAGACATGTTGGTAAAGGCTTATATTGATACTTATAAGTTCCCGGCCAATATTACAAATTGCAGTAACAACTATGGACCATATCAGTTTCCGGAGAAACTGATTCCACTGATCATCAATAATGCTTTGAACGGAAAGAAAATTCCGGTTTATGGAGATGGACTCAATATCAGAGACTGGTTGTATGTAGAAGATCATGCTAAGGGAATCGATATGGTACAGGAAAAGGGCAGACTAGGTGAGACTTATAACATTGGCGGACACAATGAGCGCAGAAATATCGAGATTGTGAAGACAATCTTGAAACTGCTCTATGATGTACTTCCGGAAACTGACCCACGCAGAGAACATATTAATGAAAATCTGATCGAGTATGTCGAAGACAGAAAAGGGCATGACAGAAGATATGCGATCGCACCGGATAAAATCCGCAAAGAAGTTGGCTGGGAGCCGGAGACAGACTTTGAGACGGGAATCCGTAAAACGATAAAATGGTATCTCAAGAATCTAGACTGGATGGAGAACATTACAAGCGGAGAATATCAGAACTATTATAAAGAGATGTATCATCTGTAAATAGTAAATGAATGGAGCAGATCATATGAAGAAGAGAAAAGGAATTATTCTTGCCGGAGGATCAGGAACAAGATTGTATCCGATTACACAGGCAGTTTCAAAACAGATTTTGCCGGTTTATGATAAGCCAATGATTTATTACCCACTTTCCGTGCTTATGCTTGCGGGAATCAGAGATGTTTTGATCATTACTACAGAAAGAGATGTCAGTGTGTTCAAAGAACTGCTTGGTGATGGATCACAGCTTGGGATGAGATTTGAATATAAAGTTCAGAAAAAACCAAGAGGACTTGCAGAGGCATTTATCATTGGAGAGGATTTTATCGGTGATGATGACGTGGCATTGGTTCCGGGAGATAACATTTTCTATGGACAAAGCTTCTCCCCTGTTTTGCAGAGGGTGAATGAACGCGATGGAGCCACAATCTTTGGATATTATGTAAAGAATCCAAAAGCCTATGGGGTAGTAGAATTTGACGAATACAATAATGTACTTTCTATAGAAGAAAAACCGAAAGTACCAAAGTCAAATTATGCTGTACCAGGATTATATTTCTATGATAATTCTGTTGTACAGTATGCAAAGGAAGTCGAGCCTTCCGAACGTGGAGAACTTGAGATTACAAGTATCAACAACAGATATCTTCAAGAGGGAAAACTGAAAGTGGAACTTCGGGGCGTGGCTTTGCATGGCTGGATACGGGAACTCCGGATGGACTTATGGATGCAGCTAATTTCGTGGCGACATTCCAGAACCGCCAGGGATTGCAGGTGTCCTGTATAGAGGAGATTTATCAGCAGTATCTGAATCAGTGGTCAGCCAATGCTAATGTACTCGGTGTTCAGAATCCATTCTTTCTGGATTTCAACGATGATACAGATGGTCTTGGTATCCTTGGTCAGATGCTTGCCTTAGACGGCAAATCTGTTCAGGATATCAGAGATGGCAAGGTGAGCTACGATGATCTGACAGGTATGATCTTTAATGGTGATAAGTTAGGTATTGAGTATTATGGTAAAGATGTAACAAATGCAAGAGAGGAAGCCCTTGCTGCAGTTACAGCATCAGGTGCGCAGACAAAGGCACAGAAGCTGCTTGTTCTGAATGACTGGCTGGCACATAACAATACATTTGATATGTCCTACATAATGAACTCTGGTAAGGAATCAGATGATGACAAGCCGATGATTGCAAAGGATCCTCAGAAGCAGAAGCATG
>VOFC01005320.1_pt1 | contig 121746 bp, 129 predicted proteins | sample 5384161 | NCBI WGS metagenome assembly VOFC01 (sample SAMN12384722, study PRJNA508395) | human gut metagenome | isolation source: healthy gut B | host: Homo sapiens
CAGACAGAGCCCTCATCACCTCGTCGAGATTATCAAACGGTTCCCCCATACCCATAAATACCAGATTCGTCAGTTTATCGCTATACTCCACCGAAAGAATCTGATTAATTATTTCGGCAGAAGACAAGCTACGCTTAAAACCCTGTTTTCCGGTCATGCAAAAACTGCAATTCATCTTGCAGCCCACCTGCGACGACACACACAAAGTAGCCCTGTCGCGATCGGGAATATAAACCGTTTCCACAAAATCATCGCCTCCTACCCGAAAAAGATATTTTATCGTTCCATCGGTAGAACGAAGAGACTGAACCGGAGCCTCCCGGCCTATATCATAGCGCTGCGACAATAACTCCCGATGCTTCAACGAAAGGTTCGACATGCCCGCAATATGATCTATACGCTTTTCATAAAGCCACGAAGCTATCTGTTTCGCCGCGAAACGAGGCAGTCCGTTCTCCTCGGCTACCGCCTGTAACTCCTCTAACGTTTTTCCCAACAAATGTTCCTTTTCCATGACTATCGAGAGATTCTACAACACAAATGCAAAGTGCGTGTATCGAGCCGACAGCCACGATATACGCACTCTGTGTTTATCAAAAAATCCGTTTATTAGAAGAAACGAATCATCGTATTTTCTATTTCCGCTTTATCCCGAAGAACTTCCATCAAGCGACTATTGATGAGATAGCCGTAATTCTGCTGAATCTTCTGAGTTTCTGTCTGGGCATCGAACGGTTGTTCCGAAACGGTTTTGTCCGTAACCGTAAACACATACACCCCTCTCGATCCCTTCACTGGACCTACGAGCTTTCCATTCTCCGAAACGGGAGCTAAACCGCTCAACACCGGTTCGTAACCGACACCTGCGATAGACGGGGAAGAGAAAGACACGAACTTGGCGCTATCCACTTGTGCCTTCATAGCCTCGGCATATCCGGCCAAAGAATTGAGATTCTTCGATTTCAAGTCACCGATAATCTTCTCGGCTTTCTTATCGTTACGAATCTGCATAGCCAATATATCTTTCACTTGTTCCAGAGGAGCATATCCTTCTTTCGTAATGTTGTCAAGAGCAGCAACCACGAACGAGTTATCGAGAGTAAAGATTTCCGAAACCTCGCCTTTGTCGGCATTAAACGCCCAACGAATGGCTTGACGGGCATCATTGATTCCGGGTAATGAATAATCTTCGGCACTGCATTCATAGCTGTTAACCGTATATCCAGCCTCTTTTGCCCCCGTATTGAATTTCTCTGCATTATTATTGGCTGCACTATAAGAAGACAACTGGTTATAAAGAGCGGTATGAGTTTCTGTACTGGGATTGACAGCCAAAACATAAGCCGCTACTTTGGCTTTTTTCACCGGAGCCGTACGCGACAATATTTGTACAATGTGTTCCCCGCCCAAGCTCTCGGCCTTGAAATAACCGTTTCCATTCTCGCTAAATACTTTGTTGATGAAAGGTCTTCCCACACTGGAAGCCATATTCTCCATTAACCAAATTTCATCATTCCCGTTGTATTTCGGGGCAAGTTCGGCGAAACTTCCTCCATGATTCAACACATTCAAAAACGCTATCGATCTCTGTCGAACGGGGTTGAAACGAAAGCAAACGAACTTTGATAGAATCCGGGGCGACCTTCGTATCCATCAAACGATACATCGTATAAGTATCGTTTTCGAATTCCATCGGAGACGATTCATTTACACTGGCCGTTTGTGCAAATTTTTTCATTTTTTCGGGCATCGACGAAATAGCCACGAAAGAATCGTCATAAGACTCATCGGAATTATTGGCGATAAAAGCCACCACATCGTCGGTCGTAGCGAATACCGATTCGTTCATTTCTGCTTTTTCCTTAGCTTTGGCATAATCGGCCTCACTGGGTACGATATTTACCGTGATGTATTTGATCGAACGACGTTCGGGTGTTTTATAAAACGACTTCATCTTGTTGTATTCGGCTTTAAGCTCACCGTCGCTTACAGCGATCGTCGAATCGGCAATCGATGTATACGGTTGTAAAGCATAAGCTATATTGGCCGAAGTTTTATTATCCTCGAACGAATTTTCAAGATCCAGTTTATTCGGCATAATCGCGCGATTCAATAAATTGGCGAATTTCTGAACGGCCCGATTTTGTTTAACCTCCTGTTCGAGTCTGAGCCACATTTGGCGTTGAGGCTCTATTTGTGCGAGCAACTCCGGTGTATTGTATCCATGAGATTCCGGATCGAGAACCACCTGCATAAAATTAAGCAAACCTTGACGGTCGAACTCTCCGGTTTGAGGATTCGTAAAATACTGGCGCACTTGCGGAGATATATTGTCACCGCTTAGCAAGTCGGCAAGTTCTTCTTTGCTGACAACGATTCCCAGTTCTTCAAGTTCCTCGCTCAACAATATTTCATTCACCATCTGGTCATAAACCTCTTGATTGATACGGGAAACATACCCTTCGGGCAAAGTCATTCCGCGTTGTCCATACATTTGTTGTAATTCATCTGTACGTACCTTTACACGTTCTTGAAATTCTTCGACTCCGATATTCGTCCCGTTCACGACAGCGACTTTGTTTTGATTCATGGCGTAGAAGGTATGTCCCGAATTCAGGAAGTCCCCTACGATAAAAGCGAGCAAGGCGACCCCTATAATTACCACGAGCAGGCCGGCTTTACTTCTGATTTTGTTTAACGTAGCCATTTGTTACTTTGAATGAATTTTAGTTTTATATTTTATTATTTTTTTATCCTCTTTTACTAAGGGCACGAAGATACAAAAATTTGGATTTATATCGGCAGCGAAAGTACAAAAAAATCTCTTATTTCTCTATTTTCATGCGTACAAGTTCTATTTTCGTAGCTTTTCGTTGTAAAATAGTAAACCGGTAATTCCCTATTTCCACGGTCTCTCCGAGCCTCGGCAATGTCTGATAATGATACAAGATATACCCGGCGATCGTGAGATAATCGTCCGATTCGGGAATATCCAATCCGAACTCCTCGTTGATTCGCTCGATTTCCATACGTCCCGAAAACTCGAATTCGTCGTCGCTCACTTTACGGGCGACAAGATTTTGAGTATCATGTTCGTCCTCGATGTCTCCGAATATTTCCTCGACCAAATCTTCGAGAGTTACCAGTCCGGCAGTTCCCCGAACTCATCGACCACAATAGCCAAACTTTTCTTCTGTTGCATCAAAGTGCGCATCAACTTATTGGCCAACATGCTCTCGGGAGCGAAAACAGCCGGACGAATACTCTTTTTCCAATCTTCCTGCCGACGAAACATCTCCGATGCATGGATATATCCCAGAATATTATCGATATTCTCGCGATAAACCACCACTTTCGATATGCTGGTACTGATAAACGTTTGCAACAACTCCTCCACCGTAACCTCGTCGATATCCACAGCCACAAGTTCGGTACGGGGTATCATGCAATCCCGTAAATGAATATTCGAAAAGTCGAGAGCATTTTGGAATATTTTCATCTCCGGCTCCACCGGTTCGCCCGAATCAGATTCTTCTATACTTTTCTGGATAAACGAGTCAAGTTCTATCTTGCTCATCAGGGCTCCATAAGGTTGATGTGCGATCTTCACTCCCCCCAGTCTCATCACGCATTTTGAAACGACAGACGTAAACTTCGAAATCGGATATAAAACGACATAAAGCAACCACACGAAAGGAGAGAAAAAACGCATCGTCGCATTCGGGTTAACACGGAAAATCGTCTTGGGCAAAAATTCACCCACGAACAAAATTAACAAAGTGGACAACAACGTCTGCATCAAAACGACAAAAGCCTCCTGATTCCACACCAAAGCTATGACCGGCTCCAAAAGAGCCGCCATGCCCATACCGTAAATAACCAAAGCTATATTATTGCCCACCAGCATGGTCGAGATAAACTGCTCCTCATTTCCATAAAACACCCCCAATATCTTCGACATCATGCCCTGCTGTTTCATATCCAGTTCAACCCGCACTTTATTCGACGACACGAAAGCAATCTCCATACCCGAAAAAAAGGCCGAGAAAAGCAACGCTATGATAATAATCAAAATCCAATTCATGGCTTTATCGCTTGTTTAGGAACGGCAACACTATCGACCTTCGCCGAATCGGGAGGGACAGAATCCCGCTTGATAGGGAATATACCGCTGGTACGACGGATTTTATACCGGGTCATCTGTTCGTTAGACGTAAACCCATACCCCTCGATGACTTCGTCCGGAGTTTCTATATGAATGAACGAATCGGAGTAAATCTCCCGTTTACGCTGATCCCAAAAGATTTGAGACGTAAGAAAAACCTCTTCTTTCGTATTCTCTATACGCACATTCCGGTCGAGCCGCCACAACTGTTTGTTCTTAAAATAAATAGCCGTATCGCCCTGAATAAGGGCCTCGGTAGCGAAAACAGAATCGAACTTCTCCACATGCAATCCCCGTGGGAAATACCAGTATGGCTCTTGGGCATTCTCATACATCAACCATTCGGGAGCATTGATACGATACCTCGTCACACCCGAATCCGAAATAAGTGTCATGACATCGAGCGTACGCAACGTAGGAACTTCCGCGGCATCTTCGAATCCCTTCACCACTTCGTTCTTAGGCCCCGAACACGCACTCCACAACAAAGGAAAAGCGACACACGCCACCACCCACAAACGGGAGATACAGATAAACCACCTATCGGTATTTTTCTTTTTTTGCCATTCCAGATAAACTATGTCACAAAATTATAAATAGTTACACGGCTCTCCAAATAATCCCACGAAATTATCCTCTTGGCAAAGCCAATCCTTAAAACAGCAGAGGATTCACATTCCACTATCGGAAAGATATTTTAACCTCCTCCCCTGCCGTGCCCCGCAGCCTTACGAGGCGCTACAAAACAACATAGGGAGAAAGACTACTTTTCAATCCTCTCCCCCTGTGTTCCTACAAGGAATATAGGGGGGAGTGCCCGTAGGGCGAGGGGGTTAAAAAGACAGAGGGGTTAAAAAACATCGGCAGCGACAGTAACAAAATCAAGTATCCCCTCCTCCTCTGTGTTTTGCACAGCAAAATATAGGGGAGGTGTCCGGAGGACGGAGGGGTTAAAAAACAGCGACAGCAACAAAATAAAGTATCAAACTCTCCCCTGCCGTGTCCCGCAGCATTGCGGGACGCAAAAACAGCATAGGGAAAAAGACTACTTTTCAATCCTCTCCCCCTGTGTTTCCGTAAGGGAATATAGGGGGAGTACCCGCAGGGCGAGGGGGTTAAAAGACGGAGGGGTTAAAAACAGCAGCAACAACAAAATCAAGTATCAAACTCTCCCCCCTGCCGTGTCCCTGCAGCCTTACGAGGAGCTACAAAACAACATAGGGAGAAAGACTACTTTTCAATCCTCTCCCCCTGTGTTCCTACAAGGAATATAGGGGAGTGCCCATAGGGCGAGGGGGTTAAAAAGGGAGGGGGTTGAGAAAGAAATCAAAAGCACGGGAAAATACCCGCCTTTATCGGGCGGCGAAGACACAAGGGATTAAAAAAACGCCCCGGTTCCCCGAGGCGTTTCCACACTATGGCTAATCATACAAATTATTTCACGATAAACGATTTTACCACGACTCCCTGCGACGTAGAGTATTGCAACATATAGCTGCCTTTCGAAAGATTCGAGACATCGACAGTCGTCACGTTATCGTCAATCTCACCGCTTTGCAACGCCATACCCGCCACGTTATAGATAGCATATTTGCCTTCGGCATAAGGTACTTCTATCGTAAGTACATCGGTGGCAGGAACCGGATAAATTTTAACATCTTCGGCAAGCACTTCGTCGATACCCGAAGTCGAAAGCTGCAAATCGAATTTCTTTTCATAAGAATTACGGCTTTCTTTATGAATCGCCTTGATATAAACAGTTTTGTGAACGGCTTTGTCCTCGATCAACTTTGTCGTATAGAGCTTACCGTCACGGACTTCGTAACTCGGTTCGGCATAAGTACCGCCGAATTGCATCATTCCTTTCAGTTCGAATTCATATTCGGCATCAGGCATGTCGCTCAATACCGTGACATCGGCGACTGCGACTCCCGCCGGAGTTCCTATTTTCACGCGAGTCGTACTCAGGCGTATGTCATACGGGGTTTCCGATTTCGGAGCCACCCCTACGACCACTCTATGATTATCGGGATAGGATCCTTGTACATGGTCTCCTAAGTTATCTAACGTGTAAAATCCATTATTTACACCTCCCCAGCCCCAATTTACATGGTAACTGGTAAATCCGTCCCAGCCGTCGAGGTTAAAACAGTGTCCCACTTGGTTCCCTTCGTTACCGGCATAGATGACCGCACGACCTCGTTTCAACTCGCTTTGAATAAGCTCGTGCCATTCATTGTCCTTTCCGGCATAATCTATGTCGCGAGAATAGGTCGTACATGTCTCCGGGAAACCGTAATAGTGTCTGAAATACCCCGGGATATTTTGTGTTATGGCTCCTGAACCGTCTGCACCGTATTCCATATCGATCAACACCCCGCAATGGTACAACAATCTGGCTACCTCGCTATAATTATTGGCTCCCGATAAAATCGCATCCCAATCATAATCGGGTTCGTTGTCGAAATTGACCGACAAAAAGCCGGCATTCGTCGATGTATAGGATTTCGTTCCCTGTCCCCGCAACGGATACCGCACTACGGTCAGAGCCTGCCCCATAGCTACGGCCACGCAACCGACGTAGGCTCGACCGCCCGGACCGCCGGACATTTGAGGACAAAGACTATTGTAAGGTGAATCTTGATTCCATGCTACTGTTATCAGCGGATCGATTCTATCCTCTGTCGCACGGCTTACGAGATCGCCCGCCCAACGATAATGACGTTGGAGAGCCGGGGTTTGACGAGCTATTTTTATTTGGTCGGTATATTCTTTCAACCAACCTTTTATCCATTCCGGTTGGCCTTCCGAAACATACTCGCTATCGAACGAATATCCCAATAAGGGATCTACGGTATCTTCGGCCGAAATCAAAGCCCACCCACCTTTTTCAAACCGAATGATATAATACATCGGCTCATTTCCTTGAAATATGGTTTCCACTTGGGCTTTACCGCTTTTTAAACAGAACGCCGCCCCGTTGACTCAACAGCATATTGGCCGTCTCTACCGCCGTGCTTTCGGGCACTACCGCCGCATAATTCCTACCTATCCATGAGAAAAGCACTGCCACTAATAACAATAATCTATATTTCATAATCGGTTTTTGGTTTCGTTTTACAAATATATCTTTGTATTGACTGACAAAAATAGGCAATCCGAATATATTCTGCAACAATTTAACATTTTCTATGTTTTTTATCCGACAAAATGAAGTATTTATTTTCTTTACACGGCAATACCCTCATAACAAAAGCAGAATTACCCCCACTCCCCCAATATTTCCTTAACAATATATAGGGAAATGCCCAACAGGGCAAGAGAGTTAAAACAGAGAAATACCACTTTCAATCCTCTCCCCTGTGTTCCTACAAGGAATATAGGGGGGAGTGCCCGAAGGGCGAGGGGGTTAGAATACAACGACAGCAACAAAATCAAGTACCAATCCTCTCCCCCTGCCGTGCCTAGCAGCATTGCGGGACGCTACAAAACAATAGGAAGAAAAGGCTACTTCTCAACCCTCCTCCCCTGTGTTTTGCGCAGCAAAATATAGGGAGGTGGCACGCAGTGACGGAGGGGTTAAACCAGACAATCAAAAAATTCTTATGCTATCTTTTCAACCCCTCTTCCCCGGAACTTCGTTCCTTCGGTCTCTCCCTATACCGCTACGCGACACGGGGGGAGAAGGTTGAATAGTTCCCGCTCACCACATAAAAAATGCTAGACCATGAAAGAAAAAAGAATCTCCCTTCCTCCTATATTCTGAAAAAAAATAGGAAAGTCAACTCTTAAAATAAGGATTCACGTTCCACTATCGAAAGGATATTTTAAAACTCCTCCCCCTGCCGTGCCCAGCAGCCTTACGAGGTGTCGTATATAAAATCGAAGCAGAAGCGAAAGGGAAATACATCTCCCCCTCCTCCTCTGTGTTTTGCGCAGCAAAATATAGGGGAGGTGGCCGAAGGACGGAGGGGTTAGAAAAGAATAAAAAAAAAAGAGTCGATGTCTAAAAAAGAGGAATAAGTAAATAAGGATAAATTTATGTTGCATCTTTATAATATCTATCAATCTGAATACAAGATAGATAAAAATTATTTATTACAAAATCGATAAATAATTAAGAAATCACTATAAACTAATTAAAAATATGCTTATATTTGTGTTGATACCGTAAATGGACTCGCGGTGGTATCGAACAGATATACCACGAGAGGAGGTTTTATATAGCCTCCGGTCCATGATGATGCAAATAGCGATTTGCATTAGGAGTCCATTTACAGTATCAATTACTCACTCATCAGGGTCGGAGGCTTTTTTATATAAAAAGCGATGACAAAATATTCTTTCTTACGGCTTAGATTATTAAGAACAATCCGGGAGTGGATTTGTTCAGCGAACATGATTGATATAGAACATTTTACAAAAAAATATTCTATTCACTCGGCGAAATCGATCGGTCTATTGTTAAAAAATACATACACGGAGATTCTATAAGAAACATCTCCCGATGTCTCGGCTATTCAGAGTCCTTTATTTACGAAAGGATATACAAATTTCACAAGAAAATACGAAAAGTTTCTCGTCACGAGAAGGCACAAGATTTCGACTAAATCCAGCTTCCGCAGATTTACTCTACAACGACAGACTCGGTACTGACAATAACAAAGCAGCCGATCTCTAAAAAGACCGGCTGCTCAATAACTCTATCCTTAAAAGGATCAACGAATACTTTTCATTTTAAGATTTTGTCTGATAAGGGACTGCATATGAAGTTTTTTCTGTTGCAGACAACGGTTTCATTTCCGACAATTTCATCTCGTTTTTCAACAACTTTATCGACGACGGGATATTAGTATTTGCGGCTGCGGCTTGAACAGATCCTTTAAAGAAGAGAGATGCATTCCACAAATCATACCACCCTAAGCTAAAATTGCTGTCACTGGGGTCGGCATCGGCATTAAAGCAATAAAGTCCACACCAACGATCTTGCGCATATACAACCTCGCCGCCTTGTGCATTTTCAGCGAAGTTTACATATTCAAAATTATCGGTTTCACTCTCTGGAAGTCCTGCGAAAGTGAAAATAGCGTTAACCATTCCGACATTAGTTTCTACCTGCATAACTCCCATAATTTGTAAATCAGCAATTCTAAAACCATTATCGGTCACTTCGGCTTCCAGTTGATTGGGATACCCATCCTTAAAATAGAAATGGTCTATTACAAGAGTATCAGGATTATTTGCATGTTTTAATGAAAACTCAGTATCGAATCCCATAGGTGTACTTCCGGGTTGTTGTGCTTGAAGATCATATTGATAAAACAAGAATCCGAATGTACCTGTAAAATCACTTTCTTGTGCAGCGGTATACTCCCAATAAGGAGCTGCAACGGTTTGAGTTTCTTCATCGACGCCACCAACCAATGCAGCAGACACATTTCCGCCGGCATCAGCGAAAGCACCCTCGGCAAAATCGAGGAATACATACGATACGGCTTCGTTCTCGTCGAACACTACACTTTCGGGCAAAGTAATCGTAACAGACTCATTATTGATAACGACACTCTCGATCGTACCGTTGGCATAAGAGGTAAGGTTACCCTTCGTCACATCGTAGGTGATAGCACCGCTTCCTCGAACAACGGTCTCGTTGAAAGTCAAAACGACACTGCGTCCGCCGTTCGTAGCTTTATATTTATTACCGTCGGGAACGTTCACCAAATAAGGAGCCTCTTCGTCGGGCAATTCGACAGATGCCGAAGCCACAGCCCCGCAAACGCCTTTTTCATTGGATGCCACGGCATATACATAGTACGTAGCCCCTAAATTCTGGTTAGAAAGCGTACCGCTCACGCTGGGTTTTTCGGTAGCTTTCACCAATGTAGAACCTTCGTATTTCGCTTGCAACAACTGGTCGGGATCGACAGTCATCGCCTCGTCGGTCACAATATAAGAATAATATACGGTTCCCTCTGCCGGAGTAATGGTTACCTTGAAAGCATCCACGGCTGTTTTCTCAGCCGTCACCGTTACGGCAGGACCTTCGCCCATATCCACCGGCGTAAAGTCTTCGAATTCGGTGCAACCTGCCCCCATGAGGCAGATTGCAGAGAATAATCCTATAATATATTTTTTCATTGCTCTATAATTTTATTATTCTTCAACTTTTTTCAGAGTGACGGTTTGTGCACCGCTTGCAGCATAGCCCGGTTGTTCCACAATCGTCGCGATCACATAGGTATTTATGGAAATGGTTCCATTAGAAACCTGAGCCGTTGCCGAGCTTGCGCCATTGAAATCGAGACTCAAAGTATAAGAACCAGCAGTACCCAAATCCTGACCGGCGTTAATCGTTATCGATCTGAAATCGGAACTTACCGTACCCATTACCGATTTATAAGTCGCGCCACTCGCCGACGGAACGATCTGCGTAAACCAAACTCGATCTACATAGTCTGCGTCTTTCACGACTTCGCAAGTCCAATTTTGCATTTGAGACGTACCGAACGGATCCAGACCCGATGCATTATATTTACCCAAGATTCCGGCAGCAGCCAACGGGTGATCGTCATCGCTGATCGTGACGGTAGTCGTGTAGTTCGCGCCTAAATTACAGCCTTCGGGGGCAGAAAGTTTGATATCGAAACACACATCGCCATCATAGTCGTCGTTATCGATAGGTTCGATCAATATGTAAGCGACCATCTCGCCGCCATCGGTAAACGACAAAGTATTCGACGTATTTTTCAAACGGTAATTCACGCCCTCTTTCGCAGCGTTTTTACCGGCATAGGCAGTCGTATCGATTTCAAAACCCACCGACACGTCGAGCCCTTTGGAAGCGACCAACGAAACGGGTATTTTAACCTCGCTACCGGCATTCTCGGCTATGGAAGTGGACTTACTGTCAAAAGCCACGAATGCATCTTTATCGCTGAACATAGGAGTATCCACCGATTGGCACGAAGCTAACACCCCCTCCTACAACAGCCGCATATATAAATTTACTTATTTTCATAATTGTCTTCTATTAAAATTTATTTGCTTTGATAACCGGGATTCTGATCCATATTGTCGTTATACAAAAAATATCGTTCTCGGAATTGGCAATGCCCAACGATAGCTCGGGAAATCGATATTTTTCGTGAGCGGATCCAAGTCGTAATCGGTCCGAACCAACGACTTCTGCAAACGTTTCATATCGAAGAATATATGGCCCTCGAACAAGAACTCTTTGCGGCTTTCCTCGAACAGGTTGTCGAGCGTTACCGAAGCGTAAGCCTCGGCATTACGGTTCGTGGCTACGCGATTCAAATCGTCGATAGCGGTTACGCCCGATACCGTAGCTCCACGGTAAATAGCCTCCGAACGTATCAGATACATTTCCGAGATACGCAATACCGGCACGTTATTGTAGGCCAACTGTCCGTTTTTACCGGGATACTTGGTCGACCAGCGATAACCCGAATACTTACTGTTGGTTTTCGTCAATCCGGTCAAGCGCACATCGGTTGCGTCATACAAATTGATAAGGTCGTTCGATACTCGAACGTCGCCGTAACCGGCTCCGCCTGCAACTTCGGGTGCTGTCAAGTAGTCTCCGAGGTCACTGCGGCTACCGTCGCTCTGAGATACGTAAACTTCAAATATGATTTCGCTGCCCGATTGGGGGCTACGTCTACCGAGCCGTCCCACATCGATACGAAGCGGTCGCCCGAAAGCAGACGGAAACGCCCGTTCTTGATCACTTTCGTCGCATAATCGGCGGCCAACTGCCAATCTTCATGGTGCAGATATACCCGTGCCATCAAGGCTTGAATAACCGGTTTCGTTACCGTGGCTACGACATCTTTCACCCCTGCGCGCACATAGCTATCGCTCATCAGGCGTTCAGCTTCCACCAAGTCGGGTATAATGAGGTTTTCATACACTTCCGCTACCGTGTTACGAGAGGGACGGGCCGAAAGGTCGTCCTTCAAGACGATGGGCACACCCATCGCTTCTACTCCGGTAAGACCCTTTTCCTTGATATATCCGTAGGGTTGGGCGTAAACTCGTACCAAATCGAAGTAAGCCAAAGCACGCAAGAAAAGATTCTCGGCTTTGATGTTGTTGATTTGCTCGTCACTTACCCCGTCGCGGGTGAATTTTCCTTCGTTAATAGCCGTGAGTGCTTTATTACAGCCCAGTATCGCACTATATGCGCTCGACCAAAGACCCATCGTGCTGGTCGAAGTATAGTTCCAAGCCGGTTCCTGACGCATACGTCCTGTATTGACCGGGCCTACCATACCGTTGCCGCACATCACGTCGAATGTCAACGGGAACGATGCTCCATACCACGAGATGACTGCCCGATAGTTACCCGCCGTCGCTCCGTCGATGCCCTCGAAGGTCGACAGAGCCAATTCGTCTGACTGATCCATCGGTGGCTCCTTCGTCAGAAAGTCCTCGCAGGAAGAAAGAGCCAACGCTAAAACTGCTATCGATAAAATTATTTTTTCATTGTAACAATTCTTTTTAATTGATTAGAAAGTAATATCCACACCCACGATCATCGAACGAGTCATCGGGTAACTGATAATGGTAGCACCCGTTGTTCCGTGTTCGGGATCCCAGTAGTTCATGTTGTGGAACGTATAGAGGTTTAATGCGCTGGCATAGATGCGAACACCGCTCATCAATGCCTTTTTGGTCCATTTCGAAGGCAAATTGTATGCCAACGTAATATCTTTGATACGCAGATAGCTGCCATCTTCGAGATAACGGGTAGATATCTGGGAACTGTTGCTCGAATTGTTGTAGATCGGTTTCGGCAACACATTGGTGTCGCCCGGTTTCTTCCAATAGTTCAAGGCGCCTTTCCAAATGTTCGAATCGCCGTAAGAGCCGTCTGCTTCGAACAACGAACGGTCTTGGTTCAACACCTTGTTACCGTAGCGGGCTTCGAGCTGAATGCCCAGCGATATACCTTTCCAAGAAAGCTCGGTATTGAAACCGCCTGTCCACAGAGGTTCGGGAGAACCGGCATTGATACGGCGAGCCTCTCCGTAATTCTCGGTCAACAGCCCCTCTTCGTTACGCCACAAAGCGTTACCGTTCTGAGGATTCACCCCGGCATAGTCATACAACCAATAGGTATAAAGCTGTTCGCCCTTGACATAACGCAAAGTCGTTCCTATAAAATCCTGACCCGGAGCAAGTTCGAGCACTTTCGAACGGTTGGCCGCAAAGTTCACGCCGGCCGTCCACTTGAAGTCGTTGGTATTGAAAATCTCGGCATCCAACTGAACCTCCACACCGCTGTTGCGAATCTTACCTACGTTCTGGGCTTGCGAAGCAAAACCGGTCGTATAAGGCAGAGGAGCCGCGATCAACATATCCTCGGTACGACGGGTGTACCAGTCGATAGAACCGTTCAAACGGTCGAACAGACGGAAGTCGATACCGATATTGTGGGTCTTGTTGGTCTCCCAAGTCAATTTGCGGTTCTGCAACTGAGAAGGCAACTGACCGGTAATACCGTTGTACACGACGTCGGAGTACAGACCGTAGTGAGCGTAGGCTGCAATATTGTCGTTACCGTTCACACCATAGCTGTAACGCAATTTCAATTGATTAAGTACCGATTTGATATCCTGCATGAAATCTTCGTTGTGAATATTCCACGAAGCGCTGGCAGCCCAGAAAGTACCCCAACGCTTGTCGGGACCGAACTTGGAGCTACCGTCCGTACGAATAGAACCTTTTACATAATAACGGCCTTTGTAATTGTATTCGGCTACACCGAAGAAAGAAACCATCGCCATTTCGGTAAGACCGTCACCCACTCGTTGGTCTTCTACCGAAACACCCACAGAGTGGTAAGGACGTTGCTGATTCACATGATAAGATATACCTTGCAAGAAAGAAGACTCATATGCATTGGCTTCCTGACCGATCAACACATTCAACGAATGGTCGTCGTTGAACAGGTCGTCATAAGTGATCGTATTCGAAGTAGTCAATATGTGATATTGGCTCTCGGCCGTGTTCAAAGAAGCTCCGTAAGAGGCAGTGTTCACGAAAGCCGGACTGTAAGCGCGGCTGGTAGTCGTGGCATACTCGATAGAGTTGTTGGTACGGAACGTCAGTTGCTTGATCGGTTTCCATTCCAAATAAACGGTTCCGTTGAATTTATACTGCTTGTCGTATTTGTCTTGTTCGCGAATAGCGGCGATCGGGTTCACGTTGAACACGAAAGGCAAATCGAAGTTGTAGCTTCCGTCCTCGTTGTAAGCGTTCATGGTCGGAGCCAAAGCCATACCCGAATAGAAGGGGTTCGTAGGAGCCAAACCGCTATCGCCCAACAAACTATTTTGCACATCGGAAACCTTCATATAACCGCCATGCAGACGAGTTCCCATTTTCAACCATTTGTTCAACTCGGTATCGAGGTTCGCGCGAATCTGCATCTTCTCGAAACCTACGGTCGGCACGATACCGTTTGTTTTATTATAAGACAATGAAGTATAGTAAGTAGTCTTGCCCGCACCGCCCGAAGCGATCAACTCATACTCTTGCAAACTGCCGTTACGCGTCAACTCTTTCATCCAGTTGGTCGCGCGTCTGCCGGCCATAGCCTGCGGGAAATAATACTCCCGAAGTAGGATCATCGGGATTATACCCGGCATTGATACGGGCATCGCGTTGATATTGCACATACTCTTCGAGGTTGGCCATGCCGAAGTCATTGTCATTGGCGATCGTAGACACACCGTAGCGGGCACGGGCGGTAATCTTGGATTTCCCCGATTCTCCCGATTTGGTGGTAATCAAAATCACACCGTTGGCAGCACGAGAACCATAGATAGAAGCGGCAGCGGCATCCTTCAACACCGTCACCGAAGCTATATCGCTGGGGTTGATCAAGGCTATCGCGTTCATACTGTTGGAAAGCCCGCCTACATCACCGCTTTCTACGGGAATACCGTCGACCACATACAAGGGGTTGTTACCGGCGCCGATAGAACTGGTTCCGCGCACCCGAATCGTAGCCACAGATCCCGGTTGCCCGTTGCTCGACGAAACCGACACACCGGCCATTTTACCGGAAAGCATCTTGTCCACCGAAGTCTCGGGGATAGAAGCCAGATCATCACCATCGACCGTCGCGATAGAACCGGTTTTGGCCTCCTTCCGTATCGTCTGGTAACCTACCACCACGACATCGTCGAGAGTATGATCGGCAGAATTCAATTTAACGACCATACCATTACGCGCAAAAACCTCCTGTTTTTCCATACCGATGTAGGAAATAACCAAAGTTCTCGATGCCCCGGCAGGATCTTGATTGTAAACTTACCGTCCGTGTCGGTAATAGTAGAAGCATTCGCGCCCTTCACCAAGATAGACGCACCGATAACCGGCTCGTCATTCTCTGCCGACAACACCGTACCGGAGATACTCGTTTGAGCCACCGCTAACGAAATGCCAGCCAACAGAGCGCACAATAACAATGTTAATTTTCTCATACGACTGAAATTAAATTTAAATAAACGATTATTCCTTCTTCTTTTTTCACATTACACACACTCGACAATCTTTGTCAAGTTTTTTTCATTACACACTACTAACACTAAAACTTTTCTTTCCTTTTTTTAACCTTATTATATATATAAGACTTAATAAAAATAGCGAATCTCTATGCTCAAATCAACTTCTCATAGAAGTATTCAGCATGCAAAGATAACAAAAAACCACAATATAAAAAATCAAATTGAAAGAAAACATACCTTTCGGGCTTTCTTTTTGATAAAACCCATTCTCTTTTTTCGGAGATTCATAAATATACATTTTTCACAACAAGACTAACTTATTAAGAAACAATATAATAGATAATTCTTAATTTAATTATAAAAAAATAATACGAGAAACAAGAAGTATTCTATGTTAATAAAATATAAAACAAAACCTACTATAATCGTATTATCGCCAAATAGCGCTAATCTTATCAAAATTTTAACTCAATTCGTTTATTCAATTAACATTCGATACTTCTCCCCCTCCTCCCCTGTGTTTTGCACAGCAAAATATAGGGAGGTGTCCGAAGGACGGAGGGGTTGAAAAAACAGCGACAGTAACAAAATCAAATCTCACACTCTCCCTCTGCCGTGTCACGCAGCAATATAGAGGGAGAAGGTGAGAATGTTTTATATTGTTATATAGAAAACACATCGAACTGTAAAGAAAGACATGTATCACACTCCTCCCCTGTGTTTTGCACAGCAAAATATAGGGGAGGTGGCCGAAGGACGGAGGGGTTGAAAAAACAGAGGGGTTGAAAAAAACATCGGCAGCAACAAACCGGGTATCACCCTCTCCCCCTGTGTTTTGCGCAGCAAAAATATAGGGGGGTGCCCGCAGGGCGAGGGGGTTAAAACAACAGAGAAGTTAAAAAAATTACACAAACAGAAAAAACAAATGATTCCAATTAAACACTTTGACCAGAAGCCTTTAATCTCCGAACAGTCTCTTTCAACAACTCTATCACAGCCGGTTGATTCTCGAAAATCGCTCGATTTTCAATCCTCAATACGGTTATCCCTCGTGCAGATAACCTGTTATCACGGCTCCCGTCTCTAAGGCTCCCTTCGATTGTATAATGGCCTTGCCCGTCCAATTCTATTCCCAACTTCAATTCGGGACAGTAAAAATCCAATATATACTCACCCACCGAAAATTGCCGGCGGAATCTCACTCCATCGATTTGTCGGTTTTTCAATATCAGCCAAAGAGTCGCTTCGTATTTTGTCCCGTTGGAACGAAACTCTTTCCGCTGGACCTCTTTTTCTCCTTTCTGTTGAAACTTCGTTTCATAACTCATTTAGAATGATTTACAAATATAATTTCCTAGAATGGTAAATCCAACTACTTCCCCTCTTATTTTTTCAAAGCTCCTCTATAATATTTATTTACCTCTACCGATATTTCTACCCCCTACAAATAAAAATTACCTTGTAATATTTCTCAACCCCTCTCCTCCGGAACTGCCGTTCCTTCGGTCTCTCCCCTATATTTCCCTACGCAAAACACAGGGGCGGTGTCCGAAGGACGGAGGGGTTAATAAAACAGAGGGGTTGAAAAACAGCAATAGCAACAAAATCAAATCTCAACCTCTCCCCTTGCCGTGCCCCGTAACATTACAGGGTGTCACGTATAAAATCGGAGCAGAAGCGAAAGGAAAATACATCTCACCCTCCTCCCCTGTGTGGCGAAGACATATAGGGAGGTGGCACGCAGTGACGGAGGGGTTAAAAAACAGAGGAGTTGAAAAACATCGGCTGTAACAGCAACAAACCGAGTATCACCCTCTCCCCTTGCCGTGCCCCCGTAGCATTACGGGGTGTTTTGTACAGCAAAATATAGGGGAGGTGTCCGAAGGACGGAGGGGTTAATAAAACAGAGGGGGTTAGAATACAAGCAAAAGCAACAATCCCCGATTCCGCCTTTATCGGGCGGCGAAGACGCAAGGAAGACGGAGGGAAAAGGGCGAGGACTGTTTGAGCGGAGCGAGTTCCGCAGACCCCCGACGGCGACCGTAGCGACAAGCCAAAAGCCCGATAACTGCGGCGGCGCTTCTTGGTTCGTTCTTCTCGCTGCTGAGAAGAATGAACAAATAACGTAAATTAGTGTAACAAGGACTTTCTTTGGCTGGGAAAGAAAGTCCTTTGTATCCCCCTACCCAACCTCACCGAGCAGAAAAAAACAGCCCCATTCCGAAAACACAAGCGTATAAAAAGGGAGTTGAAAAATAAAAAGAAAATAGACAAAATCGCCCCATTAGTATAAATCTGAGAAAAAAAAAAGAACCGTTCATGCATGCATACACATTCTCTTTTGTACTTTTGTCTAAAATTTTAAGCTGTGAATCTTATCATCGATCAAGGAAACTCGATAACCAAAATGGCACTCTTTCGGGCAGGACGATTGCAAAATGTCTATTTCTACCCGAAATGGGACTCAACGACCGTTATCGACTTCTTGGACGCTCACGAAGTCGATGCCGCCATATTCTCGACAGTCACCGAGTACGATCCCGAAGCCATAGCGATACTGCGACAGCGACTACCCTACTTTTTAAAATTCGACCATTCATCGGAACTCCCCATTAAAATAGGATATGCCACCCCCGAAACATTAGGTCTGGACAGAATCGCCGCAGTAGTGGGAGCCGTCATGCAATGCCCCGACAAAGCAGTGCTCATCGTCGATGCAGGCACATGCGTCACCTACGATCTACTCACCGCCGACGGCACGTTTGCCGGCGGAAACATAGCACCGGGCATCCGATTGAGATTACGGGCCATGCACGAACACACGGGAAAACTCCCCCTCATCGACGATGCAGGAGAGACACCCGAAATAGGATTCAGCACCGAAACCGCCATGCGGGCAGGAGCTGTGCTCGGCGTCGCTTATGAAATAGAAGGATATATAGCCCGGTTAAACAAGGTTTATCCCGACCTTTTCGTTTTTTTAACAGGGGAGATGCCTTAAAATTGGCTGCAAAAATAAAAAGTCGCATCTTTGTGGACGAAAACTTGGTACTAACCGGCTTAAACAGAATCTTACAAGAAAATGCTAAAATATAAAATTCTCTTTATCTGCTTGTCGATAGGGCTCGTCGCCTTTGCCCAAAACGGAACAAGCTCGCCCTATTCCAGATTCGGATATGGTATTTTGGGTGACAACGCCATAGGCGCTCAACGAGCTATGGGTGGCGTAGGATATGCCTTGCACAACAATCGGCAAATCAATGTGATGAACCCGGCTTCCTATGCAAGCATGGATTCGCTCACTTTTCTTTTCGATATAGGACTCACCTATCAAAATACAATCACCAGAGAAGGCTCGCTAAAAAAAACAGCCAAAGCGGGTCGCTCGACTACATCGTCATGCAGTTTCCATTGGGACGATACATGGCCGGTAGCGTGGGGCTCCTGCCCTATTCCAATGTAGGCTACTCTTTCATAACCGGCATAGACAACGGCTCGGATAGCCGGTCGGGCGATGGCAATATCTCACAAGCCTATGTGGGAGTAAGCGGTAGACCCTTCAAAGGATTCTCGATAGGAGCCAACATCAGCTACCTCTTCGGGAACCTCTCCAATACCAACACCGGAATACCGGGTAACGGCGGCAGCAGCGTCGTTTTCGAAACCATGCTCAAAGTACGCGACTACCATTTATCGTTCGGCGCCCAATATGCCATAGAATGGAACAAAAAGCATACGATCACGCTCGGTGCGGTTTATTCCCCCGGGAAAGCCCTATTGGGTAGAGCATACCGCAGTACCTACGATGTAAGCTCCAACACGGCGACCACCGCCGATACCCTGAAAATGAAAAATAATTATTCATTGGCCTCGACATACGGCGGCGGTATCAGTTACAACTACGACAAACGCCTTACCATAGCGGCCGACGTAACCTACCAGAATTGGGCCGACGCCAAATTTACGAATCTCACCGCCGGACAGTTACAATCCTCCAAAGGACAATTCAATAACCGATTAAAAATAGCGTTAGGAGCCGAATTCCGTCCGAAAAACATGGGAGGAAACTATTTCGAACACGTCAACTACCGGGCAGGTATCTTCTACAATCGCTCTTATCTGAAAATAAACGGGAACGATATGGACGAAATCGGAGCCACTTGCGGTTTCGGTTTTCCCCTTGCCACAGACAAATCGGTAGTCAACGTATCGTTCGAGTACATCAATCGCCAATGCACCCCCGTTAAACTCATTACCGAAGACCATTTCAGAATATCGGTAAGCCTCACTTTTAACGAAATGTGGTTCTGGCAACGCAAGTTCGAATAAAATTCTATTACCCATAAAAACGACGAAGCGATTGCGTCAAAACTAAGAAGCTGTTTTAAATTTATTCCGAGACAGATTGAGACCTATGTTGAAGTAGATTGAGTCCGAGATATGCAGTCAATAGCGGGCTATTGACAAAAATCAAGGGATTCTAGATGCGAGACAGGGGCTCAACATGGCCGGAACATACCTGCTTGCAATGATAATATTATTTCTCAATAAATTTAAACAGCTTCTAAATGACCGTTCTGAAAAGTCACAGATCGTAACCGCTAAACCTCAAAGAGCCGTATCAAAACTCTTATAGAGTAATGATACGGCTCTTCCTTCGTAAAATTGTTTTCACCTCCTTCTTACCTTTTTAGGCTGCTCGAATTTTCATCTAATCTCTCCCCCTGTTCATCTGGACTACCCCAAAAACTGAAATACAAAAAACTATTATCCTCCTCCCCTGCCGTGTCCCGTAGCATTTCGGACATCTCAGTTATCATTTTATCGGAGATATTTTAAAACTCCTCCCCTGTGTTTTGCATCGCAAAATATAGGGGAGGTGGCACGCAGTGACGGAGGGGTTAAAAAAACAGTATAGCAACGTTATTGTAAGATTTCTACACTCCTCCCCCTGCCGTGCCCCGTAGCATTGCGGGGTGTCACGTATAAAATCGGAGCAGAAGCGAAAGGAAAATACATCTCACCCTCCTCCCCCTGTGTTTTGCATCGCAAAATATAGGGGAGGTGTCCGAAGGACGGAGGGTTAGAAAACATCGGCAGTAACAAATCAGGTATCACCCTCTCCCCTGCCGTGTCCCGTGGCATTACGGGGTGTTTCCGTTAGGGAATATAGGGGGAGTGCCCGCAGGGCGAGGGGGTTAAACCCTACAATCAAAAACTCTTATGGAATCTTACAACTATTTCCCTAAAAGAGGAGAAATATATCCAAGAACCTTTTGCAAATGATCGACCTTACTCCACTTGATCTTATTCGCTTTAAGAAATACATTGAACTCTTTTCTGCTTGATTCGGGCAAGAGCTTCGAAACAGATTTTTTATTCGCATTGACAATTTCACCACCGACAATGAAACACAACCGAGTAGACACCGGTAATGTCTGCCCGTTTTCACGCTCCACGCGAATCATATCGTAATTGAGATTGGCGATACCGCCGAGTTGCAAACTCGACAAATTATCGACCGCCGAAGTAGACGACGATGTACCATAAGCCCCCGTCCCTTGTAGCAAACGGTCGAAATCGCCCGTCGTCCTACGACCGAGAATCGCTTGCGGTGTCTCGCCCAATACCTCGATAAAAAAATTCTCGCAACGTACGAATTCGGTACTGTCGGCAAAAACAACCCGACCGATATCATTTTGATTATCGGGACAGTATATCTGCGAACCATTCAAATAATGCAAATCGTTACGCAATAAATGAATGTTTACTTTCGCCTCCCCTTTATTCCCCGATTTGGAATAAATAGAAGCCTCCATAAAATCATCGAATAAATACGGCCACATAGTTGTAGGCTCTCCCGCCCGGAGCCCAAGAGAGGTAATCACCCCCAGTAATCCGGCAAATAACAATCTTTTCATAAGAATAAATTTATAAACATTCAAAATTAAATTTGTCAAAAACGACTACAAGTTAGTAATTTTATGTTATTTTTGCTCCTAAGAATAGGAATATTTTGCAAACACAATCACACAAATACTTAACAATATGAAAATCAAACATCTATTGTGCTTTATCGCGCTATGTCTGTTTTTTACTCCGGGTAAAGCCCAACAACTTAGCGTAATGACTCTACGTAATGGAGCAACGGTTTACATTTGGGAAGACAAAAGTAAACCCGATGTATTCGGTATGATCGCTTTCAAAGTAGGCTCGGTCGACGATCCCGAACAATACACCGGACTGGCTCATTACTTGGAGCATGTCATGTTCAAAGGGACCCAAACCATCGATGCACTGGATTGGGAAAAAGAGAAACCCATCTATGAAAAAAATTATCGCCAAGTATGACGAACGAGCAGCATTAAGCGACCCTGCTGCCCGCGAAGCCGTAGACAAGGAAATTAACGACCTGACCCGTGAAGCAGCCCAATATGCCGCAGGAAATGAATTTTCCCTTTTGGTAGACCACATGGGAGGACAAGGACTAAACGCCAGCACAGGCTACGACCAAACGGAATATCACAATTCCTTCCCGCCCTCGCAACTCGAAAAATGGCTCGAAATCTATTCCGAACGTCTTATAGACCCCGTATTCCGGGGCTTCCAGACCGAATTGGAAGCCGTATACGAAGAGTACAACATGTATAACGACGACCGCGGATCGAGAATGAGAGAGTTCATCTATGAACAAGCATTCGGAGATCACCCATACGCCCGTCCCATTATCGGTCTCCCCGAACACTTGAAAAATCCCCAATTGAGTAAACTGATCGATTTCTATAATACATGGTATGGCCCTCAGAATATGTCTATCATTCTGGTAGGTAACATCGACGCCAAAGAGGCAATACCGATGATTCGCGATAAATTCGAAAGAGTTCCCCGCCGAGCCGAGATACATCGGGAAAAGAAACCCGTCCGCCAATTCAAAGGTCGCACGGAAAAGAGCGCGAAAATTTTCTATTATCCTATGCTGGCCCTCATTTACAATGGAGTTCCTTCGAACGACAAAGATGAAATCGCATTGGAGATCTGTTGCCAACTTCTCTCCAACTCACAAAAAACCGGTATCCTCGACAAGCTGCAACTCGACGGCGACATCATGAGCGTAGGCGCATCTCAAAATGCCATGCGAGATGCAGGGATTCTCATGATCAATGCCATTCCCTCTTTCGATGCGAACCAAAATCGTTGGGACAGTCACAAATCGGTAGAAAAAATCGTATTATCCTCTTTGCGCCAACTACAAAACGGGGAGTTCGACGAAGTGACTCTCGAAGCTATCAAACAAAACATGATACGCGAATACGACCTGCAAATGGAATCGAACGAAATGAAAGCCTATATATTAGCCTCTCTTTTTCAATACGGGAGCCGATCCGTCGGACATCGTCAACTTCAAAGAAAAAGTCAAAGCCGTCACCATCGACGAGGTGAAAGCCGTAGCAAAAAAAATACTTTAACGACAATTACCTCGCTTTGAACATTCAAAGAAGCGAAAAACCTCGACAGCAAAGGACAAAAACTGAAAAAGCCCGATTACAAACCCATCGAGACGAAAAAAGGAGCCAAATCGGAATATGCTAAATGGGTAGAAAGTATACCGGTCAACATGCCCGAAGTAAAATACTGCGACTTCAATTCTATCCAACAAAAGCAAATCAACACTCGCAGCAAACTGTTCTACAATCTCAACCCCGAGAACGACGTATTCACGATGACCTTGAAATACGGCATCGGAACGAAAAAAGATGCCTAAACTCGAATATGCCGTCGCCTTGATGAACAACGCAGGTATGCTGCCCGATATCGAACCGTTGGCATTCAAACGGGCTATGGGCGAATTAAATGCAAATTGCACATACGCTGTGGACGACAACTACATGTATGTCATGATGAGCGGATACGAAAAGATTTGGTAAAAGCCTGCCAGCTTCTTTCCAAACAAATCCTTTTCCCCAAACTCGACGACAAGCAGTTGCAAAGCCTCATCGGTAGCGCGTTCGGTTCTCGCCAGATGGAAAAAAGCAGTATCGGGACATTGGAAAGTGCCCTCACGTCGTATGTACTATACAAGGATAGTTCAGACTACCTGCAACGCATCCCCACTCGTGATTTAATAGACCTTTCGATTACAGATCTGACGACCCAATTCCAAGCCGCCACGAATTACGAATGTGAAATCTATTACGTAGGTACGGCGCCATTCGATGACGTATATCAAGTATTGAGCCAAAACTTGCCGTTGAAAGCGCAAGAAATGCCCTCTACCTCTCCCGAGTTACGTCCTCGACAACAATATACCGAAAATACGATTTTCTTCCTGCCCAACAGCAAAGCGACTCAAAGTAAAATATACTTCTTTATAGAAGGAAAACCATTCGATGTAAAAGACGATATATTCATCGAAGCCTTTTCAAGCTACTTTGGAGCCGGATTCGGAAGCCTCGTCGTAGATGAAATTCGCGAAAAACGGGCTATGGCATATACCTCCTACGGTGTCGTGGGGACCCCCTCCGTTGCCGGTCGAAACACGCTATTTCAAGGATTTGTCGGCACTCAGGGAGACAAAACGCTCGACGCTATCGAAATTTACATGAATTTGTTGAAAGATATGCCGTCCACACCCGAACGTTTCGACGTAGTAAAAACCAATATCAAAGAATCTATCCTCAGTGCGAAACCGGGATTCCGTTCTGCAAGTGCCATATATGAGGCATGGAAACGAATGGGCTATACACAAGATCCGGCCATCGACAAAATGAAAAAGATCGAAACGCTCAAATTCGAGGACATCATCGATTTCTACAATGAAAACATCAAGGGAAAACCGGTTGTTATCGCCATCGTAGGAAATCCGAAAGATTTCGATACTAAGGCTCTCGAAAAATACGGAAAAGTAGTCAAAGTTTCCGAATCGAAACTATTCTCCGATAGCTTCTGATAAGCCAACGAGCAAAGAAAATAAAATCTTAAAAAGCGAGGGTCTCGAAATGTTATTCGAGACCCTCGCTTTTTAGCCATAACGCACCCGCCAACCCCACTCGCTATTCTTAGAAGCTATTTTAGATTTATTCCGAGACAGATTGAGATCTATGTTGAAACAGATTGGAGTCCGAGATATGCAGTCAATAGCGGGCTATTGACAAAAATCAAGGGATTCAAGATGCGAGACAGGGGCTCAATAGGGCCGGAACATACCTGTTTGCAATGATAATATTATTTCCCTATAAATTTAAAACAGCTTCTTAAATAAACCTAAGAATCTGTTTAATGTTCCTTTAAACCGATAATAATCGCCCATCGATTGTTCTTAAAAAAAGAACCTTTATAATGAAAGTAAATATGAACATAATGAAAAAAAAGTATGACAGGAGCATTTTTTAGCGTTGGCAGCCGTTTCAACCGGGAACATAGAGCCTATGGAAGCCTGTACACGCGCCGTGTATATCGGCCCCGAACAAATGGTAATAACAGGCCGTACGATGGACTGGAAAGAAGACATTATGTCGAACATCTATGTCTTTCCTCGTGGAATGAAACGAGCCGGATACAACAAGGGCGAAACCGTGAATTGGACCTCTAAATACGGAAGTGTAATTGCGACAGGATACGACATAGGAACCTGTGACGGAATAAACGAAAAAGGATTGGTGGCAAGCCTGCTATTTTTGCCCGAGTCCGTCTATTCACTGCCGGGCGATACCCGTCCGATAATGGGAATCAGTATATGGACCCAATATGTACTCGACAATTTTGCAACTGTGCACGAAGCTGTCGAAGAACTGAAAAAAAGAAACCTTCCGCATAGACGCTCCACGCATGCCGAACAATGGACCCGAATCTACCCTGCACTTAGCAATTACCGACGAAACCGGAAATACGGCAATCTTGGAATATCTCGACGGGAAACTGAATATTCACGAAGGAAAAGAATATAGAGTGATGACAAACTCGCCTCGGTATGAAGAACAATTAGCCATTAACCGCTATTGGGAAGAAATCGGAGGACTGGTAATGTTACCGGGAACAAACCGGGCGAGCGACCGTTTTGTACGGGCTTCTTTCTACATAAAAGCAATACCCCAAACGTCCGATGCCAAAATCGCAGTACCCAGTGTATTGAGTGTCATGCGCAATGTATCGGTTCCCTTAGGTATAAATACACCCGACAAACCGCACATCTCCTCTACCCGTTGGAGGTCAATCTCCGATCAAAAGAACAAAGTATATTACTTCGAATCGACACTTACCCCCAATTTATTTTGGCTCGACTTGAAGAAAATAGATTTCAGTCCGTCGGCAAAAGTGAAAAAACTCCCGCTATCGAACGGAGAAATTTATGCAGGCGATGCTATAAAAGATTTACGAGACAGCAAACCTTTCGATTTTCTGTTTCAAACCCCGGTGATGTAATTCACCGGGCATTCCACATCATAGACATGAAACACAGCATAATAAATTGTACAAACACTTTAAGACAGACTTCCGAAATTTACGGGACGAATCAAACACTAAACACGACGCTCCATTTGTCCGAAGAAAAATTTTTCGTACTTTTACCCGAAAATCTGTGACTTCAATCTCGTTCCGATGAAACTGGACAAAAACAAAGTATTCTCATTCATTCGTAACCGGATCTCCGTCGGGAAATTATTTCTTGCCATATTCATTATTTTCATCATCTTCATCGATGAAAACAGCTGTATACAACGCATAAAATACGATGCCGAAATCAACGACCTGCGTAAACAAATAGCGGCACAAAACGATACGACCGAATACTACAACCGTAGAATAGAAGAACTGAAAACCGACAAAAATATCATTGAACAAGTCGCGCGCGAACAATATCTTATGAGTAAACCCAACGAAGACATCTATCTCATCGAAAATAAAAAATAACACTATAACACATACGATAAATATGAACCAGCAAACACGCAATATATTATTCATGGTATCCTCCATTGCCGTCATTATAGGGGCAGCTATGCCCTTGTTCATGCTCAAAATGCCGTGGGTTCCATACATTTATGCTTTCGGAGCCGCAGGCATGGCCGTTTGCAGACTCACATTCCGTTACAAAGGGAAAAATTTCCGGTTAAAAAGACTCTACCACATCGAAACATTCTCATCTCTCTTTTTGGTAGCCTCCTCATATTTCATGTTCAAAGAAGATCCCGATTGGATTATGTTGCTTACTGTCGCTGCTGTCCTACAATTATATACATCGATTCTCATTCCGCGAGTATCCAAGAAAGAAGAAAAATAAGCTACTCCCAACCTCTCCCCTGCCGTGCCCGTAGCATTACGAGGTGTCACAAAAACAGCATGGAGAAAAAGGCTGCTATTCAATCCTCTCCCCTGCCGTGCCCCCGTAGCCTTACGGGGTGTTTTGCATCGCAAAATATAGGGGAGGGGTCCGTAAGGACGGAGGGGTTAGAAAAATATCGGCAGTGGCAGTAACAAAATCAAGTATCACCTTCTCCCCTTGCCGTGCCCCGTATGCGGAGTATTGCACCGCAATGAGCGGAAGGTTACTCTCACCCTCCTCCCCTGCGTTTTGCACAGCAAAATATAGGGGAGGTGTCCGAAGGACGGAGGGGTTAAAAATACCCTCAGTGAAAGTAATAGAGGAGGGTTAGAATACAAGCAAGCCCCCGATAATTGCGGCAGCCCTTCCGGGTTCATTCCTCTCGCTGCTAAGAAGAATAAACGAATAGAAAGTATAATCATGACATAATTCCACTATCCCCCTATCCTACCTTCGCAAAAAAAACAAACGAGCGATGATAGATACAAGATTCGAAACGACCATAGACCTGAGAGGTGAAATCGAGAACTACCGACAAGTGGCGCTCATCAAATACTACAAGATCCTCCTCGAACTCGACCCCCGTCGGGACAGGCTGACCATGCTCGCCGTCATTCGTTGTATCGACAAGCTCGAAAGACATTCCCAAGAGCGAAAACGTCCACGAAACGACAAGAAGAAAATGCAAGCCGAAGGAACTCTCGCTTGGCACTATCAGAAACGCAACCAACTCTTCCGAAAAGCCGGACTATACGACATCGAGTCCACTCAGTTCCTCGTCGACCACGAAGAAATCTTCGACACACACGAGGAACGGGAAGAGCGCGAACGATTCGAAGCCTGCCGCCGGGAAGCCCTCAGAAGGCAAACCGAAACGCACGAGGCCGAAGAAAAAGAATCCGCACAACTGGCCTCCGCTCACGAAGCCGATAAGGACCCGCAAGAAGACTACACGACAGCCGGATCCGAAATCCCGGCACACACCCCCGCAGCCCTTATCGCCCCTATCCGGGAGCATCTGGTGCGGCGCTCCCGCCGGTAATCCCATTGGCGAACCTGCACCCGGATTCCATCGATCCTCTTTCGATTGCAACAGAAGAGAATAAATCTGACAGGTGGAGGGTGGACCCACACAATCCGTTCCGATGAGTAAAACAATGGGAACTACCTTTCGCCACCGATCCGATGTAAATAGGAGAGAAAAGTTTTATAAACCCCTTCAATAAAATCCGATCGGCTCTCTCACCAGCCTAATAAGTTAAAAAAATAAAACATACTTTCAAATATTCGACACACTCTATTTCAAATCTACGAAAATTTCGTAGATTTGCGAAACAATCGTAATAATAACACATGGAAAAACTGACACATCAAGAAGAAGAAATAATGCTCGTCATCTGGAAAAAGAAAAGAGGCATTATCAAAGATTTCCTAGAACAGCTGCCCGAACCGCAACCGCCCTACACGACAGTCGCTTCGATTGTCAAAAATTTGGAGAAAAAAGGATTTCTGTCGAGCGAGAAAATAGGCAATACCTATTTATATATTCCACGAATAACCCAAACCGAATATAAGAAAAAATTCTTATCGGGAATCGTAAAAAGCTATTTTTCAAATTCCTATAAAGAGATGGTCACATTCTTCGCCCACGAACAAAAACTCTCGGAAGAAGATTTGCGGCAAATCATCGAAATGATTGAACGAGGTAAAAGCTAACCCATAAAAACTGAAAATATGGCTTTCTTACTATATCTACTACAAATAAACATAGCACTAAGTCTATTATATTTATGCTATAAAGTTCTATTCTCGCAAAATACATTTTTCGGGTTAAGAAGGCTCATACTCATCAGTATCGTGTTATTCTCCACGACCTACCCGTGGTACGACATTCCCGACATCGACCCTATTATTTCGGCCCATCTGCAAATTACACTTCCAGAAGTACTTTTACAGCATGGGAGAAACAGTCCCCAGAAAGCCTTTGACATATACCCGTTGATAGCTTATCTATACGGAGGAATATGCTCGCTATTCTTGTTACGCATGTTTTTGAGAATAGCTTCGATAATAAAACTGCGGGCAAATGGAAAGCTCCGTATCATCGGGGAGAGCCATATAATCGTCTGCGACGAAAACATACAACCCTGTTCCTTCTTCCGATGGATATTTCTTCCTCATTCCATTTTGCAAAATAAAAACACGCTCACAAGAATACTCCGACACGAAAATACACACATACGACAATTACATACCATAGATGTCCTATTAGGCGAAAGTATGGCAGCATTATGTTGGATAAATCCGTTAAGCTGGTTATTGCTGAAAGAAATCAGACTGAATCTCGAATATATGGCCGACGAGGCTGCGATTCCCCGACGAACAAAAAAAAAGACATACCAATACCTGTTACTCGACATTTCACAATCGAATAACGAACTCCCTTCCGCAATACCGTTCAATTACTCTTTTTTGAAAACCCGCATTCGCATGATTAACCGGAAGCGATCACAAACGACATCTGTATTCAAATATCTGCTGATACTACCCCTTTTCTTGGCTATCGTAACTGCCAACCAATGCTGTACAGACCAACAACCGCTTCAATCCGAAATTGAAAAAGTATTCCCCAAACCCTCGGAAGTTCAAACGAAAGATAGCTCGACAACCGCTTCCGAAACATCGGAAACTCCCCTCGAAGTCGCGGAAATCATGCCCGAATTTCCCGGCGGAACCGAAGCGTTGCTCTCTTTTATCAAAGACAATCTCGAATACCCGCAAAAAGCTATCGACGAACAAACCGAAGGACGGGTAATCATACGATTTGTCGTAAACAGCAATGGAGAAATATCCGATCCCACAATTCTCAAAGGCATAAACAAAAATCTCGACCAAGCCGCCATAGATGTTATTAACAAACTACCCCGTTGGAAACCGGGACAGCAAGACGGACAACCCGTAAGTGTACGGTTCACCCTTCCCATCGTTTTCAAATTAACCTGATATATTCACTTAAAAAATTTAGACACATGAAAAAGACATTATTATCCTCGATGATTATCATCTTAATGGGTTTGCTCGGAGCTTGTAGCTCCAATACCTCGGACAAAACGAGTCTGTCGGAACAATCAGTATCGGAAAACAAAACGGCAACCCCGGTCGCAATCGAAGTCCCCGACACGCTTGGTAAAACATACGATGCCGTAGAAGTCATGCCCGAATTTCCCGGCAAAACATACGATGCCGTAGAAGTCATGCCCGAATTTCCCGGCGGAACCGAAGCGTTGCTCTCTTTCATCAAAGGCAACCTCAAATATCCGCAAAAAGCTATCGACGAACAAACCGAAGGGCGGGTAATCGTACAATTCGTTATCGATAAAACCGGGAAAGTATCGAGCCCCGAAGTCATTAGAGGCGTAACCTCGGAACTTGACCAAGCTGCGTTGGACATCGTCTCGGCACTCCCCGACTGGAAACCGGGTGAACAAGACGGACAAAAAGTAAATGTGAAATATACACTGCCCGTAGTCTTTAAGTTGATATAACGGGAATGCCGAGCCAATAGATTTATCTCTGAAAATACGATACGGTTCGAGGGGAAAACTCGAACGAACGGGGTTTTCCCCTCGAACTGTACATAACTTTTGCACAATATACCCCCTTTCCGCTTATGAAAAAATTACTTTGCTTTATCGGTCTTTTTCCGGCTCTATTCGCCTCGAAAAGTCATGCCAGTATTCCCGGCGGAACTATACCATTTATCTTTGACAGTCATTTATATCTTCAAGTAAGGCTGAACGACACCATTCCCGTCACTATTATCTACGATACGGGCGCCGACTTTCTATACCTCGATGAAGATTATTTGAAACTGAATAATCTGCAAAATGCTTTCGGGAAAAAAGGAATAGCAAGAATGGGAGGTGCAGGTAACAACGAGCCCCAATCCGTCGACATCTTCATCGAACCTGTTAAAATCCACTGTGGAGAATTAGATTATCAAAACAAGATAACCCCGGTCATTAAATTGCGTGATATTCTTGGAAAGCACACCGATGGCTTGCTGGGCAATACCCACCTGTTAAATACGCCTTTGGAGATTAATTTCAGTGAAAGCTACATCAAGCAATTAAAAGAACCGCTTTCGGCCGACTCGCTTGACCGTTACCACAAACTCGAAGCTCGATTCAAAGACAACCGCATCGATGTGAAAGCCAATCTGCAAATCGATTCCGCAAATACGGTGGAAGGCTGGTTTAGAATGGATTTAGGGAGTGGCTCCATAATCTCTCTTTCAAATGAAACGACATCTGCGTTAAACCTTGCCGGCGTACGCAAAGCCTACTTCGAGACACAGGCCGGGGGAATAGGAGGAGGTTCCGAGGAATTTGAATTAAGAGCCGAAAAATTCTGTATGGTCGATACGCTCGAAAATCTTGTAATAGACTGCTCCCTCAATAAGAAAGGAGCATTATCATCGGGCAGGCCCTATGTGGGCATCATCGGCAATGAAATCTGGTCGCTCTACGACATTATCTTGGATCCCGTTCATTCCTCCGTATGGGTAAAACGAAACGATAATGAAGGCTCCTATTCCCGATCTTCCGTCACGCATATGGCCGTTATCGACCGTACGGACATTTGCGAAGGTTGGATTATCAACGGACTTTATAAAGGTGGAATTGCGGAACAGGTCGGTATTGAAATCGGAGACATAATTATAGCTATAAACGACCGGCCCGTTAAAGAAATAACTTGGGAGGAACAGCGAAAAGGGTTAGGTCTCAACGGCAAGACAGAATACACGATAAAGAAAAGAAACGGTGAAATAGTCACTTGCGTCCTATACATTCGTAATCAAATCATCTGACCTGTAAGGTTGCGGAAAACAGCCTATTTTTTCATTCGATATAGAAATTCAAACGCACGGCACAAGAACAAAACGAGGAACTGTAGAACAAAATTATTAAATCTGCAATGAACGGAGGGTTACTCTTAAACTCCTCCTCTGTGTTTTGCACTGCAAAATATAGGGGAGGTGTCCGAAGGACGGAGGGGTTAGAAAAATATCGACAGTGGCAATAACAAAATCAAGTATCACCCTCTCCCCCTGCCGTGCCCCGTAGCATGGTGAAGCAAGGCTCATAAAATCGGAGCAAGGGCGAAAGCGGAATACATCTCACCCTCTCCCCTGTGTTTCCGTAAGGGAATATAGGGGAGTGCCCGTGGGCGAGGGGGTTAAAACAGAAACAGTAGAACGCGATTATTGAATCTGCAATGAACGGAGGGTTACTCTTAAACTCCTCCTCTGTGTTTTGCACTGCAAAATATAGGGGAGGTGTCCGAAGGACGGAGGGTTAGAAAAATATCGACAGTGACAGTAACAAAATCAAGTATCACCCTCTCCCCTACCTGTCCCGTAGCATGGCGGGGTATCACACTGCGATATAGAGGGAGCAGGTTTAATGCCTTTCGGCTCGCGAAGCATCTATCCGCAACAAAACGAACAACAAAATGGTAAATCCCCACAGCGACGACCCCCCATAACTGAAAAAAGGCAAAGGTATACCGATAACAGGACACAATCCTATGACCATACCGATATTCACAGCCAAATGAAAAAACAATATCGAGACCACACAATAAGCATATACCCTTCCAAAAGCAGAATGCTGCCGTTCTCCGATAGCTAGAAGTCTGAATATGAGCGTGACGAAAAGGACAATCACACCCACGGCTCCCCAAAAGCCCTCCTCCTCTCCAATGGTACAAAAGATAAAGTCGGTATCTTGCTCCGGCACATATTTCAATTTCGTTTGAGTCCCATTCAGAAAACCTTTTCCCCAAAAGCCCCCCGAACCGATGGCGATTTTCGACTGGTTCACATTATATCCTGCACCGCGCAAGTCCTCCTCCATACCCAGTGTCACTTTAATCCGTTTCTGCTGATGAGACTCAACACTTCATTAAAGGCATAATCCACAGAAAACAGGAAAACGACCGATACGATGGCCGTTGCCAAGATAGTAAGAATCCTCAACGAACGAGTCGAGAAGTAAAGAAGCACCAGATAAACGACGACGGCGGCCGTAGTTCCCATACAAACATACAAGAGATTAACCGGTACATCGAAATACATCAAAATGCCACATACCGCTCCTACCGCCAAATAACCAAGCATCAAATAACGAGCCGCACGACTGTTTCTCTGATAGAATAACAACATTCCGACCACCACCAAAAAGAATAAGTACGAAAACCAACACTTCTCCGGCAGGAATCTCCCCCATAATACACTCGAATATTTGACGGCAACCACAAAATAGACCACGGCGCAAAGACCATAGAAAAGGAACAATCCCGATAATCCTTCCCGATACAGAACAAATATCAACGATGCGAAAACCAACGCCGAACCGGTCTCCTTTTGAGCGATAATCAAAACAATAGGCAACAATATGATAAAAACCGCACGGAATAAATCCCGTCTGTTTTTCAAAGAAAACCCATACGTCCCGAAAGACCGGGCCAAAGCAAGAGCCGTGGCAAACTTAGCGAACTCGGCCGGTTGTAAACTGATAGGCCCCAACACCAACCACGAACGGGACCCTTTTTATATCGGGGGCTAAAAATATGGTGGCGATAAGCAAAAGTATGATAATCCCGTAGAATAGATAAGCATAAGTTTCATAAACCCGGAAATCCACCATTAAAATCATAAAAGCCAATACGAGCGACAAACCTATCCACATCAACTGTTTTCCCGACCGCTCGGCAAAGTCGAATATACTGGCATTATCGAAATCGTAACTGGCGGCATAAATGCTTATCCAACCGCAAAGAACGAGAATCAGATAAAGGATTACCGTCATCCAGTCGATAGACCGCCATATATTAATGCTTTTTGACCCCACTGTATATGATTGTGTTAGATTGCAACATACGTTCTTCCAAGTATTTCCGCTCCGGTGCAATCTTCCGGTTCAGATACATCTCCATCATCAGACTTCCAATAGGTACACCATACGTAGCTCCGAATCCGGCATTCTCCACATAAACGGCAATAGCTATTTTGGGGTTGTCCATCGGAGCGAATCCCATAAAAGCCGAGTGGTCTTTTCCATGAGGATTCTGTGCCGTTCCCGTCTTTCCGCACACCTCTATACCCGGTATAGCACCTATACGGCAAGTCCCGCCGGTTACAGCCATGCGCATACCCTCTACGACATAATCGTAATAGTGAGAATCGACCATAGTATGTTTAGGAACGGTAAACTCCGGGGAGATAACCGTATCTTGTATCTCCCGAACCAAATGCGGAGTGTAAAAATACCCCCTATTGGCAATCGTCGCCGACAAATTGGCTATCTGCAACGGGGTCGCCAAGACCTCTCCTTGTCCAATCGCGACAGATATAATCGTCAATGCGCTCCATCGATTCTCGCCATATACCTTGTTGTAATAATTACTGTTGGGAATAAAGCCTCGACTCTCACCCGGTAAATCTACCCCTAAACGATATCCATACCCCATCGATACCAAATAATCTTTCCAAACATTGAACGCCTTCGCCGGCGATTGATATTTTTTCCGATTATCGACCATCGAACGCAATCCGTAACAGAAAAACGCATTACACGAAGTTTGCAAAGCCGGAAGTAACGATAAAGGTGATGCATGCCCATGACAGCCGACTTTCAACCGTCCCGACACAAACCCATGATAACAGGGATAAAGAGTATGCTCGGTGATGATCCCTTCGTTCAGGAAAATAAGTCCCTGTGTAGGCTTAAATGTCGATCCCGGCGGGTATGCGGCCATCAAAGCTCTATCGAACAAAGGTTTGTACCGGTCTCTATTCAGTTTCAAATAATTTCTACCTCTCTCCCTGCCAACCAGCATGGAGGGATCGTAAGTGGGACTCGAAACCATCGCCAATATCTCTCCCGTAGACGGCTCGATAGCAACGATAGCCCCAATCTTGTTCTGCATTAACTTCTCACCATAGGCCTGCAACTCGATATCCAACGACAAATTCAGATTTTTCCCCGAAACAGGTGCTACATCATAACGCCCGTCTTCATATCTTCCTTTAACACGGCCATGAGCATCACGCAGTAAAATCTCCACCCCCTTTTCTCCACGTAAAATATTTTCGTAAGAGCGCTCTATCCCCAAATCTCCGGTGTAATCTCCCCGAGTATAATAACTGTCTTTCTCTATATCTCCGGGAGACACTTCCCGAATATTCCCCAATACATTCGCAGCCACAGGGTAAGCATACTCCCTGAGCATACGGTTTTGAATGAAAAAACCAGGGAAACGATATAGTTTCTCTTGTAACCGTCCATAATCTTGCGCAGACAACTGGGTCATAAATGTCTGAGGCGTATATGACGAATAACCGGGATTCAACCTCCGATTTTTCATATCCGCCATGCGCTTATCGAATTGTTCCTTCGTAATCCCCACAGTCCGGCAAAAATCGAGTGTATCGAAAGGGCGAACCTCTCGTACAATCATCATTACATCGTATGCCGGTTGATTAAAAACCAATAACTTTCCATTGCGGTCATAAATAAGGCCACGAGAAGGATATTGTGTTTTTTTCAAGAAAGCGTTTCCATCGGCGTGTTGCTTATAGTCGTCGTTCAACACTTGTAAAGAAAACAATCGCACGACATATATGCAAGCAATCACCAACACGATGCCGCCTATCACATATTTACGCCTCTCTAATTTATAGTCTTTTCTCACGTCCCGATTTCGTTAAACTATCCATTCCCAATATCACAAGAAATGTCAATATAGTACTGGCTAAAACACGAACAATTAATCTTCCTATATCGAAAAAGCTAAAAGACTCTATTACGAAAAGGAGGGTACAGAAACAAAGTGAAAATGTAAGCACGTAGCGCACAAACAAAGACATTCCGAAATTGCGTATAGAGGGCTCCGATTCGCTATAATCCTCACCTCTCGGCGTATAAAGATTCAATATCGGTTTTCTCAAAAGGCAACGACGGTACAAGCCAAAGCATTCATACCCGGCGTATTGCTGAATATGTCGATTACCAACCCAAGAATAAAAGCAAGCGTTAAAGTCCAATTAACCGAGAGCGATAGAGGTAACCTGATTATAAAATAAATATAAAGAAAAGGAATGGCAACTCCCAATAAATGTATACTATTCCCTATCGTAACCTGCAAGAATACGACTACAATAAACAAGAAAAAATATCGTAACCAACTATTCATATCGAGCCTCCTTTTCAAGTTTATCCTGTTCTTCCTTTTGTCGGTTCGATATAATGCGCACATACCCTAAGCCACTAAAATCGGAACTTAGCTCCACACGCAATGTATAGAAATTATCGTCACGCTGCTTTTTATAATCGCTGATTATACCCACCATAATTCCTTCTGGAAACACAGACGAATAGCCGCTCGTGACAATCGTATCTCCCGGAGCAAACTCCACATGCCGAGGCATCTCCTCTAATACGGCGTAACGAGGACTCACCGCATCCCAAACCAAAGACCCGAAATAGTCGCTGCCTTTTACCTTGCAACTGAGACGCAACTTAGGGTTAAGAACCGATATGGCCACGGAATGATGTTCGCCCACAACATTGATAATACCCACGACACCGTTCTGATCGACCACTCCCATCTCCGGCTCTATACCTTCGGCTCGCCCTTTGTCAATCGTTATATAATTGTTTATTTGCGCTACACTGTTATTCACAACACGAGCCACTGCAAAATCATAATCATGAAGTACGGAATCGAAAGGAATCGTATCTTTTCCCACAGAAGACCTATAACGATTCAACTGTTCTTTCAGATTTATTACCTCCATCTCCAACTCTCCGTTTCGTAATTGCAAATCCCTGTTTACTTCTCTCAATCCAAAATATGAAGTTACTTCCGATTGCAAATCATAAACAGCCGATGCCACTTGATTGGCCGACGAGAGATAAATACTACGCTGATAAGGGTTTCGTCCAAACAACAACACGCAACTTATCGCTACATAAATAGCAAGTACTATCCATGAGCTATGCCTCAATAAAAAATTGATTAAGTTGCGCATTTTCTTATTAATTCTACCACAACGAGTTACAAAAGTTTTTTTTCACTTTTTGTAACTCGTCTATTCTAAAAAACGACAAAGCCTGTCGATGTATCTTTTCTGTTACCGAATGAGGAAGGAGAACTGGTCGATATTTTTTCAATGCGACGCCTGTACCTTTCGCAACGGCATGTAACGGATCTTCGGCGATGTGGAACGGTATTCCTATCTTATCGGTCAACCGTTTATCCAATCCTCTCAATAAAGCGCCTCCACCGGCCAACCAAATACCGTTACGCACAATATCGGCATACAATTCAGGAGGTGTATGTTCCAATGCATTCAACACGGCAGCCTCGATTTTCGAGATAGACTTCTCGATACAATGAGCTATCTCTTGGTAAGAAATGGGGACTTCCATAGGCAACGCCGTCATACGATTCGGACCATGTACGACATAATCTTCGGGAGGATTATCCAATTCAGTCAAAGCCGACCCCACATTGATTTTGATCAATTCGGCCGTACGTTCTCCCACTTTCACATTATGCTGACGCCCCATATACTCTTGTATGTCGTTCGTCAAATCGTCACCAGCTACCCGTATCGAATTATTCGACACGATACCACCCAACGAAATAACGGCAATTTCGGTCGTACCACCACCGATATCCACAATCATATTTCCCTCGGGAGCCTGAACGTCAAGTCCTATACCTATCGCGGCAGCCATAGGCTCATAAATCATATATACATCTCGTCCTCCGGCATGCTCCGAAGAGTCGCGCACCGCACGAATTTCAACCTCGGTACTTCCCGACGGAATACCTATTACCATACGCAAAGAAGGCGAGAACCAATGACTTTTGGAGCTAACCATCTTTACCATACCTCTAATCATCTGCTCGGCAGCATAGAAGTCGGCTATCACACCGTCTCTCAAAGGTCTGATCGTGCGTATATTTTCATGGGTTTTACCATGCATCAAACGAGCTTTTTCACCGACCGCCAGCAACTTGTCCGTACGTTTATCCAGCGCAACCACCGAAGGTTCGTCCACCACGATTTTATCGTTGTGGATAATCACCGTATTGGCTGTGCCCAAGTCTATGGCAATCTCTTGTGTGAAAGAAAATAATCCCATATCGGTTATTGATTAAATAATTTATATTAGTGCTTAAAATGCCGTATACCGGTCATTACCATAGCCATGCCGTTTTTATCGCAATATTCTACCGAATCGTTGTCACGAACCGATCCACCCGGTTGAATTACAGCAGTCACCCCGGCCTCATGAGCTATTTCCACGCAATCGGCAAAGGGAAAAATGCATCCGAAGCCATTACAGCCCCTTGTAAATCGAAATCGAACGAACGAGCTTTCTCTATGGCTTGACGCAAAGCATCTACCCGCGAAGTCTGACCGATACCACTCGCACAAAGCTGACGGTTTTTAGCCAGCACGATTGCATTCGATTTACTGTGTTTTTACAATTTTATTGGCAAACAACAAATCTTCCACCTCAGCCGGAGTAACAGCTTTCTCGGTAACCTGCTTCAACTCTTCGGGCTTTTCTCGATACAAATCGCGATCTTGTACCAACACCCCGTTCAGCAACGAACGGAATTGGCGATTCGACGCTTTGAACGGTTTCTGCACGAGAATGATACGATTCTTTTTCTGTTCAAGAACTTCGAGCGCATCAGCCGTATAGCCCGGTGCGATACAAACTTCGAAAAAGATTTTATGCATCTCTTCGGCAGTTTCTTTATCGATCGGGCGGTTCGTTATCAATACCCCTCCGAATGCCGAAACCGGATCTCCTGCCAAAGCAGCTTTCCAGGCTTCCACCAAAGTTTCCCGAGATGCCAAACCGCAGGCATTATTATGTTTCAATATAGCGAATGTCGTATCGTCGAACTCCGAAATCAACGATACCGCCGCATCTATGTCCAATAAATTGTTATAGGAAATTTCCTTTCCATGAAGTTGATCGAACATTTCCTCGAAATTACCGTAGAAGACTCCTTTCTGATGAGGATTTTCACCATATCGAAGAGTCTTGGCATGATTTCCCGCATAGCGGAATGCCGAAGCCTCGTCTCCGTCGAAATAGTTAAATATCGCACTGTCATATCCCGAAGATACGGCAAAAGCCTCTTTGGCGAACCAACGACGATCTTCCAACGAAGAGCTGGCTCCCTTCTCCTTTAACATAGCCAACAACGGAGCATACTGAGCTTTCGATGCGACGATAACGACATCTTTATAATTTTTAGCAGCCGCTCTTATCAAAGAGATACCGCCTATATCTATCTTCTCGATAATAGCACTCTCATCTGCACCCGAAGCCACGGTTTCCTCGAACGGATATAAATCCACGATAACCAAATCGATAGAAGGGATTTCATATTGAGTGATTTGTTGCTGATCGACTTCATTTTCCCGACGGTTCAATATACCACCGAACACTTTGGGGTGAAGAGTCTTAACCCGTCCTCCCAAAATAGACGGATAACCGGTCAGATTCTCTACTGAACCACAAGGAATCCCCAACGACTCAATAAAAGATTGCGTACCACCGGTCGAGATAAAATTAACTCCTTCGGCATGTAAAAGTTTCAAAATTTCGTCTAAACCATCTTTATGAAAAACGGAGACAAGAGCTGTTTTAATTTTCTTATTTTCAAGCATAAAGCATCGCACTATATAATTCGGTTACAAAAAATACAAAAAAAATATATAGGTTTAGCCTTGTATAATTCATGAAAGTTTTCATGGAAAAATAAATCTTTTCTATTCGGCTCTTTCTAACGGTGTTATCCTTCGTTTTATGAACAAAACAGTGTTCTTATTCGTTTCGTTTTCCTACACCGCATAGGTCTAAAAAAATGATGTCTTAACTATTCTGCCTATATACGACGAATCAAAAACATAAACTCAAATATAAATTATTCAAAATGCTTATGGAAAAAATAGGAATATTTTACGGCTCAACTACCGGAATTACAGAAAGTGTAGCCTACCGATTAGCCGAACTAATGCATGTAAAAAAAAGAAGACCTACACGATGTCGCACGAAGCAAACCTTCGGAAATAGGACAATACGACCTATTATTATTGGGTTCTTCGACATGGGGAAGCGGAGATCTTCAAGACGACTGGTATGACTTCCTCGACGGAATCGAAACCCTCGATCTCAAAGATAAAACCATTGCTTTATTCGGTTGCGGAGACCAATCTATGAGCGACACCTTTTGCAATGCCGTCGGCACAATTTACCATAGACTACAAAAAACAGGAGCAACATTTTACGGTGCTTTCGAAGCAGGAGACTATACATTCGACAAATCGACGGCCTTTATCAACGGCAAATTCATAGGATTACTTATCGACGATGTAAACGAACCCGAAAAACAGAAAACAGGCTCAATCATTGGGTAGAGCTTCTACAATCGGAATATATTGTAACACAGTAATCACCCTCTTATCTTAAATATATTATTGAGGCGGGTATCGATACCCGCCTCAATAATTGTGATATAAATAGTTGCCTGCCCATAAAATTAATTATACATTTGCTCCAAATATTACGACTATTTAAAAAGTAGGGCATAACATGCAATTATATTCGGAAAAACGCTCAATTATGAACAAACTGATTGGATTACTTACCTGCTTATGTTTCTCCACAAACTTGGCGGTAGCTCAAAATAAAGATGCATCATCAATCATTAAATTCGGATTATTCGCCGACACCCAGTATGCTGATTGTCCGTCCCAAAATACCCGTTATTATCGGGAAGCTCTACAAAAATTAGATACATGCATCGAGTATTTCAACCGACAAGAAGTTCAATTCACTATTAATTTAGGTGATATTACCGACAGGAAGAACTCCGATTTAGAAGTAATAAAGCAGCATCTCTCCCAACTTAATCATAAAATTTATCACCTCACAGGAAATCACGACTACAAAGACATTACAAACAACTCTGTCCTTTACAAGCAGCTGGATATGCCATCTGAATATTATTCGTTCAAAAAGGGACTGGGTATTTATCATGTTAAATACCAACGAAATCGCTTCATACGCCAATATAGCGGGAACACCCAAAGAGAATGAATGGAACAGGATGCAAGAACAGATAAAACAAATCAAAGGCAAATATGCTTATGAATGGAACGGAGGAATAAGCGAAAAGCAAATGCAATGGCTCGATCGACTATTAAAGAAATGCGAGAAAAAGGGTCTTTCGGTCTTAATTTTTTTCTCATCACCCGCTATATCCACAAAGCGATTTTTCGGCATTGAACGGCAATGAAATAGTCGACACCCTATCCAAGTATTCTTGTGTAAAGGCAGCTTTCTCGGGCCATCACCACGCCGGGGCATTCGGATATTACAAAAAATATCCCTTTGATTACACTGGAAGGAATGGTTGAAACAGAAAACCAAAATGCCTATGCTATCGTCGAAATTTCCCAAGATCACCTACTTGTAAAAGGGCAAGGGAGAGCATCTTCATACTCGTTCAAATTATCCCGACAATAGGATAACTGCTAACGATTCTTTCGCATGGTATAACGGCTGATTCCCAAACTTTCATAGCTTTTACGTAGCTCCTCATCGTTATCTGAAATCACCAGAAGACGGTCTCCACTCTGTAAATGAGTATGTCCTTTGGGAACAAAATATTGTTCTCCGCGCTTGACCATAACGACCAACGTATTATCCGGCAATGAAAGATTCATTAGTTTATTACCTCCCGATAAAGCCTCGTCCGTCAACTCTATCTCGCTCATCGCCGATTTTATTTCATCGGGTAAAGCGACATTAAAGATTTCTTTTTCCTCGCTCTTCCCCACCAATCCCAGCCATCTGGCCATCGCACTTACCGTAGTTCCTTGTACCAACAAAGAGACAATGGTCACGAAAAACACGATATTGAAAATCATACGAGCATTAGGAATTTCTGCCGACATAAGCGGATAGGTCGCAAAAAATAATAGGGACAGCCCCCTCAACCCTACCCACGAAATATAAACACGAGCCCGAGTCGTAAACCTACGGAAAGGCAATAAACATGCAAATACAGATATCGGACGCGAGACAACAATCATGAATATGGCAACCAACAATCCCACTCCGGCAACAGCAGGCAACTCCGAAGGATTCACCAACAACCCGAGTGTTAAAAACATGACTATCTGGAAAAGCCAAGTAAAACCATCGAAAAAAATGTAGTCAAACTACGCTTGTGCACCAACTTCCGATTTCCAACGACTAACCCTGCTATATAGACAGCCAAATATCCGTTCCCTTGCAAAAGATTGGTAAAAGCGAATACGAAAAAAACACAAGAGAACAACAATACCGGATAAAGCGATTCATTAGGGACATTGATACGATTTATAATCCAGACAATAGCATACCCCAACGCAAATCCAGCAGCCGCCCCTATCGACAGTTGCATAAAAAGCAAAACGATGGAATGAGGCCAATCGATAACTCCAATCTCAATAACCTGAATCAAAAGTATCGTAAGCATATAGGCCATAGGATCGTTACTACCGCCTCCAATTCGAGAGTCGGCCGCAAACGCTCTTTCAAAGAAATCCCCTTCGAACGCAAAATAGAAAAAACGGATGCCGAATCTGTCGATGACATAACAGCAGCCAACAGCATGGATTCTAACAATCCTAACTGAAAATTACCCGGCAAAAGATCGGACAACGAATAAATGAATAATCCTGTTATAATCGTTGTCATTAAAACTCCCAAAGTAGCCAAAGTCACACCCGGGGCTAAAATTGGTTTTATTTCCCGATAATGTGTATCCATTCCACCCGAAAACAAAATGATACAAAGTGCAACCGTACCTATAAACTGGGCTATTTGCGGACTATCGAAATAAATACCGAAACCGTCTGAACCGGCAAGCATTCCAACACCGAGGAACAATAGCAACGCCGGTACACCAAATTTCGCTCCTGTTTTTCCGACAAGGACACTCAGGAACAATAAAATGGCTCCTACCAACAATATATTTTCAGGACTGATAACCATAGAGTTTATTTACTAATATTTCAAAAACGAGGTAAATATACATAAAAAATGTGATTTTACCAATTCTTCACAATTCGGCAAGTAAACAGAAACCATCATTTTTCATGAACAAAAAAAAGGAGAAAAGTGTTTAATCAATAATAGCTTTAATAAACAAAATCTTCCTAAACATGATAAAATCGGACATAGGCCTCGTAGGACTGGCTGTTATGGGTGAAAATTTAGCCCTCAACCTCGAACAAAAAGGTTATCGGGTATCATTATATAATCGATTGCGGGAAAACAGTCCGCAAGCGGTAGATTCATTTCTCGCCAATAAAGGGAAAAACAAACATTTCATCGGTACACACTCGCCCAAAGAATTTATCGAATCATTGAAATCCCCTCGAAAAATTTTACTTATGATACGAGCCGGACACCCCGTAGACGAAATGATTACAACATTACTTCCCTTTCTCAAAAAAGGCGATACAATCATAGACGGCGGAAATTCGGATTATCGAGATACTCAACGTCGTGAAAACGAATTGCGGGAAAAAGGAATATTTTTTGTAGGCTGCGGTATTTCGGGCGGAGAAGAAGGAGCTCTCCACGGGCCATCGATTATGCCGGGAGGATCAGACGAAATCAAAAAAGAAATATTACCCGTTTTACAAAACATAGCTGCGCATCTCGACGACGAGACTCCCTGCTGCTCATGGATCGGGCCCGACGGTTCGGGACACTTCGTAAAAACAGTTCACAACGGTATAGAATACGGAGATATGCAACTGATAGCCGAGGCATATTCTCTATTGAATGTTTTGCAAAAAGGAGACCATGAAGCCACTGCCCAAACTTTCGAATCATGGAACAAAGGTGTTCTGGACAGTTATTTGATAGGAATAACAGCACCCATATTACGATATAAAGATACCGACGGTAAATCCCTAATCGACAAAATAGCAGACCGTGCGGGACAAAAAGGAACAGGAAAATGGAGCATAGAGGCTGCCATCGACAGCGGAACCACGCTATCTGTTACTGCCGAGTCGGTTTTTGCCCGACTCTTATCGAATCGCACAACAGAGCGAAACAAAGCACATCGTTTATACCCCGAAACTAATCCGGCTCCGATATTCGAGCTTAGCGTAGACGACATACATCATGCTCTTTACGCCTCCAAAATCATCGCATACACACAAGGGCTCGATTTATTGCGCAACATGTCCGAAAAACATAACTGGCAGCTCAACCTCGCCGATATAGCGACTATATGGAGAAAGGGTTGCATCATACAATCTCGATTTCTCTACGAAATAGCTCAGGCTTACAAACTGACGAATGAATACGAAAACTTACTATTCACACCTTATTTCAGGGAAAAAATAATTTTATGTCTCCCGTCTTGGCGGAAAGTAGTTCAAACGGCCATAGCAGCAGGGATAGCCATACCCGGGACAGCCTCGGCATTAGCATGGTTCGACGGTGTTAGATGTAAAAATCATCGGCCAACCTGATACAAGCGCAACGAGACTATTTCGGTGCTCATTTGTATGAAAGAATCGATGCTCCGGCAGGTACGTTTTTTCACACCGACTGGAACCGACACGGAGACGGAACGACCTCCGGCAACTATTCTCTATAAAAACAAACAAAAAATTTCGATATGAACAAAATACCCGAAAGCCAAATTCTGATTATCTTCGGAGCATCAGGTGATTTAACCCATCGGAAACTCATACCCTCGTTATTCGAGCTATTCGAAAGGAAACTTCTTCCCGACAAATTTTTAATCGTAGGTGTTTCCCGGACAAAACAAAGTACAGAAGAATTCCGACAATCCTTGCATTCATCTATCATTGGGAACGGAAAGACCTATGCTACGGATAATCCTTATCTAAAAAAACTTCCTCAGAGAAATATACTATATCTCTTGCGATACTACCGACTGCAATGCATACGTCGCTTTATTCAGAGAAATAGAACAATTGCGCAATGCCGCCGGCATAGAAGATAACATGTTGTTTTATCTCGCTACGCCGCCTCAGATGTATGCAACTATCCCCATCTGCATACAAGCCCAACAACAAAACATCTCTAAAAACGGTTGGCGCAGAATCATTATAGAAAAGCCGTATGGAAGTAACGAAGATGAAGCGAAACAACTCGACAAATTATTATGCGGAATATTCCCCGAACGAGAAATCTACCGTATAGATCATTTTTTGGGAAAAGAAACTGTTCAAAACATTTTAGTCCTGCGCTTCGCCAACAGCATTTGGGAACCTCTTTGGAATCGGAATTACATAGACCACATAGAAATAACGGCCACCGAAACCTTAGGAGTGGAACAACGAGGTAATTACTACGATTCGGCCGGTGCTCTGCGAGACATGGTACAAAGTCATCTCATGCAAATCATGGCATTTATCGCTATGGAACCACCCTCCTCTTTCGAAACCGAAGCAATTCGCAATGAAATCAGTAAAGTATTCCGGTCATTACGTCCACTCTCTCCCGACGATATAGTGCATAACACACTGCGTGCACAATACTCCGAAGGGAAATTAAACGGGACAAAACTTCCCGGATACCGAGAAGAACCGAACGTAAATAAGCAATCGACGACAGAAACCTTTGTCGCCCTAAAATTATACATAGATAATTGGCGGTGGGCTCATGTTCCATTTTATATTTATACGGGGAAACGATTATCCGAAAAGAGGTCGGAAATCATCATACATTTCCGTTCCACGCCACAGGCGTTATTTCCGGGACAATGTTGCGGAGACTCTTGCAATCAACTCATCATTACTCTACAACCCGACGAAAGCATTCGGTTACGTTTCGGTTTAAAACAGCCCGGAACCAACTTCGAGGTACAGCAAGTGAGCATGGATTTTTTCTACAACTCACTTATCCCGAATAAATTACCGGATGCTTATGAACGGCTTCTTCTCGATGCCATGCGAGGCGACGCTCTACTATATTCGCGAAGCGATGCTCTGGAACTGAGCTGGCACTATCTGGCCCCTCTCATCGACCACTGGGAAAAAAGAAAAAGAAGAGAATCTCGTATTTTATCCGGCCGGTAGCCCGATACCTCGCGAGATTACCCATATATATTCTCACCCGTATGTGCTCGAAGCACCTGTTTGCACCCCCAACCCATAACATAATAAACAACATCATGAATCAAACCATCGTACAATTCTATCCAGACGCAACTAAATCGCTGATAGCCCTCACCAACGCCTTACTCATATCGGCTGCCGCACGTACAAAGAAACCTTTTTACTTGGCCCTATCGGGAGGAGAGACAGCTCGCTCACTTTTCGAAATATGGAAAAATCAATATAATGATCCCAAACGGTGGAAAAACGTACATTTCTTTTGGGTAGATGAACGATGCGTATCGTCTGAAAACGAAGAAAGCAATTATCATTGGGCTGAAAAACTCTTTTTCAAACCCGTAGGTATAAATCCGAACCACATTTACAGAATACAAGGAGAAGATATTCCCTACCGAGAAGCCGAAAGATACTCCCGATTGGTCGCAGAAATGCTGCCCGACAGTAACGGAGTACCACAATTCGACTGTACCCTGCTCGGCATCGGCGAAGACGAGCACATCGCATCCATATTCAATAACGATACCGATTTATTAAAATCGGACGACCTTTACGCCGTGTCACGACACCCGGCAACCGGGCAAAGACGAATTACTCAAACCGGAGAAGTCATTTTAGCATCCCGTGAAATCCTTATCGCTCTGGTGGGAGAACGAAAAAAAGAACTGCTCCATCGGTTAGTAGCCAGAAAAGATCAAACGATTACCCCTGCTACATACATACTTTCACACACTTCACGAGCAACTATATTCACCGAGATAGAACTCAATAGCAAAGAGTTGTCATTCCAATAAATCCGGGCGTAAGCGTCGGGTACGTTCGAGTGACTGCTCGTGTTTCCATTCGTCGATTTTACGTTGATGTCCCGAAAGCAACACATCGGGAACTCTCCAACCTTTATATTCCGCCGGGCGCGTATAAACGGGCGGAGCCAATAAATTGTCCTGAAAGGAATCGGATAAAGCCGACTGCTCGTCACCGATAGCTCCCGGTATAAGACGCACGATAGCATCGCACATAATCGCAGCGGCCAACTCTCCCCGGTGAGGACATAATCTCCTATCGTCACCTCCTTCGTCACGAAATGTTCCCGTATGCGGTAATCGATACCTTTATAATGACCGCACAGAATAATGAGATTACCCGCCATCGACAAACGGTTAGCCATAGGCTGGTCGAATCGCTCACCGTCGGGAGTGGTAAAAATCACCTCATCGTAATTCCGCTCGCTTTTCAATTGAGTGATAGCCCGATCCACAGGCTCTATCTGCATGACCATACCGGCCTCTCCCCCGAATGGATAGTCGTCGACCCGCCGATGTTTATCCAACGAGTAATCCCTCAGATTGTGAACCACGATCTCGACCAACTTTTTATCTTGGGCTCTTTTTAGAATAGAATAATTCAGCGGGCTTTGCAATAACTCTGGCAATACGGTAATAATATCAATGCGCATCATAGCTCTCAATTTACCGACAAAAGTAGCCTTTTTCTAACGGGTTTCACAAATAGAGAAAATTTTTATCCCAGAAGTTAAGTGCTGCTCGAATTTGTTTTGTAATTTTGCCATACGTTGTCAAACGCAGATAACATGCATACCATAGGTAAAATATTGAAAACTATACGGGAAGAACGTGGGCTACAACTTCGACAGGTCGCTATCGAATCGAATATCGATTTGACTCTGTTGAGCCGTATCGAAAATGGGAAACGAATGCCTTCCGAAAGCTTACTCTTCAAATTAGCGGAAACTTACGGACTCGACAGTAACCTGCTAGTCCTGCAATTAGTAAGCGATAAAATTTTAGAAATAAGCGAGCAATATCCCGACCATACCATCGAAGCCTTGAAAATCGCTCAGGAAAAAGCCCGACTCGGAGAGCGATACATCTCGTTCTTCATGAATTCGTTCATATCTCGCCCCATCGGGCTGGAAAGCCGCCGTTACATTGGAAACAAAACCAAACTGACCGATTGGATCATGGAAACTATTCGGCGGGAAGGCCCCGATGCGCATTCGTGCTGCGATATTTTTGCCGGGACCGGTGCTGTGGCCGGGAAAGCAATACCCTATTACGGCCAAGTGATATTCAACGATTTGCTTTGTGCCAACCGAGTCATCTATCAAGGTTTCTTCGAAAAAGGAGAATGGAACAGGGATAAATTATGTACAATCCTCGACGAATATAATCACACCGATTACAACTCTTTGGAGGATAATTATTTTTCAATAAACTTCGGCGGTAAATATTTCGATTATGGAGTTTCGAAACTCATCGGATATGTTCGCCAGAACATAGAAGACCGTCGAGGAGAACTCACAGACAAAGAATATAGCATTCTACTCTCCACCCTCATTTACAATATGGATCGGATAGCCAACACCGTAGGGCATTTCGATGCCTACATACAAGGAAAGGAGATAGAAAAAAATCCCTTACCCTCCGGTTAATAGACGCTCGAAGCTGTGACAATGTAGCAATTTACCAAGAAAACAGCAACACGCTGGCTCGAACACTGCATGCCGACATCGTCTACATGGATCCGCCCTATAATTCCCGCCAGTATTGCGATGCTTACCATCTCTATGAAAATCTGGTTCGTTGGGAAAAACCGGAGGTAAAAGGAGTAGCCGGAAAATTCAACCAAAAAGACAAGAAAAGCGACTTTTGTACCATGAAAGCGGTCGATGCATTCGCCGACCTCGTCGACAATCTACACACGAGATACATTGTACTGTCATACAACAATATGGCAAAAAAAAGGGAATGGGCGATCAATGCAAAAATGGACGATACCGACATCATGCGTATACTCGAAGCCAAAGGCCGAGTACAAGTTTTTTTCCCATGACCACAGACCATTTACCACGGGAAAGTCGAATATTAAAAACCATCAAGAACGCCTATTTATATGTGTATGCGACAATCACTAATCTCTCCGAACCGGATACAATCACCTCTCAATTATACAGGCGGGAAATTCAGGCTATTACCGCAAATCCAGCCCTTGTTCCCTGCAAACATCGATGTGTTGGTAGACCTGTTCTGCGGTGGCGGTAACGTAGGAATCAACACACCGGCAGAGAGAATTGTCTTGAATGATTCGGACAAGAATGTCATGCGCATTTTCAGATTGTTCCGGCAATACCCCACCGAACAGATTTTAGAGATAATCGACGGCATCATCGACCGGTACGGCCTGTCGGACAGTCGCACGAACGGATATGCGTTTTACCAATGCGAAAGCGCGAGAGGTTTGGGTACATATAACAAGGAAGGATATAACCGGCTGCGTAGCGAGCTGAATAATATGAAAAGGAGGAACGACCGTTATTTCTTCATGCTGTTCACCCTCATCGTGTTTGCCTTCAACAATCAAATACGGTTCAACGAAAAAAGAGAATTCAATCTTCCGGTGGGGAAACGCGACTTCAATAACAACATGAGGAACAAAGTGAGGCATTTTGCCGAAGCCATCAAAAATCCCCATATCGAACTGTCGTCCAACGATTTTCGGAGAATTCCATTCGATGGGCTGTCCGAACACAGTCTCATTTATGCTGATCCCCCTTATTTGATAACCTGTGCCACCTACAACGAAAATAACGGCTGGAACGCCCGGCTCGAAAAACAACTGCTCGCTTACCTCGACCGGGCGAACGACAGAGGAATAAAATTCGCCTTGTCGAACGTTCTGAAAAACGGAGACAAAGAAAACACGATATTGGCCGAATGGTTAGAACGGAATCCCATGTATATCCGTCACGATTTGAATTACAATTATAGCAATTCGAGTTATCACAAAAAGGACAGGAGCAAACATTCCACCGAAGTACTAATCACTAATTTCGAATGAAGTATGTGTACATATAAAAGCTATTGTTGGTCGATGGGAACCACGAGTTTCAGGACTGCCGATTTCAATCAAAAAAATCGAAAGACAATTGACTCTTCTTTCCAAGTTTTGGGAGGTTCATACCGATGTCGTTTGGTCGGGGAACGACGAGATACAATCTTTGTACTACGACTTCATGAAAGACAACGATTTTCTTACCGGCGATGCACCCAACAAACCCAAAGATGCCCGGGAAAAAAACATCGGGGTTGATTGATTTGGGATTGATCGATAACGAACGAAGACCGACTGCCGCCGGAGAATCATTACGACAAATCACCTCCAACGGAGATTTCCGACCGAATAATCTGCTGCAAATTCCGGCCGATAGCTACATTTATTTCAAACAGATGCTCAAAACGAGCAACGACGTAGACGGTGAAATCGTACGACCGTTCGTCGTACTGGTTCTCGCTTTGAAACAGCTGGAATATCTCACACAAGAAGAGTTCACCTACCTGCTGCCACTCATTACCACTTCCCGAAAATTCAGAACAATCGTCGATTGCATAAAACGATTGCGAAAAGGAGATATCACAATCGACGAAATCATCGTCGATACACTCTTGACGATGGAGAATTACCGGGAAGCGAGGCTATATCTTTTGGAGAGACCGGTATCCGAACATGTGATTTGCCAAGCGGGAATCAACCGCAAAAGTCGTCAATACGACAGCACATACTACCCGCTCTACCGCACTATCGAGTCATTGGATAGAAACAACGCTCAATCCATTCTCGATTTGTTACAAGCCTGCCGGAGCATTCGCATCGGTGCGTTGTGGTGCAACCACCTTTTCAAAACGACGAACAGGGGAAAAATAAAGAAATTACTATCCGCCTCGCTCAACGATGTTCCCATCTTGAATTGCCGAAACGAATTTGAATTGAAAGACAGATTCTTCCGATTGATGCATCTCTTCAAGGTAAAAGCCAATTTGTCTGATTATTTCGATCTGAACCGCCGATATTTCGGGACGACCGATACCGTTCTTTTCAAAGACAACAGGGTAGAACTCTCCCCCATACCGAAATGTTTTTTCGACCTTTGTGCCGAAAATCTCGAAGAAATCGCTTTCACGACCTCACCGCTCCTGCCCCTCGATTGCGACATCGAAAAAATCATACCTCGCTATGATATCGAAGAATCCGACCTGCATCGTAAACTGGCAGACAAGTATGGCCTTGCCCCGCAATCGCTCAGCGACATTCGCGCCTTTCTCGACGACGAGTGCCACGAGCGTTTCAACCGGCTCATCGATGCCCGTTTTCCCGACCATGTCCTGTTGGAACTGTTGTCTGACTTCGAAACCCGCAACGACATCAATATCCGCAGGCTCGTCACCGACAACGCCGATGTGCCCACCATTTTTCGAATACATCGTCGGTATCGTCTGGTACAAGGTAAGCAACCGCAAAGGGCGCATTCTGGATTACTTCAACCTGTCGTTAGATGCCGATTTGCTTCCGAAAACACACGCCGCCGGTGGTATGGAAGACATTACCTATCGATACAATGCCACTCCCGGTTACCCGGAGCACACACTGCTTATCGAAGCGACCCTTGCCGAGGCCGGCACACAACGCCGCATGGAGATGGAACCGGTCTCCCGGCATTTGGGTGACTTCCTCTTACGCGACAATCGGCAGGAAGCCTACGCCTTGTTTGTCACCCCGTTCCTGCATCTAAACGTTATTTCGGATTTCCGGGGGCGAAAACAAATGCCCTACTATTCAAGCGATGGAGAGCAGTGCATTAACGGAATGAAAATCATTCCTTTGAATACCGCCGAATTAAAAAACATCATCGCAAATTCGATGACTTACGACCAATTATACCCGCTATTCGAGTGCGCTCACCAAAACAATGAGCCTCCCAAAACATGGTATGAAAACAACATTATGCGCTCTCTACAACCGAAGAAAACCTCCACAGGGATATTAGGTACACTTTTTTGAATCACTCTTTATGAACAAAGGGACTCAATTATTGTGCATTTCACAGTATAAAATTTGTATCTATTAAATCTAATTTTTATATTTGAAAACTCACAAATATACAGAAAGGCGAGCGCAAAGGCAAACCGAAATCTCATTTCCGATTTGACTATGCCGAGCCGCATCCTATATTCTACAAATATATAGAAACCATGAGAGTAAAGGCATTTATATTCGTCGTTTTGATTCTACTCGGAGGGAAGATTTTCACCGTCGACGCAACCGAAAAACATACCATAGATATTGTGGGTATAGAACTCATCTCACCCTACCGCTGTAATCTCACCATCGGGTTTAAGTCATGGGGTGATCCGTTCTATTCTTTGGATATAAGGTCCCCCGATTTGCTCTACATCACCAACGAAAATATCAACCCGAAAGACTACGAAGATAAAAGCTACATAACATATACCATAACTTCGCTATTTACCGACACTGACTATGAGTTTGTAATAACAAGTTACGGAGAATTTGCAGCAAAGTCGGAAATATTGACTTTCAACTCCCACGATTTTTTAAGTAAAATCCAAGTTAACAACAACGAGATTCCCCCGATCGGGCATCGTCTATTACGAACCCAATCGTAAATACCAGTTTGAATGCATCACCGATTTCCCGGCGGAAAACTTCCAATGGAGCTTCGAAATCGCCCAAAAAGAGGGAGGTCCAAAAATCATCGCGACCGGCGAAAGTCCCCAATTCCCAATCGAAATACCCACTGTGGAATATATGGACAAACGGAACGATGACGGTGATGTCATTTGCAATATTTACTGCAAAACCCAATATGGAGGAATAACCTATGAAATCAACTATCCTTTCTTTATCCGCACATACCCCGACCAGCCGAAGATCGATATTCTCGATGTAAAGGTACAGGATGCACAATCTTGCACACTGACTGTGGGATTTCATGCTTGGGATGCAGAAACCTATACGATAAAAAATCGTCGACACAAACAGAGATAACACTTGGGAAGACAACCTCGAAGACAACATCAACAATAGTTATACCACGTACACCTTCGACAAAATATATATCGATACCAACTACGAAATAATAGTTTGGGGATTTAACGGTTCCAAAATTTTAATGACCCAAACTCTATATTTCCGTATGAACGACCACATGGGTATCGAGAAAATCGAACAGGACGAATTTATCGAATCGGGAACTATCTTTAACCTGCAAGGACAAATCATCGGCCGATTTACCGAAAACCATCGGGACATATTCACCGAACTGCAACCCGGTATCTACATCATAAACGGATTGACCTCTACCGGGAAAAAAGTCAACCGTAAAATTATCGTCAAAAGCCCTTCCTCCCCGATATGATATAGAAAAACTATCCTGTCCCGGAATAAACCTCATAAAAAACAGGACTTTTTCATATCTCGAAAAAAAGAGCTACCTTTGCCAATCGAAAAAACAAGAACCGGGCTTCGGCACTATCGAGCGATATTCGTCTCTCTCCCCGTTCCACCCGGCAAACACGAAAAGGTAAAAGATGATAACGGTTAACAATTTAGGTATTCAATTTGGTAAAAGAGTTCTTTTTCAAGAGGTTAATTTAAAGTTTACTCCGGGAAACTGCTATGGCATTATCGGAGCTAACGGAGCCGGCAAATCGACCCTCATGCGTATTTTGAGCAATCAACTCGAACCCTCTCACGGTACTGTGACTCTGGGGCCGGGTGAACGCCTCTCTGTATTGAGTCAGGATCACTTTGCGTTCGATGAATTTACCGTCATCAATACCGTGCTGATGGGGCATACCGTTCTATGGGACATCATGCAGGAAAAAGATGCCTTGTACGCCAAACCCGATTTCAGCGATGCGGACGGTATCCGCGCAGCCGAACTCGAAGAGAAATTCGCCGAACTCGAAGGTTGGAATGCCGAAAGCGATGCAGCTTCCTGCTTAGCGGACTGGGTATCAAGGAAAACAAACACTACATGCTCATGAAAGATTTGAGCGGTAAGGAAAAAGTACGGGTACTGTTGGCAAAAGCATTGTTCGGTCACCCGGACAACTTGCTGCTCGACGAGCCAACCAATGACCTCGACCTCGAAACGGTGATGTGGCTCGAAAACTACCTCGCCAACTTCGAAAATACCGTATTGGTCGTTTCGCACGACCGGCACTTCCTCGATTCGGTATGTACGCACACCGTAGATATCGACTTCGGCAAAGTACAACTTTTTGCCGGGAATTACAGTTTCTGGTACGAATCCAGCCAGTTGGCTCTGCGTCAACAACAGCAACAAAACAAGAAAGCCGAAGAAAAGCGAAAAGAATTGCTCGAATTTATCCAGAGGTTCAGTGCCAATGTCGCCAAATCGAAACAGACGACCAGCCGTAAAAAGATGCTCGAAAAGCTCAATATAGAAGAGATACAACCTTCTTCCCGCCGATACCCGGGTATCATTTTCACTCCGTCACGGGAGCCGGGTAACAAAATACTCGAAGTCAAAGGACTCGCAAAATCGATCGAAGGGACTCTGCTTTTCAAAGACGTGAACTTCTCCATCGAAAAAGACGACAAAGTGGCTTTCATCTCTCACGATCCTCGTGCTATGACAGCTCTTTTCGAAATCATCAACGGCGAAGCGAAAGCCGATGCGGGAACCTACGAATGGGGACAAACCATCACCACGGCCTATCTGCCGCTTGATAACAGTTCGTTTTTCAATACGGACATAAATCTGATCGATTGGTTGGCACAATTCTCAGAGGACACCAGCGAGCTGTATCTCAAAGGCTTTCTCGGTCGTATGCTCTTCTCGGGAGAAGAGTTGCTCAAACAGGCATCCGTATTGTCCGGAGGGGAGAAAATGCGTTGTATGATCGCCCGTATGATGTTGAAAAATGCCAACACCATGATACTCGATTCCCCCACCAACCACCTCGACCTCGAATCGATACAGGCTTTCAACAATACGCTGCAAGGATTCAAAGGTAATGTGCTACTTTCCTCGCACGACCACGAATTTATACAGACCGTCTGCAATCGTATCATTGAACTGACTCCCGGCGGTATCATCGACAAAATGATGGACTACGACGATTACATCACCGATGAAAAGGTGCAAGCCGCCCGCGAACGACTCTACAATTTATAAAAACATATTTTCGGTATGATAAAACATATTGTAACTTTCAAACTGACCGGCACTCCGGCAGAACGCAGAGAGATAGCGAATAAATTCAAAGATGCTTTGATGGCTCTGCCCCTAACTATCGACGTGCTTAAAAGTATAGAAGTGGGCATCAATGAAAACCCGTCCGAAAGTTGGGATATCGTACTTACTGCGGTCGTAGAAAAATGGAAGATGTGGAAACCTACGCAAAACACCCGGCACATGTAGCCGCTGCCGCACTCCTCGCCGGGCATAAAGCCGACAGGGCATGCGTGGATTACACATACTGATAAATTTCCAAGCTATTCTTCTTAACCCCTCTCCTAAGAAACAGTAGTTTCTTAGGTGTTTTCTATATCGTTAACGCGACTCCCCGTAAGGCTACGGGACACGGCAAGGGAGAAGGAGAGTACTATAAAAACAAGAGCGAAGACCGTTTAAGATTTTCGCTCTTGATGTATTTTACCAAGCCGTATTCATTTATCACGGCTTGTACTTTCTTCTAAAATCAGGCAACCGCAGCTGCCATATTTTTTTTGTAATAAGGCTGTTAACTCTTGGCACATGGCGCCATTTCCCATTACTCGATACTTCGCTATCTGATACCGAAGCATCTCTACTGTCATTTGTTCTTTCATCATAATTCAGCTTTTTTTTGTTTTCCACCCTTTGTGAAAAACGGATCTTTTTACTCTTTTTACGCTACAAATATAATAACAAATTCGCAATAAATATGTTTTATAACATAAAAAATATATTGCTTTTTTATGAATTATATATTTCCATTCGCTTATTTCAATATTAAAAACAAATCATAAATATCTAACTATCAAAAAATTTATTACTATTTAAAAAGAAAGATTTTCCGAACCGTTCATTTTTTTATAATTTTGTTCGATTAAAGTAATAACAAAATATGCCCGTAAAAATACCTTCGTCATTACCGGCTGTCGAAATATTAAAGGCCGAAAATATATTTTTCATGGACGATTTGCGTGCTTCGACACAAGACATTCGTCCATTGAAGTTACTCATATTGAACCTCATGCCTTTAAAAATAGTTACCGAAACCGACCTATTACGCCTCATCTCCAACACGCCTTTGCAAATCGAACTCGATTTCATGAGCGTTTCGGGACACATCTCCCGGAATACTCCGCTCGAACATATCGATACATTTTATAAAGACTTCGACGAAATACGCAGTCAAAACTACGACGGCATGATTATCACAGGCGCTCCTGTCGAAAAATTACAATTCGAGGAGGTCGATTACTGGAACGAGTTAGTCGAGATTTTCGACTGGGCGCACAAACACGTTACCTCGACTCTCTATATTTGTTGGGCTGCTTTGGCCGGGCTGTACCATTTTTACGGAATCCCCAAATACCCGTTGGATAAAAAACTTTTCGGAGTATTCGCCCATCATAAATACGACGAGCGAAATCCTATTTTCAGAGGATTCGACGACTTGTTTTACGTTCCTCACAGCCGATATTCCGAGGTACGCCGAGCCGATATCGAAAAGGATAAATCCCTGACAATCCTTTCCGAGTCGGAGGATGCGGGTGTTTATATGGTCATGGCTCGTTGCGGCAGAGAGTTTTTTATCACGGGGCACTCCGAATATTCGGCTCTCACGCTCGACATCGAGTATCGCCGTGATCTGGCGAAAGGTCTCGACATTGCCCTTCCCCGAAATTACTATCCCGACAACAATCCCGATAACAATCCGATCGTTAACTGGCGGGGACATGCCAACCTGCTTTTCACGAATTGGTTGAACTATTTCGTATATCAACAAACGCCCTACAACCTGAACGATATACAATGAAAACCGTACGTCGCATAGAACTATTGGCCCCGGCGAAAAACGTCGAAATCGGGCAGCAAGCGATTCTCCACGGCGCCGATGCCGTGTATATCGGTGCACCTCGCTTCGGGGCACGCTCCACCGCAGGTAACAGCATCGCCGATTTAGCCCGACTCATCGACTTCGCCCATCGATTCGATGCCCGGGTGTACATCACATTGAATACCATTTTACGGGACGACGAACTGCGCGACGCCGAACGACTCATTCACGAATTATACAAAATAGAGTCCGATGCACTCATTGTCCAAGACATGGGTATCACCCGGCTCGACATTCCCCCCATAGCTCTGCACGCCAGCACCCAAGCCGACAACCGCACACCCGAGAAAGTAAAATTCCTCGAACAATGCGGATTTTCACAAGTCGTACTGGCCCGCGAACTTTCACTGGGGCAAATCAACGAGATAGCCCGATCGGTACAAGTCCCGCTCGAAGTTTTCGTGCATGGAGCCTTGTGCGTCAGTTACAGCGGACAATGCTATCTTAGCGAAGCGATGTGCGGACGCAGTGCCAACCGGGGCGAATGCGCCCAATACTGCCGGCTTCCCTATACCCTCATAGATGGGAAAGGCAATGTCATCGCCAAAGACAAGCATCTGCTCTCTCTTCGGGACCTCAATCAAAGCGACAAATTGGAGGAGCTTCTCGATGCGGGTGTATCGTCTTTCAAGATAGAGGACGACTCAAAGACATGGCCTACGTAAAAAACTGTACGGCCTATTACAGGCAGGAACTCGACAAGATTTTCAAACGCCGCCCCGAATACCGTACAGCCTCGACCGGACACTCTTCGATAGAATTTACACCCCAGCTCGAAAAAAGTTTCAACCGAGGATTCACCCACTATTTTTTGGACGGAAGAACGCCCGAACCTATCGCCTCGCCCGACACCCCGAAATCTTTGGGTGAATACGTAGGAAAAGTCAAACAATCCGATAAAAACACATTTACGATCGCCGGACTCACTTCCATACACAACGGAGACGGACTATGCTTCGCCAATAACAAAGGGGAATTCGAGGGTGTACGGGTAAATCGAGTGGAAGGGAACCGAATCTTCCCGGCCTCCCGAATCGAGATAACCCCTCACACGGTTCTGTATCGGAACTTCGATTTCGAGTTTGACAAACGACTCTCCCGTCCTTCCGCCGACAGAAGAATCGATGTAGAGATAACCCTCTATACCGTTCCCGGAGGATATGCCCTTTACATGAAAGACGAATGCGGCAATCACACGACCATACGGGAAGACGCACCCCACGAAACCGCCCGAACCCCTCAGCAAGAAACTCAAAAGAAACAGCTCGGCAAATTGGGAACGACCGCCTACTCGGCCCTGAAAATAGACATCGACCTGCCCGACAATTTCTTCATACCGGCCTCCGTACTTCCAAAGCTCAGGCAAAAAGCGGTCGAATCCCTCGACCGTGTTAGACGCATTGCCTACCGAACCGAGAAGCGACAAGAGGAAGACAAAACCGTATGTTATCCCCAGACAGAGCTATCTTACCTCGGCAACGTATCTAACCGACTTGCCGAACAATTCTATCGCGAACACGGGGTTACCCGTATAGACCCGGCCTTCGAAATAAAACCTTCGAAGGGAGTTCCCCTCATGTTCACCCGTCACTGTATTCGTTATATGCTGGGAATATGCAAAAGACACCCGCCGGCAACAAATTTCCCGACCCCCTCACCCTATTGTATAAAGGACAAAAGCTTCAACTGCATTTCGACTGTACGGCATGTGAAATGACCTTGTACAAAAAAAGACATTTTATAGCTCAGTCCTATACATCGTTCAAAAAAGTGGCTATATTTGCAAAACCTTATCATTTCGATACATGACAAAATTCAACACCTATCTCGAAAGTAATGATTTCGACCGATTAAAGCGATTCTTCGAAGAACACGGGGAGCTACAACATTATCGAAAAGGTAATTTTTTTGCAAGACAAGGAGAGTATTCGTCCCAAGCCGCTCTAATCAAAGATGGCACATTCGCCTATACTCACATCGACAATGAAGGAAAGGAACATTACGTGGGGTTTGTCTTCCCCGACGAATTCGTGGCCGATTATACCTCTTTCATGCGACACTCGGCTTCACAGGTGAACATCGTCGCATTGAAACCCTCCACGATATTTTCTGTAAACCGACAAGCATTGCACGATTTCTACAACACCGATATGGAAACCCTACGCTATAACTGCCTCATGGCTGAAAACCTTTACGAAATGGTTTATTCCCGCCTATTGGAAAGTTACTGCAAAACTCCCGAAGAGCGATATCGGAGACTGACAACCCGTTATCCCAAAATAGAACAAGAAATACCGCTGTGTAAAATAGCCTCTTTGTTAAACGTCACCCCCGAAACCATCAGCCATATCCGAAAGAAAATAGTTAAAAATAGATAATTTTAAGGGGGGTAATTCTTGAATTCATTCAAGAATTTTCTTCTAAATACGTTCTTTTTTTGCAGAATATTTAATACTGCAAAATATGAAAAAGAGAACTTTGCTATTCCTATCGATTCTTGCGACAATCTCCTTTACTTCGACAGCAGAGAACCTACGCGAATCCATAGCGATCGTTCGGCCCAATTTCAGTGAAAGTACCCAAACATTCCTTACCGATTTCAGCAAATCGTTACGTAAAGACGGATTCTATGCGGCAGCCGACATTCTGCAAAATTACGGGAAAGGGTCGTTCGGGACCGGATTTGCCTACCGGGATAAACGAGACGGTCGGTTATACATCATCACCAACCGTCATGTGGTAGAACAAGCCGAAACCGTCGATGTCGAATTTTCTTTACCGGACAACAGTTCCAAAACATTCGCGACATGCCCCGTAGTGGGTGTGCACGATGACTTCGATGTCGCTTTCATCGCTCTGCCGGAAGAAGCCAATATTCCCACGCTCGATATAACAGACAAGAGCATAACCGACGGCACACCCGTATTCAGCGCCGGATTCCCCGCATTGGGAGACAAACCCTCTTGGCAGCTGGGGCAAGGAATCGTATCGAATGCCAGTGCCCAAATCAAATCTCTGACCAACGGAAAAGAACTGCCTTTGGTGCAACACACGGCACAAGTCGATGCCGGCAGTTCCGGCGGGCCCTTACTTATAAGAGATGAAAATGCAGCCGCAGGATTTGCCGTGGTAGGAATCAATACGTGGAAAGCATCCGACCGGGAAAATACCAATTTTGCTATTCCGGTACACGCCATCGACGATTTCCTGAAAAATTATTCCACCGATCCGCAATCCCTGCTTACCCGAACAGAAGTCACGAATAGAGCATCGGCCATGCTCAAAGCAGCCCAATCGTCCTATCAGGCAGTCATGCCATTCGTTTCATATCGGTATGTATCGAACATCTCGGCCAACACGTTTTACGATTTGGTCAATGCAGCCTCCGATGCTGCCACAGATGCCATGAAATCGTGCTTCGAGCAAGGGCAACCGTTGGAGGGTATCCGTATAGGATTGTCCGATATTATCTGTCGCCAGTTCTCCGGGAGAAACTATACTTTTTCGACCGTGGCCGATCTCGATTCCATCGGCAGGACCGCCGAGGCTATATATACCACAGGCAACAAAAACATCTCCACCCGATGGATCATGGAGCAAGGACGCTGGCGGTTGAGCGCTGCGGAAAATATCAAAGCCAGTCGAATCGAGCCCAACGGTATCTCAAAAAGTTACGGATTCGGCACATCGATCTATATAGGGCTCGTTTATCCTTTCAATAATGATGCGTTCGACATGTCGTACAACATAGCGTTCAAACGCACCATACTCACATTCATGACCTACGAAGTCACCGCCTCTCTTCTAAAAGTCAAAACCGAAAAGACAGAATGGGAAGGAGCTAATGAAATCGTAAAGCCCCATTCGCACAATGTCTTCGACCTCGACCTTAATATCGGCGGACAATTACCTGTCAAATGCGGCCCTATCTATCTCGTCCCATATGCCAAAATTTTAGGCGGGCTTTACTTCGGATCCGATTTAACCGGTATCGATTACGGATTCGGAACCGGTGTGGAAATAGCTTACAAGTTCGGTTATCAAAATTATGTATTCGCCAACATAGGTTATATAGGCAAACGCATGAAGCCCTTCGACGACGAAGAATTTCGCCTCAAATCGAAAACTCTTTCAGGACTGGCGTTCTCGATAGGAGTAAGTTTTTAACGAATCACTTTATCCAAAACACATACAATATGAAAAAGATTTTATGGCTATGTCCGCTAATGTTGCTGATGATGGCATTCATCGGCTGCGACGACAAAGAAAAAGACGATGACGAAAGTCTGGGTGGTCAATTATCAGAAACCACATGGGCAGCAGAAGTAAAAAAGTATCCGTTCCTCACCAATTTCCCGGAGTACGACGGTGAATTGGAAAACCACCGCTACGACGATACCTATGGAATATTACAATATATCATAATGGATTACAAATGTGAAGAATCGCTTAAAACCAAATATTGCGCCAAACTGACAGCTGCCGGATTCGTGGACGAAGACGGTTATGGGATTTATAAAAAGACAACCACAGAATACAAATTAGCAGCTATTATCTCGTACGGAGGAGGCACGTTGGCTCTTAGTTTAAGTGCAGAACCTATCCAATAGAGAAAGAGAAACGCACTCGATCGCTCTCGAAGCATGCGATAAAAAGTCCGATTGAGGTATTTTCAATCGGACTTTTGCTATTTCTATTCCATGAACGAACGACCATCACGAAAAGGTCACCCCATCGCCCCGCTATTTCTCTCCCAAAACACACCGTCCCGGTAGCCCTGAATCGTCTTGTTCCCATCGGCAAGAAGCAGACGCTTCGCCGCCCATAGGCAATACTCTTCGTTAAGCTCTATGCCGCAAAAGTTCCGGTTCAACTTTTTCGCTACGACGGCTGCCGTCCCGCTCCCCATAAAAGGGTCGAAAACAACATCGCCCACCTCCGACGAAGCCAAAATTAATTTGGCATACAACTTCTCCGGCTTTTGTGTAGGATGGTCGGTATTCTCGGGCATAGACCAAAAAGGTATGCTTATATCGTCCCAAAAGTTCGAAGGATAAGTAGAACGAAAATTCCCCTGTTCCGTACACTCCCAGTCTTTCGGTTGTCCGTTCTCCCGATAAGGAGCGATTACCCGGCGTCTCATTTTCACAGCCTCGACATCGAAATAATAATTCTTACGATCCTTCACGGCAAACCAAATATCCTCCATTCCGTTCTTCCAGTTATTCCTTGCTCCCCGACCTTTCTCTCTTTGCCAAGTTATTCGGTTAAGGATAGAGAGACCGGCTCTTTCAAGCACAGTTTGCAAAGCCGATGTGGATTTCCAATCGCCACAAAGATAGAGAGAACCGTCCGGCTTCAACTTTTCGCAAACTTTATAAAACCAAGTTTCGAGATAACCGATATAAGCCCCGTTATCCATAGCCTCGAACTTCATGCCATGAAAATCTTTCGTCAGATTATACGGTGGATCGATAATCGCCAAGTCGGCGAAACCGTTCGGGATTCGATCGATAATCGCCAACAAATCGGCATGTATTATTTTATTGAGTACATTTTCTCCCCGCTCGATATCCGATAAAGTCGAGACCAGATCCCTCAACTGTTCCACCTCCTCGCCCGTAACAGACAATGTTCTGTTTCTACCGGCACGTTTCCGTTCTTCCCCTCTCATACTATTCACTCGATATATTTTCCAAATGCGTTATCAAAATCCGGTAAATCGGATTCCGAGACAACAGTCGCGAATTTCCCAAAACGAAAAGCTGACACCGAGCACGAGTCAACGCAACGTTTAATTTCCGGTCTATCAGTTGTCCCGACTCTTCCGTATAACTCGGCAACCACTCCAATTGCGACTCGTCGTTCACACAGAACGAGTAGATGATGCAATCGTTTTGAGAACCTTGAAACCGCTCCACCGTATCGACACGAATAGTATCGAATGCAGAAATACCGAATTTATCGAGTTCTTGGCGGATTCGAGCTATTTGATGTCTGTATGGAGCAATGATTCCCACCGACCGTTCGTCGAACTCCAACCCGTTACGTTCGTACAATCTATACAAAGCATTTACAATGGCAGCGGTTTTGCAAGCCTCCTCATTATTTATATTTTTCCCGGCACAAAGAGTCTTCGTCGGGAAAAAAAGCCGTCCTCTTCGTCGCGATTACTCTTTCCCACTTATCATCGCCCATATTCGTAAAAGGCAGTAAAGATATTTGATGGGGGGCATTTCCATCGCGCAACGCCCCTTTATAAAAATAAGTATTGGCAAACGATGCAATATCGGGATGCATTCGCCATTGGCAATCGAGCATATCGGCAAAAGGAGAACCTTCGGGCAATCGCCGGTACAGCCGCTCGAATAAAGAAATACGACAATCGACAAACCCGGCCGAACGCAACCGTTCATCGGTGATAACAGACTCTTCCGCAGACTGCACGACAACGGCGGGCAACTGTTTATGGTCTCCTATCAAAATAAATTTACCTATGGCATCCCGTCCCGTAGGGGTCTTGGCAGATAACAGCCCTACGAGTTGAGGTTCCAATATCTGTGAAGCCTCATCGACAATAGCCACATCGAATCGTTTCAGATTAAAAAGCTCCATCTTCCCCGACAAAGAAGACAAGGTAGCCACAAACACGCGGCAAGAGTGTATCGAACGGCTCGCCTCCTCCCGATTCCGGCATTGCTTCATGCGCTCGGACAACAAGTGAGAACGGTATGCGACATCACATGAAAGAGTCTGTCCTACCCGAATATAATCATCGACCTCACCTATCGTTTCCAACTTATCGCAGATTTCATCTACCGCACGGTTGGTAAAAGCCACCAATAAAATCTGGTAATCCGGAATAGCCAAAAACTCCCTCACCATATTCCGCAACGCCACCGAAGTTTTTCCTGTTCCCGGAGGCCCGACCAACAGAAAATAATCCTCGGCTTGCAGAGCTTTTAATAAAATACGGGATAAATCGGGACTGTCATATTCATAGGACAATCGACGAGACATATTTCGGACTGGCGACTCTCCCGCCTCGCCGACCAACAAACCTCTGCGATGCGGAGAGGCATCCAACATCGCGTACAAACCTTTATACTGTAACAAAAACGAAGAATCTACATAGTCGTGTTCTACCGCATAACAAGAAGCTATCGGCAATGCCTCGGCATACGATTGGTTATCCCGTAATCTCAACACGACACGGTCGGCCGTCATAGAAGCGATCGTCGCCTTGAAAACTTGTCGGGTAGATACTCTATCGGCATCGGTATCGCACACATAGAACAAAACAATATCACCCAGTCTGAAATCGGGAGACGGCGTATTTCCCGGCAAAATAAATTCGACTTCGGGAATATCTTCCGCCGCACAATTTCGAACCAACCGCAGTCCTGAAAACATATAGCCTTCCCTCTCTTTTTCGTCCCGAGTCATTCGCCACAAAGAAGCAACGCCGGATATTCCGCTACCCGAAGGATAGCCGATTTTCGACAAATAATGTTCTCGCGAAACAAACGCATAAAACCGATAGAAATATCGCAGAGCCAAATCGTTATCGTCTCGTCGCTCCAATCTCCTGCGGCCACAGTCTATCTCGGGACGAATATACCGCTCGGTAAACAGACTGGGTCGGGGAATGAGGTTATCGGCGGTCAGCCGACTTACCAACCATTCAGCCTGTACATATCCATATCGAGATATATCCCGTTCGACAGACACAATTTTATTCCTCAAATTCAAAAGTTTCTGCAATTCCCTCGTCGATGTTTTCACCGGACGCAAGCAACCTTCCGGGTTCAAATTTCGAGAATATAACAAATAGAAATGCTGGTTTTCCAATTTTACACTAAGTACACTTTGTATCATCGACTGATACAAAGCACACTGAGCCCGATGTGGGAACGACACTTTCGACAAATCGTTTTCGGGATAAGGCGGGCGGCCGGCTTTCAACTCAATACCACAGAGGCCGTTTTCCACTTGTAAAAAATCGAGACGGCCCTGCAATCCCAAAGCCTCACAGATAAAAGAAGGTTCGACCATCGCTTTTCGGCGGTCTATTCCCAAAGCAGAAAAATCCGTACTCAGAATACGTTTCAATGTCTCGAATTGACTATGGAGATTCTGAAAAAATCTTCTATCTACCGACTTTGCCGAGACAAATTCTATCGGGTAACGAGCAAAAATTTTCGGCATTAAGGAATCGAAAGTTACACTCGAAAATCTTTCGCCGTTATCAATTCATCAAAAATCAAATTAACGGCATTACCCAACAAAATAGAATCCGTTATCGTCTTGGGACGTATACGATTCCAAAAATAACGTTGCCAACACGTTCCATATTCCTGCACACACTCGGCTAACGCACTGGCATCAACCAAATAATCGGGTTCCAATATAAGAAAACGAGGGAGCAATCCGCCATCGACTATAATAACGTCTACCAAATTCAATTTAGAACCGGGTTCCAACAAGCACAAGATTTCGTCGAATTCACTATTCACCCCGTCCCGATGAATCCACACCGGCATTTCCCCGAGTAAAGAGGGAGCCGCAACACGAACCCGCAATTCATTTTCTCCCGCACAGATTACCTCTGCGGTAATACGACGAAACGAATCGTGTGTATCCTCCTTTACTTCCGAGCTGTGCATCTCCTCCTTTATTCTTCTATATAATATTACCGATTTTTATTTCAGTACAAAAATACCCATTCGACCCCACCAGCCCAAATAAATACGATCTATTTTATCGTGAATTCTTTTGCGATAAAATAGGCTTAGTCTATAATTAGCGGGCATTGTCTTTGTATATTCCATCGCTATGCGACACAGGGGGAAGGAATAAATTCTGATTTTACAAAAAAAGCGCAATCTTTTCAGATTGCGCTCCAAAGAATCTATTGTAAATCTAAATACAAAGAGTCTTGTGAAATTTAAGCTCTCGGACGAGCTTCTTTAATGACCAATGCACGACCGGCAAATTCTTTACCAGACAATTCTTCGATCGCCCGTTTGGCAGCTTCGTCATCAGACATCTCGGCAAAGCCGAAACCTTTTGAGCGACCAGATTCACGATCCACGATAATTTTTACCGAATCGATTGCACCAAAACCTTCCAATAAGGTTTGAAGGTCTTGTTCTTTAACCCCATAATTGAGGTTTCCAAGATAAATGTTCATAAGAAAAAAATAAATGAATAAAATTAAAACTTCCGCATCGGATACTCTTATGAACTTAAAAATAAATAATCTCCCGTTTTTTCACAGAAGAGAATCTCTGTGTAAGCACATATAGCTTCGATACGGGAGCAAATTAAAGTATAATTTTCGGATATATCATCTATTTTCCCAATTATTTTTACAGAAATCTCATTTCTTGGGAAAATATATCAATCATTCACTTTATTACCGAACAAGGCTCGCATTCTGTTTCTTATAAAAAAATTTTACGGAATATAGTGTAGACTTTGCAAGACAGCCCTGATCTTCTCATAAGTCGTAATACGGGTAGGGACAAGTGGCAATCGTAATTTATTCTCGATATATCCCATAGCATTCAACAAGCATTTAACTCCGGCCGGATTTCCATCGACAAACAATAGGCTGAACAATTCTGTGAAGCGATGATGAATAGACAAAGCATTGTGAAAATCTCCGTTCAACGCTAATCTCACCATCTTGCTGAACTCTTTCGGGAAAGCATTCCCGATAACAGAAATCACTCCTACGGCTCCCAAAGTCAACAACGGGAAAGTAATACCATCGTCTCCCGAAATGACCATAAAATCGGCAGGCTTATTTTTTAATAATATCGTCCATCTGAGTGATATTTCCAGACGCTTCCTTGATGGCGACTATATTAGGATATTCTTTGGCAAGGCGCAATGTCGTTTCGGCATTCATGTTCACGCCGGTACGCCCCGGAACATTATATAAAATAACCGGCAATTTAGACGCCTGAGCGATTGCACTATAATGCTGATATATTCCCTCTTGGGAGGGCTTATTATAATAAGGAACCACCGATAAAATGGCATCATAACCCGAAAAATCGTCTTTTTTCAAATGGTCTATAATACCCCTCGTATTATTTCCACCTAACCGAGGACAAGAGGAATACGCCCCTTCGTACGTTCTACTACAAATCTTTTTATCTCCGTTTTTTTCTTCTTCGGTCAATGTAGGGGTTTCGGCAGTAGTTCCCAACACGACAAGATAATCGGTTCCATTTTGTATCAAATATTCAATAAGTCGCGAAAGGGCTTCGAAGTCGATACTTTCGTCTTCTTTGAAAGGCGTGATAAGTGCCACTCCCATTCCGCTTAAATTGATTCTCGCCATAGTTTTATATCCTCTTAAATATCGATTCCAAAATTACAGATTATTCTCTTTCACACCAATTTTCTTCCAATAAAAAAGAGCACTCTGTAACAATTCGCCGGCATTCGGTTTCGACCTACCTACTTCGGTATCACCATCTTCGGCTACTCCTCCCCGGGGAGACGACTCCGGCAAAAGAATTTGCAAATTGAACGGATTGCTTTCTCCTTTGGGTACTCCTATTTTAAAATAGACCGGGAACGTACGGCCAAATATAATAAAGGTAAGGATTTAGAAATCGACACATCGATCAACACATCTCCATCGTTATCGTCAAAATTTCTCAGGAAAGCCCGAGTCGGTCTTTTTTTAACAACCAACAAGTCTGCAAAACAAGTATCGGACTGCATCCGGGAACCTCTACCGATACCTTGTCTTTGCGATGTGTATCTATAACCAACGTGACATCAATACCCGCCCGAACCATCTCCTGAATACCGGGAAGAAGAGATTGAACATCTTTGCCCTGAGCCATCAATACCAAACGCTTGGCCCCTCCGAAAGGGCAAAACCCATCGCTCTGTCTTCCTTTTAGCTGACGCTTGATCGCCCATTTAGTAATAAACGAAAATAACATGGATTATCTATTTATTGAATCATCTCCAAAAACTCTTCTTCGGATAAAATCCGAACTCCTAATTTTCTCGCCTTTTCAAGTTTAGCCGGGCCCATATTCTCGCCTGCCAGAATATATGTCGTTTTACCCGATACGGAACCCGTATTCATACCTCCGTGCTGTTCGATAAGAGCTTTATATTCATCACGGGAATGATGGGTAAACGTGCCACTGATAACGATTGTCGCACCGGATAACTTGTCGGTTCTCTCCGAAAGTCGCTCTTCGGTAATTTGCATCTGCACTCCATATTGCCTCAACCGTTCTACGAAACGGAGATTATCCTCATCAGAGAAATAAGCTACGACACTTTGAGCGATACGCACCCCTATGTCTCCTATCCGAATCAAGTCCTCGGTAGTCGCCTCGATAATACGGTCTATCGAATGAAGTGCCAACGCCAACTTCTTGGCGACCGTTTCGCCCACGTAACGAATGCCCAATGCGAATAATACCCTCTCGAACGGAACGGAACAAGACTGTTTCACCGCATCGACGATATTTTGTGCCGATCGCTCTCCCATACGTTCCAAACCGGCTATCACATCGGGTTGTAAAGTATACAAGTCCGAAGCATCTCTCACCAAGCCCAAACTATAAAACTGACCTATCGTTTCACTTCCGAGACCTTCGATATTCATTGCCTTGCGACTGATAAAGTGCTCTATCCGCCCTTTAATCTGCGGAGGACAACCTTTTTCGTTCGGGCAAAACCATGCAGCCTCTCCCTCGATACGTTTCAGCGGAGTTCCACATTCGGGACATGCACGAATGAAACGTACTTTTTCTCCTATCAGTAAACGAGCAGAGGTATCTACCGCTGTAATTTTAGGAATAATTTCGCCTCCTTTCTCCACAAAAACCATATCTCCGATGTGCAAATCGAGAGCGTTTATAATATCTTCATTGTGCAAAGTCGCCCTCTTGACAATAGTACCCGACAACAATACCGGATCGAGATTGGCAACAGGAGTGACGGTTCCGGTACGTCCCACTTGGTAAGACACAGAATTCAATCGCGTAAGGGCTTTTTCTGCTTGGAACTTATAGGCTATCGCCCAACGCGGAGATTTTGCCGTATATCCCAAATTCTTCTGTTGCCGCAATGAATTTACTTTAAATACCATTCCATCGGTAGCGACGGGAAGATTCTTCCGCTCTATGTCCCAATAATTGATATACTCCTTCACCTCTTCTACGGAGTGAAGTTTGCGAACGGCATCCGAAACTTTAAATCCCCACGACCGAGCATATTGTAAATTTTCATAATGCGTATCGGCCGGTAAATTTTCGCCCAACAGATAATACAGATAAGCATCGAGTCCCCGCGCCGCTACCACAGCCGAGTTTTGTGATTTCAACGTTCCCGCCGCCGCATTGCGAGGATTGGCAAACAAAGGCTCCTCCTGTTCCTCTCGCTCTTTGTTCAAAGCATCGAAAACAGCCCAAGGCATCAATATCTCACCCCTTATCTCGAACGAATCGGGATAGTCGTTGCCTCGCAACTGCAAAGGGATACTGCGGATTGTTTTCACATTCTCGGTAACGTCATCGCCTCGCGTACCGTCTCCACGAGTAACCGCCCGCACCAATCTACCTCCTTCATAAATCAACGATATGGAAGTTCCGTCATATTTCAGTTCACCCACCAATTCAAAATCCTCTCCCATCAATCCCGAACGAACCCGTTCGTAAAATGCCGATACTTCTTCTATCGAATAGGTATTGCTCAACGACAACATCGGGTAACGATGTTCCACTTGGGAAAAAAGATCGATTTATATCGTTCCCGACACGCTGCGTCGGTGAATTGGGATCAAAATACTGTGGAAAAGCCTCTTCCAACCCTTGCAATTCATGCATCATTTCATCGAATGTACGATCATCGATCGTGGGAGCGTTCAACACATAATAATTATAATTATGCTCATCGAGTTCCCGACGTAAACGCTCTATCTTTTCTTGGGGAGATTCCATAGGGACATTAGGTTTTGTTTTGGGCAAATATAGTGAAAGTTGAGTGCAGAGACAAGAGGAAATCATATTTCCAACTTGGCTATGCTGAAACGAATCCTATCACAAATATAGTGAAAGGCGAGCGCAGAGGCAAGTATTCGAAGATACTTCCGCTCGGTAAGACGAAATTAAAGCAAGCTTTATTTTGCTCGGCTCTCGCTTATTTGTATCTTTGCATTAGAATGCAAAAGAGGGAAAAATGTTACAGTCGAAATCATTGTGTGGAGTCACTTTACAGTATAACATCGAAGGAGACGGTTATCCGGTTATCCTCATGCACGGCTGGGGGTGCAACCACACGACCGTGCAGTCGATAGAACGACTGCTATCACCTCATTTCAAGGTATACAATCTCGACTTTCCCGGATTCGGCGGAAGTAGCATTCCGCCCTCGATATGGGGCGTGGAAGAATATACGCAAATGCTCGAAGCGTTCGTAAAAGATGAAAATATAGAAGCCCCAATTCTTATCGGGCACTCTTTCGGGGACGGGTATCTATCTTATACGCCTCACGAAACAAAACCCATAAAGTTATTTTGGTCGACGCTGCCGGGATTAAGCCCAAACGCCCATTAAAATACTACCTGAAAGTCTACTCGTTCAAACTATGGAAAAAAGTATTACCACTTGTAATCGGGAAAAAACAAGCTGAAAAAACAATCGAGAATTATCGCCGCAAATCGGGTTCGGCAGACTATAATGCGTTGACAGGTATCATGCGTAATATAATGGTAAAAGTTGTCAACGAAGACCTTAAAGCGGTTTTGCCGAAAATCCAGTGTCCCGTTCTTCTTCTATGGGGAAAAAACGACACCGCCACCCCATTGCGAGATGCCCGCATCATGGAGAAACTGATTCCCGATGCCGGGCTGGTAGCATTCGACGATGCCGGGCATTACAGCTTCCTCGACAAGCCCTACGAATTTAACACCGTCTTACAAAACTTTTTACAAGACGACATAAAAAGAAAATCATGAACGAAATACTCACTCTCGTCACATTCCTTGCACTGCTCTTTTATACAGGAATAGAGATGAAATTCCAGTTGCAAATGTTGCAACAAAATTCCTACCGAAACGACCGATACAACCGTTGGCTAAAAGGAGAGTCTTTCGCCACCGTATCCCGTTTGACCGATTTGTTTCTATTACTGTTGTTGTCAACCAACTTCCTGCCGACATTCGTACAAATCGTCACGATTACAGTGGTCTTGGCAAAAAGCGTAAAGGTTACAAACCAAATATAAAAAACCTTTGGTTTTCACCAAACGAGCTACCCGCTTATACATCGCCGCATTGTCGCTCTCGCTTCTTGTTGCAGGACTCGCAGCCGGCTTAACGACTCTTTCCAACGGTAGCAGAGCCTTATTGGCGATAGCTATCTTAGCCCCTATTTCATGATGACTGCCAACATCATCATGCAACCTGTCGAGAAGCGAATCAACCGAAAATATTACGACGAAGCGAAACAAATTCTCTCCCAAATGCAAGACTTAACTGTCATAGGCATTACCGGGAGCTATGGAAAAACCAGTACCAAGCACTACCTTTACCGCATACTTTGCGAGCGATACAACGTGTTAATGACTCCCGGCAGTTTTAATACGCCTATGGGAGTAATCCGCACCATACGGGAACAAATGAAGCCTTACCACAACATTTTCATCTGTGAAATGGGGGCTAAACAGATCGGTGATATCAAAGAAATATGCGATCTCGTCGCACCTCAAATAGGTATTATCACCGCCGTGGGTGAACAGCATCTCGAATCGTTCAAAACGATCGGGAATGTACAACGTACCAAATTCGAACTGGTCGACGCTTTACCCGGCTCGGGATTGGCCGTTATCAACAACGACTTCCCCTATATAGCCAATCGACCGGTCGAAAACGTCCCCGTGAAACGCTATACGATAGCCGATACCGGTGCAGACTACCATATCGAGGATATTCGCTACGATACAGATGCCACCCGCTTTACTGTGGTAGGCGGTGGAGAACGCATAGAACTGAGCACGAAACTCATCGGCGAGTGCAACCTCTCCAACCTCATGGCGGCAGTTATCACGGCTCGCCATCTGCAAGTGTCTGTTCCTCGATACAATATGGAGTGAGCCGAATCGAACAGGTGGAACATCGCTTGAACATGAAGCGGACGCCGGGTGGAATTTCGATTATCGACGATGCTTTCAACTCCAATCCCGATGGCGCGCGCATGGCTCTCGACGTACTCCGGCGCATGACACAGGAAAACGCATCATCATCACACCGGGTATGATCGAGTTGGGTGAAAAACAAGTTGAGTATAACTACATTTTGGGCAAGCAGATAGCCGAAGTATGCGATTACGTCATGGTAGTAGGCAGATACAATCGAGAAGCTATTCTGAAAGGATTGCAAGAAAAGAATTATCCGGAGGACAAAGTTTTCGTTGCCGACACTTTTGCCGACGCACAAGCCCGGCTCGCACAAATCGCACAACCGGGCGACACCGTCCTTTATGAAAACGACCTGCCCGATACGTTCAAATAAATTTCGATTATTATCACAAACCAGATATACAGTTTATCACAAAAAATTATGAAAACTACCGTAGGTGTTTTTTTCGGAGGCCGCTCCACCGAGCACGAAATCTCCGTTATCTCGGCTCTCCAAGCCATCAATGCTTTTAATAAAGAGAAATACGAAATCATACCCATATACATCACCAAACAAGGACGTTGGTTCAGCGGCGATGCCCTGCTCGAAGTAAAAAACTATCGCGACATGGCTGCCCTGCAAAACATGTGCGCCGAGGTTTACATGATTCCCGAATACGGCGACTACAACCTCTACCGCAAGAAAAGAGCCCTTTTCGGGAATAATATATGGGCAAAACTCGACGTAGTCATTCCCGTACTGCACGGCAGTAACGGCGAAGACGGCATATTCGAGGGCATACTCGAATCCATAGGCATACCCTATGCCGGTTGCAACACACTCTCCTCGGCCAACGGCATGGACAAGATAACCATGAAGATGATTATGGAAAAGAGCGGGATCCCCATCGTCGATTACGTATGGTTCACCGACAAACAATGGTTCGCCCAACGCGATAAGCTCATCGAGGAAATCGAGACCCGATTGGGATATCCCGTCATCGTGAAACCGGCCAATTTAGGATCGAGCGTAGGTATCTCGCATGCCGATAATCGTGAAGAACTCATCGCCAAAGTAGATGTCGCCGAAAAATACTCTACCCGTATCGTTATCGAAGATATGGTCGAAGAACTGAAAGAAATCAACTGCTCGGTATTGGGCGACTGCGACGACTATCGCACCTCGGTTTGCGAAGAGCCCATAAAGAGCGGCGATATTCTCACTTACGAAGACAAATACATGGGTGGAGGCAAATCCAACAAAGGCATGCAAGCCACACAAAAACGTATTCCCGCCGACCTCTCTCCCGAAGATACCGCACGGGTACAATTCCTTGCCAGCGAAACGTTTCGGGTACTGTCTTGCCACGGGGTCGCCCGTGTCGATTTCATGATCGACGGTAAAAGCGGCGACATCTACGTCAACGAAATCAACACCATTCCCGGTTCCCTCTCGTTCTACTTGTGGGAAGCCTCCGGCATACGCTTCGATCAGCTTATGGACAAATTAGTAGACCTCGCCTTGAAACGCAAACGCGAGTCTTCCATGAAAACCGTCAGCTACGACCAAAACATTTTCAACCTCGGCAAAGGGCTGAAAGGTGGGAAAATGGGAGCAAAACAACCATAAAGAGACAGCCACAAAGCTAACTGATACACAAGTAATTGATTATTCTCTCTTGCCACGTCCCGTAGTATTACGAGGTTCTGTGTAAGCGGTATAGAGAAAAACAGCGAAGAAATAGAAAAGCTGAAAAAGATAATATGTTTACTTGAAGAGTTTACCTCCTCGCCCTATGGGCACTTCCTCCCTATATTTCTTCGGAAACACCCCGTAAGGCTACGGGACACGGCAGGGGAAATGAGCTAAATACGCTTCGAACATTTTTTAACTCCTCCCCTGTGTGGCAGTAGCTATATAGGGGAGGTGGCACGAAGTGACGGAGGGATTGAAAACGACATCTCACCTACCTGTTTATATCGGACATATCCCTGCTTTCCTGCCGTGCCCCGTAGCATTGCGGGGAGCTGTGTTAGCGATATATAGAGAGGGGAGGAAATAATCCATTTACAACCTCGAAAAGAGACAAAAGCCACTACCCCCATAAAACAAAAGCGGCGAACCTCCCGACCCGCCGCTTCTTCTATAAAAAACAAATTGATCATTCCATGAGTTTGCGGTAGCGCACCCGGTGGGGCTCCACATCGCCCAAGCGTTTCTTCTTGTTCTCCTCGTACTCGGGTAGGAGCCCTCGAAATAGAATACTTTCGAATCGCCTTCGAAAGCAAGTATATGGGTACAGATACGGTCGAGAAACCAGCGGTCGTGAGAAATTACAACGGCACAACCGGCAAAATTTTCAAGACCTTCTTCCAACGCCCGCAAAGTATTTACATCGATGTCATTGGTAGGTTCGTCGAGCAAGAGTACATTACCCTCCTCTTTCAAAGCCATAGCCAAATGCAGACGATTACGTTCTCCGCCGGAAAGCACTCCGATGAGTTTCTCCTGATCGGCTCCCGTAAAATTGAAGCGGGAGAGGTAGGCACGAGCGTTCATATCCCGACCACCCATGCGGAACGTTTCGAGTCCACCCGAAACGACTTGATAGACTGTCTTGGCAGGGTCTATATCTTTGTGGGTCTGATCCACATAAGCGATCTTCACGGTCTCGCCCACTTCGAAAGTTCCTTTGTCGCAAGCCTCCTGTCCCATAATCAGTTTGAACAGCGTGGTTTTTCCGGCTCCATTCGGTCCTATCACGCCCACGATACCATTGGGAGGCAATACGAAATCGAGATTATCGAAAAGCAATTTGTCACCAAAAGCCTTAGCGACTCCGTGAGCCTCGATAACCTTGTTACCTAGACGAGGCCCGTTGGGAATAAAGATTTCGAGTTTTTCCTCTCGTTCCTTTTGGTCTTCATTCAATAGCTTATCGTACGAGTTCAAGCGAGCTTTTTACCTTTCGACTGTCGGGCTTTGGGAGCCATACGAACCCATTCCAACTCCCGTTCGAGAGTCTTACGCCGCTTGCTCGCCTGTTTCTCCTCCATCTCCATACGTTTGGTCTTCTGTTCCAGCCACGAGGTATAATTTCCCTGCCAGGGAATACCTTCGCCCCGATCGAGTTCGAGAATCCACCCGGCCACGTGGTCGAGGAAATAACGGTCGTGGGTAATGGCAATAACCGTACCGGGATATTGCTGCAAATGCTGTTCCAACCAATCGATCGACTCGGCATCGAGGTGGTTGGTAGGTTCGTCGAGTAACAAAATATCAGGCTGTTGCAACAGCAGACGGCACAATGCCACCCGACGACGCTCTCCTCCCGAAAGGAATTTTACGAGTTGATCCTCAGGCGGACAGCGAAGCGCATCCATCGCCCGTTCCAATTTGTTGTCTATGTTCCACGCATCGGAGGCATCGATGTGGTCTTGCAATTCGGCTTGACGAGCGATCAAAGACTCCATCTTGTCCGGGTCTTCGAGTACGTCGGGATCACCGAACGACTCGTTTACCTTTTCATATTCTGCCAGTAAGTCGAGAATAGGTTGCACCCCTTCTTGTACGACCTCTTTTACTGTTTTTTAGGGTCGAGTTTGGGCTCTTGTTCGAGATACCCCACCGAATACCCCGGCGAGAATACCACTTCGCCCTGATACGATTTCTCCACTCCGGCAATAATCTTCAACAACGTAGACTTACCCGAACCGTTGAGACCGATAATACCAATTTTCGCCCCGTAAAAAACGAGAGATAAATATCTTTGAGCACTTGTTTATGCGGAGGAAACATCTTGCTCACCCCCACCATCGAGAATATGATTTTTTTATCGTCTGCCATATAAAAAAGATAGAATTAAAGAGTAAAACTTATTTTTTCAAGGGAGTCGCTTTCACGCGATAGTCGCAGCGTACCTTCCCTTTAATGATATTGGTCAACTTCGATTTTATCAATTGCTTGCGAATGGGAGAAATTCGATCGATAAAGACCTTCCCTTCCAAATGGTCGTATTCGTGTTGAACCACTCGTGCAAGATACCCCTCGATAACCTCGTCGTGAGGTTGAAAATTCTCATCGAGCCACTTCAACCGGATTTTCTCGATACGGGGAACCGGTTCGTGAATACCGGGCAGACTGAGACAGCCCTCTCCTCCCGGGTCTCCTTCGACCCGTCCTCCAATACTTCGAGAACCGGATTTATCAAGGTCAGCTTCACATCGGCGCATTCGGGAAAATACTCGGCCATAGGATTTACGTCGATAACGATCAACCGGATAGAAAGTCCTATCTGCGGAGCTGCCAACCCGATACCTTCGGTAGCATACATCGTCTCATACATATTTTCAATCAGCTCTTTCAGCTGAGGGTAAGAAGCATCGATCTCTTCGGTCTCCTTACGAATTACGGGATGCCCGTAAAGATAAACAGGTAGTACCATATCTTATTGTTTTTTACTTTCCAAATAATCCCTCAGAATTATCGTCGCGCTTATCTCATCGACCAGCTCCTTATTTCGCCGAGCCATTTTGGACAAGCCACCGTCGATCATCGCCCGATGAGCTAAAACCGAAGTGAACCGCTCGTCAAAAAAACTCTATCGGCACATTGGGAAAAAGTTTTCTGAACCGATTAACAAAAGGGGTTATATAGCGCATACTCTCGGACGGCTGGTTATTCATCTGCCGTGGCAGCCCCACGACGACCCGTTCGACCGACTCTCGCTGCATATACTGCGTGAGAAAATCGATCAACTGCGACGATGCCACGGTTGTCAACCCGTTTGCTATAATTTGCAACGGATCAGTCACCGCTATGCCCGTACGCTTTCTTCCGTAATCTATTGAAAGAATCCTTGCCATATTAGAGTACAAAGATACGTATAAGCGAGAGTAGAGCAAAACAAAGCTCGCTTTAATTTTATGCTGCCGAGAGCGGAAGTATCTTCGAGTTTCAACTCAAAAATAGTGAAAGGTAAGTGCAAAGGCAAGCGGAAATCTCGCTTCCGATTTGGCTATACACTCACTTATGCGTATATTTGAACCATATTTTATTCCACACCACCAATAACAAAAAAAATAGGATTCGTTACGATTCCTTACGAATGAATGTGCGTCGAACCGATCATATTAACATAACACCTGATAAGATGAACAAATTTTCTGTCATTTTCAAATTATCCTTCATCAACACTATCTTTTTTTATCTACCCATTCTCGCAAACAATTCTCCCGTAGATTACGTAAACACTCTCGTAGGGACCCAATCGAAATTCGAACTATCCACCGGAAACACCTATCCAGCTATTGCAATGCCGTGGGGTATGAACTTCTGGACTCCGCAAACCGGAGATATGGGCGACGGTTGGACATATACATACAATGCCGACAAAATAAAAAGGGTTCAAACAGACCCACCAACCCAGTCCCTGGATGAACGATTACGGGCAATTCGCCCTTATGCCGGTAACCGGAGGAGTCGTGTTCGAACAGAATCAACGTGCCAGTTGGTTTTCCCATAAAGCCGAGATAGCTAAACCTTACTATTATAAAGTATATTTGGCCGACCATGATGTCACCACAGAAATGACGGTAACGGAACGAGCCTCTTTATTCCGTTTCACATTTCCCGAGGAGCAAAATTCGTATGTTATCGTCGACGCTTTCGACAAGGGATCTTATATAAAAATCATACCCGAAGAGAATAAAATCATCGGATATTCCACCCGGAATTCGGGGGGTGTTCCCGAAAATTTCAAGAACTATTTTATCATTGTTTTCGACAAACCGTTTCAATTCACTGCCGTGGCCCTCGATAATGCCATCAAGACCAATCAAACCGAAATCGAAGGGAACCATGCAGGCGGTATTATCGGTTTCTCCACACACAAAGGAGAACAAATACACGCACGAGTAGCCTCGTCTTTCATCAGTTTCGAGCAGGCGGAATTGAATTTGCAGGAACTCGGCGATGGAGATTTCGACCGTTTAACAAAAAAAGGAAAGAACCGTTGGAACGAAATATTATCCAAAATTGAAATTAAAGACAACGACATCGACAATTTGCGTACGTTTTATTCCTGTTTATACCGGTCGGTTCTTTTTCCACGAGCATTTTACGAAATAAATGCCGAGGGTCAAACCATTCATTACAGCCCTTACAATGGACAAGTATTACCCGGTTACCTATTTACCGACACCGGATTCTGGGATACCTTCCGCTCTCTATTCCCGCTGTTAAATCTAATATATCCCTCGATGAACGAAAAAATGCAAGAGGGATTAGTCAACGCTTACAAAGAAAGTGGATTTTTACCCGAATGGGCCAGCCCGGGACATCGGGATTGTATGGTTGGAAACAACTCGGCCTCGGTTGTTGCCGATGCCTATATCAAAGGCTTGCAAGGCTATGACATAGAACTGTTATGGGAGGCTTTGAAACACGGAGCGAACAACCACCTGAAAGGCACGGCATCGGGAAGAGTCGCTTTCGAAGCGTACAACCGATTGGAATATGTACCCAACAATATCGGTGTGGGGCAAAACGTCGCTCGCACATTGGAATATGCCTATAACGACTGGTGCATTTATACCCTCGGTAAGAAATTGGGAAAACCCGATAGCGAAATAGAGATTTATAAACAGCGAAGCCTAAACTATAAAAATGTATACAACCCGTCGGAAAAACTCATGGTCGGGAAAGACGATCGGGGAAAATTCAATCCTCGTTTCAGTGCCACGGATTGGAGCGGTGAATTTTGCGAAGGGAATAGCTGGCACTGGAGCTTCTGCGTATTCCACGACCCGCAAGGACTCATAGACTTGATGGGGGGCAACGAAGCATTCAACCACATGATGGACTCGGTTTTCGTCATACCCAGCTACTTAGGAATCAAAAGCCGGGGAGTCATACATGAAATGAGGGAAATGCAAGTGATGAACATGGGACAATATGCCCACGGCAATCAGCCCATACAACACATGGTATATCTGTATAACTACTCGGGAGAGCCGTGGAAAGCGCAATATCGGGTGAGGGATATCATGGAAAAACTCTATTCCGCCACTCCCGACGGATATTGTGGTGACGAAGACAACGGACAAACCTCGGCTTGGTACATATTCTCGGCTCTCGGATTCTATCCTGTCTGTCCCGGAACCGACCAATATATTATCGGGACACCATTATTCAAGGAGGCAAAGCTGCATCTGGAAAACGGGAAGTGCCTGACCATCGAGGCCAAAAACAATAGCGCAACAAACAAATATATTCGTTCGATAAAACTCAACGGAAAGAACCACACACTCAATTATTTCAAGCACAACGTCTTGGTAGAAGGCGGGAAAATACAATTCCTCATGGACAACGAACCCAATTTGAAACGAGGCTCAACCAAAGAAACTGTGCCTTATTCTTTCTCTTTGGCGAATGAATAAAATGTAGTACTTTTGGAAAGACAAATCAATATCATATATGAACTATAAGAATAGCATAGGTATCCTATCCGTAATAATCATACTGTTATGTGGTTGTCAACCCGATAAAAAACCATATTTACCGCAGCCTCCTATAACCTGAGGAACGCAAACAGCGCCGATTCGTTGCAAGGAGACGGTTGGGGAAATAGATGCCCTATCATAGCCAGGCTAGTACAGTTTCATGAATTCGATATTTTTGGGACACAAGAAGGGCTCAGACATCAATTAGACTCCCTGAAAACGAGCCTCCCGAAATATGATTACATAGGCGTGGGGCGTAATGATGGAAAAAAAGGAAGGCGAACATGCAGCCATTTTTTACCGAATCGATAAATTCGAATTATTGGAACACGGAGACTTTTGGCTATCGGAGACGCCTGAAAAACCGAGCGTCGGCTGGGATGCGGTTTTACCGAGAATCTGCACTTGGGGACATTTCAAATACAAAGATACCGGATTTGAATTTCTCTTTTTCAATCTCCACATGGACCATATAGGGAAACAAGCCCGGGTAGAAAGCGCTTTGCTCGTACAACAAAAAAATGAAAGAAATCGGCGAAAATCTACCAGCTATACTCACCGGAGATTTCAATGTAGACCAGACTCATCGCTCCTACCTCGCTTTAACAGAAAGTGGAATACTCCGAGACGCATTCGAAGTGGCCGACCTGCGTTATGCGACCAACGGCACATTCAACGGTTTCGACTCTGACAACTACACCGAAAGCCGAATCGACCATGTGTTTGTAACGCCTACATTCCATATTCTGAAATACGGCGTTCTCACCGACAGCTATCGTCGTATGAAAGAAGGCGATCAAAAAGCCTCGGTAAAAAGATTGTCCCGAAGAAATCTCAATCAGAAGTTACGAATCTCGCATACCGTCCGACCATTTCCCCGTAATGGTCAAGTTGGAAGTATGCGATAAAAACTAAAACGATATACGTCGATTTCCCAATTATAACTGATACACATTTTTATTTATTAACCATACATACAGTATATTTTTTATGAAATCTATTGCAAAAGTAAGTTGCTTATGTCTGGCTCTCGGATATGGATTCTCCTATACCCATGCAGCCACAGCTCGTGTAGCGACAGCACAGCAAGACAACACCCGGGTACAATACACAAGCAACCGTCCGCAAGAACGCTTGTTCGTATCCAACGCCGTAGAAAAACAAATCAAACGAGTAAAATCTTTATTGACAAATGCTCGGCTGGCTTGGATGTTTGAGAACTGTTTCCCGAACACACTCGATACGACCGTACATTTCGATGGGGACGACGATACTTTCGTATATACCGGTGATATACACGCCATGTGGTTGCGCGACTCAGGAGCTCAAGTATGGCCCTACGTGCAATTGGCTAACCAAGACCCTCGATTAAAGAAAATGTTGGCAGGGGTCATCAACCGCCAATTCAAATGTATCAATATCGATCCATACGCAAACGCTTTTAACATGGGTCCTACCGGAGGGGAATGGATGTCCGACATGACAGATATGAAACCCGAACTGCACGAGCGCAAATGGGAAATAGACTCGCTGTGTTATCCCATTAGGTTAGCCTATCAATATTGGAAAGTTACCGGTGATACCAGTATATTTGGCGAAGAATGGATACAAGCCATTACGAATGTACTGCGGACCTTCAAAGAACAGCAACGGAAAGAAGGCAATGGCCCCTACAAATTCCAACGTAAAACAGAGAGAGCTCTTGATACAATGACCAACAACGGATTAGGAAATCCGGTAAAACCCGTCGGACTGATAATCTCTGCGTTCCGTCCCTCCGATGATGCCACGACATTCCAATTTCTCGTTCCCTCAAATTTCTTTGCCGTAACTTCATTGAGAAAATCTGCTGAAATCCTGCGGAAGGTAAATCACAACGAGAAACTGGCGAAAGAATGTTCCGATCTGGCCCAAGAGGTAGAAACCGCCCTGCAAAAGTATGCGGTTTATAATCACCCGAAATACGGTAAAATATATGCCTTCGAAGTCGATGGATTCGGGAACCAACTGCTGATGGACGATGCCAATGTTCCCAGCCTGCTGGCAATGCCCTATTTGGGTGATGTGGACATAAACGATCCTATTTATCAAAACACCCGCAAATTCGTATGGAGCGAAGACAACCCCTATTTCTTCAAAGGTAGCGCCGGTGAAGGCATAGGAGGCCCCCACATCGGTTATGATATGGTATGGCCTATGAGTATTATGATGAAGGCATTTACCAGTCAAAATGATCAAGAAATAAAAGAGTGCATAGAAATGTTGATGAAAACGGATGCCGGAACAGGATTTATGCACGAATCGTTCCATAAAAACGATCCTAAAAATTTCACTCGGGCTTGGTTCGCTTGGCAAAACACACTTTTCGGCGAATTAATTCTGAAACTGGTAAATGAAGGGAAAGTAGACTTATTGAATAGCATCGACATTCAATAAAAATAAAACGCAAAAAGAAATAAAAATGCCCCTGTAATACAGGGGCATTTTTTATTTCTTTTCTTTAAAACAGCAGCTCAAATATTAAAATAGCATAAAATAAGAATGATTTTTTCAGAAAACATGTTGTAAAACATATAAAAGCAGTATATTTGCACTGTGTTTTTCATGGTATTAGATTTAAGGTTAAGAAGATTGGTTGTCGGGAGACAATCAATTTTTTTTATTTTTATCTCTCATAGTAAAATCATCGATATAATCAAAAGATGCCCCGACGACCGTAACAAGTAATCATTTCCATCTTATTTATCGAAGAGTAATATATACCGGAGCCCCTGTCAGGCGTGGCTCTATAACTCCATTCGACACCTCTACAATATCGGTCCGACCATATAAATCGGTTGTGACCAATCGGGGAGAAACATCTCCCACCGCTATCTTTATTGAATGAGGCACTATCTTATCGGGACTTTCCATCACTCCCGGAGCCGTCCAAGCAACCAACTTTTCATTGCCGTTCTTGTCGATAAAACGGAGTACGAAATCCCTCTTGTTCTCTGTCTTCATTCGGTAATCCAACTTGTATCCGCTTAACTCTTTCACAAAGGTTTTACAAGCATTATAGGCGGGAGTCATATTTCCTGCACGGTATAAAGCAAATCCCTCTTTTCCACCCCATTCATACCAAATGGTTACAGGCAACCCCTCTAATAAATCAACAAGATATTGCCGAATCACGTGCCACGCTTGATATTCATACGCAAGAGAAGGATCGCCCCCTGCATATCCCTCGGCCTTTCCCAAAGGGAAACCCCGCTCCGAATTTATCCAAAGACGTCCGGTATCTCCACCGGCTTTCTTCATTAAATTGCGAGTATGAGAATATGCCTCCATGTAATCCTCCCGGAGCTTTCACGCCATAAGGATGCACCGACCATATATCCCAATGGATATCCAACATACCATCTGCAAAACAATAGGACATCCATTTATAAGACTCAGACCACATGTTCGAAACCGAACCCGCCAAAATCACACAATCGGGATTGGCCTTTTTCATGGCCGGCACGGCAGCCCGTACCAAATCTGTATATTCCCGGGCATACTGAGGGGAGTTGCCGACTTTCCCATGACGACCCCAAAATGTCATCGTATTCGGTTCGTTCCATATCTCCCATATAATATTTCGCCCTTTATAGTGTTTTACCAACTCAGCTGCAAAATCGGCATAAGCCGAACGAGCCGGTTCGTCTTTCACATGCCCGTACAGTTTATTACTAAAAGCCATACAGCCAATAATTTTCAAACCTCTCTTCTCACAATCGTTTACAAAACGATCATACTGACTAAAATCATAAACACCTTTTTCTCGTTCGATAGATTCCCAAATAAACCCTCGTCTTACCCACTTCATACCTAATTCCTGTACACGATCTAAATCCTCCGGGCCATCGGTATCGCCTTTTAACTGAACTCCCATATTATAAGGAATTGTTCCATCGGGAATAATTTTCGACAAAGCAAAAGAAGGGAAAACCGAAAACGATAACAAGCCTAAAAAAGCTAAATTCTTCAAGAGTTTCACATTCATAACTAAACCAATTTTCATGATATTACTATATACACCTATAAAGACGATATATAATCCGCATTTCCAAATTTCAAGAGAATCCCAAACCAAGCGGTTAAATTTTGAACCTTTTGGAAAAACGAAGCGTTCAAAAATCGACAAGCGCACAGTACAAAAAAAGCACCGAAAAAACATATTTCTTCAGTGCTTTTTTTATTGCTCTGTCTTTTGGCTATCTCACCAAAAAATCACTAACTTTAAACAATAAAGAATATATCATATTTGGTTTTTAACGCTGTTTTAATACCATTAAAACGACGTTATATTATACCGCCGGAATCGTGGGCGCGGCACGCTTATATAGCATTATATCCGTATACGTGGCGTTGTAGTTCACATGGGCATTAAATTCGGTTTTTATACAGTCTTCGAAGGGGTTGCCCAAAGTCCGATTCCTGCCCATCCAATCGCAGAGCTCCAAGATAGACGACTTGTTGGAGGTGAAGTAGACGAACGAATGGTCGGCGAGAACCGTCAGCACATCGAGATAGTCGGAGAGCCGCCAGTACATCGTATAGGTCCCCACCTCGGTGGAGAGATAGGGCGGGTCGACCAGAAACACCGCACCGGGCGTATCCTTGTACTCATTGAACACCTCCCGATAATCCCGAGAGGTGATTTCCAGCCCTTCAAATAGTCGAGACATTCCGGATAATCGTTTTTGCGGATATTGTTATAGAGGGTGTCTTTCCGCATCTCCGAGACGCTCAGCTTATACTTCATCGAAAACATAATCGAGGCAGAGAGCGTGATGAAATCCACGTATCCGGTTTCGCGCTCCTCCCGCTGAATGCGGTCGAATATGCGCTCCCGAATGTCTCCGGTGATTGCCTTGTGCCGAGGAACGGTATTGCCCACGATTTCCCGAATATCGACGATCAATCGATTGGTGCGCGGTATGTTTTCGAGTCGACGGCGGTAATTGTCGAAATCGTTGTATATGACCGTGGCTTCCGGCTTGCATCGCTTGGCGATGTGGGAGAGCAGGCCGGAGCCTCCGAACAGGTCGATGAAGGTGGCGTCGTCGGGAAACTGTTTCAGAACTTTTATAAACTCGCGCACGAACATGCGCTTCTGCCCTACGAATGGGAGCGGGGCCGATAAATACATTTTCTTTTTCATACGTTTAACTCGAATTTGACATTTTCGTTGCCGGCGAGCAACTCTCGTGTACGGGCGATGTTATTGTCGTAGATGTGCACGTTGCCGAGGTTGAGGGTGACAGATTGCAGGGGCAAATCGATTTGCCGGGACATCAGGTACAAGTGATAGATGTCGGCCGGAAGTCCGAGGTTGGCGTCGGAACTGCGCTGGTAGGCTGACAGCACCAGCTCGCCGCCGTCGATTTGAAATTGTACGAGGCTGAGGCACGGGGCTTGATTGGTCTCCGCGTCGGTGGATCCGAGGAACAGCACGTAGTTCTTGCTGCTTCGTTTTTCCCGGTTGATTTTGCCAATCAGAGGTGGCAGCTTCTCGAAGTAGGAGGGGTAACTGTTCACCAGCGTATGGCCGCAGTAATCCCACAACTGATACCCGCCTCCCGGTATTTCTCCACACTACGCTCACCGTTCATGAAGAGCCGCAGTTCGTCCCTGAGCTTGCGCCGGGCGATATTATGCCCCTCGAAGATGTCGAGCAGGTCGGACGGAGTCAACGAGAGCGACTCGTTAAGCAGGTAGCGGCTCGTGCCTTTCCTGCCGGTTTGCGTCTTGCCGTCGATGAGGATTCTGTCCAGTAACCGATAATATTTGTTCATGGCGTGTCATTTATTGCCGGCAAAGGTATCGTGCACATGTGCTTGTTCCATTCCGGGGCGATCTCATTCCACTGCAAAGAGATTGCAGTCGGCTTTGAATCGGCGGATAAGGTCATATACTTTTCGCTCGCATACACCGTATTTCTCGGCCAGCGCAGCCACGATATAGGAGGTTTTCTCACCATCGGCCAGCAGCCGGTTGTAGTCGTTGAACAAGTCGATATATCGGATATCATCAAGACGAATGCCCGCATCGCAACAGAATTTCAATAGTTCCCGGTTTAATTTCAGTATCTCAATTACTTTCATTCTCCAAAAAATAGTACATTTGCAATATCTCACTTACATACACATACAAAACAGCCACAAGTGTAGTCTGGGTATTTGCCCCCGGCTACGCACTTGTGGCGTGTATGTGTTAATATGTAGGTGAGATGACTATTGACAGGCCGGGGGCTTTCTTTTTTATCCCCCTCCTCTTGGTTTTTTAGCAGATCTTTTACATGCCTGTATCCTTTTTCTCGTTGAACTCCCGTTCCAATTCTCTCGCCTCCACCTCGGGAAGTTCCTCCCAATCCGTTAGGACGGTTCCGTCCGGAGCGGAAACAGCCGGAGTAACCGTGATATACTCATCTGTTTTATATACCAATAAATATCCTTCTTTCGCTTTTTTCCGTATCATTTTTCATACCTCCATATCATTTTCATACTCCTATCACCCTCCAATTTTTTATCAGTGGCTATTTTCACCTCATCTTCTGTAATTTCTGTAACTTCAAGACAACCGGTTATATCTATTACTCTTTCGGATTCTCCATTAAAATCCGGTAATTGGTTAAAAATCTCCAATATAGCTTCATGAGAAAGAGCTGAATATCTGACATATAAATTTGCTCCGTTATAAGTATAATCAAATTGTGATTCCGGTGAAAAGGTTAGCCCCGTAAGTCCGCATGATGGTTGTTGATAAGAACCGGACCATGACAAACATCTTATCTTTGTGTTTTTTAGATCCAATCTCATAGTCTTCGGTACACCATCCATATTAAGAATGAGCCCGTTTCCTTTTGAACCAAAATCGCTTGGCAGTTCAAAATCATATAGTTGATAATCACTTTGAAACAATCCTATTGCATCCTCTACATTCGGCATCGATTTGGGTAATACCAATTTTCTCAATGAGATGCAATTATAAAAACAGTTCCTAACATAAGTACCGGTAAATGGTTCTTGAGGCATGATTATTTCTTCAACCGATTGTGCCATGCCATAAAAGCAATGACTCCATGTGTTAGTCGATGATACCTTCATTTTAGAAAGGTCTACTTTACCTCTGGTTTGATTTAGACAGCCCCATAAGTATTCTCCAATTTCTCCTCCTTCAATCTGAATGTCACTTAAATCATCACAGAATATATTTCTAAATTTATAACCTATTAAATAGGTTAATTTTTAAAGTATCCCCGGTATGTAATATATATCTTAACCTATTTTTCGAATACGGAAAAGTTGGTATGCAGTCTATTGTATCAGATAGAAATTTTATGGCTTCCAATGGTAATGTTGACAACTCAAATGAACAGTATTTGAGTTTCCTAATATTTTTCCCAAATACAATATATTTATAAGGAGCTATATTATATATCTTTTGCGGGTAATTTACATACACATAACCGTTTGGATAAATATAATGGTCGTAGTCAATTGAATATAATTCATATGAAACCTTCATTATCCAAAATTCCCTGCCATTAGTGTCTATTCTGCCAGTTCCTTTCAAATATTTATGGTTTGTTATATTGGTAGTCGTTGGGGCGATAGCGGTATAAATTTCACTACCGTCTCCCCAATCTATCTTATAACTTTTTACATTAAAAGAGGAGTACTGCACAAAAATATAATCTTCAAATGTAGTCGGTTTATCGTCTGTCACCACAAACCAAATGTCATTGTCCGGGCATTCGTCAAGATTTCCCCATGACGGGTCGGGAATAAATTTAGGTTTTTGAACAATAGCCGGCACACTTACCGTCTCTTTCACCGCGACAGCCTCCGGCACGACGATCTGCTCTTTTACCGCAACGGCATCCGGTACAATTATCCGCTCTTTCACCATCACGTAATCGCACTTCTCCATACCTCATACGATTTTAATGTTCGTCTCGAACTCACCACCATACTCCCAGTATCCGCTTGCGAAATCGGAGTCGGTACGGCAATAATGCCTTTCTACGGTAAGGATTCCCTTGCGGAAAGTGTTCGGTTCGAATACGGCTATCAGCTCGCCGTCTCGAAGGACACAATTCACCCGCTTGTCACCCTCCTGCGAGACTTCACACGTCCGGCCGTATTGGTCCCGATAGATGAAGCGGAATTTCAGTCCCTCTACATCGATGGGGAACCATTCATATCTGAAAACTCCAAACCGGCCTTAATACCTTCCCATGAGTATTTCTCTTCGTACTTTTTTTCACTCATCGCTGCCATCGGATAATGCGTTGAACATTTTTTCAACCAGAGCTTTCGTCTCCTCGACCGTGGAGGTCATGGAATAGACATTCATGTTAAAACTGCCTTGCCCGACAGTGACATGGCCTTTTTCCACACCGTTTTCCACAATTCGGTAATTGACCGCTTGCAGGGTTTCCACAGTCTCTTTTCCGTTGAACGAACGGCTGATGTTTTCGCTGATTTTTACTAACTCAATCATAATGTTTTGTATTTATGGTTAACTGATAATCCCGCTTTCGGGAATGTCGAATGTCACGTTTTTGGATAGTGAGTCGAGTTGGACGCCGGCCTCGCCCGACGAGGAGACCCCATACACGGAACAGGTCAGGTAATAGGTATGGGCTCCCGGTGGAAGGTCCGGATGTATCGTCCCCAAAGGGATATTCAAAATGAGAATCCCAGTTCTCTTGTATTCGTAATCATAGATCGCGAGGAATCCGGACCCCGAAATGCGGAAGGAGTATTTCTCACCCACCGGAGGATTTCCGTTCGGAAAACTGATACGCACCTGAAAGTAACTCGAAAGAAAAGTGAAATCCACGATTTTAATCGGGGTATATGTGCTGTTTATCTCGGCTGTCATAGCTATCGATGTGGGTATGGGGAAATAATCCGCCACGGTGATCTGTTTGTCGACCCCTGTCCAGTATTCGAACGACTTCTTATCGATAAGGAACAATGTCACCTTCAAATTCGTCCCTATCGAATCCTCCCCGGAAATGTGTCGCTCTGTCCGACAGGAAGTATCGGCGGAGTAGTACCGTCACTGAAAAACTTGACCTTGAAAGCGGAGTACCACACATTGCCCACCCGCAAGGTGGTTACGGTATTTGTCGAGGTATTTGTCAGCAATCGGGCAAAACTGCTTCCGTTTCCATCGGTTGCCAAAATAGCCGGGTAATAATCGCCGATACTCTTGTCGGAGGCCAGCGACAGCCACGATTCGACGGGTACGCCGGTAGGATTCACCGAAGTATCATAATAATTAATATCGACAAAAGATACGGCACGTCCGCACTAATTTCGTCAATTTTGCTTCCGGTAAGATTGGGTTTTGCGTTATGGTCGTAGCCGTCGAAATCGCTGAGACGACAAAAATCCGTACCCGGGTGCGGATAGGCCACATATTCGAAGGTCGTGTCGTGTATGGCGACAAGGTTTGTTCCATGCGGTATCGTCGCCTGCAAGCCATAGCGTATGCCCTGATTTTTGTCGGTATCGCTCCCTTCCCACTGGTCGATGTAGGTAGTGACACCGCCGGATTGCTGGGGATAATTTTCGGATAGCGGTGCGGCCTGCGGATAGCGCACGGGTTTATGCCGGCTCCACTTGTTGATACGTCCCGGAAGGCCACCCTGCAACAGGGTACGTGCGAGGGCAACGATGTCGGCCACGTCCCATACCCCGTTCTTCGGATAAATCCCCAGCAGATTATACGGGTCGGTTATCGCTATCGGGGCTACGATCTTGTTTTTATCGATGGCCATAGGCTCACTTTCCTCCTTTCCCTTTTAATTCGGACAATTCCTTTTTCAATCGTTCTATATCTCCCACAAGGGCCTTAACCAGACGGGCGGTCTCCTGCGTCGCCCCGGCAATCGTGTTGATATAGTCGGGCGAGAGGTAGTTGAGGGCTCCGTAGCCGTCCTCCGTCTCGTATGCCATCGATGGCAATATCTCTTTCACCTTTTGATATAGCAGCCCCGTATGGGCTTCCCCGTCCACGCCTCCCTTATCTCGCTTCCGTGCTTTTTCGGTGTATCGGAAATCGCATACCCTGCCCATCGCCAAGAGGCGGTCGGTGTAACTTCGGGTATAGTCGAAATCTCGCTTCAAACGTTTGTCCGAAGTCGTTAGAGCAGTGACAGAGCCTTGTGCCGAGATATTGCCTTGCGACGATATATCCCCTCCGGCCGTGATGTTACCGTCCGATGTGATATACCCGTTCGACCGTAGATAGTTTGAGGCCAATATCCCGCCATTATAGATAGTAACCCTACTGTTACCGGTTCCCGCCACGACTCCCGAGCAGTAAACTCTGTCAGCTCCATTTATGTCGCCGGTCATGGAAATGCTGCCTACACCGGTCAGATTACCCGAAACGTCACCCGTCCCGTCGAACGACTGTCCCCAGATCGTCCGGGGAGTGGCTAATTTATCGGCTTGGCTGCAAGTGACGTTGTCGAGGCGGGAGTTCGAGAAATACGTGAAATTACCGTCCCGGAGCACGACTATCCGGTTTTCTATCTCCTCGCTCGTGTCGGCAGGTTTGTCGAGAGAGGTTTCTATCTCGCTCGTATATGTGTCGATATAGAGGTACTCTTTCCCGACGATTCTGAACCGGAATTGGTTATGCCATTGCGTATTCGTTTTCACCCACACGTTCCCGCTCTTGTCTATACAGGCATGTATGTACAGCACCCTCTGGGATTGACATTTCTGCATGGTCATCAAGTTAAGGGATATAGCACCCTCCCCGCAGGTAAGGTAAAGCCTTCCGTAAACGGCTCCTCCGGTCACATAATCCTCGACGGCCTCGATTTCGATAACCACACCCGAGTAATTCGTATGACTGTCCGTGACGGTTGCAATCTTGTTCCAATACCAACGACTCTCGGAATCTATATACTTATGCGATGACAGAATAATCCAGCCCGCCTCTTGATAGTGGTAAATGTCCTTGTTCGCGAAAGCGCTCGTGTTGGCAGAATTTCCTGACGAGACGGCATATCCGGCATTCGTGGCATAATCGGCGTTGTTCGCCTTGCCTACGGTCAGCCCCTGTATATGTACCGCTCACGTTGTTTATCTCGGCCAGCGAATAGGTAGGCTTGTTCGGCTGCTGCACCCAATCGTACAGGGTGATGCCTTTGGTCGCAACGATACCGAGGGCTGTCTTGTTGACGGCCGTCACCACATTGCCTGTACCTATCGTAGATGCGCCGGCGTTGGCGAGTTTCCAAATCTCATTGATGGTGTAGGCGTTGAACGTCTCCGTCATCGTGGTGTTGTCGAACGCCCCGCCCAGATCGTCGAACCCATGAACGAGCTTGATGAGCCCTCCTCCGCCACCGCCGCCCCCTTCGAGGCTGCCGAGACCGAGAGCAGAGAGGCTGCCGGTGGTATAGAGGCTTATCGGCTCCCCGTTCTTCGAATCGTACACTTTAACGGCCTTGTTGACGGCGTCCCATACCAGCGTCGCCCCGCCGATGGTAACGCTATGGTTGACATCGATGTCGGTCATGGGCACGAGGGCGTGACATCGAGCAGTTTCCCGCTCTCCGAATCTTCATTAAGCTGAAAGATGTTGAGATAGGCGTCGATGAGTTTGTCGCCGAAGTAGAATGCCCCGAGGTTGGTGTCGATTTTCCCTTTCTTGTCCCACCGGATATTGCCGGCGGCCAGATAGCCCGTGCCGTCCATGCGGATCAAGGCCGTGGCCTCGTTGCCGGCAAGGTCTTCCTTTTCGACGTAAGTACCGGTCTCCTCGTCATAGGTAAAAAGCGGTCCACGGGGTCTCCGCCCGCCCAGTAGGAGATACTGCCGGCTCCCCGGTCGAGACCGCTCACCCCGCTCATGACGACATACTCCCCTTCGGGAGTGCGGTAGCCGAGCTGCACGAGGCTCGTGGCGATGACACCCCCGTCGATGGCGGTGTCGTTACGGAAGGCTTCTTTGAGGTATTCGCGATCTTCAAGCGCCTTGTCCAAATCGTCGTAGTGCTCGGTAATGAATTTGCCCTTGATTCGGAGAGTTTTGGTTGTCGAATCGTAGAGCAGATAGGTGCTTTGGTCGGGGACACCGACAGCAAAGTCGCCGAGGACTTTGAGGAAAGCCCGGGCGGTGCTCTTGTCGAATCCCTGACTGACGACCTCCTTGCCCTGCAAGGTGTAGGAGCCGATACCCTGCAACAGCTTGATGCCGGGGGAGTCGCTGGCGACGGAGGAGATGATGACGGCGTTCTGTCGCCCGGGCTCTCGCGCTGCCGCCCACCACCGGGTCGTACCCCAGCTGGATAAGGGCGTCCCCGGCTACGGGGATATCCGATCCGGTATCGGCATCCGTCTTGGAGAGGTCGACGTAGTGGTCGCCGACCCCGACCACCTTGCGCCAGTAGTAGCGGGGCTTTAATGCCTCCGTCCGGTCGACCGCCCGACAAATCGCCATATCCCCCACGATGAAGTCGTTCTCGGGAGCGACACTCCCGTCGTCCGCATAACAGCGGTAATACGTCTCGAACTCCTCTACCCGGAAAAGGTGGGCGAAGGAGGCAGAGCTGACGATATACTCCCCGGCAATATGGGTGACCCGGTTGACCTGCGTCTCCTGTATCGTCGCTTTCTTGCGGATAAAGATGTTGTCTGCCTCAATATAGGTGTTGCCCTGTTCATCGGTTCTGAACGTTCCGCCGCTTACGAGCGAGGAGTAAACTCCGATGTCCAGCCCTTTCGCGAAGGTGATTTTCTCCTGTGCCGTGTCTTGGCGCAGGCGGCTGAGCGCCTCTTTGAGGGTACGCCGCGCGCTGAACACGTTGTTGTCGGTGGGCAGGGTGTTGTCCCAGCTCCGGATCAGGTCGGGGAAAGAGCCCGACGTGGCCTCCCGCACATAGTTCTCCACGGCGGTGATGTTGTCGTTGATGGTCGTCATCGCGCCGGTGCTCGTGGCGTCGCTGATTTCGAGGTCGACCTGCGAAGGGAGGTTGACCTTGCGGGTAATCTTGGTGATTCGGCTGCTGCGATAGCCCGTCTCCGGAAAATATTTGGCACTTTCGAGCCTCACCCGTCTCCCCCACATAGAGGTCGATGGCGTGCTCTTCGATATATACATGGTCGGTCGGCGCCTTGTAACGGCTCACATCGACGGCATTCTCCTCGTTGTATTTGTCGACCGCCTCCTTGAATTCCTGTTCGGCCAGCGGATAGTATTCGTCCGGCATGCGGATATTCCAAAGGATATACTTATCGCCTGCTTGGGGCGACAAGGTGTCGTTGGGAAGCTGCGTGTCGTCGTCATAGGGCCAGATGGTGATGATCTCGAACTCCCGGGTCTCACTGTCGTAGTTGACCTCGAAGTAATAGGTGTCGTCGGCTTCTTCTCCGAGCCCGGCCAGTTCCGAACCTTCCTGAAAGGATACCCGTTTGACTTGCCGGGCCAGCTCGTAATCGTTCGGGTCGAAATCGAGGCTTTCGTCCTTGAAATACCAGATTGTAAAGGGGTTGCCCTCCTCGTCCTTCGTCTCTTCCTTCCGCACCGAGCTCACCGTGCCGATACGCTTGGGGTAAATGCCGGCGAAAGCCTCGGCTTCGTAGTGATGCCATACGCCGTACTTGTCGACGTTCACATCGACGTGTTTCACGCCGCCGGGCAGTTGCAGCCGGGTGTGGCCGTATTTCTCCGGGTCGATGTTGCGGGAACTGCCCACCGGGTAGAGCCGGGTGTAGAACTTGGCGTTGTCGGCCATGTCGCCGCTCAGCGAGAGCAGCCCCTTGCCGTAGGCCAGCGTCACCTCCTCGCCCTGCTCGCAGCGGCAGATATTGACGGTCTGCCCCTCGACCCACCATTCGGCGCGGTGTCCGACCTTCTCGGCCACCTCTTTGAGCGCCTCGTCGCAATATTTTCCGAAATAGTCGATGACGATGTTGTCGGCGCCCTCCACCGTGCCCACCTTCCAGTCGCCGCTACCCATGCCGTTGTTGATACTTTTTCACGATTAGGGCGACATGGTCCTCGGCGGAGCGGTCAAGGTAAAGACCGGCTCGTCGTCCCCGTCCGTGTCGTTGATAACAAGGAAGCGCTTCACCAGACTCTCGATGCCGTAGAGCTTGATATCGTACTTCCATTCTACCGTCGACACTTGCTCGGGGTGATACCGTTCCATGAGCCAGTACTTCCTGCCCATAAACTCGGCATAGTCGTTGACTTCGAGCGCCACGTGTTCGTAGAGCGTGAACGACAGGCTGAGCGCGTTGTCGCCCTGCAACTCCATCTCCTGCGTCGAGTTGTCGTCGCAGGGAACCTGTGTCTTCGCCATGCCGTCGCTGCCGTATATCGTGATCATCTTACTCTTGTTTTAAGGTCGTTTTAATGCTGTTCAATCGTCATTTAAATCGTCGGGTTCGGCTCCCGAAAGTGACGTAGAAGCGGCTCGCCTGCTTGCCTTCCCGCCAGAGGTAAGTGAGCGGCTCGTAGTCGCTCGCCTCCCTTGTAGAAAAAACGCGAAGGGTCATGTCGAGGTCGGGAAATTCGATGTCGCGCCACCCGTCGTCGCCCTGCTTCAACAGGGTGATGAAGGCCTTGTATTGAGCCAGCCATTTCTCCCGGGTGTCGGCATAGAGGGCGAAACAGAGCTTCACGTCCGGGCCTGATTCTTCACGTCGAGCGCGGCCGAGTACTTCTCGCCGTTCTCCTCGCGTATATCCACGGCCACATGGGTTTTCGTCTTGGCCGGCGACAGGATCGCCTTCAAGTTGTTGCGGTCGCCCCGCCTTTTCTCGGCCAGAAACACGCCGTACTCCGTCCAGATGTCCGTACCGTTGACGAGCGCTTTCCCGCCCAATATCGCATCCATTGCCATATCTCGTTGATTTTAACAGGTTGTCGTCATTTCATCTTCAAGCCGTCGCGTACAATTTTTTTTATTTCGTCCTTAATCTCGCCCAAATGCTTGGCGCTGGCGCCGGTGTTCTCCTCGATACGCCGCAGGTGGTCCACGGCTGCGCCCATCTGCTCGCTCACGTCCTGCATTCGCTCGTCGATGCTGGCCCAGTGCATCTGGCCGGAGACAAAGAGCCCTTCGAGCTTAGTGCCCTGTTCTTGGCTCATGGCGGCGAACCCGCCCGGTTTCCCGCTCTGTGTCGTTCCGCCGTCGTCCCCGGTATAGCCGGTAGCCTCCGATATGCTGTCGCGAATATGGAGGCCTTTTTTTACAAGTTCCTCCCACTGTTTGTTCAAGTCCTCGATTTCCTCGTCGGTCAGCTCTCCATTGGACATGGCCCTTCCGAAAGTGGCGTACCAATCCTCCATATCCGTTTTAAGCAATTCGTCCAACTTTGTCTTCAACAGGGCGCGCATCAGATACTCGCTCATGTCGTCGGAAAAATCCTCCCAGTCTGACGACATGTCCATCAGCATGTCGATAAAGCTGTCATACACGCTGTCGAAGGAGACCTGCGTGATACTCTCGTAATAGGCCTGTTCCAACTCCTTCCGCTGTTCGGCGAAAGCGATATAGTCGTCCATATACCGGGCGGCATCCTTGTAGCCCGCATCGGCATAGTCCTTGATTTTCGCATAAAGGTCGGGCGCTTCCCGGGCGACCTTCGCCATCTCCTCGCTCGACAGGTTCCAGAAATCGGCGGCCTCGTCGATCGTCCTTCCGACCACCTCGCTGATACGATGCCAGTCGTTACCGCTCATGGCATCGTCTATTTTTTTTTGTTGGAGGACTTTTTGCCGCCTATGCCCCAAAGCCCGTTGCTGTAAGCGGAGGCGCTCCGCTGCATTTGTTCCCGCGTATGGGCTTCCGCCTCGTTCAGACGGGCCATCTGCTTTTCATAGAGCTCCGTGGCTTGTTGGCCGGAGGAGCCCTTTATCTCCTCGGTCAACGACTCGATGGCGGCGATCAAGGCTTCGTTCGTCAAGCTCAGGCGCTCCATGTCCTCCTCCAAATGGGGGTCGCTGTCCCCGTTCCCCACTAATTTGCCCAAGCCCCCGAACGATAGCGCGTCGAGGATATTGGCCGCTCCTTTCAACAGGGACTCGCCGATTTGTTGGAAAAGCTCCAACGAAAAGATATTGTCGATAATGCCGCTGACGGCGCCGAGCACGGTGTCTGTCAACCCCGCGACGATACCCCCTGATACCCTCCGTCGCCAATTCGTCCAAGATGGAGAGTATGGCGGAAATAATGGAGCCGGCCAATCCCGAATTGCCCAAGCCTTCCGCGAGGGCGGGTGACGCTGCTGTCCCCGAAGATTTTCTCGAAACCTTCCGCGAGGGAGCCGCCGAGTTTTTCGGTCAGCTTCCCGCCGTTAAACAGCTTGTCGAGTTGCATGACGCCTTGTCCTATTCCTTTCAGGTTCCCCGACGAAAGGTTTCTAAGCCCCGATTCGAGGTTGCGGAACATACCGGCTGCCTGTTCCGAGGACTCCCGGAGGCTGGTAGTGGTGCTCTGCACCTGCGTCCCGAACATCTGCACGTCCTGCGATGCCTTGTCGAGATTCTTCGAGGCCTCTCCCACGTAGAGCTCGGCCGCCTCTATGCTGCGGGCGTCACCGCTTCCCTCGGCCTCTTTCAGCGTTTGCTTGGCACGGGCCAGCTCTTCGGTCGCCTCGATTTCCCGCTGCTGCGCGGCCATGTAGCCCCGCATGGCGTTTTGATAAGAGACGAGGTCGTCGTTGATTTGCCGGAAAATCTCCCCGTTCCACATCGTCTCCGACTGTTGCAGGGTGGAAATCAAGCCATACAGGGCTTCCATCTCGTCGACGCCGGCGGAGGATTGGAACTCCGGGCTTCGAGCGATCGTTTTCAGGCGGTCGATAGTCGGCTGCACCTGTTCGCGGAACATCACCCCGAAATTGCCGAATACGTTTCCCCAGTCGATTTGCTGCCGGATAGCCGACAGTTCCAGCCGGTTGACGGCCGAGTCCCGTTCTTTTTCGAGCGAGAGCCGTTCGCCCTCCGATTGTGCCCGGCGAATCTTCTCGGCATACTCCTCGGCGATGGCCAGCTTCTGCTGCTGGTAGAGCCGTACTTTAGGTAGTCGCGCATGGCGACAGCCTCTTCCCGATAAACCGCCGTGCCCTCTTTTTTCCGTGTATCTTCGGCAAGGGTATTAGCTCGGTCTATTTCCTCCTGCTGCCTATCGGTCAGCCCGGCGGCGTTGGTGTCGGTGACGCCCGCCTTTCGGTTCAGCTCGGCCAGTTCCCGCGCCTTCTTTTTTTCGATCTCGGCTTTTTGCCGGTCATAATCGGCGTCTATCCGGGCCAGTTTCTTCTGCGTGCCTTCCTCCTGCAAGTCGAGCCAATCCTGCTGGTTCTGTTGTTCCAGAGCCAGCAACTCGTCATTCAGTTTCTGCCGGGCCTGTTTCCGCTTTTCCTCCTCTGTCTTGGCGGTGTCGTCATCAGTCTCGATGGTCCGGTAATCGGAGAGTCCCGCTTCCTTGAAGATTCTGGTTGCCTCTTTCTGGAACCATTCGACCTCATTCAGGTAATGTTGTTTTTATTTTCCTCCTCTTGCAGGGCTTTGTTAAAGGCTGTCTCTGCCGGATCGCTTCCATATTGGCCGATGTTGTCCCCGCCAAAAAACATGTTGAGCTTTCCGCCGGCGCCCCAGAACGGGCGGTACTCTTCCTTGCCCTTGCTGCGGATTTCGTTCGCTTTCTCGTCGGCTTCTATGGCTTTTTAATATAGGACTGAGCCTTTGCCTGCATGAACAGGGACTCGACATAGGCATTCCCTTTTTTGTATGAGTGTGTCATACCACTCGGTCAGGGACTTGTAAAGTGCCGAACGTGTCGCCGTATTTCCGGTTCAACTCGTCGACCTTTGTTCTTCTCCTGCTCTTTCGTGCCGATAAAGTCTCTCAACTCGCGGAGGGTGTTGTCCAGCTCGGCACGGGTGCGTATGGAAACGGCATGTCCTTCTTTCTCTACCTCGTTTTTTCTCCTGCAGGGCTTTTTTTTCAAGGCGTCGACTCCGTCTTTGGCGCTGAACAGCCCTTTTACCCAGCCTACCAGTTCGTCGCCGTACATGACCAGCAGCATGATGCCTGTCGTCAGGGCGGTCTGCCACGAGAACAGGGAGGAGAGGATTTGTTTCCATACCGGCACGCCCTTTTCCCCGGATTTCACCAAGTTGTCGTATTCGACCCGCGCTCTTTTCACCTCGTCCGCGAAAATGGGCAGGTTGTTGGAGATGGCGAGGAAAAACATCTGGGGCCCCATAGCCAGAGAGGGCATTTCCCGGGCTATCTGTTGGATACTCATGTGCAGGCCGTTGAATTGCTGCTTGGCGGCGGGCAGTTCCGGGGACTGTCTGTAGCTTCTGCGGTCGCATCCAACTGTTTTAACCGGGATTCCAATTCGGCGATTTGCTTTTCGAGCGCTTCGATACCGGCCATGTTTTCACTCTGGTCGAGGAGAGGGGAGGCGTTTTTTTCCGACCCTGCGCAATTCTTCCATTTGCGCCGTGAGCCCGGCTATGGCGGTACGCAACCTTTGGGCTTGACTGTCCATTTCCGACGATGCGGCGGTCGCCTTGCCTTTCAGCTTGTCCACCTTGCGGCCGGCCTTGTCGAGAGCCCCTGACAGGCGGTCCTTCATCAATATCTCTACCTCTACCGGTTTCATTGCCATATCACTTTTTCAGGTTGCTTTGGAAAAATCCCACGATGTCGGCGGCCTCGTCCTCCGCACTCTTCTCCTCCTGTTTCTTTCGGATATAGCGGGGCGCGTCTGCCAACATCATAATCAAGGTCTGGAAGTTCACACCTTCCAGTATATACTTTACCTTCCAGCCGGTGGCGTCGGCCACCTGCCAGACAAATCCGAAGGGGCTATGGGAAGGCTCGAATACCGTCTTTAACTCCCCTTGTTTCTTTGGCTCAGTCTCAGCTTCATCGGGTTTGTCCTCTCGGCTGATCTGATAATACTCGTAAAAGGGTCTGTGCCCAACAGGAACACGAAGCTGCGCATGGCGGCCGAGACATACTCGGTGTCTATCCAGTTGCGAACCAGCCATGCCGTCGCCCCGACCAGCAGACGGCGGCTGATACAGCCGCGGCACGGGGTATAGGCCACCATGCGGCTCACCTGTTTGCCGTGGGTCGCCAAAAGGCCATTTCCTCCTCCTTCGTAAACTTGTTCATCTGTTCCGCCGTCACCCCTAACGAGAGGTACACCCGGGCCAAGCGAATAAGCCCGCCCAGCCGGGGGCGGCGCATGACGACCCGCAGGCGCAGGGGCTTGCGGAACGGAAGGCGGATATCCTTCAAGGGGACGGACACGCCCCGGTCCAACAGGGCGGCCGCCCCCTCGCGCTGTATGAGGCGTGCGACTTTCTCGTCCATACGTTATTCCGATGGGGTGTCGTTGATTTCGTAAGGAGCGGTGTCCGCTTCCTCCGGCTTGTTCACTTTCAGCTGGCACTCTATCTTGGAAACCTCGGTCAGCGTCAGCTTGCCGCCCAAGTTGGCCATGATAGTACCGTTGGGGATCTTCATCGTCTGACCTGAGACGAACTTGATTTCCCACGGGCCGCGAAGCTCTACCAAGTCGGTGGGAGCTTTCCAGCCGGTGTACGACCCGGAGGTTCCTACCAGCGTGCCGCCCAGTACGGCCTGTATGTTCTCATAATCCAGCTGAATGAGGTTGAACGTCGGCGCGATGGTCGCGTTCTTGTTGGCCAGCGTCAGTACCGGGGCATCGGGGACTTGTTCGGCCTCGATGTCCGTACTCTCGGCCTTTGTGCCGCCCCAGTCCCAACTGCCTTTTTTCGATGTAGCCGATTTCCTTTTTGATTAAACTTTACGACGGCTATGCCGTATATGAATTCTTAGTTGCCATTCTTCAATTTGTTTTTGATGATTATCATTCCTAATACCGTTATCACTATCCCGATGCCGAGCCCTGTGAAAAGGTTTTAACGGGGTTCGAACGCTGTTTTAATTCCGCTTCGTACAGGTCGGCCATGCCTTCATAGCGCTTGCGCCATACCGACCGAGGATTTCTCGTAATACTCACACTGTCGCTGCAGGCTGTCGCAAGAGGCATAGACCACGATGGTTCCGGGTTCCTTCCCTTGCCGATGTCGAGACGGGCCTGTCCGCTCTTGGCATGAAACGATGAACCCTCCGGCAGTTTAAGGAGGCTGTCCGTCGGTATCTCCAGCCTCACCTCCGACATCGGTACCGTTTCCGTCCGTATCCGGAGAACTTCTCGCGCGAGGCTGTCCCGTTGCTCCGTCTCCACCGTCCGCACCTTTTCCCGCACTGCCTCTCGTGAGGTCGCGCAGCTTGAAAATAACAGGGCAGTCAGCACGAAACTTTTGCAACTGTTAGCCGTCTCGATGGCTTTACGGAAGCGGGCCATCTCCCGCTTGGTCGAGCCAAGCTCCTTTTTCGCTTCCCGCAAATCTTCTCTGGTTTCACTCAGTTCCTTTTTTAAGGGTTCGACAATGTTCTCTATCAATATCCGGGTGGCCTGTTCAGTGTTGCCTATCCGAACTGTTTCGGCTTCCGCCTTCGCTTTCTCCGCTTCGGCATTCGCCTTGCGGACGGTCGCTTTCAGAGTCAGAAGTCCGACAACCGCCGCCAACAGGCCGCCGCCCAGTATCCAGTTAAGCATTTCACTGAACTCCATAGGACTGCCCGTTTATGACTTGCTTCCCGACTTTTTTAGCGATAAGGCCGATAAGCCATTGAACCAGTCCCGTGTCCGCAATCCCGTTCGCCACGAAGGAGGCTCCTAAACCGTAAAAGCAGGGGCGATATACCATTGGACGTCCGACACGAATCCGGCATCAAACCACCATAGCAACATGGCGGCCACCATACCGACACACCAACTGACAAGCTGGGTAAGCAGTCCGTTCATCTTGGGAAACAGGGCTTTGATACCTTCCGTCAGCAATACCACACAACCGGCAAATCCGGCAAAAGTGGCGATCATGCTGTCATAATCTGTGCTGGTGGATACATCGCCCGTTTGGGCAAATGCGGCTGATACAAATACGAGTATCAGCATGAAAAAACAAATCAACTTTTTCATTTCATTCTTTTTTATGGGTTTATTCCTATTGATTTCAACCAAGCCCGCACATCGAACGAGGGGCAGGCTTTCGCCGCCAACTGGTTGTGGCCGACAATCTCCACGTCGGGAAAACGACGGTGAAAATCCTTCACGTAGGCTTCCATCGCTTTCCGCTGTGCGGGGTGCGGGTGTCCACGGGAGTCTTGCCGTCGGCGGCGACACCGCCCACGTACACAACGTGCCGGGCCGTCGTGTTGTACCCTTTTGCCCCGTTGGTAATCTCCCATGAATCGACCTGCGCATCCTCGTTGTTGTCCACCAGCCTCTCCACACGGCCGTCGAGGTGTATCATATCGGTGTATCCTACCTGCTTCCAGCCCCTCCCGACAGGGGGGTGCGGAGGTGTGCCAGCGACGGATCTCGTCAGCCGTCACCTCACGTCCGCAGGGGTGGCGGTGCAATGCAGTACCAGATATTTCAACTTTCCCATGACTTATGCTCCTTGTTTGGCTTGCGAGATGGTTATCTTAGCGGTTTTCGAGTTGTCGGCATTCAGGGTAATGGTCAGAGTCCCGCTTTTCGCATTGCCCGTATCATTGGCCTCTGCCGAGATGGTCACGCCGGTTTCGGTTTCTTCTACCTCAAAACCGGCCGGGCGGCGCCTACGGTGTATTCACCGCTGGCTGTCACGGTCACTTCCTTGCTGCCACCTTCGGCCGGAATAGTCACCGTGGTCGGGTCGGCAGAAATGGTTTTTGCAGTCGGTTGAAATACGGGACTTTGCGGCTGTCCAAAACCACGGTCTCCTCCCCCGAAAGCGATATTGGTATCAGCCTTCATCAGCATCTTGAAGAAGTACAACTCGCTGGCATTGGAAATCTTGTCTATCTGAATGACATTCTCGTCGTCTTGCAGATTGACGGCGGCGAACAGGTTTCCGTCTGCGCCCATCGAACACAACGTGGCCACAATCAGATCGTCGGGCCATGCAGCCAAAGTCTCGATGGCGATACCCTTGTAACGTCTGGCATTGACGTCCGTCTCGCTGGCGTTTTTGGCCTCTCGTTCCGTCAACTCGTCATCGTACTTGTCGAAATCATCGATACTCATGATGATACGCAGGTTCGGGTTGTTACGAATTGATTTGGGGATAGCGCTCGAACGGCTTTCAACTTGCCGAGCATGGTCGTTTCTTCGCTGTCCACGATGATGAGTTCCGTATCTTTGGCCATTTGGGTGAGGGTACCGTTAAACAGATGGTCGTCATCGTCGCCGTATTCGCCGTTGATGTAATGGTCACCTAATTCCGAACTGTACCTGTTTGGCCAGTTCGGCCAACAGTGCGTTCTGGGCTTCGGGGGGGTAGCTCTGCGAACACGAGGTTACCTTTCGGCTGCCACTTGCGCCAGATTTGCTCGAAGGCACGGGGATTGAACACGGTGAAAGCCATGAAATCCTTCGGATCGAGGCTCTTTTCGTCATAATTGAAATTTCCCTTCGAATCTTCCACACCGGGATTTTTCCTTACGTTTTTGGAGCATCTTCCCGCTTTTCAGACGGGGCAGGCTGATTTTTCTTCTCCACACCGGGAATGACCATGATCAGGCCTTTCTCCACGATTTCGTTGCCGGTGGCGGCGAGGGTCAGCAACTGCTCCAGCACCTCGCCGTTGTAATTGGTGTTTTTACTACTATCGCCATCGTTATTGTTTATTAAGTTTGTTTTTGATTTCCTTCATTCGCTTGCTCCTGGGCTCTCGTCTCCCGGGTCCACTTTCAGGTCCTCCATGACCTTACGTTTCAGGGCAAAGCGCCTTTAACGCCTTTTTCTCCTTCCTCCGGGTTGGATTTCAGGATATTCTCATATACCGGACGCATTTCGGCATTGATGCGCCCGTCTGCCTCCGCAGCGTCGAGCAATGCCTTGCGTGCGGCTTCTTCATCGGCGGCCGCCTTGTCCTCAAACTCTTTCAGCCGGGTTTTCAGGTCGTTGTTCTCATTTTCCAGACCGGCGACACGGCCCGCTTCCCTTGCGTAGGACTGAGCCTGCGCGATTACTTCCTCCTCGCTCTTGCAATTGGCAAACGGGGGGTGCTTACGAATTTCCTCCAAGTTCATCTTGCTTTTTGTTTTGTGGCTCCATGAGCCGGTTGTTGAATAAAGTGTATATCTGTTCCGGGTACTGCCCGCCGGAACCGGTTCCGCGTCATAGATACCGTCGATAAAGCCGAGGCGGAGCGCATCGTCTGCCGTCAGCCAATGGTCCTCGCCGTCAAAAAACGTGGCCTTGACTTCCTCCTTCGTCATGCCGAGACGGGCGGCGTATATATCCCCGAGGCTGTCCTCGAGGCTCTCTATCTCTTCGATGCATTTCTGCATCTCCCTTTTTATTGCCATAGCAGCCTCCGCTCACGCTGTGCAGCATCAGCCTCGCATACTTGCTCATCTCTACCGGTTTTCCGCACAGGGCGATCACGCTGGCCATGCTGGCCGCGATACCGTCCACATATATGTGTACGTCCGCCTTGCTGTTTTTGATGGCGTTGTAGATGGCGATGCCGCAATACACATCGCCGCCGTTGCTGTTGATGCGGACATGGATCCGGCTCCCCGCCTTTCGGCTTCCAACAGTTCCCGGGCCACCCGTCCGCTCTGTACTTCGTAATAGTCTCCGATGTCACCGTATAGGAAGATGGTGCACACTCCCTCCTGAATCGGTCTGTATGTTGAAAAAATCTGCTCATATCTGTCTGGTTTTAGCACATGATTCCGCTGGGTTTACGTCAAAAAATGCGACAAATCGACAGCGTATGAAAATCGCATTTTTACCGTGTAACGGTATGATGTCATGGTGGTTCCGTAAACTCTCATCATGCGGAATTTTTTTTATTTCGCGGGATTTTAGGGCATTTTTGCAGTTGAATCACAAGAATTAAAAGCACTATGGCAGATTTGACGAACGCCCAAAAGAAGGAATGGGCCAAGACTTTATACATGCGGGAGAATCTCACGCAACAGGAAATCGCAGAGCGTGTGGGAGTGTCCCGCGTGACAGTGTCCAACTGGGTGCGTGCCGGGAAATGGGAGGAACAGAAAGCCGGGCTGACACTCACCCGGCAGGAACAGGTGGCCAACCTCTACCGTCAGGTGGCGGAAATCAACCGGGCCATCTCGGCACGGGCGGAGGGGAACGGTTCCCGAATTCCAAAGAAGCCGACATTCTCGGCAAGCTGTCGGCCGCCATTCGGAACATGGAACAGGAAACCGGAATAGCCGATATCATCAGCGTGCTCACCTCCTTCATCGAGTGGCTGCGGCCCCCCTCGACCTCGACAAGGCCAAAGAACTGACAAGACTGGCGGACGCTTATATCAAGGACAAACTATAAACAGGAGGCTCATGAAACAGATCGACAGAACAGCCCTCCTCGACTGGGAGAAGTTTAGGGGGAGGACATCGATAGGGCCACGCCGGTGGGCCGTTCCATGTCCGCCGCCGACCGGGGAGAAACACCGCCGGTATCTCGAAAGGCATCCGGTGGAGTGGATCAAGTTCTTCTTTCCGAACTATGCCAAGTATGAGTTCGCCGATTTCCAGAAACGGGCCATACAGCGCATCATCGCACACGACGAATGGTTCGAGGTGCTTTCGTGGAGCCGGGAGCTGGCCAAGTCTACCGTCTCCATGTTCGTCGTCCTGTTCGTCACGCTCACCGGGCGGAAGAAGAACGTCATCATGACCTCCAACAGCAAGGACAACGCCGTACGGCTGCTGGCTCCTTACCGGGCCAATTTGGAGGCCAACGGCCGCATACAGGCCTATTACGGAAAACAGGAGACGCCCGGCTCATGGACGGAGGACGAGTTCGTCACCAAAGGAGGCGTGGCGTTCCGTGCAATCGGCGCGGGACAGTCGCCCAGGGTTCGCGCAACGAGGCCATTCGCCCGGACGTGCTGCTCGTGGACGACTTCGACACGGACGAGGACACCAAGAACCCGGACACGATACAGAAGCGGTGGGACTGGTGGGAAAACGCCCTGTATCCGACGCGATCCATCTCGGAACCGACGCTTGTCATCTTTTGCGGAAACATCATCGCCAAAGATTGCTGCGTGGTACGGGCCGGGGACATGGCCGACCACTGGGACATCGTGAACATTCGAGACAGGAACGGTCGCCCACTTGGCCGGAGAAGAACACGGAAGAGTTTATCGACCGCACGCTGTCCAAAATATCCACCAAAGCGGCGCAGGGAGAATACTTCAACAACCCGATTTCTGTCGGGGAAGTATTCGAGACCATCGCCTACGGCAAGGTTCCACCCTTATCGAAATTTAAATTTTTGGTCGCATACGGTGACCCGGCGCCGGGCGAGAGCAAGGAAAGAAAGGCAAGTCCTTCAAGACGGTCTCGCTGCTCGGCAAACTCGGGGACGGCTTTATGTCATCAAGACTTTTCTCTCCCAAGCCCTGAACGCCGAATTCATCGGTTGGTATGTCAAACTGTTGGAGTTCGTCGGCGGAAAAGCCACCGTGTATTGCCACATGGAGAACAACAAACTGCAAGACCCTTTCTTTCAGCAGGTGTTCAAACCGCTCGTGGCTAAAGTCCGGAAAAGAGCAGAAAATATCGCTTTATATCCGGGGGACGAGAAGAAGAAACCGACAAGGGAACCCGGATAGAGGCCAACCTCGAACCCCCTTGAACCGGGAGGGGAACCTGATCCTTAACGAGGCGGAGAAGGACAATCCGCACATGAAAGAACTGGAAGATCAGTTCAAGCTGTTCACGCTTTCGTTACGCTATCCGGCGGACGGCCCGGATGCCGTGGAAGGAGGCAACCGCATCATCGATGAACTCATACATCGGTCGGAGCCTCCGGTGGTCAAGACCCGGAGAGAGTTGCGGAGACGGAACAAACGAAGATTATAACCCTTTAACCCCTATACCTATGAGTCAATTTGTCGAATTGAGGGACTATGACGCAGTATCCACCGCGACATTCTGGATGCCCATACGGGAGGACGAACCCGTCATCGAAATATGCGAGGACAGGGCTATCGCCGAAATGCGGTGCTACCTGTCGAAACGCTATGACTGCGACAGAATCTTCTCCGCCACCGGGGAGGAAAGGAACCAATTGGTATTGATGATGGTCATCGACATCGCGGTCTATCACATTTTTTGTATCCACAACCCCCAGAAACTCTCGCCCATGCGGAAGGACCGGTACGAACGGGCCGTAGAGTGGATGAAGGCGGTGGCGGCCGAGGAAATTTCCATCGAGGGGGCGCCGCTCCTGCCGGCGGAGGAACGGGCCGGAAACTCGGACTTCCGCATCGAGAGCAACCGAAAAAGGACAAACCACTGGTAATCACATAAGACTATGGCAAAGAAACAAAAACGGAATAACCGGGGCATCATCACCGTCGGAGGTAATCTGACGCTTCCCGGACAAAAGGGGCCGAATGTCATCGTGCTCACCCAGCCCAAACGGTTCGGCATCGACATTGCCGACTATATGACGGCCATACGCGCCGCCGAGAACGTGGATTATTCAAGGCGTTACAAGCTATATGACCTGTATGCCGACATTCTCATGGACACGCACCTCACCTGCGTGATCGAGAAACGGAAGAACGCCGTGCTCTGCTCCGACATCGAGTTCCGCAGGGACGGCAAGCCGGACGACGCGGTGAACGAGCAGATTCGTTCCCCGTGGTTCAACCGGCTGGTCGGCGACATCATCGATGCCAAGTTCTGGGGTTTCTCCCTCTGCCAGTTCTACCGGGAGGGGGAGTGGGTGGACTACGACTTGATACCCCCGTAAGCACGTAGACCCCGTAAGGCCGATTATCCTCCGTCACCAGACGGACATCGTCGGCCTGCCGTGGGAGAATTATTCCGACCTGCTGTTCATCGGCAGTCCCGACGACTTGGGACTGCTGGCGAAGGCGGCTCCGTGGGTGATCTACAAGCGGAATACCACCGGTGACTGGTCGCAGTTCTCCGAGCTCTTCGGTATGCCCATACAGGAGTATGTCTATAACTCCGATGACGAGCAGTCCCGCCAGCGGGCGATAGAGGACGCCGCGAATATCGGAAGCCTCGCACAGTTCTTCCACGACGAGGACACCAAACTCAATTTTATAGAAGCCGGCAACAAGACCGGTTCGGCCGATGTCTACGAACGCCTCTGCGAGCGGTGCAACAACGAGATTTCCAAACTCGTCCTCGGCAATACGCTGACGACCGAATCCTCGGAAAACGGCACGCAGGCTTTGGGTACTGTCCACAAAAGGTGGAGGACAAAGTGGCCGAGGCCGACAAGCGGTATCTCCTCGATGTGCTCAATTACGACATGGCCGATATTTTCGCCCGCATGGGCATCGACACCTCCGGAGGTAGTTTTTGCTTCCCGGAGAAGAAGGAGATAGACCCCGCGGCGAAGGTCAATATCCTCACGCAGATCGCCCGGCAGTTCGACCTGCCGGTCTCCGACGACTACCTCTACGAGGAGTTCGGTATCGAAAAGCCGGCCGATTACGACCGGTTGAAAAGGGAGCGGGAAGAGGAGCGGAAAAGGAATGAGGCCGCCGCCAAGCGGCTTCAACAGCAGCAACGGCAAAAACCGGAGGAGGAAGAAATAGAGGAGGAAGAGCCGGATCCGGAACCCGACCCAGAACCGAAGCCTGAACCCAAGCGTAAAAAATCCTTCCGCGACCGGCTGGCCCGTTTTTTCGGAAAAGCCCCGTCGGGCGGCGGGGCAGTTTTAGACTGGTAGTCGACCGCCTTTATGAGGCGAAGGAGGGTGAGGTCTCCTCGGGCTTCGAGTTCTCCGGCGAGGTACTGCGCCGCGCCTTGCGGAACATATACGGCAAGAGCTTCCGCCCGATGACCGACATCGAGATTAACCTGTTCAACGAGATTTGCGACCGGATAAACGAGGCCGCCCGAAAAGGATTCGACGAATCCGGGACTGTGGATCCGGATGACGACTTCCGCGCGGCCATTCTGCGGAACAACGAGGTATTCGTGGCATTCAAGGTACACCGCATGCAGAACGACATGGCACGCCTGCTGTTGGATTCGAACGGCAATCTAAAACCGTTCGAACAGTGGCGGAAGGAGGTGATGCCCATCGCCTCGCATCAGGTGGGGCAGTGGCTGCGTACCGAATATAACACGGCGGTCTTGCGGGCGCATCAGGCGGCCGACTGACTGGCAGTTCGAGAGGGAGAAGGACGTCTTGCCCAATCTGCGGTGGATGCCTTCCACCTCGGTCAATCCCGGGAAGGATCACATGGTATTCTGGGGGACGGTGCGACCCATTGATGACCCGTTCTGGAATGAGCACCGCCCGGGCGACCGCTGGAACTGCAAGTGCGACCTCTCCTCGACGGACGACCCGGTGACCGAAATCCCCGACTTCACGAAAAGGACAACCCGCACCCCGGGCTGGATAACAATCCGGGAAAGGACGGCAAACTGTTTTCCGACACTCACCCGTATATAGCGAATGCCTATCCGGGGGCGAAGAAAGCTGTGGAAAGACTCATGGGGAAATTGGATGCTGTCCGCGAGGCGGAGGAAAGCATACAAAGGCATTATCGAACAGATAGAAACCGGTTATACACAAAGGGATTTCCGTAATAATAGGGAATTTGTCAGAAGATGTAAGACAATTCCTTCTTAAAAAAGGCATAGAGCTTCAAACGGACGAGGTGTACATGACCGATAAACAGATACAACATGCCTTGCGTACTGTAAAACAAAATGCCGGAAAGAGTGTAACAGCAGAGCAACTTGTAGCTTTTCCTTCGTTGATGGGAAAGTGTGAAGTCTATTGGGATAAGCAAAAAAGGAATATTCAGTTTATCACCCGACAAAGAGAACAAAGTACAAAAATTTGTGGTGGAACTGAATTACCGAACAAAGATATGGGGCGTAAAGAAAACAGTGAATGCCTTTATCACGGCTGGAATAATAGAAGAAAGGAATTTGGGAATGCAGAACATCATAAAATAAAATAGCCCTTAACGGGTAGGATTCGAACCTCCGATATAAGGGCTTTCGCGCTTCCGCCTCCCGTGGCGGCATCACTAAGGACTATTTATAGCACAAATATAGCAGTTAATTATTAAATAACAAATAGATAGGAGAAAAAATGCCTGAAAAGTTTATGGAGAAGGAGCGCAAGGCGCTGGAAAAGTTCCTGCGCCGGGAGATGCCGGTCATCGCCGGGCGAATGGCCCAAGACCATTTTCAAAACAACTTCCGGTTAGGAGGCTTTGTGAACGGAAGACTGCACCCGTGGCCGAAGTCCAAACGGTTGTCATCGGGTGGAACAGGAGCTGCCGGCAATTACGGCACGCTGCTTTCCGAGCGGAAAGTCCTATTTAAATCCATCAAATACATACCGGCGGACTACCGGGTGAAAATATCGAACGATGTGGTCTATGCCCCCATTCACAACTGGGGAGACACCGTGCATCCTGCCGTGACCGACAAGATGCGGAAATGGGCTTGGCGACAGTTCTACAAGTCGGCCGGCATCCGGAAGAACGCGTCGAAAAAACGAGGGCGTCGCGGTTGAAGGAAGCCGCCGCCAACCCGCAGGCACAGATGTGGAAAGGACTCGCCCTCACCCGGAAAAAGAAACTGAGCATACGCATTCCACAACGGCAGTTTATCGGGGAGAGCGAGGAACTCAACGAGAAAATAGAAAAAGAAAATCACTGAAAAAATCTTCAACATTCTAACCTCATAAAATCATGGAAGAAATCTTTATCGCCATCATGGAGCAAATCGCCCGTGAAATGCCTGATCTGTCGCTCATCGACGAGGACTACGGCCAATTGGAAATGGGAGCAGACGAGGACCACTACTCGGTCACCTTCCCCTGCGTATTGATCGGGAACACCGATTCGAACTGGCACGACCTCGGCTACGGGGCACAGAACAGCGAGTCGTTCATCACCGTGCGCCTCGCCATCGACTGCTACCACGACACCAGTCACGCCTCGGGAACCTACGAGAAAGTACGCGAACGCCAGCAGACGGCGAACAAGCTGTACCAAACCTTGCAATGCTTGCAGTGCTCGGAGAATGCCTCGCCGCTCGTGCGGGAGAAGAGCCGGGAGTACGCCCTGCCGGGCTATATCAAGGTATTCGAGACGACCTTCTCGTTCTCCCTGCATGACGAGTCGGCCATGGAGTCGTAACGCTGTAAAACACAAAAGGGGTGACCGCTCCAAACGGCCACCCCTTGCCTTGTCTCCGCCGGTATTACCGGAGTCCTTTCGCTCGCAGCATCTCGAGCAGATCTCCTTCCTCCGGCATCATTTCCAATATCAGATTGCACAATCCCAAGATACAGTCGTGGGCGTTGTCCACTCGGTCTTTATCTATCGCCCCGATGGCATACACCAAGTCGCTCACACGCTCCAGCCAGTCGGCGGCCGGGAACATCGTGGGTATCTCCACCACGATCTTGTCTTTCTCGAACCGTACCATCGCTCAGCCCTCTTCGTTTCGTTCGCGAATTCCAAAGCCAACTGACGGGTCTTCTTGGCCGTAGCCTCCGGGGTCAGGTTCGGGCGGCGTATGCCTTGTTTTCGGTTTTCGCTTCCGTGCGACGTCAATGCGGCCAACACAGCATATCCCGGGCGGCGGCCCATCAGCACCTCGTGTACATGATGTCGGCTCACGCCGAAGAACTCGGCCACCTCACGCTCGTCTTTCAACGTGACCCATTGGGGAAGCTCCGCGAAAAACGCCTTCAAAACCTCGTCCCGGTCTTTCGGTTGCAAACGGCGAGGGCGGTACACTCCTATGCGTTTCCCCGACAGCAGGCGCAGTATTGCCTCGTCCACCATGACGCTGAACTCGGGGCTGAGCCATTGCGCGAAACGTAAGGCGATGCGGTAGTCTTTGCACCATGTCCCTTGATTTTCGGGCCTTCCACCGTTTCTAATTTCTACTAAATCACTCGTTTCTCGTTTCTGAGAAACGGAAACTGCCTTTAATGTAGCGTTTGGCCTCGTCAGTTCTTAGCCAGTTATCCGGCTTGGCTGATTTCCCAAACGGCTTTGCCATTTGTGTAAGATTGATACTTGCGTTTCCGCTGAGGATTTCTGCGGCAAAGCGACTTTGGTTCACTTCCACCATTTCAAGGCGCAGGGCCTTGTTCTCTTGATTCTTGTTCATAACTCTGTTATTTTTTGTGCTGTATGGACAGAAAAAAAAGACGGCGTCCACTTCCCGTCGCACTAAATCCTAACAGATGGACTTGCCTGCACCATTACAGCGCAGGCACGGGGTTGGATGCCGTCGTATCTTGCAAGGCATAAAAAATGCCCGTATGCGATGCATCGGACAGACTCGCTGTCCATCTGTTTAAAATTTAGTGCACCGCAAACATACGAATTATTTTTCAAAGACCATACATTTCAACAAAAAAAATAGCGATGCGCCACTTCCCGTCGCACTAAGCCATAACTACTGGACTTGCCAACGCCATTACAGCGCAGGCACGGGGTTGGCACACCGCTATATCTTGAACAGTTCGAGCTGTGAGGCCGTCAGCCGGGGACTTTCACCTTGGGCAGGGGGCTTGAAATCCTTGTCGGTTCCCTCGCGGGACTTGCGCCGGATAATGGCCATGATACGCTCCTCGGAGATAAAGAACTCGCGTTCCGACAGAATGCGCAGCGCATCGTCGAACCGCAACCGTTGCACCTCGGTCAGTAATAGTAACGCCGGCACAGTGCCTCGTCCCTAAGCCTTATGAGTTCTTTGTCTCGTCCCTTGCCCATATATGCAAAATATAATTGATTTTCACCTGTTTTATATAAAGGAAGTGCCGATTTTTTTTACATTCCGGCACTTCCTGTTTAAGCGGTCAACGAATATCGCTTAATTCTTTGGTCTCATAGCCTTGAACCTACGATTCCGTCATACCCAGCGGAACCGACCGCCATGTGCCATTCTCGTCTTTCACCTCGGCACGTATAAACTGCTTGCTCACGGCAGGCTGGTATGCCTCCTCGATGATCTGCACACCTTCGAGGAACCGGGCATTGCCTGTGTCCATCGCAATTTTGCGCAACTGCACGATGCGGCTGGCTTTCAAAGGTACCTTTGGGCATCTCGGCTGAGCAGTTTCAGCACCATCGACACCAAAGCGCGGCTTTCGTTATCCTGAGCAAGACCCTCGATGTACTCTTTGACGATTGAAATTCCTTCCTCGACGGTATCCCGATAGCCGTCTGTCACATACACCCCCAGGGTGATGCGCTTGTCTCCGGCACTGTTGGTAAAGGTGTGGCTGCGCTGGTCGTCGACGCACTTTGTCTTGAACAGCTCCGATTTCATCTCCAGTATGGTTTTGAATTGTCCATCACCTGCTGCTTGCAAGCCTTTATTTCTTCACTGATGGCAAACAACGAAGGGATAGAGTGCTCAATCTCTTCATCGACGAGTTGTCTGTACCTCTCCCGGTCGGCCTTGGCCCTTCTCCTCGGCTGCTTTTCTCGCTTTCTCACGCTGGTAGGCTTAAAATTCGGCCCGTTCTTCCGGCGTCATGATTACTGTTTGTTGGTTGTTTCCTTCCATGATTTAATTGTTTTAGGGGTTAATCACTGATAATCTTGTCATTCTCAATAGGGCCTTGAACGCCCTGTCTCGAGCCGCCTTGGTCTCATACTTGGCGAGGTCTCCCAACCGCCGTTGTTTCCTGTGCTGACTTTGATTCGCGGTTGCGGATGGTCGTCTTTGCGGATAATGGTGAAACCGGCCGCTTTCACCTTGTTCTGGTCGTTCCGGGTCATGCATCGTCCTCCTCGTAATTTTGCATTTCAGGCTCTGACAGACCAATGCCGCCTCGTACTGCTCGTAGGCCCATTCGTTGATGTCGCTAAAAAACTCCTCCCGCTCTTCGGCCGACAGCCACGTCGCCGCTTCAGAGCTGGATTTTAATCCCGTCAAGGATTTTTCGTGCTTCTGTTTTCATTTCTATTAGTTTTTAGGGGCGTTGGGGTCTATGATTACATAGACGGCTCGGCCGGTTGTTTCACTTCGTGTTCTTGTCTCTTTTCCGTTTCCTTCACTTTCAGCCCTCCCTTCCGCTCGATGGAGCGCAGCTTTACGGCCAGTTGTTCCAGCTCTTCGGTGCCGCCCGAAAAGGCATTCCGGCTATCCGGGGATTCAGGCAAAAATCGTTGACCCTTGCCCAGTCCGTGGTGTCGATGCCGATTTTCTGCATGAGTTTCAGACATACGCTTCGGCGGAACCGCAGCTCCTCGCGCAGTTTCTTTCGCCATTCGTCCTGCCCGGTCAGCTGTTCCCAGGCGTTGCAGCACTCGTTGTACTCCGCCCGGGTCATCTCGCGCAGGCTCTCGGTGCGATTCCGTGTATATTGCCTCACGATCGAGCGCTTAAATTCTTCCCGGTCGCCGTAATAGGGCACTTTGCCGAACAGGGCGTAAACCGGGCGAAGTGGTTACTTCCTGTGCCATGTTCATTCCCCAATCTATCCGGCGATTACGCCCATCGCCCAACTCACCATAATAACTTTCGCATCGTATCTATCGCTTTCGTCGAGCGAGTCAACCTTGACAACCACCGGTTCATAACATAGCATTCCACACCTCTTCCGCCGTTTCTTTTTTTTTCCTTTTCAGTGTCCGATCGACTCAAAGTCTTCCGGTCAAACTCACGACCTGCACCTTTTGTTTTCTTCCATAATTCAAAGATTAAACTGGTTTTCGAACAACGCTTCGATGCCGCACGAGCTGGCCCGTCGAGCTCCAGCTTGGCGCCCTTCGACAGCTCCCAGCCTCGAAGCATGTAGATAATCACAACCGAGCAGCAGGGGCGATGTCGCCGCATGTGCTCCTGCCAATGCGCCTCGTCGGGCAGCCCATTCTTGAACGGTTTCACGGATTGTAGCCTTTCAAGGCAAGGGAATCGTTCCGCATTTCCAAAAAGCCGCCTTGCGCTCTTCCAAGTCATAATGGGCTATCGCCCGCTGATGTACACTTTCTTGTTCATTTTTTTTCTGTGGTTTTGTCGTTCGTAAAATTGTTCAATCGTTCGGGCGCTACCACCGTGTAATTACACAGTGCCGCAGCAGCGTCCTTTTCTTTTACCGGATATGGGTTATGCCCGTATCCGACGAACTCCATGCCGCAAATGCAGCAGATGTTTTCTTGCGTCTTTTCCATGATCATACTATTTCAAATTGTACTACAAAATCATATTCTCTCCGCAGACGGCGAACCTGTGCGATGTTGTCCGGCTCGCTGCCGTAGGGCAGGTAAACACAGCGTTCTCTCGTGTTGACTTTCACGCCCTTCTTCCGGAGCCTATACAGCAGGTTCTTCCGGCGCATTCTCTTTTGTCCATCTTCCATCCATGTTTTGGCGGCGCCTTCCTCCCATATTGTGTAGGGGTTCGCCTGGTTGCTCCATAAACGACTCTTGCACCACGCCTTGAAGCCGCTCACCATGATTTTGACATCGGCATCGTATTCCACCTTTCGGGCCGTCCTGCCGGCCGGGTGCATTCCCTCGGCATGGCTGGTGAAACGAACAGCTTTTGGGGATGCCGCTCCTTTAATTCTTTGTAAGCAGGGTAGCTCAACCCGCTATATTGAAACTGTCTATGATCACCACTCTGGGACTGCCCCTTCGTTTCAACCGTTCCTCCAGTTGATCGATCGGTTCCCGGTCGAGAATCAGCAACCGCTTGCGTACCTCTTCCATTCGATGGCGTTTCAATGACATTTGCGAAAGAGAGCCCCGTGCTCTCCTCCAAACTGTCGTATATCACCTTGTCGAACGCACAAAGGTATTTGGCCAGTTGCATGACAAAAGAGCTCTTGCCGTTCCCGCTCGACCCCAGATGATCCACACCCGCTTTTGGCAGGTCGGCCGATGGAGACGAGCCACTGCCCGGTGAACTCGTAACAGGGTATCTTCATGTTAAGCACCTCTTTGGGGCTGTACGCTCGTTTCAGTTTCATGGCTTGGCTCTATTGATACGACCCTATATTGTAGAAAATTGAATATGATATACGGATAAAAGGATATGGGGGGCAATTGTCCGACACGGATTTTCCGAAAAGGAATATATGCGTCTTTCCATATTTCATTCTGGAACGGACCGGATTCTTCGACAATCCGTCTTCGTTTACCTTAAACCACAAGATGTCCTGACCTCTATCCTCTAATGTTATTTTCGTCATCATATCTGCGCCCCCTCCTCAATTTCTCGATTTCGGTATATACCCGGCGAAGCCTCCGCCGGTAAGATTTACGATCCGGGCGATGTCCGAGCCCTCCGGGGCGTTCATCTTCGCCACGATGGCGGCCTGCGCCGCAGGAATTTCTCGCGCTCTTTGGCATCGTCGGGGGTCACCTTGCTGTATGTGTCGCCATACCGGCTCAACATCTCGGTGTAGCCCACCTTCTTGCCCTCGATGGCCCGGTTTATCTTCTCTTTTAGGCCGTCCGCACCCATCATGTACCATGCGCAGCAGCGTTCGGTGGCGTTCCACAGGGCTTTCAATTCCAAAAAAGCCTCGTACTGCAAGTCCCCAGCCTCGTCCAGCACGATAAGCGGGGTGTCTATCGTGCGCAGGTAAGCCACCAGATCTCGTAGACGTCGCCGTAACGTCCGTAACTGCTCACGCCGAACTCTTTGGCGATATACCGTATCAGTTTGAGTTTCGTTTTCACTTGCGAACAGTCCACATACACGGCGTTTTTGTGGTTTTTGACGTACACCTTCGCCGAGAAGGTCTTCCCGATGTTGGGCATGTCGCACAGAATGGCGCTCAGTCCGCTCTCCTGACACATCTCCAACTGCTTGCTGATAACATAGGTCCGGGGTCTTGGCCGCCGTCCCACGGCATTTCGGCCCGCAGTTGCACACCCAGCTCTCCGGGCGATACCCACCAGTTGGCGTCGCTCACTTGTTTTTCATAATTTCCTCTTTTTGATGGAGTTGTACACGCTCGGAGAAATACCCAGAGCCGTCGCATGGCGGTTGTCGCTGGGGTAATTCTCCCCGGTCGGCGGCTATCGCCTCCGCAATCCGTTGTTTCAATTCGTTCGTTATTTCCATATTGAATGCTGTTTGAATGTTTTTTATATCGTTAGAGTTTGGACATGGCGTCTCTTTTCGAAGGACGACACATTGAGGTATGCCGAATAGTCTTCCGTATCGTCGGCGGGCTGCGTCTCCACCGCCTCGGCTTTACGGTGGATACCGTTTTTCAAAGGCCTCTTTGCTCAGGATTCCCACCCTTGGTTTGATTTTGCCCTCCTTGGATCATCTTGTCGAACTTGGCTTCTACATATTTTTGCCTGTTCGGTATAAGCCTCGCAGTCGGCCTCGGTCTGCTCGGCCGTGTTCTCGTTATACCGCAGGGCAGGCTTGCATGGCGAGATACCGTCCGTTTGGTAGATATACACCTCGTTGATGTTTCCGTCTTTGTCGGGCAAATAATAGGCTTCAATAGCTGTTGTTCCGTATGGTCGTGTTCGTGTGGAAGCCGATATACCGGTAAAAGCACGGCCTTGTCCCACGGGCGGAGGTTCGGGTTCTGCATTTTGCAGAATACGTCCCAGCGGGTCATGCCGGGTATCGCTTCTGATTCGGGTGTAGCTGGTTGTTATACTCGTCGATGGAGCGAATGTCGTCGGCCACCAGCTCGTCGTAGGTATAGCTCTTCACCTTATAGGTGTCGTTGTACTCGTCATATACTTTCTCTTCCTTCGGACGGTTCGCTTTCCAGACGGGCCCACCAGCGGCCTATGCCCGCCTGCGAGCGTTTCTCCACGCCGTATTTCTTCTGGCGGTTGAAATGTTCCGCCCGCTTTTCCCGCGAGTTGCCGGGGTTACACCAACGGATCAGCGGGAACACCGTGCCGGCCTGCATCAGGCCGTCGGCGAAGTCCTTTACCAAGTGGTGCTCCACTTCCAGCTCCGCCGGTATGTACATGCCGTTGCGGTCAAGGGTCCGGAACATGTTGCGCATGCAGTCGAGGAACAGTTCGGCGGTTTTCAGCCGGTTGTAAGCGTAGCCCACCACGGCGCCGCTCACCACATCGTATGCGTAGTAAGCCTTTACCCGGTTGCCGTCCTTCATCGGACGAGGGAGGTCACGGTCGTCGAGGGAGATCTTGCTGAGCGAATAGGCTCCCGTGTAGCGTAAATGGTACGGACGGTAGGCGTTGTTGAAGTCCCATTGGCTCATGTGATGTTTCGCCCTCAACGCCTTGTTCTTGGGATTGGTCAGATAGTTCGCCACCGTCTTGGGACTTAACACGATCGGGTTGCCGTTTTTGTCTGTAAAATCGGCCGGGTCGATATCTCGCCCGTTTCCGGGTCAAATAATTCGCATTCTCCTTCCAGAAACAGGTTGTATTGTTCCCATACCGTCGTGTTATAGGGCTGTTCCGGTTGGGCGTCTATCGCCAGCAGCACCCGCTCGATACTGTAAGTTACCTTGCGACGGTTCTGATTCATGAATTTTCCGCTGATCAAGCTCTCATATCCCTGAGCCTTGAAATCCCACACGCGCCTCTTGAAGCGGTTGGCGCTTATCGGCAACGTATGCCCGAATTCGATTTGATAGTAACTGATCGCCCCCGCCATCTCGCTCCCAGTTCACCGGGCCGCCCTTCATGGCTCTGCGCATCAATACCGTGTCGGCCATCAGCTCCAGCACGCTCTCTATCACCGAGGCGTTCACCGTGTATTCCTGTATGCGTTCCGGAGGGAGCGTGTTACCGTTGTCGAAACGGAATCGGGAGTAGAACTCCCGGGCTTTCGGGTTGATGTGGAAGTGGCTGCCGAACCAGTTCCTGAGAATATCGTCTTTCATGTCCCCGTATTTTAGTTTTATCCTTTCCTGAAACCGAATGGGAAGGGTGGCCACTTCTACCAGAGCATAACCTCCCAACCCCCCTTCCTGAACGTACCACATGGATTTGTCCCCGGGCTGCCAGCTGCTTATAATTAGCCTCTGACATGATGGGTGCAAGTTCTTCCTCGGAAAGCTTATCGACGGATGTACATCTTTCAACGCACGACTTCTGCTGTAGTCGCCCTTCCCATCGATGATGACGGGGCGGTCGTCGTATGTCAGATCGTGGTACGATATGCACAATATCTTTCCGTAGTATTCCATATCGCCTCCTCTTACAACACTGCTGCCATCTGTTCCACCTCACTCTGCAACTGCATGAGGCTGCAAACGTCCAAATTCTCGTAATTCTCTTTCAGCCGGTCGTCCACGAACACGGATACATTCCCGGTCTCACTATACGCCACTATCTTTTATTATATTTTATGGGATTGCTTCAAGGGTCAACTATCATGAAAACCGTCCGGAAAACTCCCAAGAAATGGAGATTGAACTATGTGATTACATACTTAGATGCCGGAAAAGGCAAATCGGTATCGCCAGTTTGTCCTGACACCCTAATCAGTGCCGCGACATTGCGTAGAATTGACTACGCTGATAGACACGTAGCCCCATTGTTCGACGAAATTCACGATAAATTGCATACGCCTTTTTCAAGGATTTGTCGCCGACCTTGTTCGGTTTTGTTCTTCTTCTCGAACTCTTATCCTCGATAAAGGAGTTCCGGAGCGATAGTCGACGGCCTGTTTCAAGACTACATCTTTTTTCGGGGTGATCCGTTGAGGTTCAGAGTCAGCTCCAAAAATTCCCTGAAAAGAGGATCCTTTCCGGAACAGTTCTGTCGCCCGCTGGCCTATCCGTATACGGAGTTCCATAACAGGAAAGAATCAACTCTTGTATAACTGAGGAAGCTCTTTCAAAAGACAATAATAGACGATAAAGAGGTTCTGAAAAATTCTCAATGGCTTTCATAATCAAAGGCTGTCAATGGCTTTGGTTCGCATTCCTTCTTCGTTCAGAATCTCGTAAAGCCGGGTTCCCTTTTTTTCAGTTCCTCGCACAACACCTGTAATGCTCCGCGCACACGCACGACAGGTTCTCGACGACGCGGCAGGTGTCCGAGTCGTTTCGCCCGTCCTCTGTCAGGATGTTTTGATAAGCTCCAGCGTCTGGTCGGCGACATTCTGCATGTGTCACGTTGTTGATCAGCGTGCGCAGCTTCTGTTTGATCCGCGCCTCCCATTTTTGTTGGATTCATTGCTGCTTTCATAACTTTAAGTTTTAATGGTTGATTTTGTGGGGCATGGGGAATCGAACCCAACGCAAAAACCATTGCCCCGTGTGTCTTTCCACCGTCCGCCCGTCTTCTGACGCGCTCTTCCGGGCTGTCACGCTCGGGATTTTTTATTATCCGGCGACATTTCGTCTTTACCGATAAAGTCAAGGAACATGATAAACTTGCCGCGTAATCCGGATCAATTCCAGTTCTAAAATATGGGCAAGCTGGGTAGTGGCGCCTATAGTATTTAACGCAATTTTTCGCCAAGCAGGGTATTGGTAATGTTATTCACTTTATTTACCAAATATGACCGGATATCTTCAAGGCTTCCGGAGCTACCACGGCTTTCAACTTGCGGTATTCGGAAAGTCTGCCGTACTTTATACATATCTTCCGCATGATCCGCAAAAAATGACTCATAATCCTCATTCATGATTCGCGTATAGTTGTCGGCCTCTTCCAAAAGTCCATCGATACGGCATTTCACCGTTCGGCTACAAAAATCCCGCTTTTTCATCATCGTTTCTTGATTTTCCATCGTCTCACTTGTTAATAATAGGTTCGGTTCCGCCATTCTTTAATCTCTGACACTGTTAATTTCGAGTTACCTTTTGTATATTTGGCCGCTTTTGTTTACTGATTAAACACTTTTGCAAATATACAAAAGAGATTTCTCAAGCACATGCAAACAAAAGAGCAAAAATATCGCCACAAACAAAAAGATCTTGCAATATGCTGCTACATTAGCATCTCCAGCAGCGATTTTTATACCAGAATAGGAGTACCAAGGGGGACCCTTGAAAGTGCAACAGGTATAACCGAGAGCGTTATGGCGAATTTTATCGCCACATATCCAGATGTTAATCCAGAATGGCTCCTTAACGACATGGAATATGCTCAAATCTGTAACAGTTAACTTATCAAGCGCTCAATACACCTATACCTGGAAGATAATATCGATCGACCCAAAGCCTCGCCCTTTAACAACGATATGGAAACCACAAACGTAAGCCCATTCCTTTGTTACTGAAAACAGCAGCGGCTGGCTTTGTAACGGTCTCTCTCTATTGAAGAAAAGATGTAAAAGAGTACCACGTTATACCCAAGTTTCCGCAATGTGGATTTCATGATCGAAGTATCCGGTCTTTCCATGTACCCGTATTTTAACCCTGGGGACGTGTGTCATTGCTACACGTGAGCAAGGTATTTCGTGAAACGGCTTATGCCGAGTACAAAAGATGGTTATATTACAGTAGTGTCCGACAACAAGGGAATATCCGCTTCGATGTACCGTTGATGAGATAACAGGTCTCGCCCTGTGGCTGATCTGGTCGGCCTTGAATAATAAGCCCCCTAACAATTTGTATGGAGTTTACAAAAGATTTTATTATTAAAATTTTAATTCGTCTCTTTGAAGAAAAGAATTCTCGCAAGGCAACAGCGGAAGAAATATCGACAATACAACAGACGACCGAAGAGAGCTTTGGATCATCTGACGATACAACATCTTTTCACGGTGATGAAATTTGCCAATTACTCCAAGAAGAAGAAATTGACGAAGCAGCACATGCCATAAGAATGGTTATAGTCTGTTACGTCGAATCAATAAATGAAAGGTCTTTTTATAAAATAAAGCAAAACATTGCCTTAATCAGGAATTTCACCCGAAAGTCTTAAAGTATAGCCAAACAGAGTTATTCTCTCTAAAATCGTAAAATACGCAAGAGAAGATATGTTTACCGGAGACTTGTGTATATTGGGAGACCAAAACTCAATATTTAAATCTATTTGAGGAGTATACAAAGGATCCCAAAGCACTGTCATTGTCTCGTATAAAGATAATAAACCTGAATTGGTTGCATTTAGGCAGGTCCGCAAACATTTGACCTTTTAATTTCCCATACTTTGTGTAGTCATCACACACTACCATAGTATCACATATAAGCCACACACGCACACTTTTTCAATGTAATGCAAGTAAATATTTAATTTAATATATTGTATAATTATAGCCTTTTTGCAATATTATCGTGCCATTCCCGGACAGCCCGGCATGAGCAGGTATTCTTCGTCGCTCCCACTTGTTCAGCTGTCAAACTGTATACCGCCGCCGATATACTGCTGAAATACCAGTCCTTTTGTTTCGTTCCGCCTATATTATGCAATAAATGCACATGTATTACCTTTGCCATATCGTAACTTTTATACCAAATATACTAAATAATTATTATTTGGAATAAAATAGATAATATAATTTTAGATAAATCAAAAAAACGGCAGCGAAACCGCCAAACCACCTTCCCCGATCAGTGCACCCCATGACTCTGATGGGAGTGGACAGCCATAAAAAAAACACACTTATAAGCCCATTTTGAGCAATATTCACGAACGATGTAAAGATATGGCCCCTAAAAAAGCCTTTTTTCCCCTCGTTTTTGTAAAGCCTATGTAAAGCCCATGCAAAGAAAAAAACCGCTTCGAATTTCCGACCTATTTTTTTCACTCAACCCTGTAACCCCTATAAACAAACGCTCGCCTCATTTTCACCAA